>Ga0315268_10009399_pt1 | contig 10149 bp, 6 predicted proteins | sample C1_top_MG_FD_204535 | JGI IMG/M metagenome (GOLD analysis project Ga0315268, IMG submission 204535) | Sediment microbial communities from Yellowstone Lake, YNP, Wyoming, USA - C1_top | ecosystem: Environmental > Aquatic > Freshwater > Lake > Sediment | place: USA: Wyoming | collected 2017-08-01 | reverse complement strand
ATCGTGATATCGTCGCGCCAGAAGGGATTGAAGTCCACGTCCACGGTCTCGCCCGGCTTGGGCACGGCAAAGAACAGGATCGTGCCGCCTTTTTCCGCTGACAGGAGCGCGGTCCTTGCCGCGGGCAGCGCGCCCGCGCACAGGATGACGACGTCCGCCAGCCGGCCGTCATTGACCGTTCTCACGAATGCGGGCACATCTTCGGTTGCCGCGATCGCATGATGGGCGCCGAACTGTTTTGCCTTGTCCAGCCGGTACGGGCTCAGGTCGGTTGCGATAATGTTCCCCGCGCCCATGGCTTTGGCCAGCTTGATCAGGAGAAGGCCGGCCACGCCGCTGCCGCATACGAGCACGCTCTGGCCGGGCTTCAGGCCAACGGTCCGCAATGCGCGCACCGCAGTGCCGAGCGGTTCGATGAACGTGGCTTGCTCGAAACTGACGGAATCGGGAAGCTTGATCGTTCCGGTCTCCACACTCCTGCCGGAGACGCGCAGGAGCTGGGAAAAAGCGCCGGGATCGAAATTATTGACGGTCTGGAAGGTCGTGCATGCGGTCTCGTGACCGGTGAGGCAGTGGTAGCAGGCATTGCAGGGCACGTGGTGCGTCACAAACACGCGGTCGCCGGTCTTTACGGAGGTGACGGATTTCCCGGTCTCGACGACCACGCCCGCTGGTTCGTGGCCGAGCACCAGCGGCGCGCGCTTGATCCGGTACCATTCGAGCAGGTCGGAACCGCACAGACCGCAGGCCATGATCCGGACCACGATATCGCGGTCGCCGGCTTTTGGTGTTGGCCGCTCTTCAACGCGGACATCGCTGTTCTTGTAGTAGACGCCGACTTTCATTGACCACCTAATAGGTTAACCACAGATGAACACAGATGGACACAGATGAATATAAAAAGATATCGTAATGATATTTTGTGACATTAGAAAAGGACTGCTCCCATCCGTGTTTATCTGTGTTCATCTGTGGTAAAAAGGTTAACGTTTTTTCATATCCAGGTAATACTCGTACGCTTCCTTCACGCTGGTGTTCTCGTGCACGACCTTGCGCACGGCGTTGATCATGGCTACCGGCGAATCCGACTGGAAGATGTTCCTGCCCATGTCCACGCCCGAGGCGCCCTGGCTGATGGCGTCGTGCGCCATCTGGAGCGCTTCCTTCTCGGGCAGCTTCTTGCCGCCGGCCATCACGATCGGCACCGGGCAGGCTGCCGCGATCTGCTCGAACCCCGGCACATGGTAGGTCTTGACGATCGAGGCCCCGAGTTCCGCGAGAATTCTTGTCGCAAGGCTGATATACCGCGCGTCGCGCACCATGTCCTTGCCCACGGCGGTGACGCCGAGCACCGGCATGCCGTAGCGCATGCCCTGGTCGACCAGGCGGGTCATGTTATGCACGGACTGGGTCTCGTATTCTCCGCCGATGAAGACCTGGACCGCGACCGCGGACACGTTCATGCGGAGCGCGTCTTCCATGTCAACCGCAATCTGTTCGTTCGAAAGTTCCTTCAGGATGCTGGGGCCGCCGCTTGCGCGCATGACAACGGAGTTGGTCACGGACGGTTCGATCATGGAGCGCAGCACGCCGCGCGTCAGCATCAGGGCGTCGGCATAAGGGACGAGCGGACGGATCGTGACATCCACCCGCTCCAGTCCGGTCGTGGGGCCTTGGAAATATCCGTGGTCGAACGCAAGCATCACGGTCTTGCCGGACTTCGGACTGAAGATGCGGGCCAGCCGGTTCCTCATGCCCCAGTCATACCCGTTCGATCCCTTGAGAAAGAATGCTTCGCTTGTTTGCGGGATGTCGGTATAGTAATTTTTCTCTTTTTTCGAGAAATCCTGCTCTGCCATGAGGAAGGCCTCCTTACGAACGAATGAGTAAACAGGGATATAATCTAATGCAAGCATTGGAATAAATCAAGGACAAAAATGCTGCGGAACACGCGGCAGCACTTGAAATAATCGTTCAGGAGTGTATAGTACTGGCATGCGAACGTGTCACAGCATCATCGTGTTCCTTCTTATTCTGCTCATTTTATTGGTCCAGCAGAGCAATGCTGTTGAGAAGGCGCCTGCGGAGAATGGATATGTCCCCGACCATCTCGGGGTATCTGTCGTTGGAGGAACGAAAGGGAATGCAACAGCGGCAGGAATTGACGTCAACGCATCCTATCTCCTGACCAATATCGGTTTTAGCGCGAGGTCCTGGAGCGTTCCGACCGGCACGGGGAGCGCGAAGAACGATCTCGGCCTCTATGTTGGGATCGGCCTCGGCAATCTTCTCCAGCTCCAGGCAGGGCATTCGTCCGAAATGGGAGTTCTTCTCCGTTTGCGGTCGGACTACCCCCTGGCCCTGAACGCCGAGGGGTGGGACCGGTTTTACCAAAGAGAATATTGGATGATCACCCCGTTCATCGAAATCCCGCTTACTGCGCACCACGGGACGCTCTTTGGGCTGGGTGTGGGAAGGACGTTTTGAGTTGAATTCAATGTATGGGCAGGGATATGAGCAGAAGCGAGATCGAAGCTGCGGAAAAATATTTTAACAAGGGCTATAATTGCGCGCAGGCCCTGCTGGCAGCCTTCGGCCCCGGACTCGGTCTGGACCGGGCGAACGCCGTGAAAGTGGCAGGAGCATTCGGGTCCGGAATGGGCACCGGAGACACGTGCGGCGCGGTGACCGGCGCGCTCATGGTCCTCGGGCTGAAACACTCCAGGACGATCGCCGGATTCCTCATGTCCAGGGAGCGGACGGACGAAGCTGCGCTCGAATTCGTTGCTCGGTTCAATGCGAGAAACAGCAGTACGATCTGCAGGGGCTTGCTTGGTTGCAATGTGAACTCATCAGAAGGAGCTGCCGAGGCAAAAAAAGCCGGTCACTTCAAAAAGCGTTGTCCGCAGTTCGTGCGGGATGCGGCAGAGATCCTGGACGAGATGCTGGGCTCGGAATAGGAACGGAGAATACATGTTTTTTATTATTGCACGTTGTATCCAATCCCTGGTCCTGCCGCCTGCCAGCCTGCTCATCCTCATGGCTGTCGGATTCGCGATCATCAGACATAAGCGGCAGAGCGGCAGAGCATTGATCGCTGCCGGGTTCCTGGGGTTCTATCTCCTGAGCCTCGGATCCGTGAGCGATGTTTTGAACAAACCGCTTGAGCAACGTGCGCTGACCTTGCAAGCGGAGCGGCCGGGTCCGGTCCAGGCGATCGTCGTGCTCGGCGGAGGGGTGCGGGACCTGGCATGGACGGGGCTTGCTCCTGAACCGTCCGAGACCTCACTCGAGCGGCTCGTGAAAGGCGTTGAGCGCTACCGGGATTTGCACGTGCCGCTGGTACTGGTAGGCGGGAGCGGTGACCCGGCAAAACCTTCCATGAGTGAGGCAGATGCCATGGCGCAAACAGCGGCGTCCCTCGGGGTCCCGCGAGGGGAGATCATACTGGCGAACAAAGCGAGAAATACAAAGGAAGGCGCCCAGGCAGTGAAAGAGCTGTTCAAAAACGGGGACCTGATTGTCCTGGTCACATCAGCGTACCATATGAAGCGTTCAACCGGCATATTCAAAAAACAGGGGTTCAATGTGCTGCCCGCGCCAGCGGGATTCCGGGCGGAGCAAAGGACACTGTTCGTCTATTCGTTCTTTCCGCGATCGGATAATTTTTATTATTCATGCAGCGCGCTTGCGGAATATCTCAGTCTTGCGTGGTATACGGCGAGCAACGACCTTTAGCAAAACGATTGCGCGTGGCGAGGACCAGGTTCAGCGGGGAGGGTCGGCCCAGGACGTCCCAGGACGGCCCGGAACCTTGGTCAGCGGCGATTGTTTGACTGCAGCAACGAACTGCCATTCGCTGTACTTGCTTTTGCCTTCCAGTTCCTTATAGGGTTCAGGGAAATCCCCCTGTTTCAGCGGTGCTTTGTCGCTCGAACTGCGCACGCCTATGATGCGCCTGCTGAGCGGATCGCGGATCTCCACAAACTCTTCGTTGGTGATCGGGTCCTTGTAGCGACGGCGCAGATGGTGCTTGCCGGTCGCGGTACGGTTGTCAGTGAGCAGGTCATCGATGCTCTGGGGATACTGCGGCCTCATTGGCAGGGCCGCATGATAGCGTTCTATGGCGATCCGGTACTGGTCTCCCCGGAAGAGGAGCTCTTGCTCCTTGTCGCGCAGGGACACATTGCTCCAGTATTTGCCTGCAGCGCCGAGGCTGATCCCCATGATCACGATGACGGTGAGCAGCGCGATGTAGCTGAAGCCCCGGTCGTTTCCGATCAGGGACCCGCGCGCGCCGGGCTCGGGTCGTTCCTTACCGTGGTTCATTTCACCTTGCCCAGGCTTACGAACGTTCCTGCGCATTCGTAGAACAGCTCTGCAGTGGCCGTGGCAGAGGCGCCGGCCGGAGGCTGATACAGGGCCACGATCTTCTGCGGGTCCTGATCCACGATCAGGTCATAGGTCACGACAGTGTTCTTGAACGCTCCTTCGATGTTCGTCCAGAGCAGTTTGGAGCCGGCCGGCAGTGTTTCCAGAATGCGGGCCTTGACCGGACCTGCGGGAGCGGAAACCGTGAGTTCGAGCGAGTGCACACCCTGCTGCGCCTCGTTTTCCGGTATCGTCGTGCGGCTGGCCGCGCGAAGCAGCAGGCTGTACAGCGACGTCGTTCCCGCATCGATCGCCGAGCGGGTAAGGGAAACGGGCAGCACCATCACCCGTCCGCTGCCCGAACCGGCGATCAGGATCGCGGGTTCATTGCTGCCCATGAACAGGGAAGCGGTTCGCGATCCTTGTTTCTGCGGGAGCAGGAACCGCCCGCTCACCGGGATGGTCCCGGACAGGGCCATTCCTGAATCTTCCGCGAACGTGATCATGCCGCCCTGAGCAGCGGGAGGCTCCCGGAACGTGAATCCGAAGCTTTCGGCGATCGTCCTGGTCTTGTCTTCTGCTCCGACGACGACGAGGCCTTGTCCCTGCGCAACGCGTTTCTGGAGCCAGTCGACGCTTTCGAGCAATTCATCCGGCTCGAAGACCACGGCTGTGTTGAAGATCCCGCTCATGGCCCTGGTCTTGAACTCCGCTGCCGTGTCCACGACAACATAATAGACGTCGTCCTGGGCAAAGGCCTCCTTCACGATCTTTTCGGAAACGGCCCGATCTACCGCTGCGCTGTTCCTGCCCAGCCAGACAAGGATGCGCGGAACCGTGCCGCTGCCACGCTTGACCTCGATCGGCGCGGTCACGTTCAGCAGCTGTTCCGCAAGAGAGAAATCCCGGAAAAGCTTGTGCTCCTCGTTCATGGCAGAGCCCTTCAGGGTCACTGTATACTGCCCTTGCGGATAGTCCACCTTATCGATCCTGATCGAACTGGTCTCCATGCTGAGGGGGAGTTGCCTGGCGTAAAAGGGCTGGCCCGTGGCAGCTGCCTTGATGTCGAGCTTGAGCGCTCCGGTCATGGGCCGGACATTTCCTTCGTTCCGGACTGTGTACAGAATGTTCAGGGGAGCGCAGAGCGCGGTCGTCTTCGGCGTCCCGTCAAGGGTCCCGGTCAGATGGAGGGTGGGAAGAATGCTGAGCCCGGTCAGGGCGGACACCAGCGTCTTGCCCTTTGCAAGCTGCGCCCTGATGCGGTAGTTGCCGATCGGGAGCATTCGGGGCGTCAGCGTGCGTTCGATCTTTCTCTCTGCGCCGGGTGCAAACTCCGGGATCGCCAGCGATTCAGCTGACAGGCTCTTGCCTGCCTGGTCGAGGAGATCGATGTTCAGCTTCAGGTCCTGGTAGGTTGTTGCAGCCAGGTTCGCAGCGTACAGGCTGAAGCGGATGGGCTCACCCGCGCTGAGCGATGATTTCGCGGAGGTGATCAGGAGCAGTAGGTCCGGTATCTTGACCTCGGTCGACGCCGCGTTATTGTCCTTGTTCGATTCCGTTACGGACCGGTCCGGGTCCACGATCGCCGTAAGCGTTCTGGTCCCCGCTTTTTTCACCAGGCTCCATTCGATGATGCTGACATGCAGCATGTCCGGACCGAGCGCCGGGACTGCTGCTGTCGCGATCAGGGACCCGCCCTTGGCCGGGTCGCCTTCGTACAGGGAGACCGTGCCCGGTTTCGAGGCGGTCTTGCCCTGGTTCCTGATCCCGACCCCGACCTGCATCATTGTGCTGACAGCTGTTGTCGGTTTGACGCTGACCGCGAGGTCAGGAAAGCGCGCGCCGTAGACGAATGCCTGTTCAGCGGAGCTGGCAAGCGCTTCGCCTATGACCATGGCTTTCACGATCTGCGCTCCGGGTCCTGCGTCAGGAACCGACGTGGTGTAGGTGAAGCCGCCGGACAGCTCTATTTTTTCTTTCCGGATCCTTTTCCCGTCCAGAAGGAGTTCGAGCGTTGCCTTGCCTTTGCCGAACACATACGCAGAGAGTCCGACAGGACCGCGAGGTTCGTAATAGACCGGTCTGTCCGCGATCACGCCGAGGACCGCGGCGTCGCCGATATCGATCAGCACGCGGCCTGACGCGATCGCGAGTTGTGCTTTTGAAAGGCCCGGTCCGTCAGGCAGGCGCGTTGAGACGCTGTACTGCAGTTCCCCGATGCCGGCGGTTTGGGGCCGCATCGCGAGGTCCACGGGAACGTCCTGGCTGCCTTCCCGGAGCGTTACCGTCGTTGTTCCCACGGTGGCTACAGTGCTGTCAGGGGCACGCAGCATGACCTTGATCTCTACCGGAACGCTGTGCGTTGCATGGATGTTGAGCCGGAGCGCGGACAACGCCGCGTCGCGGCCGCTTTTCTGTTCGAATACGGCGTTCCGGACCAGCACGCGATAACCGGCAATATTGATCAAGGCCTCGCCGTTCATCGCCGCGCTTTCCAGAGGATTGAATCTCCAGCGTCCAGGGTAGGTGCCGGTCGGAAGTGCAGAAGGCAGGATCAGTTCCAGGCCGCGGTTCGGGGCGACCATCTGTTTTGCAGTGCGTCCGGCTGCACTGATCGAGAATTCGCCGCGGATGGCGGTCGGCGGCAGTGCTTCCAGCTTTTGGCCAGCGATATAGACCTGCTTGTCAAAGGTGATCGCTTTCTCATGGGATCGGAGCTGCATCGCGCCCCGGCTGAGCGATCTTCCGCTCGCATGATAGACCGCATACGGGATCGTGGTCCCGGGCGCAGCAGGGGGCAGGATGAACGCGAGGGAGCTGCTTTTGCCGCCCAGGACAAAGGATTGTTCCTGGTCCGCGACCCGCGCGAGCAAGGTCTGGTCCTGGCCAACAGCGGACCGCTGACCGGGTGAGATTTCGAGGGTCAGCAGCAGGTTGTCCCCGGAACGCTCCAGTTTCGGCTGGACCGTAAGCGGGGTTGCGGCCGCGCTGATCGGTTGTCGTTGTTTCGCAATGGAGGGTGCGATCGGAGGATGTCCGATACTGAACCAGCCCGAGGAGCTTTCCACCATGTCCCTCAGCACCTGTCCGCCGGCATTCAGCAGAGCGTACTCGAAATGGTACAGCCCGGGCTGGAGGTTGTTCGGGACCACGAAGGGAACCGTGAGGGGAATGGTCTGGTCAGGCTTCACGGATACCGCGACCGTGCCAACGGACAGGGGAGCTGCATCCGGTCCCCTGACGATGATCTTTACCTGTGCTGCTTCACCCCGGTCCGACCCCTGGAGCGCAAGAACGGTTGAGAGTTTTTCGCCCGGCTTTACAGCGACGATCTGCGCGCGGGATTTTGCCCAGAGCACGATGTCCCGCACCAGGGTCTTTTCGTCCTGTTCCAGCCGGCCATAGCGCGCTGAAAAGTCGGAGAAGAGCGAGGTGACGACCACGTGTCCCGATCCATAAGGATACACGATCAGCGTGGGGAGCCCGTCCGGCCGCGCGAGCAGCACCCGGGAACTCCTGGGAACGGAAGTGAGATACCCGCTGGTCTCGATGTTCGGGGTGATCTTGCCGGTGCCCGAGAGCATCGGGTGGCGGTCCTGGATGGATGATGCGCGGAAGAGGGGGCCGCTGTCCTCTGACCACCCCGCGCCGGTCACCGTGGACTCCGGTCCTCCTGCGGGCAGCGATGAGAGGTCGATACTGCTCTGCTGGCTGAAGCAAACGACGATGCCGCCGGACCGCACATATTCAGCCAGTCCTGCTTTGAAAAATTCCGATCCGGAAAAGCCGCGCAAAGCCCCGGACGGGATAATGAGATACGGTTTGGTCGTTTCCAGTCCCGCGATATTCCGGGGCTCGACCAGGATCGAGGGCTCACCAAGATCCGCGAGCAGGTCCTGCCAGGACTCGAAGAAGCCGCTCTTGAGCACTGCCGCGTCCGGTCCGGCAATCGCCTCTGCTTCGAGCGTACTGTCCAGGACACCTTTCTTGACGCCCGTTCTGATGGACCAGGACGACGTGTCACGGGCCTGTTGAAGGGGTGCCGGCTGAAAATAGGCCGCCTCTCCGGAAGGGCTGTCCTGCTGGGGCGCCCAGACCTCTGTATCCTGCGCAGTCGTCGCGGGAACAGGCGCGAGGATGAGGCAGACCGTCAGGATGAGCACGCGGAGACTGTTTCTTTTATGTTCTGGAGATATGATCATGTGATGCATGGACGGATAGGGGGTCCGGAGAACAGGATGCGCGGAAGAGACCGGAGAAAAGGTCCCGGGCCTGTCGCCTCTGCCCTGGCCAAGACTCCTTTATTCAATGAACGTTACCCGATTGATCTCCTTCAAGGTCGTGTCCCCGGCATAGACCTTGGCCATCGCTGACTGGCGGAGCGAGGTCATGCCTTCGGCAATGGCTGCCTTGCGGAGCTCCGAGGACGGACGTTTTTCGAGGATCATCTCCCGGATATGGTCGGACAGGTCGAGGAATTCGTGAATGGCCTTCCTGCCGCGGAAGCCGGTGTAGTTGCATTCTTTGCACCCCGCAGCATCGTAGAACGTGTGGTCCTTGTAGCGTTCGTACTCCAGGGCGGATTCTTCGAGCTCTTTCCTGCCGAGCTTGACTGTTTTTTTGCACCGGGTGCAGAGGATCCGGACCAGGCGCTGCGCAAGGATGCAATTGAGGGACGAAACGAAGTTATACGGCTCGATGCCCATGTTCAGGAAGCGGCCGAGCACGTCAAAAGCGTTGTTCGCGTGCACCGTGGTGAACACGAGGTGGCCGGTAAGGGCCGACTGCACCGCGATCTGTCCGGTCTCCGCGTCGCGGATCTCGCCGACCATGATCTTGTCCGGATCGTGCCGCAGGATCGAGCGCAGCCCGCGCGCGAAGGTGAGGCCCTTCTTCTCGTTCACCGGGATCTGCGTCACGCCCCTGAGCTGGTACTCCACCGGGTCTTCGATGGTGATGAACTTGTCCTCGCCCGTGTTGATCTCGGTCAAGGCCGCGTAGAGCGTGGTGGTCTTGCCGCTCCCGGTCGGTCCGGTCACGAGCACCATGCCGTACGGCTCGCGGATGCTCTTGCGGAACCGGCGCAGGTCGTTCTCGTCGAACCCGAGGCTGTCGAGCCTGAGCGTGTTGACGCCGGCAGTGATGGACTCCTTGTCCAGGATGCGGATGACCACATCCTCGCCGAAGGCAGAGGGCAGGATCGAGACGCGGAAGTCGATGGTCTTGCCGCCGGTCCTGAGCTTGAAGCGGCCGTCCTGCGGCACGCGGCGCTCGGCGATGTCGAGGTCGCTCATGACCTTGATGCGGGACACCATGGCGCTGTGGAACTTGATGTCGATGGGCTCCGTGGCGGGGTAGAGCACACCGTCGATCCGGTACTTGATCAGGACATGCTTGTCCGTGGATTCGATGTGGATATCGGAGGCCCTCCGCTGGATGGCGTCGAACACGGTCGTGTGGATGAGCTTGATGATCGGGCTTTCGTCCTTGTCGATGCTCTCGAGCGACAGGACCTCCTCGCCCTCGCCGTTCTCCTGGTCCTTGACGAGGTGGAACTTGAAGTCCTCGGACACCGCGTGCATTACCTGCTCGGAGCTGCCGCTCCGCTTCAGCACGGACTGGATGGCAGAGGCCGTGCTCACGCCGACCTCGATGGGCCGGTTCAGGATCATCTCGAGCTCGTCGATGGCCGGGAGGTTGTTCGGATCGGTCATGGCCACGAGGAGCAGGTCGCCGTTGTCCTCGACCGGCACGAACTGGTAGCGCTGCATGAGGTCC
>Ga0315268_10009398_pt1 | contig 10150 bp, 9 predicted proteins | sample C1_top_MG_FD_204535 | JGI IMG/M metagenome (GOLD analysis project Ga0315268, IMG submission 204535) | Sediment microbial communities from Yellowstone Lake, YNP, Wyoming, USA - C1_top | ecosystem: Environmental > Aquatic > Freshwater > Lake > Sediment | place: USA: Wyoming | collected 2017-08-01 | reverse complement strand
CTGGTAAATCCCTAAAACTTGGCGACAACATCAACACGGATTTTATCATTTCCGGCCGTTATAAATTCGCCATAACCGATATCAAAGAATTATCCAAACATATTATGGAGGATATCGACCCGGAATTTCCCAAGAAAATTATCGCCGGAAGATCAATTCTTGCCGCCGGCAGCAATTTCGGGATGGGCTCATCCCGCGAACAGGCGCCGCTGGTTATCAAAGCCTCCGGGATAGTCGCGGTCATGGCCAAATCTTTTGCCCGGATCTTTTTCCGGAACGCCTTTAATATCGGCCTTTTATTGATCGAGACCGATACTGATAAAATCAGTGAAAATGACGATTTGGAAATTGACTTAGACAACGGGATCGTAAAGAATATCACTAAAAATATTAGATTAAATATTAAGCCTCTGCCTGGTTTTATGCAGGAATTTTTGAATGAAGGCGGAGTAATTAATTATATTAAGAAGTATGGGGAACTGAAGGTTTAACCCTCTAAAAGCAGGGGACAGGCCCGCATTTTTTATAACTAACGGGAGATTTCCGTAAAAAATACAGGACTGTCCCCAATATTCGACATGGCATACAAAATCACGTTAATTCCTGGAGACGGGATCGGGCCGGAAGTGGTTGCTGCGGCGCAGAGGTGTATTGATGCTACCGGAGTTAAAATCGAATGGGAAACGGCTTTAGCCGGATTGATCGCCCAGGAAAAAACCGGAGAACTTCTGCCTCAGGCAACTCTCGATTCCATTAAAAAGAACAAAGTTTGCCTTAAAGGCCCGATCACTACACCGATCGGAACAGGATTTCGTTCGGTAAATGTAGCCATCCGCCAAGCGCTTGATTTATATGTTTGTCTTAGGCCGGCAAAATCTTATCCGGGTGTAAAAAGTTATTATAAAGACATTGATCTGGTGATCGTCAGGGAAAATACCGAAGATCTATACGCCGGTATTGAATTCGAAATAGACAAACCGGAAACCAAGAGATTAATCGAGGAAATCGTCCAAGCCAGCAAAAAAAAGATCCGCCCTGATTCTGGTATTTCAATTAAACCGATATCAAAAACCGCGACCGAAAGGATCGTGCGTTTCGCTTTTGAGTACGCGATAAAAAATTCCCGCAAGAAGATCACCGCGATCACCAAAGCTAATATCATGAAATTTACGGATGGTCTTTTCTTAAAAACTGCCCGGGAAGTAGCTAAGGATTACGAGGGGAAAGTAGTTTTTGAAGAAGCGCTGGTGGATAACATGGCAATGCAATTGGTTCAAAAACCGCATAACTTCGATGTTCTGGTGCTGCCTAACTTATACGGAGATATACTTTCCGACTTATGCGCAGGCTTGATCGGAGGACTGGGAATCGCTCCCGGAGCGAATATCGGCGAAGGTATCGCGGTTTTTGAAGCTGTACATGGTTCAGCCCCGAAATATGCCGGACTTAATAAAACGAACCCGACTGCCATGATTTCTTCAGGAATTTTGATGCTTCGCTATCTTAAAGAGGATAAAGCCGCGGATAAATTGGAAAATAGCTTAAAAATTGTCTTGGCTGAAGGCAAGTCTGTTACCTACGATTTAAAACCTCATCGGGATGACCCCACTGCCGTCGGAACCAAAGAAATGGCAGACGCCATAATCCGGAAGATTTAAAAGTCGGGGACAGTCCCCGACTTTTTTTACAGCGACGGAAAATTTTTTATGAAAATCTCAATTATCGGAGCAGGAAATGTTGGCGGGCTAGCGGCTATGCGTATCGCCCAAGATAACCACAAAGAAGAAGTTTGTCTTATTGATATCGTCCCAGGCATGGCTAAGGGAAAAGCTTGCGACCTGGATGATTGCCGGCAGATTTTAAATAATCCTTATCAAATCGAAGGCACGGATGATATCAACCTCTTGAAAAATTCGCAAATTATCGTAATTACAGCCGGCTTAGCCAGAAAACCCGGAATGACCAGAGAAGACCTTTTGAATAAAAATTTCCAGATCTTAAAAGGCGTTTGCGAGAAAGTAAAAACTCTTGCTTCGGAGGCGATCGTTATCATCGTAACTAACCCTCTAGATAACATGACTTATTACGCTAATAAAATCCTCGGGTTTAATCGCCGTAAAGTTTTTGGGATGGGAGTTACTCTTGATGGATCAAGATTTGCCAATCTTATCAGCCAAGAGTTGAAAATTCCTGCCAACGAAATCAAACCTGTAGTAATAGGCAGCCACGGAGAAGCAATGCTGCCTTTGCCGCGTTTCACACTGGTCGGAAAAAAGCCTTTGACCACAATGGTTAAAGATCCAGGTCAAATTAAATCACTTATCAATAAGACTGTAGAGCGTGGCAAAGAGATCGTGTCTTTATTAGGTTCGGGCAGCGCTTATTTTGCTCCTTCTGCGGCAATAGCCGAAATAGTCAAAACTATAGTTAAAGACGAAAAGAAATCTCTCGGTATTTCCGCATATCTCGACGGAGAATACGGGCTTAAAGGTATTTGCGTTGGAGTGCCTTGCATTATTGGTGCAGGCGGTATCGAAAAAATCATAGAATTGGATCTTGATCCTCAAGAGAAAAAAGCGTTTTGTGAATCCGCAGAATCAATCCGTAAGCTGAATACAATTCTTGAATAACGCCAAATGTATGATCTAACCATAATCGGAGCAGGCTGGGCAGGTTTCAACGCTGCGCTTCGGGCTAAATCTCTTGGGCTAAAGGTCGCGCTGATCGAAGAATCTTTGGTCGGAGGAACTTGCCTTAACTCAGGCTGTATCCCAACTAAAACCTTGATCCAATCCATAAAAATACTCGAGAAAATCAAAAAAGCTAAATCTTTTGGCATAGACATCAATGCCGTCGCGCAACCCAACTTCCCGGAAATTCAATCCCGTAAAGAACGGATTATCCAACAGTTGCGATCAGGTATGGAATCGCGCCTGTCGGGAATTGACCTTTTAAGAGGCCACGCTAAAATTTTGGACAGCCAGAGAATAAAAACTCCTGATAACCGAATACAAACAAAAAACATTTTATTGGCTACAGGGTCTCGCGCTTTTGAGCTACCCGGATTTTCCTTTGACGGAAAAAAAGTTATTTCCAGCGAACAGATCCTTAATCTAACCAAAATCCCCGGATCGCTTTTGATAATCGGAGGTGGGGTTATTGGATGCGAATTCGCTCAAATATTCTCCAGTTTAGGCTCAAAAATTACTATTGTAGAGATCACCGGACAGCTTTTGCCTGGAGTAGATAATGAAATTGCCAAAAAACTAGAAACGATCTTCAAGAAAAAGAAGATAACCGTTAAAACCAATACCGACGCCCACTCTATTGACCTAAATGATTTCGAACAGGTTTTAGTCTGCGTGGGCAGAAGCGCGAAAATCGAAGGTTTAGAAAATCTTGACATTAAAACCGGAAAAACCGGTATCAGCGTAGATGATTATTTACAGGCTTCTCTGGCTAATATTTACGCAGCAGGCGACTGCACCGGTAAACTGATGCTGGCCCATTTTGCCAGTTACCAGGGGATCATCGCGGCAGAGAATATTGCCAACCCGAGTAATGCTAAAAAAGCGGATAATCCCGTGGTCCCGTCTTGTATCTTTACCGCTCCGGAGATCGCTTTTGTAGGATTAAACGAAACTCAGGCAAAACTTAATTTTTCCGGTATTAAAATCAATAAATTTGATTTTCTGGGTTCAGGGATGGCCAGGATCCAAGACGAAGCCGAAGGTTTTATTAAGGTGATCTCTGACGAGAAAACCGGCAAGATCCTAGGTGCCGGCATAATCGGGCCTAAAGCGACAGAATTGATCTCGGTGTTTGGCCTAGCTATTAGCTCGGGGTTAGACATTAAAACGTTAAAAGCCACTATTTTCGCCCATCCGACATTGTCAGAAGCTATTGTTGAGGCTCTGGAGTAGATTTAATGCCATCGGAAACGCTGATCTTAGACCTTGGGTTAATTGAATATATTAAGGCGCTCGAATTACAAAAAGAGTTTTTTAATAAAGTAAAAACCGGATCTTTGAAATCTGCTCTGATTTTTTGTCGTCACTATCCTGTTATTACCTTAGGCCGCCAGGCAAGAATAGAAAATTTAAAAGCAGGCAAATCTATACTATCTAGCCGGGGAATTCAGGTATATCCCGTGGAAAGGGGAGGCGATGTGACTTACCACGGCCCAGGGCAATTGGTGATTTATCCGATTTTGCATTTAGATGCTTTTAAAAAAGACCTCCATTTTTTCTTGCGTAAACTCGAAGATACTGTGATCGCAGTTTTGTCTGAATTCGGCATCGAAGCGTTAGCCAGAAAAAATTTAACCGGAGTTTGGGTTGGCAAACAGAAAATTTCCTCTATCGGGATCACTGTAAAAAATTGGATCAGCTATCATGGCTTGGCTTTGAACGTTAAGAATGCTGACCTTGATAATTTTTCATTGATCAAGCCTTGCGGCATGGACATAGAGATGACTTCCATGGAAACTATTTTAAAGAAGGATATTGCATTTGAAGATATCCAAAAATCATTTATAAGGAGATTCGGATATGTATAAAGTAATTTTACCCGAGTTAGGCCAGGGGATCATGAAAGCTTCAGTTTCGTTCTGGTTTTTTAAAGAAGGGGATCAAGTAAAAGAAAAAGACGACCTTGTTGAGTTAACCACGGATAAAGCTGCTTTTAACCTACCTTGCCCATGTTCAGGGACGCTTTCGCAAATCCTAGTCCATGAAGGTGAGTCTATAAACGTCGGCGCAGTTCTAGCCTTGATCGAAGAGGGATAAGGAAAAGTCGGGGACAGTCCCCGACTTTTTCAGCGTCGAGAGGTTTTCCGAAAAAAAGTCGGGGACTGTCCCCGACTTTTCAAGCATTAGAAATCTCTTGACAAAAACAGGAATCTATTTATAATTAGCACTCTGGGTATAAGAGTGCTAAACGCACAAACGTAATAAAATCAGGAGGAGGTGGGAAGATGAAGATTCAACCATTAGGTGACCGCGTTCTGGTTAGGCCTTTAGAAGCAGAATCAAAAACCAGGGGTGGCATACTTTTACCGGATACTGCCAAGGAAAAACCCCAGCAAGGGGAAATTGTCGCAGCCGGCAAAGGTAAAGTTCTGGAAAACGGTACAGTGCATCCTTTAGAGGTTAAGGTCGGAGACAAGGTATTATACGGAAAATATTCCGGCAATGAAATTACTACCAAAGAAGGCGAAGAGCTGCTGATCATGAGGGAAGAGGATATACTAGCAATTGTGAAATAGGGATGTACCCGCACCGCTAAAGCGGTGTCAAATTCAAGGAGAAAAAAATATGGCTAAACAACTGTTATTTAAAGACGAAGGCCGCAGGAAGATCTTAAGCGGCGTCGAGCAGTTGGCAGCAGCTGTCAAGGTTACCTTAGGCCCTAAAGGCCGCAACGTAATTTTAGACAAAAAATTTGGATCGCCGACTATTACCAAAGACGGTGTGACTGTTGCCAAAGAAATCGATCTGGAAGACGCTTTTGAGAATATGGGCGCCCAGATGGTCAAAGAAGTCGCCGAAAAAACCTCAGATATAGCCGGCGACGGCACCACTACTGCAACAGTCCTGGCGGAATCGATTTATCGCGAGGGCTTAAAGAATGTTACCGCAGGCGCTAATCCTATGGCTTTAAAGCGGGGAATAGAAAAAGCGGTTGAGAAAGTTGTCGAGGAACTCAAGAAATTATCGACTCCGATCAAAGATAAGAAAGAAATCGCCCAGGTAGCTACTATTGCCGCCAACGGCGATACAATTATCGGAGAATTGATCGCCGATGCTATGGATAAAGTCGGCAAAGACGGTGTAATCACCGTTGAAGAAGCCAAATCGACCGCAACAACTTTGGAAGTTGTCGAAGGTATGCAGTTCGACCAAGGCTATCTTTCACCGTATTTCGTTACCGATGCCGAGAGAATGGAAGTTCTGTTAGAAGATCCGTATATTCTCATCCATGAGAAAAAGATATCCACTCTTAAGGATTTATTGCCCTTATTGGAAAAAGTCGCGAGGGCCGGTAAACCGCTTTTGATCCTGGCGGAAGAAGTTGACGGAGAAGCATTGGCAACTCTAGTAGTAAATAAAATTCGCGGAACACTTACGACCTGCGCGGTCAAAGCACCAGGTTACGGCGACAGGCGTAAAGCTATGCTTGAAGATATCGCGATCCTTACCGGTGGAAAAGCGCTTACCGAGGATCTCGGAGTGAAGCTGGAAAATGTGGATATTGACGATCTGGGCCGTGCCAAGAGAGTCAAAGTTGATAAGGAAAACACTACTATCGTTGAAGGCGCCGGCAAAACCGTAGCTATAAACGGTAGAGTAGCCCAAATCAAAAAACAGATCGAGGACAATGATTCTGATTATGACAAAGAGAAGCTTCAGGAACGGTTAGCTAAGCTTTCCGGCGGAGTCGCTGTGATCAACGTAGGCGCTGCGACCGAAACCGAAATGAAAGAAAAGAAAGCCCGCGTGGAAGACGCTCTTCATGCTACCCGCGCCGCTACCCAGGAAGGTATTGTCCCTGGCGGCGGAGTGGCTTTTCTGCGCACTATTTCCGGGCTAGATAAACTCAAGCTGGAAGGCGATGAGAAGATCGGCGTGGATATAGTAAGACGCGCGTTGGAAGAACCAATCAGGCAGCTTGTGGAAAATGCCGGTTTGGAAGGCCCGATCGTGGTTCAGAAAGTCAAGGAAGGAAAAACTAATTTCGGCTATGATGTCAGCCAGGATTCGTATGTGGATATGATCGCGGCTGGGATTATCGATCCTACCAAAGTGACCCGTTCGGCATTACAAAATGCTTCCAGTATCGCATCTTTGTTATTAACCACCGAAGCAATGATCACTGATAAGCCTGAAAAAGATGATAAAATGCCTGCGATGCCTCCGGGAGGCGGCGGAATGGGCGGTATGGGAGGAATGTATTAAACCCAAGTAGTTTTAAAAAAAGGGTCATTTATATTCTTTAGAAAGTCGGGGACAGTCCCCGACTTTCTAGCTAAAGAATATAAATGACCCTTTTTTAACCATATTTTGAAAGCGCTTTCCTTGACAAACTAGCTTCCCTATGGTATACTTAGAAGCAATCTTAGTTGTTGACTGACAAGGGGTTAATATGCAAAATATCCTGGAATTATCCAGCCGATTCAACTGGATAGATATCCTAATTTTTATTGTTTTTTTGAGGCTGATTTTTATATCCCTGAAACAAGGTTTAGCAATAGAATTCTTTAAACTTTTAGGGGTTTTTAGCGGCCTTTATCTGGCTTTGCATTATTACTTTTCTTTAGCCTTATATCTTAACGGCCGTTCAGGAAACAAAAACTCTCCGGGACTTTTCTTGGAATTTTCGTCTTATCTAGCTTTGATTGCTTTGGGTTATTTAGTTTTCTGGCTGTTACGTGTTTTGATCTTTCGTTTTATAACCGCAGAGATCAATCCATTTTTGAGCAGATGGGGCGGAGGTATCCTGGGCTTTTTGCGGGCATTATTGTTGTCGGGTTTAATATTATTCGCTATTCTAATTCCCAAATCGACATATTTCAGAGAAAGCGTCCGTTATTCTTTATCCGGAAGGTATTTTGTCCAGGTTGCGCCTGCCACTTATACTTGGATCTGGGAAAGTATCGTTTCGAAGTTCAACTCCAAAGAGAAATTTAATAGCGCTATTCTTGACGTCTATTCCGCCGAATTGAAACAAAAAAAGAAAAATAAGTGATTTCCATGAAATTATCTTATCTCTATTCTAAAATCTTAGAATTTGGAATTGATAAAGATCCCCGAAAAGACAGCGGGAAAATAAGCTCTTATCCGGACACTGCGGTTTTATACGGCTCGCCTGAAAAAGAAGTCCGCAAGGTTTTTGTAGGCATAGATATCGATACAGCCGAGTTGATGCTCGCGGATAAAATCCGCAGCAGTAAAGGGCTGGATTTGGTGATTGCTCATCATCCCCAAGGTAAAGCCTACGCCGGTTTGCATGAGGTGATGCGCTTGCAGGTGGATTTATTAAAAAGCGTCGGCCTAAGCGAGAAAGTAGCCCTGGGATTGCTGGAAGAAAGAATGCGGGAGGTAGAAAGAAAAATCTCTCCGGCCAATCATATGCGCTCGGTAGACGCTGCAGGGCTTTTGGACTTGCCGTTTATGTGCATCCATACCCCTGCTGACAACCATGTCTGGAGCTATCTTACTCAAATTTTCTCTAGCGCCAAGCCAGCCAGGGTAAGTTCTATTCTGGAAATCTTAAGCGGTATTACTGAATATGCTGCGGCGACAGAAAGGCTTGCCGGGCCGAAACTCGTATTGGGAAATCCTAATCGCCCTTGCGGAAAGATCCTGGTGGATATGACCGGCGGAACCGAAGGCTCTAAAGAAGTCTATGAAAAATTGTATAAATGTGGCATCCGGACACTGGTTTCCATGCATTTGGGCGAAGAGCATTTTAAAAAAGTTAAGGAAGCGAATCTTAACGTTGTGGTCGCCGGGCACATTTCATCCGACACTTTGGGGCTTAACCTGCTCTTGGACAGAATAGAAAAAATTCATAAACTTTCCGTAAGCTCTTGTTCAGGATTTACTAGATATAGAAGAATTTAATATGCCAGGATTTATAGACGAAACTATTCTCAACGATATTTTAACTCGGGTTAATATCGTCGAGGTGATCTCAGAATATATACCGCTTAAGCGAGCGGGGCGAAACTACAAAGCGGTTTGCCCTTTTCACCATGAAAAAACCGCATCATTCGTAGTATCGCTGGATAAACAAATTTACCATTGTTTCGGCTGCGGCGCTGGGGGCAATGTTTTCAATTTCTTGATGCAATATGAACGCCTGGAATTTCCCGAGGCGGTGGAGATCCTGGCAAAAAAATCAGGAGTAGCCCTTCCGGTAAAAAGGAACCACGACCCTAAAAGCGCTGAACAGACGAGTCTTCTTCATAAACTGAACGAGCTGGCCGTTTTTTTTTATAGCGCAAATTTACATTCATCCGCCGGAGCAAAAGCCAGGGAATATCTAATTAAAAGGGGTATCAAACAGGAAACCGCCAGCCTCTTTAAACTCGGTTTTGCCCAAGACAACTGGGACGGGCTTTTATCTAATTTAAGGTCAAAAGATTTCAGCTTGGCTTTAATCGAAAAAGCCGGGCTGATCATCCCTAAAGATGGCGGAGGCTATTACGACCGTTTCCGTAATCGGATACTTTTCCCGATTTTTGACATTAGGTCATCCTGTATCGGCTTCGGAGCCCGAGTTACCGACGAAAGCCTTCCCAAGTATATAAATTCTCCGGAAACCGCGCTTTATAAAAAAGGCAATAACCTTTATGGGCTAAATTTTGCCAAGGATCCGGTAAGGGAATTAGATTTCGTGGTAGTGGTAGAAGGCTATCTGGACTGTATTATCCCTTATCAACACGGCTTGCATAATATCGTTGCTTCGCAAGGCACTGCTTTAACGCCGGAACAGGCCAGGCTGATCAAAAGATATACCCATAACGTGGTCATGGTCTATGATGGCGACCTCGCGGGAGAACTGGCCACTTTGAGGTCGTTGGACATTTTTATCGAAGAGGAAATGGACGTTAAGGTCGTGGCAATGCCTGCGGGATATGACCCGGATACTTATGTCAGAAAATTCGGTATAGACGCTCTGAATAAACTGGTCAAAGACGCTGATAATTTATTTGATTACCAGTTAAAAGCCCTTAAGCGCAAGTTTGACAGCAAGGAATCTGAGGGAAAAGCCAAAATCGCGGCGGTTATGCTTAGGACCATAAAAAAATTAAAAGATTCAATACTGCGCGATGAGTATATCAAAAAACTATCGGGCAAGCTGGATTTGGACGAGTCATTTGTCCGGGATGTTTATAACGACTTAAAAATTGAAAGCTCGATCGGCGAGGTCGTCTTAGATAGTTTCAACAGATTAGCCAAAACCAACCCTACCGAGAAACTTCTGATGAAGCTAATGCTCGAGGAAACTCAGATGGTTAACGAGATAAAAAATAAGATCGATCCTGCGGATTTTCAGGACAAGATGATCTCTAAAATAGTCTCTACGATGTTTGATCTGGTTACTCAAGGTAAAAGCTGTTCGGCCCATAGCCTGATAAATTACC
>Ga0315268_10009397_pt1 | contig 10150 bp, 12 predicted proteins | sample C1_top_MG_FD_204535 | JGI IMG/M metagenome (GOLD analysis project Ga0315268, IMG submission 204535) | Sediment microbial communities from Yellowstone Lake, YNP, Wyoming, USA - C1_top | ecosystem: Environmental > Aquatic > Freshwater > Lake > Sediment | place: USA: Wyoming | collected 2017-08-01 | reverse complement strand
AGGCTGCCGCTACTTTGAGAAAAAAACCATACCAGCCCGGCTGCGGCGCATACACCCCTGCCTTGCGCAAGTGATACAGCAGCAAACTCGCATTCAAGCACGCACCCAAGCCGATCGAGAGCGCAAGCCCGGCATGTTTGAGCTGCCAAACGAAAGCCAGGTTCATGAGTTGCGTCGCGAGCAGCGTGACCACGGCAATTTTTACCGGCGTGCGGATGTTTTGCCGCGCATAGAAGCCGGGCGCAAGGATTTTTACCATGATCAACCCGAGCAAGCCGAGGCTATAGGCCATCAGCGCTTCGCGCGTCATGAACAAATCGTGCGCGGTGAATTTGCCATAGTGAAAGAGCGTCGCGATCAAGGGCACCGCGAGCAGCGCCAGGGCCAGCGCCGCGGGCAACGCGAGCAAGAGCGTGAGGCGCAAGCCCCAATCCAGCAGCTTGGAATATTCTTCGTGCGACGCATCGGCGTAATGTTTGGACAAACTGGGCAACAAAATCGTACCCAACGCCACCCCCAGCAGCGCGGTGGGAAACTCCATCAAGCGATCCGCGTAATACAGCCATGTCACGCTGCCGGTCACCAAAAACGACGCGAAAATCGTATTGATCAGCAACGAGATTTGGCTAATCGATACGCCAAATAGCGCAGGGCCCATCAAGCGCAAAATGCGCCACACCCCGGCATCGTGAAAATTCAGCCGGAAACGCGGCAGCAATTTGAGCTTGAGCAAAAACGGCACTTGGAAAGCGAGCTGCAACACGCCGCCCAGCACCACCGACCACGCGAGCGCCAGCACCGGCGGGTGGACGTGCGGCGCGAGCCACAAGGCGCCGGCAATCATGGAAAGATTCAACAGCACCGGCGTGAAGGCCGGCACCCAGAACCGGCTATAGGTATTGAGAATGCCGCCCGCGAAAGCGACCAGCGAAATAAAAAAGATATACGGAAAAATGATGCGCAGCAGGGTCACCGTGACATCAAATTTCTGCGCATCGGCCGAGAAGCCGGGCGCGCTAAGATAAATCACCACAGGTGCCGCGATCACACCGATCAGCGTCACGATAAACAGCGCCAAGCCGAGCAAGCCGGCCACATCGTCGATCAGTTGGCGCGTCTCGTCGAAACTGCGCTTGGCCTTGTACTCGCCCAGAATCGGTACGAAAGCCTGCGCAAAAGCGCCCTCGGCGAACAGACGGCGCAATAGGTTCGGAATCTTGAACGCGACGAAAAACGCATCGGTCATCAATCCCGCGCCAAAAGCGCGCGCGATCACCGTGTCGCGCACAAAACCCAAGATGCGCGAAAACAGCGTCATGGCGCTCATGGTCGCGAGCGCTTTGAGTAAATTCATGGTATACCGTGCATAGATTGAAGTCCCAGGAACCGCGCCGATTATAAACGCTAGTGCCGGGATAACGGATTTTAACTGGGCAATGCATTGTTTTAGCTAGCGCATCGGCATTTCCCGCCAACGCCGCTTAGCGTCGGCATCACACCCATGATGCCGCACCAATCATTGCCAAAGGGAAGAATGCCGCTTAGAATGGCGGGTTTTCGCTATTTCCAAAGGGTTTAAGGAGTTTGTTATGGCCAATACGGTACAAGCCAGGAAGCGCGCGCGGCAATCGATCAAGCAAAACATGCACAACGCGAGCTTGCGCTCGGAGTTGCGCACCGCGATCAAGAAGGTGCAAAAAGCCATTGGCGCGGGGGATAAAACCGTAGCGCAGAAGATTTATCAAGAATCGATCGGCGTGATCGACCGCATCGCGGACAAGAAAATCATCCACAAAAACAAAGCGGCTCGTCATAAGAGCCGCTTGTCCGCGCAAGTTAAAGCACTGGCTTAATTGCCCGCGCTCAAGGCCGGGGGCGTCAACTCGCGACGACCGCCGTGTCTTGCTGGGTGCCCGCCGTTTCTTGATGCGCGTTTACCCAAGCCGCACCCTCTTCCAGTTGCAAGTCATTATCCTGGGCAAAGCCAACTAGAAAGCGGTAAGCTCGCGCTTCTACTTCTTCTAGCTTTTTGTCCACCACGACACATTTGACGCCATCCAGAGTCACTGGCCGCACGTAGGGCGAATAACTCATCCGGTTATCCTCACCGAAGGTCGATAGCACACTCGATAGACGCTCCGCCCAATCGCTTGGCCGAAATGGCCGGCCGGCTTTGGTGATGCCCTTGATAATAATGTCTTGAGAAGAGATATCCATTGGATTTTATAATCCGTAAAAAACGCCCCGCGCACTGGACATATAGTAATTGCGGCAAAACTTGGGGGGGCTTGAGGCAATATTAATGCCCTTGCTGTGACGCCGCCGATTGAATAAAGTTTCATCTAATTTCGCTAACACCCGAATAATGCTCGGGAAATCGGATATTCATGCAAGGCAATGTTTTCACTAGGGATATTTTCCCCTTGCGCCGGCGGGCAGTTTCGCTAAAAATATCCGACTTTCTCGCTACACCATTTCTTTAACCAATACGCTTTTAAGGAGGAACCGCATGAAAAACCCATTGGACTCCCTGTGGGGGACGGTCATTTCCGGCCTGATCCTGACCATCGTCTTGTACGTCTTTGCCACTCACTTTCTGATTAAGGGGTAATTCATGGAACATTCGATGGCGATTTTTCGTTGGATTCACTTTATGGCCGGTGTGATGTGGATCGGCTTGTTGTATTACTTCAATTTCGTCCAAGTGGCCGCGCTTAAAGCCGCCGCCGAAGACGGCACCGGCGCCGGTATCACCAAGCATGTCGCGCCGCGCGCGCTGCTGTTCTTCCGCTGGGCCGCCGTGGTGACGTGGCTTGCCGGCGCGGCATTGCTCGGTCCGCGTTTCGTGTCGGCGTTCATCTTGCAAGCCAGTGTCGCCTTTATCGGCATTGGCGCTTGGCTCGGCACCATCATGCTGTTTAATGTCTGGGTGTTGATTTGGCCTAACCAGAAGAAAATTCTCGGTATCGTGCCCGCCACGGACGCAGAAAAAGCCAAGGCGCGCCGCGTCGCTTTCCTCGCTTCGCGCACCAATACCATGCTTTCCATCCCCATGCTGTTCTTTATGGGTGTGGGTGTGCACGGCTTCTAAAACCTTTATACTAAGCACCTTGTGCAAGCACACGGCGGCATCTGGCCGCCGTGTGCATTTCTATTTACCGAATTTTTACTCACTATGTCACATTTAATGCAGACCTATTCTCGGCTCCCGGTCGCCTTCACGCGCGGCGCAGGCGTTTGGCTATGGGATACCAGCGGCAAGCGCTATTTGGATGGCGTGGCCGGCGTAGCGGTCAACACCTTGGGACATGCCCATCCCAGGCTGACCCAAGCCTTATGCGAGCAAGCCAAAACGCTGATCCACACTTCCAACCTGTATGAAGTGGCCTTGCAAGAAAAACTCGCGCTCAAGCTGTGCGATCTGTCCGGCATGGACAAGGTATTCTTCTGCAATTCCGGCTGCGAGGCGAACGAAGCCGCGATTAAGCTCGCGCGTTTATTCGGCCACCAAAAAAACATTGAAGTGCCGACCATCGTGGTCATGGAAAAAAGCTTTCACGGCCGCACCATGGCCACGCTCACCGCAACCGGCAGCCGCAAAGTACAAGCCGGATTCGAGCCGCTACTGGCCGGATTCGTGCGCGTACCGTTCAACGATTTGGAAGCGGTGCGCCAAGTCGGCGCGCACAATCAAAACATCGTCGCCGTGCTGGTGGAGCCGGTGCAAGGCGAAGGCGGCATCAACATTCCGGATGCGGCCTACCTGGCCGGCTTACGCCAGATTTGCGACGAGCATGGCTGGCTGTTCATGCTGGACGAAGTGCAAAGCGGCATCGGCCGCACCGGTACTTGGTTCGCGCATCAGCACACGCAAATCAAACCCGACGTAATGACGCTGGCTAAAGGCTTGGGTAGCGGCATGCCGATCGGCGCTTGTCTCGCGCGCGGCCCGGCGGCGGAGATTTTCAAGCCCGGCAATCACGGTTCCACCTTTGGCGGCAATCCGCTGGCATGCACCGCTGCCCTCACCACTTTGGAGACGATCGAACAAGAAGGCTTGCGCGAAAACGCCATCCGTATCGGCGATCTGATTGTCGATAGCCTCAAGCAAGCGCTCGCCAACGTGCCGGGCGTGGTGCAGATTCGCGGCGATGGCTTGATGATCGGCATCGAGCTCGACCGCGCGTGCGGCGAATTGGTCCGGCGCGCGCTGGCGCAGGGGCTGCTCATCAATGTCACGTCGGACAAAGTGATCCGCCTGCTGCCGCCGCTCATCATGAACGCGCAAGAAGCGGGGCAACTCGTTGCCGGCGTAGTGCCGCTGGTACGGGAATTTCTGGCCCAAGCCGCCTAATCATGCCGATCAAACATTTTCTGCAATTCAACGATCTGACTCGCGACGAGTTGGACCATGTGTTCGCGCGCACGCGCTGGATCAAAAGCGAGTTTAAAGCTTACCGGCGCTACTGGCCGCTGGCCGATCGCACGCTGGTGATGATTTTCGAAAAAGCCTCGACCCGCACCCGGCTGTCGTTCGAAGCCGGCATGCAGCAGCTGGGCGGCTCGGCGATCTATCTCAACACGCGCGATTCGCAACTCGGCCGCGGCGAACCGGTGGAAGACGCGGCGCAAGTCATCTCGCGCATGTCGGACGTGGTGATGATCCGCACCTTCGAGCAGGAAATCATCGAACGCTTCGCCAGCCACTCGCGGGTGCCGGTGATCAACGGCCTCACCAACGAATATCATCCCTGCCAGATTCTTGCCGACATCTACACTTACATTGAACAGCGCGGCAGCATTCAAGGCAAGACCGTGGCCTGGATCGGCGATTCCAACAATGTGTGCAACACCTGGTTGCAAGCGGCCGAGGTGTTCGATTTCAATGTGCACGTCTCCACCCCGCCCGGCTATGAAGTGGAACCGGAACGCGCCGGTCTGTATGGCACCGACCACTACGAAGAATTCGCCGATCCGATGCAGGCGGCGCAGGGCGCCGATCTGGTCACTACCGACGTCTGGACCAGCATGGGCTTCGAAGCCGAAAACGAAGAGCGCAAGCGCGACTTCGCCGATTGGCAAGTGGATGCCGACATGATGGCGGCGGCCAAACCCGATGCGCTATTCATGCACTGCCTGCCCGCGCATCGGGGCGAAGAAGTCACGGCGGAAGTGATCGACGGCCCGCATAGCGCGGTATGGGATGAAGCCGAAAATCGCCTGCACGTACAAAAAGCCTTGCTGGAGTATTTGCTATTGGGGCGCATCGAATGAATATCGCCTACTTTAAAGACATGGACACGCTCTACATCGAGCTCTCGCCCGAGAACGCCACGCAAGCGTGGGAAGCGCATGCCGGTGTGGTGCTGAATCTCTCCGAGGACGGCCGCGTGGTCGGCATCGAGATCGAACATGCGAGTAACACCACGGATTTAAATTTATTGCGCGTGGGCAACTTCCCCGGCGAAGTGCATGCCGTGGCAGGCGCCGCCCACTAGCGCCAGGTAACGAGGAAACATTGTGAGCGATATCAAAAAAGTCGTGCTCGCCTACTCCGGCGGGCTGGATACCTCGGTCATTCTAAAATGGCTGCAAGATACCTATCAGTGCGAAGTCGTGACCTTCACCGCCGATATCGGCCAAGGTGAAGAACTCGAACCGGCGCGCGCCAAGGCCCTGCAGTTCGGCGTAAAAGAAATTTTCATCGATGACCTGCGCGAAGAATTCGTGCGCGACTTCGTGTTCCCGATGTTCCGCGCCAATACCGTGTATGAAGGCGAGTATCTGCTCGGCACCTCCATCGCGCGCCCGCTGATCGCCAAGCGCTTGATCGAAATCGCGCGGATGACCGGCGCCGGCGCCATCGCCCATGGCGCCACCGGCAAGGGCAACGACCAAGTGCGCTTTGAGCTTGGCGCTTATGCCCTCAATCCGGACATCAAAATCATCGCGCCGTGGCGCGAGTGGGATTTGCTCTCGCGCGAAAAACTGCTGGCTTATGCGGCACGGCATGGCATTCCGGTCGAGATGAAGCACAAAGCCGGCGGCAGCCCCTACAGCATGGATGCCAACTTGTTGCACATTTCCTACGAAGGCCGCGCGCTGGAAGACCCGGCGGTGGAGCCGGAAGCAGATATGTGGCGCTGGACCGTCGCGCCGGAACAAGCCCCCGATGCGCCGGAATATCTGGAACTCGAATTTGCGCACGGCGATATTATCGCGGTAAACAGCCAGCGCATGACGCCACCGCAGGTGCTGGCGGAACTCAACCGCCTCGGCGGCAAGCATGGCATCGGCCGCCTGGATCTGGTGGAAAACCGTTATGTCGGCATGAAATCGCGCGGCTGCTACGAAACCCCCGGCGGCACGATTATGCTGAAAGCGCATCGCGCCATCGAATCCATCACCCTCGACCGCGAAGTGGCGCACCTCAAAGACGATCTGATGCCGCGCTATGCTGCGCTGATCTACAATGGTTATTGGTGGAGTCCGGAGCGCGCCGCCTTGCAAGTGCTGATCGATCACACCCAAGCCAGTGTCAATGGCTGGGTGCGAATCAAACTCTACAAAGGCAATGTCACGGTGGTAGGCCGCGCATCCAAGACCGATTCCTTGTTCGATCCGGCCATCGCCACCTTCGAGGATGACCAAGGTGCTTACAACCAGGCCGATGCCGGCGGATTTATTAAACTCAACGCGCTGCGCATGCGCATCGCGGCGAAACGCAAACATCGATAGTGCAATAGACAGGATTAACAGGATTTACAGGATTACCTGATTTAACGATCTAGCTGCTTTATCCTGTTAATCCTGAGAAATCCTGTAAATCCTGTCCATTTTTAGGAAAACCAAATGACTCGATTCGATAACGTCAGCGTCGTCAAGAAAGCCAACCTATTCTTCGACGGCAAGTGTGTCTCGCACACCGTGTTGTTTCCCGATGGCACGAAAAAAACCTGCGGCGTGATTTTCCCAAGCCGGCTCACCTTCAATACCGGTGCGCCGGAAGAAATGGAAATCAACGGCGGCGTGTGCAAGGTCAAGCTCGCGGGCAGCAAGGAATGGAAAACCTATTCGGCCGGACAGACCTTCAGCGTGCCTGGCAATAGCAGCTTCGATATCGAAACCGTCGAAACGCTCGATTACGTTTGCCATTTTAAATGACCGCAAAAGTGCAATTGCAAGCCACAGAGCTCACAGAGAACACGGAGATTTCGTCGGTTGGTGACCAGCATGCGCATTGCTTATATGCGGCAAGATCGGCACCTTACTATTTTTCCTCTGTGAACTCCGTGCGCTCTGTGGCAAAAGGTTTTTAGGGGATAAATCATGACCACGCTCGCCGTCGTCCGCAAAAACGGCCAATTCGCCATCGCCGCCGACACGCTGACCAAATGGGGCAGCACCAAGGAGTCGTCGGTATACGTCACGAACCACGAGAAGATTTTCCAAGTCGGCGACAGTTACTTGGCGATTACCGGCACCACCACTTTCAAGCTCATTCTCACGGAATATTTCGCGCAGCTCGAAACCCTGCCGCGCTTCGACTCGGTGCCGAGCATTTTCCGCACTTGGCAGGAATTGCATACGGCGATGAAGGAACGTTATTTCCTGAATGCGAACGAAGACAAAGAAGACGATGTCGAGACCTCGCGCTTTTACGTGCTGATCGTCAGCCCACACGGCATCTTCGGTGTCGCACCGCACCGCACGGTGCAAGAATTTTCCAAATTTTACGCCTACGGCGCCGGCGCGGAATATGCCATGGGCGCACTCTACGCCGCGTACGACCAGCCCAAACTCAATGCCGAAGCCTTGGCGCGGCTGGCGGTCGATGCCGCCGCCGAGTTCGACGACAGCACCGGCGGCCCGGTCACCAGCCACGCAATACGCGCTGCCAAAAAGAAATAGGAGCCATCATGCCTTCATTCGATATCGTGTCCGAAGTGGACAAGCAAGAAGTAAAGAATGCGATAGAGCAAGTGAATAAAGAAGTCTCCACCCGCTTCGACTTCAAGGGCTCGGATGCACGCGTGGAGCAAGCGGAATATGTGCTGACGGTGTTCGCCGACGACGAATTCAAGCTCGATCAAGTGCAAGAAATTCTCAACGCCAAGCTCATCAAACGCGGCGTCGATATCAAATGCATGGAAATCGGTAAGGTCGAAAAAGTCAGCGGCAACAAAACGAAGCGCATTGCCACGATCAAAACCGGTGTCGAATCCGAGTTGGCGAAAAAAATCGTCAAGCTCTTCAAAGACAGCAAGCTCAAAGTGCAAGCCAGTATTCAGGGTGATACCGTGCGCGTCTCCGGCGCGAAACGCGATGTGCTGCAAGAAGCGATCGCGCTGGCGAAAAAATCGATCAGCGATTTTCCTTTGCAGTTCGGGAATTTCCGGGATTAATTCACTGCGCGGTGCGAGATTAAGGTAGCTTGCACGAATCCGCCGCGATGAATAACACCCCGGTTAAGACCTATCTCCCCTGGGTCGTCGCGACGGCGCTGTTCATGGAGCAACTCGACTCCACCATCGTCAACACCGCCGTCCCCGCCATGGCGGCGAGCCTGCATGTCACACCGCTGAGCCTCAAGGCGGTCGTCACCAGTTATATCCTAAGCCTGGCCGTCTGTATTCCGGTAAGCGGCTGGATGGCCGACCGCTTCGGCACACGGCGGGTATTTGGTATCGCGGTGGCAATGTTCACTTTTTCTTCGGCGCTGTGCGGGTTAGCCGTCAACGTGCCGATGCTGGTCGCGGCGCGCATGCTGCAGGGCATGGGCGCGGCGATGATGATGCCGGTGGGCAGACTCGCGATTATTCGCACCTTCCAAAAATCGGAATTGCTGACGGCCATGAATTTCGTCATCATCCCGGCGCTGATCGGTCCGCTGCTCGGCCCCACGGTGGGCGGCCTCATCGTGCACTGGGTGTCGTGGCGCGAAATTTTCTTTGTCAACGTCCCGGTGGGCTTGGTCGCGCTGCTGCTCATTCATCGCCATATGCCGGATTATCGCGGCGACACCTCGCGTCCCCTGGATATCATTGGTCTCACCTTGTTTGGCTCCGGCATCGCGTTGCTGTCGTGGCTGCTGGAAATATTTGGCGAACACCGGCTCGATATCACCTCGCTCGCCATTCTGCTGTTGCTCTCGCTCAATCTGCTACTGGCTTACGGCTGGCATGCGCGCCAGGTGGCTTACCCGCTGCTGCGCTTGACGCTGTTCCGCATACGCACGTTTCGCGTCTCGGTGATTGGCGGCTTTATTACGCGGCTGGGGGTCGGGGGCTTGCCGTTTCTCCTACCCTTTCTCTATCAACTGGGCATGGGCCTGCCCGCATGGCAATCGGGCCTGCTGATGATGCCCACCGCGGCGGGTGCGATGGCGATGAAGTTCCTCTCGGCACGCGTGCTGGGGCGCTATGGCTACCGCCGGGTATTGATTGTGAATACCGTCATGATCGGGCTCGTCATCGGCATCTTCTCGCTCGTGACGCCGGCCACGCCGCTCGCCTTGATCGTGCTGCTGGGTCTCGCGCTGGGCACAGTTAACTCGCTCCAATTTTCGAGCATGAATTCGATGGCCTATGCAGACATTGAAACGCCGGATTCGAGCATGGCGAGCACGATTGCCAGCACGCTACAGCAAATATCGATGAGCTTCGGGCTGGCGTGCGGGACGCTCCTGACCGCCTGGTACCTGGCGGACGCGCCACAAACCGACCGTGCCGCCGTGACAAGCGCACTGCATCTCGCCTTCCTCAGCTTAGGCGCGCTGACGATACTCTCGTCGCTATCGTTTTGGGCCTTACGCGCCAGCGATGGCAAAAGCGTCAGCCGCGGGAGCCTGCGCGAGCCGGCCTAATTCCATTGAACTGCATGTTCACTGTTTCAAACCTTGAATCCAGCGGCTATACAGTTGTGCGGCAACGGCATTGAGCGCGCTCAGCTTCGTTTCCATTTCCAGCGCCATCTGTTCCGGGGTTTGCACCGCAGGGCTGTGCGCGGCCGCGATTTCGTCTTGGCCCACGGCGCACCAGGTTTCGATCATCTCACGCGTCATCTCCACATGGCATTGCATACCCAGATGCTTGCCCATGGCGTAAGCCTGATTGGCGCAGTAGGGTGACTCTAAAATCCGGGTTGCCCC
>Ga0315268_10009396_pt1 | contig 10151 bp, 9 predicted proteins | sample C1_top_MG_FD_204535 | JGI IMG/M metagenome (GOLD analysis project Ga0315268, IMG submission 204535) | Sediment microbial communities from Yellowstone Lake, YNP, Wyoming, USA - C1_top | ecosystem: Environmental > Aquatic > Freshwater > Lake > Sediment | place: USA: Wyoming | collected 2017-08-01 | reverse complement strand
CTCAGACATGCAATTGCCATGCTAAACGGAATCTCGAAAGTTAAAGTTGACGAGATAACAGGCAAGGTCACAATAGAATACGACACACAAGAAATCAATCTCTCCAAGATCACAGAACGCATTGAAAAGCTCGGCTACCAAGTTGAGATACTATCAAGAGAGGAAATCCAATGAGAGAACACGTCAAAGGCCTAATTCTAGTAATTTTGCTTGGGCTATTCGCTTTAGCAGGCGCCCTAATACCCGGAACTCGAGTAACTTATGCGCATGAAATTAGCATTGCTTTGACTTTGATCGCCGTTGCCTTAGGCTACCGCATCTATTTGCACGGCATTCGATCCCTGCGGCATGGAAATGTCACTGCCCAATTGTTTGCAACTATCGCCATCTTTATTTCAGTAATAGCTGGTTTCGTACTACCTTCAGCATCAGCCACTGGCACAGCAGAAGCAGTCGGTTACCTCACAGCATCAGCTATAGTGGCGTTCATAATACTCGCAGGTATGACGCTTGAAGACTACATCATCCATAGAACAAGAGGCGCGCTTGAGAAGCTCATAAACATGAGCCCTACCACAGCTCGCATACGTCGAGACGGCGCAGAAGTTGAAGTATCCATAGACGAGGTCAAGTTAGGCGAAATCGTCTTAATCAAACCAGGCGACAAAATACCCGTTGACGGAACAGTAATTTCCGGACACAGCACTGTCAACCAAGCAACCATAACTGGCGAATCAATTCCAGCAGAAAAGACAGTAGGGGACCGCACATTTGCTGGTACACTCAATGAACATGGAGCATTAGAAATTAAAGTTGAAAAAATCGCTGAGGACACTACACTTGCCCACCTCATTCAACTAGTCGAAGAAGTTCAGGAGAAAAAAGCACCAATACAGAACGTTGCAGACCGATTTACCACTTACTTTTTGCCAATCATGGCAGTTTTGGCATCTGTTGTATTTGCGGCCAGCTATTTCACAATTGGTTTTGAGGTGGCATTGGCAAGAACTGTAACTGTTCTCTTAGTCGCATGTCCTTGCGCGCTTTCAATAGCTGTTCCTGTCGCTGTAGCTGGAACCATCGGTAATGCCAGCATGAATGGTATAATAATCAAAGGTGGCACACACATCGAAAAGCTAAAGGACGTTAAGCTGGTCGCATTCGACAAAACTGGCACGTTAACCGTCGGCGAACCCAGAGTTGTTGAGATAAAAACTTTCGGTAATTACTCCGAAGCGGACATAATCAAGTATGCAGCAATTGCTGAGAAATTCTCAGAACACCCCCTATCCAAAGCCATCATCGCTAAGGCAACTGAGATGAGCATGAAAATTCCTGACCCCACAGACTTCAAAACTATTCCAGGGCATGGCGTGGACGCCCATTACGGAAACAAGCATATCCTAATTGGAACCAAGATGACAGAAACTGAGATTTCAGAAGAAGCGAATCAATTGACGAGCATGGTTGAAAGCGAGGGGAAAACAGCTATTCCCGTAGCACTGGACAAACATGTTATCGGCATAGTCGTTGTGGCTGACACAGTCAGGGAGAATTCTTTGGAAGCTATACAGAGGCTTAAGCGCTTAGGAGTAAAAACCGCTATGATAACTGGCGATAACATGCGGACTGCCAAATTTATCGCTGAGCAGATCGGGGTTGATGAGTACCATGCTGAGCTTTTACCTGAACAGAAAGTTGCGGTCATTCGAGAACTGAAAAAAGGCAATGTTGTTGCGATGGTCGGTGACGGTGTGAATGATGCTCCCGCGTTGGCTACTTCTGATGTTGGGTTTGCGATGGGTGCGGCTGGCAGCGATGTAGCGATTGAGACTGCTGACGTGGCTCTGCTTGGAGACGACTTGACAAAGGTCGAATATGCGATTAGCCTGAGTCGGAAGGCGTTTAACAGAATGAAGGGGAACATAGTTTACGCCTTTATCTGGAACATAGTCGCATTGAGTTTAGCCGCTTTTGGCATCTTAAATCCAGTCCTAGCCGTTGTTCTTGCAGAAGCCGGATGCATATCAGTTGTAATCAATTCCGCTTTACTGTTGCTGAGCAAGTCAAAACCTCTAGCCAAGATTAAGGGATAAGCATCGCGTGCATAGTAAGACCAACTATAGATACGCTTGTAGCGCGCTCATGCTCCCCCACACACGCTCACTCCGTTTGTGCGTGTTTGGGGGTAAAGTTCTATCTTTCTCTCTCTCACACTAACTCTATCTTACTCTCTCACTCACTCTCTCTCTCTAAAAAAACAAAAAAAAATAAAAACCACACACGAGCACACATACCTCTTGATTATGCTTTCATGGACCTATTTTCTAGGAAAACATGAAATGGCAGATGTGCGGAAAAGTTATAGCTGAACTGAACCCATATTAGTTCAAAACTCAATGTTACATTAGTCATGGGTAGCGAAAAATGGAGAAATACAATAAGGTCTATCTCGCAGTTTGGTTGCTCTTTTCTGCAATAACGTTAGCCTTTATGATAATGTTTGTCCTCAATAATCTGGCAGTAATGTTTGATGTGGACGAAAATGTTGAGAATGAAGGTTTAGGCTTGTCGTTCCTTCTGCTGTTTTTCACGTCAGAAGTAATAGGTTTCATACTCGCGACTTTAACGATTGACCGCATACCTTGGGCTTATTGCATGCCTGTCTTCTTTGCTTTAATGAATCATAGAACAATTCTCCATCACTCTTTTTTAAGTTGGTTTGACCCGTCTCTTCTTGGCGATATCTATGTCAATCGGGAATACGGGAGATATCTCCACCCGGTCGCGGAAATAGGAACTAGCAATACCATTTTTGGCGCACGCTAGCACGGATTCATCGATCGATTCAACAACATAGAACAACCTGCACTGTTATTTCATAAGATGCACCAAGACACGATTTGGGAGAAGGCTCGTTCGATCGATCTTGTTTTGGCAAAGATTGCGCTTGTTAGCTGCTGAAACTGATTGCCAGAAACAAGGCGTAGATAAAAAGTAGAACTGCTCCCTCTCTCCATGTTAGTTTTTCATTTGACAGGAAGTACCATAAGAACAGGTTTGTCATAAGCGAGAACATGGCAAGTTTGGAGAAGGCCGTCATGTCCACGTTCAATGGCGAAGAAACCAAAGTCACTCCCAAGATACACGTGACGTTTATGAAGCAGCTGCCAACAATATTGCCCAATGCCAAGTCTAGATGTCCTTTTCGAGTTGCACTGATGCTTGTCGCGAGCTCTGGCACGCTTGTGCCGAACGCTATTATGGTGGCGCCTATGATGACTGGCGGTATCCCTACGCTTTTGGCAACGTAAGAAGCTGAGTCAACTATGAAAAAAGATGTAGCAACGACCCCGGCAATTCCCGCCAGTGTAATGAATGCGTATTTGCGAAGTTTCTGTCTCTCTGGGCGTAATGAGCCTTCTTCCTTTATGTTTCTTATTTTTGATAATCGGTAAAGGTAAACCACAAATACTGTCAACAGAATGACCCCGACGAATCGGCTGGCTTCTTCCAGATAAAGCAAGCTTAGCGGGATTATTGAAGAGACAAACAGCCCAAAGTATAAGCTTCTTACCTCTTCCCTTGCCATATTCGGGTAGAGGCATGAATACTTGGGGCATTTTAACGTCACTAGTAGAAAGCAAATTCCCAGTATTAGGCAGATGTTGACTATGTTGGAACCTAATACGTTGCCTACTGCCACGCCCACAGATTCTTGTCTAATTGCAGCAAAAATGGATACAAAAAGTTCAGGCAGCGAAGTGGAAAAAGCAACCAAGATGAAGCCGATTGTTGTCCTACCAAATCCTGTTATGTCAGCAACCTTGACAGAATTGTTGATTGCCACATCGCTGGCCTTAGCCAACACTACCAGCGCACCGAACAGAATCAGCAAGTTGCCCCCTAATCCAAGCACTTCTTCAAACAAGGCCAGCCTACACCTTCGCGATCGATTACTTTCAATACAACGCTAAAAACATTCTCTTGCAATTCGAAACGTTCGCGTAGCGCGGGCAATGAAGCTTCGAGAACGAGAAAAGTGAGCATTAGCATAGAAGCACGCTTATCATAAACATGAGCGTCTGTCGGCGCGCGCTGCTCTTCCCTAGATCACTTGGGAACAGAGAGCTGATGACACACCTGACATCATCTGTGCCTGCTTCCATCCGATTTCGTTGAGTTACTACTTGTTTTTCGTGTATCTTTTTGGAAGTGGTTTCTTCTTCTTTTGTTTGCTTGGCATCTTCTGCCTCTCCTCAGTTTTCGTGTTGTTCTTATAACACGACTACAATTAATATAAACAATTGCTTATAAATACTTTTATTTTGCTATATTGAATACAGAAACAGATTCTGCAATAATTATATCTAGATGAATATATTAATCGGCGACCCCGTAAGAATTATAAATGCTCAATAAGTTCATATGGTAAATAGGGCTGTTCGCATTGTCTGAGGGGATTGTTGTTTCGGGTGAAAATGCTTTGAAAGTAGCTGACGCGTTAAACTCGACAAGTCTGCGGGTGCTGCAGTTGCTCTCAAAAGAACATCTGGACATTTCAACTATAGCCCAGCGGCTCGAGCTGAGCCAACCATATGTCAGCGAGCAAGTTCGCAAATTACAAGAAACAAACCTGATTAGAGTCAGCTATCAAAGTGGGAAGAGAGGAATAAGAAAGATCTGTGAACTGGCAGTGAAGAAAATCATCATAGAGATTTAGCCTTTTTGAAACACATCGATCGATCGCAGAAATCCTCAATGGTTCAGGCGATGCTGTGACCCTGTTTTGTTAAGTTTTAATATTTGTAATTTGTTATTGTTATAGGCAATACGTAAACCTTTTAACTATTCCTAGTCTGCATATAGTGAGGAAAATTGCCGTTTAAGAAAAGGGCTAGAAAGAAGAAGCGCAAGGAACGTGCCCGCAAAAAACAAAGAAGGAAGCGCGCGCTTTCAGATCGTCAACTAATGGTGTGGGCGTGAACTAACAACAATGCCTACTGTGGCAATTATGGCAGTGGACATTATTACTACGACAGCGAGATTGATGAAAACTTCAGGGTAAAGAAGACCGTATTGTATTGGCAAAGTTGCGAGGACTGCTGCGGCTAAACCGCGCGTCAACACGAACGACATGATGGACCTCTCTTTCTTCAATTCGCTTCCGATCGTGGTAAGCCATACCGCGCCCAACCTTACAAGTAGCAGCAGAAGCGTCAGGACTATTCCAAGGAAAAGCAAGCTGATGCTCGAAATGGTGGCTATTATGCCTAAGAAAACGAAAAAGAAGGTTCTTATTAGGAAGGCTATCTCAGACTCAAACCGCTTAAGACCAGCATCAACAGCCACCATGCTAGTCTCTTTTCGCCTTAGCTGTTTCAGGATCTCCTTCTCGTTGCCTAATATCAGGCCGAAAAGCAGTGAACTCAATGCTCCGCTGCCGCCGAAATTCTCAGACACCGTATAGGTGAGAAGCGCAACCGCCAGCGTTAACATGTAAGAGAAGGGCATTGGAGAGACACTCTTGAGTAGGAACAACCAGATAATCCCAATAATCAGGCCGAAAACGGCTCCGACCGCGAATTTGGTTGTGATGCCCGTGGCAACGGCCAGATAGTTCGCTTGGCCGGTAATGATTATCCCTATTATGGCTAATGAGATTACGATGCACATTATGTCAGTTGTCGCTGATTCTAGAATCAAGGTTGTGGAGCACTTTTCACTGACATTGATTTTTGAAGCCAGAGAAACTACGACGATGGAACTGCTTCCGCCGTAAATGCTTCCAAACAACAATCCATAATGCAATGGAACTCCGTAGAGAAGGATCATGAGCAGTGCGACCCCTAGCATGCTGAATATGAAGCCTAGAACAGCGAGAAGAACTGCTCTTGGGCTGTGTGAAAGAACTTGGCGAATGTTCAAGCTCATGCCACCGTCGAACAAGATGAAAACTAATGCCAGAGCAGCGATGTATGGAGCCAGGCCCATTACAATTGATGGTTCAAACAGCTTCAAAACAGGTCCAACGAGAACTCCTATGATTATCAGAAACAGCATGTCAGGTAAGCCTGTTCGTTTGAAAAAGTAGTTTCCCAAGAAGCCTATCACTATTATCAGCGCGCTGATCAAGAGAGCCAGCGAAACATCAACCAAAGATGAATCACAATCCTCTTAACCACACTTTCTATTTAAGAGATTTTTGCAAAAGGCATGGATAGCGATCGATCGATCTCGTTGCGGCCAAGTTAGCCCCCAAGAGAAGGGCTCGGAGCAGAGGCGTCCCAAAGACGAAATATGCCACCAGACCTACACCAACCGTTGAAACCACAACGGCAAGCGTTGCCAACAGAAAAATCGTTTGATCGATCATTCTGGAAGAAGCTGCTCTCTTTGCGTCGTGCCTTAGAAACGAAAGGAAGTCTTGGACTCTAAGAGTGGTGGAGTTGTCCTGATGAGGCTCTTGCCTTCTAAAAGGGTCTGTGAGAAATTCTGGATAATCTACGAGATGAAAGGTTGCCAGAAAGCTGTTGACTTCTTAACGCGGCATTACGAGATTAGAAGAATGAGAATTGTGTTAGCTGGCAAGAAAGTGGGGAATAGCTACGTTGCCCACTACGAGCACTATACCGCTTACTTCAAGAAAACAGGCTTGATCGAGGTGTCGATGTTCCATTGAGCAAGGTCAATTAGAGCGTCGATCGATCGACCCGATGAAAGACGCCGCCGGACCTGGACAAAACATATTCATCAAATTGATGTCCGTGACAGCACTAGTCTTTGCAGCGCTAATAATCAAATATTTCATACACTTCTAAAGCTTCCATCTCCTCTTTCTAGCGGAAAATCAATTCAGCCTCTCTGAAAGTGGGAAAAGAGCTCACCTTTCATGTCGACCTTTTTGATCTAACCGCATGTATGAGTACTATTGTTTCAAAAAAGGGCAAGTTTCGACTCGCAACAACGCGCCCTTCCAAACCTCTTTTTGCAAATCTCTGAAGTGTTTCATCAACGCCAGATAAAGAAGACTGCATCAGGAGGATTCGTCCATTCGGGCGGTGATATGCCGGTGCTTCACGGATAAAACGATCAATGACTTGCCTCCCGTTGACGCCACCGGACCATGCCAAACCAAGCCACGAACCGTTTTCATTTTCAGATGGAAGATATGGCGCGTTAAACATTATCAGATCAAATTTCCGGTCTCTTCTTATCGATTTGAAGAGATCTCCCTGTATGAAGGACATCTTGTCTGTAACACGGTTTAGCTTTGCATTTTCTTTCGCACAATTGGCGGCGTATGGGTTCACATCAATTGCTAAGACTTCAGCAGCTTTCTTCGCTGCAATCATACCGAGTATACCGCAACCAGTGCCAACATCAACAACTACATCGCCCTCTCGAACTTCCAGATTCTCAGCGAACAAGAACGTGTCTTCAGCAGGTTCATAGACATTTGCAGGCACTTGAAAGACGAGATCTGCAAAGAACACTTTCTTACTTGGTGATTGCATTGACTAGCACTCCGAAATCTTCAGGCGCCAGTTCCCTCACTCGTCTTTCACTGAAAGGCAAAACTCCAGCAGTCTTTGCAGCATTTTTTCTCTCAATGTGACGTGCGCCTGTCAGGTATGGCAAGGCTGCGCTTCTGACTTTTCTGTTGCGTTGAGTGAAGAGAGATTGCAGGAGTTGCTTGAACTGCGCTTCATTTCTCAGACTGAACGGCCGTGTTTTTCTTGGTCTCAGGCGTACTATGATTGAATCTATTCCTGGCTGTGGATAAAACATCGATCTGGGAATATCGTCGAGGAGTTCAACTTCCGAATAATAGTATGTGAGAACTGTTAGCCACCCATAGTTTTCGTGTCCGACTGGTGCCACAAGACGATTTGCAAATTCCTTTTGAAGGACCAGAACCGCGCAATCAAAGTCCCTGTTGAAAAGCCACAAAAGCAGCCGTGAAGAAATCTGGTATGGCGGGATTGAAAGGACCTTGTTAAACGCCGGAACTTCCGCTTTAAGTATGTCACCTTCAATTATCTTGACGTTACTCACATGAACGAGTTGTTCACGCAAGACTCTTACAAGCTCCAAGTCAGCTTCGACGGCCAGAACGGTCCTGCACTTGTCAGCCGTGAAACGTGTTAGAAAGCCCATCCCTGCACCAACATCCAGCACTGCGTCACTCCGATTTAGTGAAGCATTATCGGCCATACTTTCGAAGATTGAAGGTTGAATCATGAAGTTTTGTCCGAGAAGTTTCTTCGGAAGAATTCGATGACTTCGAAGTAGGGACTTCGTTCTTTCTAAAAGGCTCATATTGACCCGTTAACTAGTTCAACTTATTACTGAGCTCTCGTAAACAAGCGATACTTGCTCTCACCTTCGAGCTCTTCCATAACTCTCTTTGTGATCAATTTGACAGGGTTAGGCAACTCAGTACGCTTTTGTAAATCAGCAAAACTTTCAAAGGGCTTTCTTTCTCGTTCATTTATAACTTGCCACATGTATTTTTTGCCTATTCCAGGAACCAGTTCAAGTGCGTGCATCCGTGGTGTAACGGCACGTGCTGTATTGAAGAACCCGACAAACCATTTCTCCCGGTTCAACACTATCTCGCTGATCACGGTTGGAAGTTCAGTTCTTGCAGCTGCTGTCAATTCCTCAAAGCCTATTCTTCCAATGATATAAGTGATTTCCTCGCGTGCCTCCTTTCCCACGAAAACGCGGTCATGAGGTCTCAGCATGACGCCTTCTTTCACAAGCGCTTCTAGGAGAGTGAAGAAAACTTCTCCGACCAGCTGAACTAGCGCTCCCGCTCGGTAGCCAGCCCTTCCGGAGACATGGACCCCAGGACGGCCATGCGGCAGAAAGTCTAGAATGTGAGCGTACTCTTCGTACCGCTTCTCCATCATAGTCATATTCGCCTTTATTTAGTCTCTTAGTGCTTAAAAATAGTTGGTATTGAATTTGACTATTTCACCTTTCGATGTTCATTCAAAAGGTTAACTATGGCTTCTAGCTTGGACGTTTCTATAATCTTGCGTCCTCCAGCAAGAAAAACTCTCAGTTCTTCGACGCTCTTTGGCATACAGTTTACTATTTGCACTGCTTCCACTTCCTCAAGACCGAAGTCTGTCACAAGTTGTTGCAAGAGTTTTTCAGCGTCTCCCGGTTCAACTTTTGAGAATTTCGAAACATAGTCAAACGTTCGCCGCTGCAATTGGTCCAGATTCTCTTCACCTATAGATTCCATTATTTTCTTAACCTGTGGAGTCGTGAGCCGCTTTTCTGTTACGTTTCTGTCTGACAACCTAATCACCCTTATAGGGTTCCAAGTGTTCAGGTCTGACGATTATCTCTTTAACAGCGTCTCCTTGCGACACGCTTACGACATAGCTTCGCCCACGTTTGTTCAATATGGTGCCAACTCTGCCGTGATAACGTTTGTGAGGCATTCCCTTGTGGATGCTTGAGTCTATCATGATAACAACGTGGCTTCCGGGCTGATATTCATGCAGCAGCTTGCTGAGCCTCAATTTCCCATGTTCTCTGGGTTCCTTTGTCAAGAGACGACGTGCTCCGGAACGATAACCCTTTGATTTTCTCACTTTCTATTTCCCCTGATCCTCCATAATAACGTTTAAGACATCTAGTTTCACAGGCTTCGCTTTGTTTTTGAGAATTTCTGAGATGCTAGGCACAGTTCTTCCTTCATCCCCAGTCACCAACTCCTTAACGTAAAGTCCTCCCTGGCATCTTATTTTCATTTCAGCCTTTTTTGGTGACAACTTCTTAAGGTTCACCTCGTATATGTACTTTTCCCGCGTCAAATTGGCCCGCCGATGCAAGACACGGGTCGGCGTCTCCTGCTTAATTGTTACATTTGTAAGGTTTTTTTTCAATGCATCCAAGTCTTTTGCTTTAATTGCATTCTCGAACTCCATTAGGACACGGTACTCTTTCTGCGCTCCTTCCGCCTTTTTTAACCTTCTCACAACATCCCTGTTTGCAAAGCTTAGGCCCGAAACCTCAACCTTTCCCTCTCCAAAAGCATTCACCGTCTTTTCGATTTTCTTGAGATCCAAGAAACGTCTCTTGGGCCTTATGACCTCGATCACGAAAGGTCTTCCATTTCCCAGCATTCG
>Ga0315268_10009395_pt1 | contig 10152 bp, 12 predicted proteins | sample C1_top_MG_FD_204535 | JGI IMG/M metagenome (GOLD analysis project Ga0315268, IMG submission 204535) | Sediment microbial communities from Yellowstone Lake, YNP, Wyoming, USA - C1_top | ecosystem: Environmental > Aquatic > Freshwater > Lake > Sediment | place: USA: Wyoming | collected 2017-08-01 | reverse complement strand
GCGTTTGCTCGCATCGCCTTGCAAAAACTGGCTCGCCAGTTCGCACTTGCGACGATGGAAACTGCTGTTGGCATAGATGGGCGGGTTTATGAAACATCCGGGTTAACAAAATTAAGTTGGGGGGAGGTAAAAAACTTCAGTCAAATAGCGGCCAGCGACCCCGATGTAAAAGTTAGGGGCTGTGCGCTTTTGCACAGTCATACTTGAGCGGGGGTTAGCCATTTTTAATCTCGACTAATTCCACAATAAATTCTGCATATTCCCGATAATTTTCGAGAACTTCGTCAAGCTGCTCCTGAGTAATCTCGCGCACTATTTTCTTGGGATTTTCAACATACGGTGTTATTGAGGTTAAACGATACCTCTTGTTGTGATAATAGTCGTGAGACTCTTCTGGGCTAATAATTTCTTCTTTTATAATCGATGCCGACGAAGCTTGACTTCGCGTAAGCCAATACAACTCCTCAAGCAATTCCACACCCACATCAACGATTGTCTGGGCACCTTCTTCAGAGATATTTTCGCCATGTATGGCCCGATTGCAAATCGCAATCACCTCTCTAAGTGCTTTCCCTAGGTCATGACTCACAACTTCTTGATTTGTGAGTTTGTTTACGAGCGAGCCGAGCGCGGACCCACTAACCTTTATTGAATTGAAACGGGCGAGTTGCCCAAGGACTTTTTCTAGTTCAATTCGGATTTTTGCTAATGCAATTACAGGATCAGACACGGCCAGTGCCTTAATTGCATCGCTGGTTGCATATATCTCGGGCCGCTCTTCCCTATCTTCCTGATTTTCAATCAAGGTTTTTTCTGCTTCAGATTTTATCTTCCGTATTTCATCAATGTCGATCTCGGCCTCAAAGTCACCAAATTTGATTTTCTTGACTGCAGCGACAAATGGGCTGAGCAACATGATTGCCAATAATAAGATCGAAGTCGAATCAACATTCAGCCAGGTAGGGTGGGCAGGGATTTCATCTGCCCACGCGGTTTTGAATCCGCGTGGGCACAAAGGCGTGCCCACCCTACCCGGCTCCAATAATTCATCGCACGGCATAATGCTATTCGTCAGGTTAAGCAGATTGCAATGGGCTTGGCGGACGAATAAGGCTTTCCGCCGGAATACCCAGTCCATTATGAAGTTTCCAAATCATGGCCAGCGTCAACGAACGCTTCCGGTTCAGAACTTCGTATACGCGATTAAGGCGTCCGATCATTGGGACTAAATCTTTTGGCGTTAAACCGGCTTGTTCCATGCGAAATTTGATCGCTTCAACCGGGTCAGGTAGATCAATGGGAAAATGCTTGGCCTCATAGGCTTCAACCAAGGTCAGCAATACCTCGAAACGATCACCTTCAGGGGATTCAGGCTCGGGTTCGTTATCGAAAAACGCCGAGATTTCGCGCATGACGGCTTTATAGTCTTCTGCAGTGTGAATAGGGCGGATTTCCATGATTATTGCTCCAATTCTATCGTTTCGGCATTGATTGCATCGTACTGCGCGTGTGTGCCAATGAACTTGATATAGACGGCATCAAACCGATACGCAACAGACACAACAAGGCGGTAATCATTGCCTTTGATGTTGAAGACCACGCGCCGGTTCTTAAGGATGCTGGCGCTGCGGTACTTCGCCTTAATGTCAGAGGGTTGATTCCAACCAGCCTGCTTGACCTCGTCCACCCAAGCCTTTAAATGCTGCTCTGCGCTCGGAAAAATCACCCAGAACTCTCGAAGAATTTTGACAGAGACGATCTTCATAGGCGCATTATAGTCCCATTATGGGATACGGCAAGTATTCTCGGCTGATCTGTCCGGTTCTCTCAAGAGGTGTGGGGTGCGATAAAACCGGGTAGGGTGGGCAGGGATTTTATCTGCCCACCGGTTTTGAATCCGCGTGGGCACAAAGGCGTACCCACCCTACTGGGTTTCACCGATCACCCCCGCGTCCACGCGATTTCGCAATGACAGATAGGCCCCCAAGCCCCCCAGCACCAGTCCGGCCAGCACATCCACCGCCACATGCTGGCGTGTGGCCAGGGTGGAATAGATGATGCCGATACACCACGTCCAATTAACGATGAGTACCCATTGCGGCGCGCCAAAGCGGCGCAGCAAGTGATGTAGCCAGATACCCGAAAAAACGGCTGTGGTAACGTGCAGCGAAGGGCAGGCATTGCCCGACGCATCCATTGTTTTAAGGAAATCCACGTCGGGATACTGGGTCCAGTCGATATGGGCTGCGGGTACTGCCGTGGGCCAGAGGTAGAAGACGATCAGCCCTGCGAGGCACGTCCCGGCCATGGCCAACCCATAGCCATACAGCTCGCGCCGCGTCGCCAGTAATGCCGGGGGCAGGGAAACATAGACCCACAGTGATAGGTACATGGGCAAGGCCAGAGGCTGAAAGCCGATCAGGCGATCCAGCAAGGTGATGGGCATCACCGTTGTCGGGTAGGCTGGGTCTTTGAGCAAGTAGAAGTAAGCACCGAAAAACAGGCCGATGAAAAGCATTGTCCCGATGCTTTTGAGAACCACATGCCGGGGAATGACCGCTGCAGCTTGTCGGTACCAGGGCGTCTGCGGACTATTCATGAAAGGGCTAGCCGCAAGGTGACAAAACGTAGATTGGCTGCTCTAGCTGCGGCCAGAACAGCGGGGAGAACTTCGAGAATAACCGGGATGCCGTCGGGCGTGCACGCAGCGTTGCCATCGTGCAGCAGCAAAATGGCCCCCGCCCGCAGGCCGTGTAACAGCTTGTTGGTAACGCGTTCGACATCGCCAATCCGGGTATCGAAACCGCGGGCCGACCAGCTGGCAAGCTGTAGCCCCAGGCTAGCGAGCACCGGGTCGAGAAAAGGATTGCGCAAGCCGGCTGGGGCGCGAAAAAACCAGGGACGCTGGCCGGTAATCGCGGTGAGCGTATCCTGGGCGGCCTGCAATTCACGCGTGATGCCGGCACGACCCAGCAGTGAAAAATGATGACGGTGATGCTGGCTGTGGTTTTCCACGGCATGGCCGCGGCGCACGATTTCGCGGCACAAGTCCGGGTAGCGCGCGGCTTTTTCACCGATGCAGAAAAAGGTCGCCTGGATCGCGTAGCGATCCAGCATGTCCAGTACCTGCGGGGTGACGATGGGATCGGGGCCATCGTCGATGGTCAGGGCGATTTCATTTCTGGCGGTGGCGGCGGCAGGCAGCCGCGTCCAGTTCGGTCCCAGCCAGTGACTGCGCGGCCACAGTCCAAGCAGCGTGAGCAGAGCGTGATTGGCCAGCACGGCGCCCAGTGCCCAGCGCCACTGCCCGGGTTCGGCAATAACGAGAACCAAGGCCAGCACATGCAGCACGAGGGTTGCGCGGATCAGCAGCGTCGGTTGCCAACGTGTGCTAGGCATGGGATTTCCTGGCGAAAATTGCAGAATAAATCAGCGCCAGGATTACGCCCGGCGCCACGGTGACACCCATTGCCTGCAATATCGACACGTTGGAAAATGCCAGCAGGCCAAATCCTGCGACGGCAGTGAGGTTGGCGAATAGCATCGAGGCCAGGGTGCGCGGCGAAATGGGGCAGTCAGCTCGATCAAAAAACAGGGCGTAATTGGAGCCCACCGCGACTACCAGCAGCAAGCCCACCAGATGCAGAATAATCAGTTGCTGGCCAAACACGGCCAGACCAGCCGTGACGGTGATGACCGCAGCCGCCAGCGGCGCGATGATGCGTAGCACGCGCATGGGCGAGCGGAAAACCCATAGCAGCAGCCCGATAATGGCGACCAGCCCGCCTAGCGACAACAGGATGACTTCGTGCAGATATCCGGAATACAGGCGGTCGGACTCGGTTTTCATGTCCACAAACAGCACATTGGGCAAACCCGTGGCGCTCAGCGCAGCGCGAATTCGACTGGCGTTGATGCTGACACCTTCAGGTGCGGTAAGCGGCAACAAGGCGCTCCAATGGCGGTCTTGCCGGATGAGTAGCGCATCCACCGCCATGGCCATCGAGGTCTGTTCAAGATCGGACGCTTGCAGCAAGGGCTGGCTGCGCGCGGCTGCGACATCGGCAAGAAACGGCGCAAACAGTTGCGCGCGCACCGGTAGACCCTGAACAGCTTGCGCCAGCCGCGTTTCCAACACGGCGGGGGCGGGCAAGCTGGCCTGACGCGCACGCTGCGTCGCTATGCTGGGAAGATAACGGCTGGGACTTTCAAATCCGGCGAGTTCGCCTTGATCGACTTGCGCTTGCAGCACCGTGGAGACCTGTTCGGAAGACTGTAATACGGATTCCCGGCTCGCACCGGATACCACCACCAGATAACGCACGTCAGGCGCACCCATGTCGGCGCGCAGACTGGCATCCAGCGCCAGATCGGCTTGCGATACCGGACTTAATGAGGATATCTTGTCATTCCACAAGCTGGCGCGGTGCTGGACGAGGACGACGCAGGCCGCCAGCAGCAGGATCGCGGCCGCCCAGCGCAGTGCAGCGGCGCGCTGTACCAGGCGGGACAGGACCAGGCCGATAGCCGATACATCATGAATGCGAAAGTTCGCCGGCAGCAGATGAGGCAAGACGAAGCGGGTCACCGTTGCGGCGGCGATCAGACCGGCAATCGAATACAGGCCGAGTTGCGCCAGACCCGGAAAGCCGGACAGCAGCAGCGAAGCAAAGCCGAATATCGAGGTCAGCACGCCGAGACGGATGGTGGGCCAGAAGCGCTTGATCCAGTCCTGCGGATCTGCCCCCCCCTGTTCTGATTGCACAAACAGATAGATTGAATAATCCACCGCCTCGCCGATCAGTGCGGTGCCGAATCCCAGAGTGATGCCGTGTACCGCCCCAAAGCCCAGACTGACTGCTGCGATGCCTGCCAGCGCGCCGCTGATGACGGGCAAAAACCCCAATATTAGTGCGGTGAAGGAACGATAAACCAGCAATAACAGCGTCGCGATGAGCGCCACGCTAATGATGGACAGGCGGCTGACCTGGCTTTTGATGGTGTCGCGCGACGTTACCGAAAACACACCGGGGCCGGTCATCACCAGATCAAAACAAGCGCTTCTCACCATTGCTCCTTCTCCCCCTGGGAGAAGGTTGGGATGCGGGTAGCCCGCTTCCGGGAGAGGGCAGCCCTTTGGGAGAGAGTCGGGAGAGAGGGAAACAGCCGTGTCAAACGCTAGCCGGATGGCGGCCATGGCGCGTTGCTGGGCGTCGGTATCGGAGCCCGACGCGCGCGTTTGCATCAGCATCAAGGCGCGCGCGCCGTCGCGTGACGCCCATGCGCCATCGACCATCTGCGGGCGGGTGCCTCTGTTGAGCTGGTCGAGCAATTGCACCATTTCGCCGCTCGGGTCGCGGGGCAGCAGCGACTTGACCAGCAGCCCGGCAGGCGAGGCGAGCAGGTCGATGCTGTCGCTCAGGGCGGCGTGCAGGCCGTCCACGCTGAAGCGTGCAGGCGTCACTGCGGGGCTTAGCAGGTAGCGATGGTTGAACAGAAAAGCACGGTCGCGCCCGGCGCTGACGGGCTCGCCGTTATTGACGCTGACAAAGGCAGGATCGGCGCGCAGGCGCTGGGCGATTTGTTTGGAAAGCCTGGCACGGGCGGACGCATCGGCGCCTGCTATGCCCACCAGAATCAGGCGCGAGGCCAGGCCGTCGCGGATCTGCTCCATGAGCAACTGCTGTGCCGGCGTGGGGCTGCGCGGCAAAAATGCCGATAAATCGGTGGTGAACTGGCTGCGGCTGATGATGATGCCGCAGGCGAGGATAAACGCCAGCCACAAGGCTATCACCGTCCGGCCGCGTCGCGCTGGGACTGGCTTCACGGCGTGGACAGCTTTTCGACCAGCATCAGCGAACTGTCGCCGTCGGCCTGGGTGATTTCGATGCTGCGCACTGCGTCGCGCGCACCGGCGATGCGAATGCGCTTGACCACCGCCTGCATTTTTTCATCCAGCGGCAGGAGTTGCAGGGTCCAGCGTTCGGCCGTGCCGTCCAGGCTCAGCCGGTAATTGCGTTCCAGCGCCTTGCGGTCGCCCGCCAGGGTGCCGCGTATGCTGTCGATGAAAGCCGCCAGCTCCGGGTAATCCTGCAATTGCAGGCGATGTTTCTGGCGACCGCGTTCGATCACCAGGGTGCCGGCATCCACCGTCATGGATTCGGCTTTGGGTTTGAGGGTGCGTTTTTCCAAGTGATCGGGTGCGCTGTAGAACAGTTCGCCGGAGGATTCCACCGGCTTGTCGAGCATGGCAATGGATTTCTTTTCGACAAAGCTGGCGCGGCCGGAACGGGTTTGCGCCAGGCCACGCATGAGCTGGTCAATATCCCAGTCGGCGGCGTGGCCGATGGCAGGCAACAGCGCCAGTGCAACGAGTATGCGCGGTAGGGCGCGCAGTGAAAAAATAAGGGCGGGCGGTGTCATCATGATTTTGGAGGCGTTGCAGTGGGTGCGGGCTGCCAGAAATCGAAAAAATTAAACCAATTGTATGGCGCCTTGCGGCAGTATTGATCCAGCAGCGCGGCGTAACGGGTGATGGCCGCTTCCACGGCGGCATTGCGCTGCCCACGCGCAACGTCGGAAAAATCCGCCAGGGGTTCGAAATGGATGGCGTAACGGTTGCCGCCCAAGTACAGCCCAGTCATGAATACCACCGGCCGCCGCAGCAATGCGGCCATGCGGAGCGGTCCGCTGGGCAAGCGGGTGTCAGCGCCGAGGATTTGCACCGGGTACAGCGTATCGTTGCCGGGCGTGCGATCAGCCAGCATGCCGACCACACCGCCGGCATCCAGGCGCTCACTCACCTTGAGCATGGAATCAATGTGCCCCAGGCCAATGATATCCTGCACCGCCTCCGGATTAATGGCGGCCAGCATGGCGTTGATTTTTTTTGCGGTATCCTCGTGCATCAGCATGGCGACGCGCAAATCCGTGTGTTTACGGCCAATCGCGCGGATCACTTCAAAGCTGCCCAGGTGCGCACCCATCAGGAACAAGCCCTTGCCGTCGGCTAGCAGGCGGCGTAGCGTGTCCTCGCCGTGCACTTCGAAATCAAACAAATCGAAGCGGCGGTTGACCAGATAGACACGGTCATGAATAGTGGCGGCAAAGGTGAAAAAATGCCGGTACAGATCGCGCCAGCGGGCAGGGCGACCTAACGCGCGCCTGAGATAATTGCTTGAAGCACGACGACTGGCCGGTGCAAACAACAGAAAATAAGCGGCGATCAGGTGCAGCACGCCGCGCGCTGCGCGCCGCCCCATACGCAGTGAAATCCATGTCATGACACGCAACATGAGCATGTTGCTGCGCTCCGGGGTATGCGCCCATGCGGTGTGGCTGGCTGGCGGATGAGGTGTCATTCCAATTTTCATTCAATCCAACCATAAACCGCAAAAATCTTTCACCGCAAAGGACGCAAAGGGACGCAATGGAAAAGCATTCAGGCTGGCATGTATGAGGGTTTTGTTTTCCCTTTGCGAACCTTTGCGTCCTTTGCGGTTAGCGCTTTTTTGATCGAGAAATGAAATCATACTGGCGATCTCGCCACGATGCTGCCGCTGGCGATTTTGCGCGTATCCGCCAGGATGTCGAAACGTATCGTGCCGCTGGCCGATAAGGTGTGCTGGATCACCAGTTCGTCGCCCGGACCCGCCGGGCTCAGAAACTTGACCGAGCTGATCTCGCACAGATCCAGCGCGATCCCGCTGGTATTGGCAATGATTTGTAGCGCCACGTCCAGCAGCACGACACCGGGGAGGATGGGGGTGCCGGGAAAATGTCCGGCAAATGCGGGATGATCCAGCGGAACAGTCCAGTGCGTGGCGTTATTCATGCTATAAACGTCAATTGCTTAACCGCAGAGACGCAAAGGCGCAGAGAAATTAATGGGTTACACTGATATTCTGTTTCTCCAAATGGGCGAGGTTGTGCAATGCCATTGCTCATTGTTTTTCCTCAGCGCCTCTGCGTCTCTGCGGTTCAACTAGGTTTTTTAGATTCATGCGGATTTCCGTGTGCCATGTGTCCGGAGCAGCGCTTGTAGCGCTGCGCGCGGCAGTTTTCCTGTGCTGTTGCGTGGCAGCGCATCCACAAACAGCAGCGGGCGCGGCAGGAAAACCGGGTCTATCCGTTCGCGTAGCGCCGCCAGCAGGGTTGCTGCCGTAATTCCTGGAGCCACCACGCACGCGGCAAGCCGGGTGACATGGTCGGGACGGGTTTCATCGGGCATGTAAAAAGCACCATCCATCACGCCGGGCAGAGTATTGAGCAGGTGGTTGAGACTCGCCAGGGAATGCCGTTTGCCCGCGATATTGACCAGATCGGCGAAGCGTCCGTGGAGTAAAAAACGCTCGTCCGAAATCGGCTCTATCCTGTCGCTCATGGCAATCGGTGTCTCGATGTGGCCGCCGCAAGCGCACACGCAGTCACCCTCCACGACCCATTTTATCCCGGGAAGCAGTTGCCATTCTGCGCTTTGCGTGGGGCGGCGGGTCGCAATCAGGCCGGTTTCGGTGCTGCCATAGATTTCCATTAGTGGCGCATTGCAACGTGACTCGATGTCCTGCGCGAGCTGGGCCGACAGCGGCGCAGTGGCGGATACCACCAGCGCCATCTCCGGCAGCGCCAGCCCCGCATCCAGCAAGGCGCGCAGATGTACGGGCGAAGACACCAACACGCGTGGCGCGGGCACAGCCGCCAGTGCCTGGCAAATATCGGCCGGGTAAAACGGCTGCGCATGGCTGAGTGCGTTGCCGCTGCGCCATGCCATCAGTACCGTGGATTCAAACCCGTACATGTGTTGCGGCGGTACGGTGCCAATCAGGGCGCAGGGTGAGTTGTGCAGCAGCCCCAGTCGCGCTGCCTCGGCCTGCACACTGCTGACCAGCGCGCCCCAGGTTTTGGGATGCGGTTGCGGGGTACCGGTCGAGCCTGAAGTAAATACCACCGCGATGCGCTGCTTGCCATCAATTTGCGGAATTGCAAATGCATCCGCTTGGCTAATAACGCCCATGACCGGGTATCGCAGTTGGGGCAGATCCACCGTGCAGTGGTCGCTATCCGTCAAACAAAACACATCCGGTGCAAAAACCTTGATCTGGCGCACCACTTCCGGGGTATGGGTAGACGGCAGCAGGCTGACTTTGCCGGCCACAATGGCGGCCGCCAGACCTACGCTAAAACGGTAACGATCGCTGCACATATTGAGCAGGTGACTCCCTGCGGGAAACCGGGCGGCAAGCTGGCTGACCTCGGCCAGGAACTGGCGTAGCGTGACGGCGCCATCGGCGCGCCAGGCGATGATGCTGTCCGGGAATACGTGCGATACCAGCGGCAATGAAGACATGATCAAGTCTGTACGACTAGAGCGGACGCGCCGGGGTGTTCCTGAATGCCCGCACCGCATCGAGGATGTGCGCATGCCGCATCTCGGGGAGCATCCATCGGCGTACCCAGTATTCGGCAATGAACATCAACGCGACCAAAGGCAGCGTCAGAAAATTGGCAAAAACCGACCATGTGGCCAACGGCGCCAGAAAAAAGAGCCCGGTGGAAACCAACGCCATCGCGGCAAAAAACAAGGTCCAGGCGACCGTGACCTGGCGTGCGTAAATTTCATGCTGCGGCGTCAACGGCGCATGCACCGCCTCTGCGAAGCGAGTGCAGAGCGGTTGCCGCCCAGCGATCAAAGTCCGACCAAAAGTCATGAACAGGATTAGCTGCATACCCACATTTTGCAGCCAGTAAACCAGCCCGAAATGCTGCTCAAGCGCCGGCCATCCAGCCCACAGCACAACACCCGACAGCATCAGCACACCCAGCATGATGAAGCGCCGGGGTGAATTCCAGGCCAGCACCAGTGCAATCAATACCACGGGCGCAATGGCCACCAACGCGCCCAAGTTGCCGCTGTGCGCGGATTCGTTAGTGTAATGCGCCAGTAGCGGATAGCCGATCACCAGCGCAGCAATGCCCAGCCAGCGCACGATGCGGAGTGGCATCAGCGGGTTCTCTGTGCTGCGATATAGTCGGAGAGGCTGCGCAGCGAGCTGAAAATGTGCTTGTTGTCCGCGCTGTCGCTGCGCAGTTGCAGACCATAACGCTTGGAAACCTCCAGCGCGACTTCCAGCACATCGATCGAGTCCAGGCCCA
>Ga0315268_10009394_pt1 | contig 10152 bp, 10 predicted proteins | sample C1_top_MG_FD_204535 | JGI IMG/M metagenome (GOLD analysis project Ga0315268, IMG submission 204535) | Sediment microbial communities from Yellowstone Lake, YNP, Wyoming, USA - C1_top | ecosystem: Environmental > Aquatic > Freshwater > Lake > Sediment | place: USA: Wyoming | collected 2017-08-01 | reverse complement strand
TTCTGCGGCGATGTACGACCTGAAACGTAGGGTGTCGAGAATGCTTCCCATGCCGAACACTCGGTTTCTCTCGAACCCCGATTCCTTGTAGGCAACGTAAGTCATAACGTCGACTGGGTTCGACACTATCATCAACTTGCATTCGGGAGCGTACTTCACAACCTCTTTCACGACGCTCTTGACTATCCTCGCATTCTTGCTGATGAGGTCGATTCGGCTCATCCCAGGCTGTCTTGCCTGACCGGCTGTCAGGATAACAAGATCGGAACCCTTCATCTGACTGTAGTCGCTCGTTCCCCTGATCTTGCCGTCAAACTCAATGGCCGGCGCGGCCTGCATCATATCCATTGCTTCGCCGAGTGCAAGGTTCTCAGAAATGTCGATGAGAACAACATCGCTGATTCTGAACCCTAGAATGCTGAAAGCCGCGGCACTACCGACCCTTCCCGCACCTATAATCGAAATCATGATTTTCAATTACCGCCAAGTTTTAAATAAGCGTAACTAAAAACGCGGCTTCTCACGCTGCATTGAAGCTGGCAAAGTTTATCTGGAACAAACACCTTGAATCTGTTCCACGGTATAAGGCCCTGGTAGTATAGTCCGGTCTAGTATATGCGGCTGTCGCCCGCAGGACCCGGGTCCGAATCCCGGCCAGGGCGCCATACCCACGATTAAAGTTCTTCTTATCCTGTGTAGAAGGTAATCGAGAGCGGACAGAATTGAAGCGTTAGTTCTTTTGAAAATGCCCGGATAACAGACGGCCTGTGGCTGCGTCCATGTTGATCGTGCGTTTGGTTTTTTTTCTTTTATGCTGCACTTTTAGGCTCCACACTGGTAGCAGTATCATTTCTGCTGAAACTGGTCTGATGCCTATTTTCAATTCCAACGTCTCGTACGCCTTGTCTATGCCGAATTTTATCTCTGGAAACTTGGTAATTTCGCTTGGCAGTTTTGGCACGAACGTTATTTGTTTGTCTTCATCGAGGTTTCTCAGTTTCTGGGTGGCGCTCGTTATTAGTTTGTGAAAGATTATCTCTTTTTTTTCGAGTGATGCTAGGGCACTGGTTTGTGCGCTTAGGTAGTACGTGCGTGTTTCTTCTTTCCTGAGTAGGAGTAGCTTCGTTGCTTCGTGAGTGGCGGTGACTCTCCAAATGGGGATGTACCAAAACTCTGCGTCATAGATTTCTTCCTCCTTGCGGAGCAGTCCGCCTTCAAGCATGGAATTGGCTCTTTTGGAAGCGTTGACTTGAGTGATCAATGCGGGAATTGTCAGAACCTGTCCGTTGATGTCTTTGGAGGGATCGAGTTTGAATTCTGACAGCCAGTACAAATATTCGCCGCCATGTTTGGTCCGACCCTTTTTTGCGACTCTGGCGTTGAGGAGCTTGCGAAGGGCTTTTTCCGAGTCTATTGGGCTGATCTTCAAGCTCTTGGCGACAGAGTTTACTGAGACTGCTTTTCTTGCCGAATAAAGAAATCGTCGAGTCTTCTCCTCTAAAGTTGAGGACGGTGTAAATTGGGTGACGGTGGTCCGTTTTTTTGTGATCTTCTTTTCCAAGTGTTTCTCGAAGAACATTCTTGATTCCGCGGGCACGTATTGTGAAAGTTCTCTTTCGTCCAATGTTGAATGTTTGGTAACTAGCCAGCGAACGTTGAAATCAATGACGTCTTCGTAATAGTCGGGAGAAAGCAGGAGGAATTCGCCTGTTCGCAGGCTTGGCAGCCTCTGCAGAACCGTGTCGGCGTGCGCTGGATCTATTGATTGGATGATTTTCTGCACTCTGGCGATGTCTTGGGTTGTCATCATGCGGCCTAGACACCAGGTGTTTACTTGCGCCAGAGCCTTGTAGTCTATGTCCGTGATGTTTTGAGTGGCCGCTACGAGTCCGATGCCGTATTTTCTCGCCTGCTTGAAAAGGAGAGTGTACGCGTTTTTTGGAGGCGGGTTCCTTGGGTAGGGTGGAATGTAAGGGGCGATTTCGTCAACGTAGAACAGCATCTGCAGATCGTTTGAGGGGTTTTTCAGCATCCAACAGTAGAGCTCTTTGAAGAGAATGGCTAGGAAAAACTGCTTGTCGTTTTCAGATGTTAACGTGTTCAGGTAGACTATGTTCACGGGAACCTTTCCGTCGCTACGGTCCACGAAGGTGCTGATGTCGATTTGAACCCCCATCTGGAACATTAGGGACGACGTCCCAACCGTGAGAAAACGCAGCTTCCTAGCGATGTCTTCAGGTTCTTTTTTGGCCACGAGACCATTGAGAGTCCCGGCGATTCTGGTCGGAGGGTTCAGGACAAGATGAGCTAGCTGGCTCATGTCGTTGACTTTCTGCCCCTGCTGCCACAGGTGTTCAAGTATCGTGAACATGTACGCCTTGGCCGCTTTTCCGGCGTCTGCATTCAGGTCATAGCCAAGGAAGCTTGCGAGCGAGGTGGCTGTGATGTCGATGGCTTGAACGGCTTCTTCGTGAGGAATGTCTTGTGAAGGAGATTTGAAGGGGTTGATACTTATGGGGATGGCTTTCTTGCTTGCGGGAGTGAAAATCGCTATTCTCGCCTTTGCGAAGAATTCCTCTTGAATTTCCAAGGCTGTTCCGTGTTCTTCAAGTTCTTCAGGGTTTCCTCTTATGGCGAGTGAGGAAATGTCCCCTTGAGGGTCGATTATGATCACTGGGATGTTGTTTCGCACAGCCTCTTCTATCACGCATTTGCACAATACGGTTTTGCCGGAACCGCTGGCCCCGAGGGCCATAAAGTGACGGTGGAAAGCGCGCACTGGCAACTCGACGGGAGAGTTGTCTGTCTTAATCCTGCCTAAGAAAAAAGAACCATGAGTCTCCGTGATGCTCGTGACGTCTTCGACTTCTTTTTTGCTGCCTTCGTCATCGTCGCGAGGTGTATGTCCGTTGTTCTTATTCATGATTATTCCTTGCGTGCTTTCCCAGCGGTCGGGAATTTGCGCCCTGTTCCGCGCTTAGATTAGACAAGATGTGTTGAACAAGCAATAAGGTTTTTCCGGTTGCGGCGAGCATGGGGTGAAATCGGGGGCGTCCGTTCTCTGTATGATGGTGTTGCAATGGGGAAGGTGTCTGCGCTTGGTTGGAAGCGCGCGCCCTTGTTCAGAGCCACCGAGTTATGCTCGGAAAGGGAGGTGAGCTCAATGGCGCATGTCGTGTCGGGGAGGTATCGCCGTGGTTTGGGTCGTGTTTTCTGATGTTCAGAAGGTGAAGGCGTGCTGTTTCTAAAGTATGTTGACGGTTTTGTCTTTCTTTTTCTGGAAGAGAGTTTTTCGAGAATCTTGGTGATTGTGAGTAACATGGTTGTTATTATGCCTCCGGAGAAGAATGAGGTGGCCACTGCTAGGAGTTGTCTTGTCAACAGTTCGTCGAAAACCATGTACAGTGAAATCATTACGATGCAAATGGACAGGAAAAAGCAGATGAATGAAATCCCCGCCATGGTGGTTTCTATCCTCAAATCGTGATTCTCCCTCCCTTTAATTCACGGCGAGTTTTCATATTCGCTTCGCTCCTAGGCATCAGCTTGAGTTCCTTGTGAGAAGATGGTTCCTGATTTCTACTATGATCCAAGGCTTGACACACGCTTGCGTTCTTGATCTTCGATTCTTTTCACGTGCGAGATATTAAGGGCTTATGAAATCTGAGTATAGATCGCTCATTCGCATGCTCAGCCGTGCCGGCCTATTGAACTCTAATTGGTTGTGAAATTCAAAATGCTCATTGATGTCCTTTGAGCTTTCGTGCGGTCTGTCGCCATGCTGGATGAAGGTGTGACGGATGGATAATGTGCACTGATTGGTGGTTTTGGATGTTGCGGATTTGTACTGGGCGAAAATGACTGTTGGCGCACGCTGTTCTTGTTGTGTGGAGTGTGTGCGTGCGTGCAACGGTGGTAGGCCCCTGTATTTGGATCCAAATATGTCTTATTTGTGTTAGCGGTGCGAGGGGCTCTGTTGCTTGAGATTCGTTAGGTTTCGGATTAGGGCCTGTTGTAGCGTGCAAGACTGGAATATGACTTTGTTGGATGTTGTGCGGTTGCCCACTTGTCAGGGTTCTTGTGTTGCACCTTTGGGCCTTGCTGCCAGTTTGCGTCGTAGACTTGCAGGGACTTGTTTTTCGGAAGCTTGTTGTTTATGGAGGGGCACTCTTTCTGAACTGTGTATTTCGAGAAATTTCGATTTGAGGGGAATTACGAATCCGTTATCGGGTCGAAGAACGAGATGTGACAATAGTAGGCACGTTGAAAGCCAGCAAACGGTTTGAGCGTTTCCCTTTCTGTTTCAGAGGGCTGCGTTCGACAAAATGATTATGTAATGTTTCTAGGGATCGATCGATCAGGGAAAAAGAAGATCTGAGGGGGCTGTGATAGCGCGCATGCTTGTTCCCAAATTGGCCAAAAATGGTTTTTGTTCTTCTTGTGGGGTTTGGAACACTTTCAGGTATCGCGCGCGCTGGCATCCCCGTCTTGCAGTCATCTAAGGTGTGTTTTTTTTAAAAAAAATAGGGGAAAGTGGCTCAGTTTCCCGATTTGGCTGCTATCTAGGAGCTATCTGAGCCAGTTTCTTTAGGACGTCCGTTTGTTGGTCGTTGTTCAAGACAACGTGGGCCTCGAAGTCGGCGTATGGATAGTATTTGTTAGTGTCTAGGGCTAACTCGACCTCGTTTCCCTCAAAAATCGCATATCCTGCGTTACCTTCAGCAAATATCCCGAAATCCTTCAGCTTGCCTGACTTTAGGTCATCTTTCACCATCTTTGTCAGCATCGTATCTTGTTTCATTCGATCTTCAGGTTTTTCAGGCACGCGGGCATTGACGCCTTTAAAAAGAACCAGAAACCTTGGCATCTTTCTTTCATCTCCGATTTTGAGTGTTATATGCCGAAAACTCGTTCTTAAGCACCTATCAAGGAATAGCTATTATACCCAACAGCATATAGTAACGCGCATACTTATTCCTAAATTCGTTTGCGAAGTATCTCATACTTCTTTCTTCATGACATGACCTCTTGAAGAAACATACGCAACTCAAGCCTACTCCACCCAAAAAAAGAATTTAGGAACACGCTAGCGCGCTGAAGGGGGTGAGTGTGATTGGCAATCAGCGTATGAAGAAGAGGGTACCGTGTGGATTTGAATTCCAGTAAGTGTTCTGGTGTGGAGCAATAAAAAGGGGAAGGGGGGAAGTGTTTTAGTATTCTTGTCCGAAGTCTTGTCCCGCTTTGGCTATGTCGAGGATGTTGATGACGAAGTCTTGGTTGCTGTCGAAGTCAAGGTTGTATTTCGGTGAGCCGAGTTTTGTTCCGTAGGCTTTCGCTAGTTGGCTTATGTCGAGGATGTTGACCACGTGATCTTGGTTGAAGTCGGAGATCGGAATGTCCCGGTCGCCAGGGTCTGCGAATCTTGTTTGATAGAATATGACGTTGCCCTTGATCGTGCCTGCCAAGCCTTGTATATTCCACGTGAAGTTTCCAAGAGTCTTCCACCTCGCCCCTTCAGGGACTGAGGATGCTTCAGGCGCGTCCAGAGTCACGTTGAACACTCCACTGGCATTTGCCACAATCGTTTTGATGTTTATTACAGTCGTCTCTTCTTGGTCGATGTGAGTCACCGTAATCGTTCTGTTGTAAACGTTCCAGAAGCCTTCCACGTAAAGGGCGCTGCCGTCGTAATCGAATTCCGTTTTTGTGGCATTAACAGGGGTTACAGTGAAATAGGAGATTGTAAAGTTCCCCGTACCTTGTCCAACTCTCGGAGGAGGTTGCAGAGTGAAGGAACCGTGGATGTCCGTGATGTTGCGAGTAGTTCCGACTTTGATGTGCGCCTCCAAGAAGCCAAAAGCGGCTTGATTGCCCAAGTTCGTGATGTTTCCTTTCATCATCACTTCAGCGGTCTTTTCCGGCGGAAGAGTAATCTGAGTTATGTTGACGTCGAGTTTGCCGTTTGCACCATACATCTTCCCAGAGATGCCTTGTGGTTTATCCACTGCGAACGCCACCCAGAAGTCTAGGCCGTTTACGTTTAGCATGCCGTTGATTCTGAGATGCGTGTCGGTCGCGGCCGCAAAACCTTGGAACCCAGCATTAGCGTATTCGTCGGGCGGAACGGCGTTTGGAACCACGGAAGCAAAGGTAGTGTTAATCACAAGGTCGGAAACGTCGCCACCGTCAAAGCCTTTCAAGGTTAGCGTCCCCGTCAAGTTTATCTGAGCCGGGTAAGCCTTCCCGTAAGGAGGTTTTGGATTAGGCGGAAAATTGGGGTGCGGAGCGTAAGCAGGTGCCGCAACGAGCAGGGCAAACACCGTTGCAAAAACTGCCGTGTACTTTGCAATTCTCTTGTCGTTCATTTTCTTTTCTCCATAAAATTCACGTGTCCAAACGGTGATAAAAGAGTTTCTTGGTTCGTTTTAGTTCGAACGCCGCAGAAAAGGTTCAGTTTGGTTCAGGAAGGTTCTGGATCGTCTATTATTGCGCGCGCGCTACCGACTTAGCGATGCCACCGCTAAAGGACAAGGATCACCTAGATATTTTAACGGGAAATTGTTAGAACCGCCTGCTGGTACTCATTGGCGTTGGTCTCAAGAAAATATAGATCGATTAGTAGCCAAGGGGGTTATCGTTTTTACAAAAACGGGAAATCCCGCAGTAAAACGGTATCTTGATGAAGTGAAACCTGCCATTCATTCCATTTGGGCAGATATTCCACCAATCAATTCCATGTCAAAAGAAAGGATTGGTTTTGAAACTCAGAAACCTCTAAAACTACTTGAGAGGATAATCGAGAGTAGCTGCCCCGAAGACGGAATAGTCCTTGACCCCTTTTGTGGTTGCGGTACTACAATATTAGCCGCGAACAAACTTGGGCGAAAGTGGGTCGGCATAGACATTACACATTTATCGATTTCGTTGATCAGAGCTCGGCTTAGAGACATTCACGTCATCGCTGGCAAAGATTATCGAATAATCGGTGAACCCGTTGACTTTGAAAGTGCGGTTGACTTAATGAAAGTTGACCCAACAGGCTATCAATTCCAGCTATGGGCTTTGTCACTCGTTGACGCATGGCCTGCACGGTCACGCAACGGTAAGGAAATAATAAAGGGTGCTGACAAAGGTGTGGACGGATGGCTAACCTTCAGAGAAAGCGATAATCTTAATCTACAAAGAATTGTTGTTCAGATTAAGGGCGGTCATGTCGGGGCTCAAGACGTTAGAGATTTGATTGGAACTGTCCAATCTAGCAAGGCGGCAATGGGCATTCTGATAACTCTGCATGAACCGACAGAACCGATGAAGCAAGCAACTTTTGAAGCGGAATATTACAAGTCCACAACATGGGGACACAAATACCCAAAGATTCAGATATTGACTATTCTAGAACTGCTTAAGGGCTCTAAACCGATTCTGCCACATACACGTTAGAAGGTCAACTTTTAGGAATGGCTCGTAGAGAATTAGATATGGGAAAGGTTCAATAATAGAAGAATTTTCCAGAAGATTCTTTCACAAGGTATATGTAATAGAAAAACACTCATGAAATTAACAGCGAGGAGAATGGCTGAACCGCTTACGACAAAGGGGAGAAAGGAGAGTTCTACTCTTCGAAGAAAGCTATTCTGCCATTCTCCTCCCGCATTGCAAGAATACTTCGCCTATTAAGCTAATGTCCTATTTAACCTTCAGGTTAAGCTTTCCATGTACCTTAATCGAACAGAATCTTACGTAGCGGTAATTAGCGACACTAATGAGGCTACCAGGAATAGTGGCGTGCTGAGGAACGATGGGAACTCGGACAGTTGGATAGGCACAGACTATTTCGCTTTTGCCAGATATTTCAGGTGAAATGGTTTTCTAATAGTTGTTGGGTTAATGTCTGCGATGAAGCTTTGACTATCAATCAAGAACTCTGAAAGTTCACTGTTGTGCTTTCTCATGAACTCTGCAAAGTCTGAATAGCTCTTGTGGAATGAAACAAAGATGCCATCCCATCCCATTCCTTGTCCGTCTATGGCTAAGATAACATTTGGTTGTTTCATCATCCACTCTTCCACCTTCCTGAAAGTTTCTTCCCTCACTTCAGGCTTGGCATACTTAATCTTGTGTTTTACAAAGCTGAACGCAACAAGTTCAAAACCAATTTTCTCCCATTTCGGTATCGCCGTATACCCGTCAAGAAAGCCCTTTTCAAGACTGGCCCTTCTTCTAGTGACAGTCGGCTGAGAAGTCCCCAGAACTTTAGCCAATTGTCTGTCACTTCTACGACTATTCTTCATCAGCTCCCACAGAAGCTCATAGTCGATAGTTTTCAGTTTCTCCATAGCACATCATTGATTATTTCTTTTTACAGTTCTTATGACTTTTGGAAGAATATTCAATTCACTTTCCACAAGTCCTATCAACTTCCAGATAGGAAGAAGAAAAGCGCCGACAGTTAACAGACCACTCAACAGGAACCAAAAGCGCCGAGGAGTTAACAGAACCCGCACTGCAGCTCCATTTGTCAATTCAACGATCGTAAACAAGAGCGGCAGAGCATTCGAGTACTATGTGAACCCGAAATACGTTCCGTTCAGATACGGCCCCAGCAGTGGTTTCCTATACACCACTGTTAGTGAACTTAGGATAGCGTACGACTTGAACTCACTGTACGCAGCCGGAAACGATGGAAACGGCCAGACAGTGGTCATCGTCGACGCCTATGGCAGTCCGACAATCTACGATGATTTGCTGCGATCGATCGGTTCTGTCTTAAGCGGTGTCGCCTGACGGAGGAGGTTTGTCTAGTGAATTCTTTGGACTAGGCCGTCGAAACCGGAGTCGAAGCTCATTATTTGTTTGATGTTGTTTGTTTCCATTAGCGCTACTGAGGCGCAGTCGGTGAAGCTCATGGGCTTATCTTTAAGTGTTCTGAATTTTTCCCATGCCGCGTGAAAAGAGTCTTGCGTTATCCATAGTTTTGTTATTCTTGGCGATTCTATTATGTACTTGCCCAGATCTATTGCGAGAAGGTGTTTTTTTGTTCTAATCAGAGCTGTCGTTATCGCTTCGTCTATTACGCAGTCCGAAGTGTACATTCTACCGAGTTCACCTTTCAGCGCGCTTCTCATAAGCTCTTTGCTTCTCGCGTGAAGCTCATCGTCCGCATTGTGCAATGCGACAAAGACGCCGGTATCGATAAAGACGGCCACGCTTTTATCTCCCGTAGATAAATTCGTCTATCCTCTTTGAGGAGTCTCCTATTCCCCAGTGTCTCGGATGTTCAAGAGCTTTCCATGCCGGATCCCTCTCAAGAGGAGGCAGTTCTTTTAGCTTTCCAACAATCTCCTCTTCATTCTCAAGCGCATAGTCCACCATCAGACCGATTGCTTCTTGCAACGTTATTTTAATGCCCTCTTGCAGCAGCAAAGAGGCCAGAAACTTGTCTACCCTTTCCTTTTTCGAATCTTCAATCTTTATTGTTACGGTCAAGATTCCACCAATAGAGGAGTAGAAAATTACATTTATATACATTACTACCCATCGAATCGATCGATCCAGAAGCCGACTACTATTTTAGGGAAGGAAAAAAGGAGATTTACATCATCCTTGAAGATAAGGATTTGTTCGATCGGTTCTGATAACTCTTCGGGATTTGCGAGTCAAAAACCTCTACTGATAACTATCGGGGTAAATGATAAATACGAAATGCCCATTCCATCTAAGTATGGAAAAATACGAAAAAGTCTCCATCATCACTGTTATTGCTTTGGTAATACTTCTGTGGTTCGGCAATTTGGGTGGGGTATATCCGTTGAGTGACATTACATCAAATATCCCATTTTTCATAATTACTGCGATATTTGGGGTGTTTCTTTGGGGTATGAGTAAGAGAATTGAAAATGCAGTTGGCAAGAAAACAACAACAGCAACTGAAGAGGGTATACCGAAATACAAGCCTGACTCTAATTTCGATCATTTGGCAATTCATTATCTTCGAATAAAAGGTGTACTAGATACTCCAGATTCTTCTCAACTGAGATACATAACAAATGAGCAAAAAAGGGAGGCTTCTCGGTTGCGTGACCTACCTGATTTTTTGGCACCTGCTATCAAAGAACACAAATTCATTTGGTGTCCTTATGATGATGAAAGGGT
>Ga0315268_10009393_pt1 | contig 10153 bp, 11 predicted proteins | sample C1_top_MG_FD_204535 | JGI IMG/M metagenome (GOLD analysis project Ga0315268, IMG submission 204535) | Sediment microbial communities from Yellowstone Lake, YNP, Wyoming, USA - C1_top | ecosystem: Environmental > Aquatic > Freshwater > Lake > Sediment | place: USA: Wyoming | collected 2017-08-01 | reverse complement strand
TCAGCCGTATCGCTTCCTGTGCTTTTCGATCAAGTTTGCGCCCATCTTTTTTCATGCAAACTCTGACCACAATCTCAATCCTGAAGTTCCTCGTGTGTCGCCTTATTTACTGACTCATGAGTAAAGCCGGCTTTTCCGGATATGGAATTGACGTTAGCGCCAGCAATATTCTTCAACACCGAACGGTTGGGGTTTGCCTTCGATTTCATTGAGCAGCAGTTCTGCGCTGGCCAGGGACATGGTCACACCGTAGCGGAAATGTCCGCTGTTGGCGTAGAGGTTGGTGAGGCGAGAATGCCGTCCGATGGTGGGGATGTTGTCCGGAGAACCGGGACGAAAGCCCGCCCAATGTTGCATCGGTATTCGGCCATGCCAGTCCGGGAAAATCTCGCATACGCGCTGCAACAAGCTGTCGCGCGCCTCAACGGTAGTGGATTTGTCGAAGCCGACATCTTCCAGCGTGCTGCCGACCAGCACGTATCCATCGCGGCGCGGGATGAGATACAGATTTTCTTTGAGCAGGATTTGCCGGAACGGCGGAGTATCGAACTTGAACAATAGAATTTGTCCGCGTATCGGACGGATGTCCATGTTGAGCGCGTGTTCGCCCAACAACGTTTTGCTCCATGCGCCCGCCGCTACTATGTAGGCATCCGCGCCGATTTTGCCTTGCGCGGTTTGTAACGCAACTACACGTTCGCCTGCAATCTCGAATTCTTGCACTTCATGTTGTTCGAGGATCATGCCGCCAAGCATTCCCACACGCTTGCGCAGCGCATGCAGCAGGCGCGGATTGCGCACCTGCGCGACTTCCGGCAAAAGCATGGCGGCGCCTTGCCGGGCATGCGAATATCCGGGCAAACAATCGGCAAGATTGACCGGCTGCAACGCAACCTGATGTTGCGTACACCATTGCGTGGCGATATCCGCCTGGTACGGCGGCAACAGCAACATGCCGCTGCGTTGATATTCGGGATCGATGCCGGTGGAGGCATGTAGCGTGGAGGCAGCCTCGCTGAACATGCTCATACCGCGCTGCGCGAGGCGCGTGACAGCATCTTGATAATCCCAAGGGCATAATGGCGAGAGGATGCCGCCGCCTGCCCAGGATGCTTCCCGTCCTGTTGTGCCGCGCTCGACCAGCGCCACACGATAACCCGCTTGCAGCAGAGCGTGCGCGCTGGTCAGTCCGACCACGCCGCCGCCGACGATCAGGAAATCCGTTTGCATGCGGTAAATTAAATCAGGATTGCGCGACAATCCGGATCAATGCCCTGGGCAATGGGAACACCACGTTCTCGACGATACCCTGCAACTCGATTACTTTTTCCCCGCCCATTTTTTGCATGCGTGCGATCACGCCTTGCACCAATACCTCCGGCGCAGATGCGCCGGCGCTGATGCCCACCCGCGTTTTGCCGGCGAACCACTCCGGCAGCAATTCTCCGGCATCATTCACCAGATAGGCGGGCACCCCGACATTCGCGGCGACTTCGCGCAAGCGGTTTGAATTCGAGCTGTTCGGCGACCCCACCACGACCACCACGTCACATTGTTTGACCAGCATCTTTACCGCATCCTGGCGGTTTTGCGTGGCATAACAGATGTCGTCTTTCTTCGGGCCGGTGATGAACGGAAAACGCGTCTTGAGCGCGGCGATGATTGTGCCGGCATCGTCCGTCGACAGCGTCGTTTGCGTAACGAAGGCGAGATTGTGTTCATCGGCCACCTTGAGTTGCGCGACCTGCTCCGGCGTCTCCACCAGATACATACCGCCGTTGCCCCCGCCTTCACTTTGGCCCATCGTGCCTTCGACCTCGGGGTGTCCGGCATGACCGATCATCACGATCTCCTTGCCCTTTTCGCGCAACCGCGATACTTCGATATGCACTTTGGTCACCAGCGGACAGGTCGCATCGAACACGGTCAGCCCGCGCGCTTCGGCTTCGTGGCGCACCGCTTGCGACACACCATGAGCACTGAAGATCAGGATGCTGCCGCTCGGCACATCCGACAGGTCTTCGATGAATATTGCGCCCTTCCGGCGCAAACCATCCACCACGAATTTGTTGTGCACCACTTCATGGCGCACATAGATCGGCGCACCGTGCAGTACCAGGGCGCGCTCCACGATTTCAATGGCGCGATCCACGCCGGCGCAAAAACCGCGCGGATTAGCCAGCAACAGTTCCATGTTTTTTCTCCTTGAAACTATCCAGAATTAACAGAAACGCGCCGCAGGTGATAGCTGAATCTGCAAGGTTAAACGCGGGGAAGTAATGCTCATCCCAATGGAACGACAAGAAGTCCACCACATAACCATATGCAAGCCGGTCGATCAGATTGCCCAGTGCGCCGCCGAGTATCAGGCTCAACGCGAAGGCAAACAGCGTTTGCGCAGCATGTTTGCGCAACAGCCGGACTATCCACACCGAAGCGATTATCGCGATGAAGCTGAACAGCCAGCGTTGTATTCCTCCGGCATCGTTCAGGAAACTGAACGCCGCGCCGGTGTTATGCTCAAGCACCAGATTGAACACGCTAAGAATAGTAAAGTTTTCGTGATAGCCAAAGTGGCTGGTGATCCACGCCTTGCTCAATTGGTCGAGCACGATGACCAATGCGCTCAGCCACAACCAGCGGTTAAGCATAACGGCGCACCTCTCCGCTGCCGTACAGGTTGCTCACACAACGGCCGCACAGCGTTGGATGGTTGGCATCGCTGCCCACATCTTCGCGGTAATGCCAGCAGCGTTCGCACTTGTCATGCAGGCTGGCAGAGACATCGATATGCCCTCCGGCTTCGGTTGCGGCGCGATGCACGGTGGCGCGCGAGGTGATGAACACCAGGCGCAAATCTTCGCCGAGACGCGCCAACACATCGTAATCTTCGCCCGCGGCATACACGTCCACTTCTGCGGCGAGCGCCGAGCCGATCAGGCCTGCGGCACGCGCTTCTTCTAGTTGCTTGTTCACCCTGGCGCGCCATGTTCCGATCTTCTGCCATGCAGCGATCGCATCGCCATCCAGCTGCGCATCGGGCAACGGGTGCCACTCACCCAAAAACACGCTCTCGTCATTCTTGCCGCCCAACACCTCCGACACCTCTTCAGCAGTGAAACTCAGGATCGGCGCAATCAGGCGCGCCAGACTATGGGCGATCTGATACAGCGCGTTTTGCGCAGAGCGGCGCGCGGCGGAATTTCCCCCGGCTGTGTAGAGGCGGTCTTTCAGAATATCCAGATAAAAACCGCCCAAAGCTTCCGAACAGAAAGCCTGCAATTTTTGCGCGACCAGGTGGAATTCGTAGCGCGCGTAATCCCGCTTCACTTCCTCCTGCAACTTCTGCGTCATCGCCAGCGCATAGCGGTCGATCTCCAGCCATTGTCCGATCGGCAGCGCATGTTTGGCATGGTCATAGTCGGCTGTATTCGCCAGCAGGAAGCGCATCGTATTGCGGATGCGACGATAGCTTTCCACCACGCGTTTGAGTATCTCATCCGAGATGGTCAGTTCGCCGGAGTAATCGGTAGCGGCCGTCCACAAGCGCAAGATATCTGCACCGAGTGTGTCCAGGATCTTTTGCGGCGCGATCACGTTGCCTTTGGATTTCGACATCTTGTGACCGCCGCCATCCACGACAAAACCATGAGTCAGCAAGGCGTTAAATGGTGCGCGACCATTCATGGCGCAACCGGTCAGCAAGCTGGACTGGAACCAGCCGCGATGTTGGTCAGAACCTTCCAGATACAGGTCGGCAGGCGAACGCAATTCCGCCCGGCGCTGCAAAACCGACGCGTGTGTGACGCCCGAATCGAACCATACATCCAGCGTGTCGCCGAGTTTCCTGTAGTGCTCCGCCTCCGCACCCAGCAAGTCCACCGAATTCAGGCTGAACCATGCCTCGATACCGTCGCGCTCGACCAGCATGGCCACCTGTTCCAGCAATTCCGGGGTGCGCGGGTGCAACTGGCCGGTTTCCTTGTGCATGAAAAACGGCATCGGCACACCCCAGCTGCGCTGGCGCGACACGCACCAGTCGGGGCGGTTCCTGATCATCGCTTCCAGACGGGCGCGCCCCCAGGACGGGAAAAACTGCGTGGCTTCGACGGCCCGGCTGGCGAGCTCGCGCAGGCTCAATCCATCATGATGCACCCGCGCCGCACCATGCTCGCGCTTCTCCTGCACCAGATCGTCCATAGCCAAGGACTGGTTCTGTCCTCTGTCCTCTGTTCTCTGTTCTCTGTTATCCATTCCGATAAACCACTGCGGCGTGGAACGGAAGATGATCGGGGTTTTGTGCCGCCAGCAGTGCGGATAGCTGTGCTGCACTTTTTCCATATGCAACAGATGCCCGCTGCTTTGCAGCGCAGCGATCACCACATCGTTGGCTTTCCACACGAACAGCCCGCCGACCAGCGGCAGATTGGCGGCGAACTTGCCATCGTCGCCGACCGGGTTGTCGGTCGGCAGATTGTATTTCTGGCCGACGAAATAATCGTCCAGGCCGTGCGCCGGTGCGGTATGCACCAGGCCGGTGCCCGCCTCCAGCGTGACATGGTCTCCGCAGATTATCGGAACGCCGCGCTCATAGAACGGGTGCTGCAGCAATAATCCTTCCAGTGCCGCACCCTTGCAGGTGGCCGCGATGCCATCACCCCGGTCATTGCTTCCCCCCAGCCGGTAGCGGGCCAGGCACTGGGTTGCAAGATCGAATGCAAGTATCAGATAGCCCTTGGGGGTTTTGATCAGGTCGTATTGCAGATCAGGGTTTACGCTGACCGCATGGTTCGCGGGCAAGGTCCACGGCGTGGTGGTCCAGATCACCGCATACACTTTGGCATCGCCCGGCAGAGAGACACCGAATGCCTTGCCCAGTGCCGCCTTATCCTTCACCTCGAAACCCACGTCGATCGCGGGCGAAGTCTTGTCCTCGTATTCCACTTCCGCCTCGGCCAGCGCAGACTGGCAATCCAGGCACCAGTTCACCGGCTTGTAGCCCTGGTGCAGATAACCGCGTTCATGGATGCTGCCGAGCGCGCGGATGATGTCGGCCTCGATCCTGAAATCCATCGTCAGGTAGGGATGATCCCAATCGCCCAATACGCCGAGACGGATGAAATCTTTCTTCTGCCGTTCGATCTGTTCGGCGGCATAGGCGCGGCACAGCGCGCGAAATTGCGAGGGCGGAATCGCCTTGCCGTGTTTTTTCTCCACCTGCAACTCGATCGGCAGGCCATGGCAGTCCCAGCCCGGCACATAGGGCGCATCGAAGCCCGCCAGCGTTTTGCTTTTGACGATGATGTCCTTGAGTATCTTGTTCACCGCATGGCCGATGTGGATGTCGCCGTTCGCATACGGCGGGCCGTCGTGCAGGATGAACACGGGCTTGCCCCGTTTGGCGGCGCGGATCTTTTTATAGCGTTGCTGCTCCTGCCAGCGCGCCAGCATCTGCGGCTCGCGGCGGGCCAAATCGCCGCGCATCGGAAACGGGGTATCGGGTAGATTCAGTGTGTTTTTATAATCTGTCATGTCGGGTAATCAGTCATGTTGCTCGAACCATTTCTTTGCCTGCCCCACATCCAGCGCGATCTGCCGCGTCAGCGTTTCCACATCGGGATATTTTTCTTCATCGCGCAGCTTCTGCAAAAACTCCACACGTAAATGTTTGCCATAAATCTGTTGCTCAAACTCGAACAGATGCACCTCTAAAACCGGCTTGCCATCATGCTTCACTGTCGGCCGCACACCAAGGCTGGCTACGCCTTGCAGAATGCCCAGACCTTCGGCATGCACCTGCACCACAAAGATGCCGGACAGCGGCGGGAGGTTATGCTTCAGCTGGATATTCGCGGTGGGGAAACCGATCTTCCTGCCCATTCCATCCCCATGCACCACCCGCCCGCTGATGCAGTAATGCCGCCCCAGATAACGCTGCGCCTCACGCATCTGCCCGGCCAGCAAGGCGGCGCGTATTGCCGTGCTGGAGATTCGCACCCCGTCATGCTGCACGCTGCGCATCGCGCGCACCGCAAAGCCCTGCATTGCGCCGATTTTTTCCATCAGTGCGAAATCGCCGGTGCGTCCGCTGCCGAAGCGGAAGTCATCGCCGATCAGCACGAACTCCGCAGACAGCTTCACATGAAGAGCGTGTATGAAATCCGCCGCACTCATCTTGGCAAAGCCTGCATTGAAACGGCACACATGCACGCGGTCTATGCCCATCGTGGCAAAGAATTCCAGTTTTTCGCGCAGGCTGGTTAACCTTGCCGGGGCTTGCCGCGGGGTAAAAAATTCGCGCGGATGCGGCTCGAAAATCACCACCGCCGTTTGCAGAGCGCGCGCTTGCGCCGCCGCATGCAGCTCGTTCAGCAAAGCCTGATGGCCCAGGTGCACACCGTCGAAATTGCCGATGGTGAGCGCGACTGGTTGAGAATCGGGTGAATAGAGGCCGCGTAGTATTTTCATGGTCGCGGATTATACCCGAGGGCCGGGTGATTACAGGAGGTTAAGCGGCAATCAGTGCGGCGAATGTCTTATCTATTGCCTGGCGCCTACCGTATAGAGTGCTTCCGCACCCAGCCAAATGTCCGCGTTTGTTGCGAGTCTTTGGATTTCATGCAGATGCACTTGTTCGAATCTTTCCATATCCTGCGCAGCAAGCTGCTTGACCGGGTTAAGCCGGATAGAAGCGCGCCCGACGAAAATTATGGGGAACCCGCCCTTAACCCGAGTAAGGGCTTTGCTTACACATGCAATGACAGCACAAATTGTTTGACGCTGTAAAGTACCGGGCGGTACGCTATGCGTCCGATGACCCAGGAAATGAATCCATGACACAGGCTATTGCCGCCGATATCCTGAATCATTCTCACCGGTTCGACGAGGGAAATCCCCTCGCCGAAAAAAACACGCTGCGCGTAGCCGTTCTCACTGCGGTGATGATGGTGATCGAGATCGCCGGGGGCTGGTATTACAACTCGATGGCCTTGCTGGCCGATGGCTGGCATATGAGTTCGCATACGGTCGCCCTGGGGCTGTCCGTTTTTGCATATGCCTTCGCCAGAAAATACGCCCATGACCCGCGTTTTTCATTTGGCACATGGAAGATCGAGGTGCTGGGCGGCTATACCAGCGCGATTTTCCTGGTGATGGTGGCAGGATTGATGATTTATCAATCCGTCGAAAGGCTGATCTCGCCGAGCCCGATCCACTATGACCAGGCGATTGCGATCGCAATCGTCGGCTTGCTGGTCAACCTCGTCTCCGCGTGGATGCTCAAGGGCGGGCATCATCACGATCGTGCTCACGGCCATGACGACCATGCTCAGCATGGCCATCACGACTTGAATTTGCGTTCGGCCTATATGCATGTGCTGGCCGATGCGGCGACTTCAGTGCTGGCGATCGTCGCGCTGTTTGGCGGAAAAATTTGGGGCAAGCTGGATGGATCCGGTGATGGGCCTGGTTGGCGCGGTACCGGTTTCAGTTTGGGCCTCTAGTTTGCTGCGCAATACAAGCCGAGTGCTGCTGGATGCGGAGATGGAAACTCCCGTGGTTGACGAAATGCGAGGTTATTGCCGCCTCGCCGATCAAGGTGCAACTGAATGATTGGCATGTATGGCGCGTGGGGAATGGCAAGTTCGCTTGCATTCTGAGTCTCGCGACGGATAATGAATGAAGTATCGCCGGAGTATTTCAAGCAACAGTTAAGCATTCATGAGGAATTGGTGTATGTCTGCATCGAGGTCAACCAGTTTGGCGCACAGTAAATTTTGTAAGGAGTTTGCATGACTGAGCTTTCACGCGGTAAGCGCAAAACATTTTTACGCTACCTGCCGTGGCTCGCCGGGGTGGTGCTGGTGGCGGTCGCGGTCTGGTATTTCACCCGCCCAAAACCGATTGGGGTTGAGTTGGTCAAGGTTGAGCGTGGCACAGTGGAGGCCACTGTCAGCAACACCCGTGCGGGGACAGTCAAAGCCTGCCGTCGCGCCAAGCTGTCAGCGCCTGCGGGCGGCCAGATATCTCGCCTGCTGGTGAAGAAGGGCCAGCGCGTCAAGGCCAATCAGGTGTTACTGGAGCTGTGGGACAAAGACTTGCAGGCGCAGGAACAGTTGGCGCAGGAACAACTCGCCACGGCGCAGACTCAGGCGCATCAGGCCTGTGTGCAGGCTGATCTTGCGGATAAAGAAGCCGACCGTGCGCGTCAATTGAAGGAGAGCGGATTCATCTCCGGCGAGGGGCTGGATCAAAAGGTATCCGCCGCCATCGTGGCTCGCGCCGGGTGCAAGGCCGCGAGCAGCCAGATCGAACAAAGCCGGTCACGCATAGCCGTGGCCCGCGCCGGTTTGCAGCGCATGGTGCTGCGTGCGCCGTTTGCCGGTATCGTGGCGGACATCAGCGGCGAGCTGGGTGAATATGCCACCCCTTCGCCGCCCGGCATTCCGACGCTGCCCGCGATCGACCTGATCGACGATAGCTGCATGTATGTCAGCGCGCCCATCGACGAAGTGGATGCCGCCAATGTCAAAGTGGGGCAGGTGGCGCGCATCACGATTGACGCGATCAAGGGGATGATATTTGCGGGCAAGGTCAAGCGCATCGCGCCCTATGTGCTGGAGCTGGAAAAGCAGTCACGCACGGTCGAAGTCGAGGTGGAATTCGTCCAGCCGCCTACTGCGGAAAACCTGCTGGTGGGTTATAGCGCGGATGTCGAGATCGTTCACGCCTCCCACGAAAATGTATTGCGCATCCCCACGCAAACGCTGATGGAAGGAAATCAGGTGCTGCTATACGGTGCAAATGGTGTGTTGGAAAAGCGCGCCGTGAAAATTGGCCTGGCAAATTGGGAATACACCGAAGTTACCGCCGGCTTGAACGAGGGCGACCGGATCGTGTCTACGCTGGATCGTCCCGGCGTGAATGCGGGCGCAAGGGTTCGCCCGGAAGTTGAGAAGGCGGAGAAATGATTTGGCAGCGTAGGGCAAACTTGTAGCAACGATGTGGAGGAAGTTGCAATGCGTAGAGTGATTTTTCTGATGCTGATTTGCAGTTCTGCAAATGCAGCCATGTACTCTTGTGTGGATGAGAATGGAACAAAAATACTAAGAAATTACCCTTGCGAGCAAAATGAAAAACAGAAAGTAATCGAAAATAAGGTAGAGCCTTCGTACTACATTATCAACGGTACTGGGGAACGGCAGAGTTTCCAATCGCATCAGGCAGCGCAACAAAATGAGCCAGTGAATTCCGCTCCGAAAAATCTTTATGATCGGGCGATGGCAGCAGCTAATTCTGGAGCAGATCTCCGTTCTGAGATGAGGGGGGCACGTTTTGAGGGCGTGATAAAGGCTGCTGAGGCATGGTGTGCTGCGCTGGGAGGTGATCAGCAGAGCCTTTATGATCGGGCGATGGCGGCAGCTAATTCTGGAGATCAACGTTCTGAGATGAGGGGGGCGCGTTTTTATGCCGTGCTACGGGCCGCTAAGGCAGAGTGTGCATTGCAGAGAGCTGCGGGGGGACAGAATAAGGCAGCAGTTTCTGGAAGAAATATCGGTCAGTGTATTGAAGCCTGTGACAGCGAACAAGGGATATGTTCGGGCAATTGTTCAAGCAGTCAAGCGATGTGTTCGGGTAATTGCAACGGCGACGGGCAATGTTATGGCAATTGTGCAAGCAGTCAAGGGATGTGCATGGGTAATTGTGGCGCTGCACATGGCAGATGTGTATCAATGTGCAATTGATTAAATTTGTCAAAAAAAATACAGGGAAGGTATCGGAGTCGAATTAAATCCAGAGAATGAAAATATATCGACTTCGATACTTTTTTCAACTGTGAAGTAGCAGGCAAGCATGGAAATCTAAAGGGATACAAAACAGTGAATATTTCAGGAAGTTTTTCCAGAAGTGTCCCGTTGCCACGGAGGGTACAGCCAACTGAAGGGGATGGCTATATGATTGTTGCGCGCGAACTTTTGCAGGGTGTTGAGGCACTTTCTACTGCGCAGAATGTTTCTTCAAGGGGCTGCGCATTACTCATGAGTCAGTAAATAAGGCGACACACGAGGAACTTCAGGATTGAGATTGTGGTCAGAGTTTGCATGAAAAAAGATGGGCGCAAACTTGATCGAAAAGCACAGGAAGCGATACGGCT
>Ga0315268_10009392_pt1 | contig 10153 bp, 12 predicted proteins | sample C1_top_MG_FD_204535 | JGI IMG/M metagenome (GOLD analysis project Ga0315268, IMG submission 204535) | Sediment microbial communities from Yellowstone Lake, YNP, Wyoming, USA - C1_top | ecosystem: Environmental > Aquatic > Freshwater > Lake > Sediment | place: USA: Wyoming | collected 2017-08-01 | reverse complement strand
CATCGGAGTTTTTTGGAGATAGCCCATTTTCACGTTCTTGGCCGTGATAAGTCGCAAGCCGCTCTCAGTCTTCTCCGGCGTTCTACCACGGTAGTCAATGAATGTAGACGCGCGACGAATATTGACCACTTGAACGGAGTTATGCGCGTTCAAAATTGACCAGGGTGATTAACCTCACTGCTCGTTTTTTGAGCAGGATTTTGGGAGATGATCACCATGAAAGATTTAGGAAGAGTTCGGCGTTTGTTTTATCGTGATGGCGTATCGCTATCCGAGATTTCGCGCAAGACCGGCTACTGCCGGAACACCGTCAAACGGTGGCTAAAAACGGCAGAAGGCACCGAGCCAAACTACCTGCGTCGGCGCCACGACACCAAGATTGCGCCGTACGCGGCGCAACTCATCAAAGCCCTGGAAACCGATGCGCACCGGCCGAAACGGGATCGGCGCAGCGCACTGAAACTGTTCGGAGAAATCCAGGCCGCAGGTTTTACAGGCGACTATAGTCGCGTCACTGAGTTTGTCCGGCGCTGGCGAGTCGCAGGCGGAATGGTGGCGGTCAATGCGTACGTGCCGCTCAAGTTCGAACTGGGTGAAGCCTTCCAGTTCGACTGGAGCGAAGAGCACCTTCTGATCGGCGGTGTCTGGCGCAAGATACTGGCATCCCATCTCAAACTCTGCGCCAGCCGTGCCTTCGTGTTGTCGGCGTACCCGACGCAGAGCCATGAAATGCTGTTTGACGCGCACACCCGAGCCTTTACGGCCCTGGGCGGCATTCCCCGTCGCGGGATTTACGACAACATGAAGACCGCCGTGGACAAGGTAAACAAAGGCAAGAGTCGCATCGTCAATACGCGTTTCTCTGCCATGGCATCGCACTACCTGTTCGATCCGGACTTCTGCAACGTCGCCTCCGGCTGGGAGAAAGGCGTCGTCGAGAAGAATGTCCAGGACAGTCGTCGGCGAATCTGGCAAGACGCCGGCAAAGAACGCTTTGGTTCGTTCACCGAACTCAATGTCTGGTTGCTGGAACGCTGCCGGTCGCTGTGGCAGGAATTACGGCATACCGAGTACGAAGAACTCTCCGTGGCCGAGATGCTGGAACACGAACGGCCCAGCCTGATGCCGATGATCACGCCATTTGACGGCTACGTTGAAACCATGGGCAAGGTCTCCAGTACGTGCCTGGTGATTCAGGATCGCAACCGTTATTCGGTGCCCTGTGAGTTGGTGGGTCAGATCGTCAGCATTCGCATCTACCCGGAGCAGATTGACATTGTTGCGCACGACACGCTGGTCGCCAGCCACCGGCGCAGCTTTAACCGCAAAGAGACGCTTTACGACTGGCAGCACTACATTCCGCTCATTCAGCGAAAACCGGGTGCGTTGAGAAACGGTGCACCCTTTGCCGACATGCCGGCACCGCTGCAACATCTACGCACGCTCTTGCTGCGTCGCGAAGGGGGTGATCGCGTGATGGCCAGGGTGCTGGCCGAAGTGCCGAAGGCGGGGTTGGAGAATATGCTGGTGGCGGTAGAGCTGGTGCTCGAATCCGGTGTTCCGAGTGCCGAGCATATCGAAAACATGCTCAATCGGCTGAAGGCGCCGCCAATGCCCGAGGCCATCGATTCTCCCTTGCAGATTAGCGAGGAGCCGATTGCCGATACCGGCCGGTACGACCGTCTGCGTGACGAGGTGACCGACCATGCGTGACCTCATTGCTGAATTCAAGGAACTGCGTTTGCAGGGCATGGCATCGTCCTGGGAAGAGTTGGTGATCAACGGCCCGTCAAGCAGGTTGGAGGGCTCCCGTTGGCTGATTGAACATCTGCTGCAATCCGAGCACACCGACCGGGCGATGCGCTCGATCGGTTACCAGATGCACGTTGCCAAATTCCCGGTGCATCGTGATCTGGCTGGCTTCGACTTCGATCAGTCGAAGGTGGATCGGAATCTGATCTTGCAACTGGCTGACCTGTCCTTCGCTGAATCGGCGCAAAACGTGGTGCTGATCGGTGGCACTGGTACGGGCAAAACGCATCTGGCCACAGCGCTTGGTGTGTCGGGGATCAGCCACTGGTGCAAACGGGTGCGTTTCTTCTCGACCGTTGATCTGGTCAATGCGCTTGAGCAGGAGAAAGCGGCTGGTAAAGCCGGCAGAATAGCCTTGGCGCTGATGCGCATGGATCTCGTCATCCTCGATGAGCTGGGCTATTTGCCTTTCAGTCAGGCCGGCGGTGCCTTGCTCTTCCACCTGCTGTCGAAGCTCTACGAGCACACCAGCGTGATGATCACGACGAACCTGACGTTCGCAGAATGGCCGAGCGTATTTGGTGATGCCAAGATGACGACGGCGCTTCTGGATCGGCTGACGCATCACTGTCATATCGTAGAGACGGGCAATGAGTCGTTCCGCTTCCGACACAGTACGTCGATAGCGAAATCCAAGATCAAGGCGCGGGAACAGAGCAAGCGGGGCAAGCCCGCCGAGGAGGTTGAACCGTTCTGACGGTGGCCGCGCTGGGAACCCGTTACGGGCTAACGCCCCCCACGGCATTCCCAGCGCACCTTGGAGGACATCGCTGTTCTTCCTTCGTTCGGTACAGAAAAAACAGCTCAAACCAGACAGGTCTGGGCTACACTTATCCACAGCCAAGCCAATGACAGGCGGCTATCGCCCCTGGTCAAAATTCAACGCGCACAGCTGGTCACTTTTAAACGCGCGCCGACACTGACAATCAGGCACCGTCAAAACGGGACAACTGTCAGATCAGGTCTGAACTTCTACACATGAATGGATGCGCCTGCTCAAGTTCACCCACCGTCTTTCTATTGGCTAGGGTTCTTACCCCCATCAGATGCAGATTGGTGTTTCGCATCAGTTCGCACCTGTCCCTGCCCTTCCCTTTTTCCCGTCCCGTTATCGTTCCCGCAGCTTCTATAGCTGCTGCGGGAATCGCGGGAAAATCCGGAGTTCCCGTTTCGGGACATTTCGGGAATCGCGGGAAACGCCTGCAAGCCTTGTCGTTACTGGCTTCAATGGCATTTATAGATTTCGGGAAGCACCCCAAAAAACCCATTTTTCTTTCCCGAATTGCACTGTGGCCGCGAGCACCGATTTCGGGAAAAAACGGGAAAGTCAGACACACCATATCCAGCCCTCCCGATGAGCCAGATTCCCACGTGTAATCAGGCCGGTGATTGCTGACTGAGTGCGCTCTGTCTGCCGTTTCGGATCACACACAAGCCTGTCGCGCACCGCCTTGATCGCATCTTCCAAGCGAAGGCACGGACGCCCATGAGGAAGCCCGCTGGGGGCATCTTGAGGCGCGAGCGTTCCAGCAGTCCGGAACAATTCGCCCAGGGCGTCCCAAATGACACGCTGGTTTCCGGCCTTGGGTGGCAATGCTCGCCGAACGCTCTCACTTGGGGCTTCCTCGGTCTGAACTACGCACGATGTAACAGGCTCACCATCCTCATCCTTGCCAAGATCAATAACCCGCAAGGTAAACGGATGCGTCTTGCCGTCCGCCCCGTCCTTGGCCTTAAAGACCTTCCACGAGCGTTTATCATCCTCACGGCTCACCTCGATGGCGCAATCCAGGGCGGCGATGAGGCTTGAATGGCCGCGCAGCCCTTTGTTGGAATCCTTGCCGGTGTGATGGACAAGCAGGATCAGCCCACCCAACTCGGCTTGTAGGGCCTTGGCCGCTCCGATGACTTCACCCATGTCTTGTGAGCTGTTTTCGTCCATGCCAGGCGCGGCGCGATTGAGGGTGTCGATGCAGAGCACGCCGCCAGAAAAACCTGCCGCCTTTACCACCTCAATCAAAGCGGCCTGATCGTACTTATTACGTATATCCAACGGCGTCAACAGGTAGCGCAAGCCATGACAAGGGCCGCGCTTGATGCGCCGGGCTTTTACCCGCTGCGCAATCCCTGACTCACCTTCCAGCCCGATATACAACACAGGCGCGTCCTTCACCCGGCAGCCGAACCACTCGTCGCCACCGGCAATCGCTGCCAGCATATCGAGCGTGAGAAAACTTTTGCCGCAGCCGCTTGGGCCGAAAATCGCAGCGATTCCAGTAGCCGGAAGGACGCCCCGCACCAACCACGGAACAGACGGCAGGGCTTCCAGGTCATCGGCGGTCAACAGCTTGAATCTAGGCGTCGTGGCCGCGTTTTCCTTCGCTGCCGGGGCATAGGCCGCCCCGTTTGCGCGGCTTGCAGGCAATTCTGCGGGGTCTGTTCCGTAAAATTCGGCGACGTTGTTCATGGCCTGCCCCCGATCCTGCCGAAAGCAACACGCAGCCAAATGCTGAGTTGAACAAACGGCTCACCAGCGATGAAGGATGCACCGGCCACGGCAAAAACGGTCGCCTCGAATGCAATGGCGCGCAGCATGTCAACGCCCCCTTGCTTATTCCGTATCGGATCGCTACTATTGGCGCAGAGTGTTTTATTTTGATCGCCCTGCCCATGTTGGTAGGGCGTCTTTGTTTTGGCGGTCGAAGTTGGTGGCGGGCTTTTCATGCGGCCCCCTTGCGCTGCCGCTTCATGATCCAGGCGTCAACGTCATCCTCGATGAACATAACGCGGCCTGGAGAAACCTGAACAGGTTGAACGAACTCACCACGGTCGATCATTTTCTCGATCGTGCGGCGACATGGCCCGTCTTCACCACCAAGTTTTAATTTAACGCCGTCAAAGCTGATTAGTTTCATCACGCGCTCCCGTCTCTAAGATGCGTCAATGTTCGGTTGGCTGCGCCCCGATACGCACACCCTTAACTGGTCAAGCCAGTCGCCCACCGCTGCCGGGACATTCACCTCGACCTCGAAGCCTTGTTGCACCAATCTGAACGCTGCTGCATAGGCGAATTTCTGCCCCGTGAATGAGGCGTCGTTGTCAGCAAAAATCGTGATTCGTTTCACGCCTTCAGGCGGCTCGAACGCATCGATTCCGTTGGCGTTGATGGTTGACCAGACAGGAATGCCGAACAGAATGGAAGCCGCGAGGGCCGTTTCAATCCCCTCGGCGATACCGACGTGCTCACCGACCGCCGCAAGTCGAATCGCGGCCCCGCTGACAGTCTTGCCGGGCATCAATTTCTTCGGGTACTCGACCGGTGCCTTGCGTCCATCCTTGAGATAGGTTCGGTGCAGGGTTGCTCCTGATCCGTCAGCGGCCTGGACGCGCGCCACCATTGCCGGATACTTGCCGATGAACTTCTCGCCGTCGTGGTATGCGAGGGAGGGATGCAACCGCAGGTTGTCAGGTGGCGACTTCAGATTGAGTCCCCGCCCAGCCAGGTAGCGCATGGCCTCATCTCCCTGCACCAGCGGCCTGGCTTCAGACCACACCCGGCGCAGCGTCTCCATCTTTTGCCCCTCGTCGGGCAGTTTGGCGACCTGAACCGGCTGTACTGCCCCGGCAATGGCCTCGATCTCCTGGGCTGCCGTCTTGAAGTCCCAGCCCTTGATCGCCATCACCAAAGCCACACCATCGCCTGCGTCACAGTGCGAGCAAAAGAATGTGCCCCTGCCATCCTTGTTATCGAAACGAAAGCGATCCTTGCCGCCACACACCGGGCAGGCCGTGTGCTTGCCGGATAGCTGCTTGTCGCTCAGTCCAAAGCTGGACAAAATGCCCGGCCAGCGCCCCAGCGCCACCTCACGGACGGGCGGACGCATGGCTCGACTCCTTGCGTTTCGCTGAAGCGATCTGGCGTGACTTGACCCAGTTCAGCACTGCTGCACCCGGCAGTGCTACAACCTTTTTCCATGCAGGCTCAAGGCCAAACTTCTCGATGTACTTATGGAATGCCCAGCCATCCTTGTATCCGTGAAGGCTCGCGTAACCTAGCAATTCGCTGTAGAACGCACGTTTTTCTTGACTTGTCGGCTTCTTACCACGATCAAGCTTCACCAGTTCACCGGCCTGCACCTCAACGTTGGACTGACGCTCGGGCGCCAACCCGCAGGATGGGCAGACATGAACCTTCGCCGGTTTGATGTAGCTGCAGGCTGGGCACTTCGTTGGCTTGGCTTCCTCAATCTGCTTGCCCGCACCGGCCTTCTTCGGGGTGCCATCATCCAGTTCAAGCGGCAAGTCATCGGTCGGATAGCCGAGGTGCACGGCACTCCCGGAATGGTCGAGAATGATTGCGCGATCTTTTCCAGGATAGGGACGCAGCACTCTACCGGCCATCTGCACCCAAGCAATCAAGCTCTTGGTCGGGCGTGCCAGGATCATCACCTCGCACGCCGGAACGTCAAACCCCTCCCGCAAAACGGCTACATTGGACAGGATTGTGGTTTCTCCATCCTCGAACCGCTTGTAAATCGGGGCGCGTTCTTCATCGTCCATGTAGCCGTCGATGTGCTCGGCTTTGATGCCCGCTGCCTGGAACTGCTCAACGATGTGCTTGCTATGGGTAATGTTGGCGGCAAAGCACACGGTCTGCTTTTCGTTCGCCAGTTGAAGCCAATGGCGCACCAGGTCACCGATCAGGGCGGGCTTGTCCACCGCACGCCCAAGGTCTGATTCTGAATAGTCCATTTCCCCGAAGACGTTTTTCTGCACCTTTACGCCGGTCAGGTCAGGCTCGGATGGCGAGTAGATCCATGCGTCAACCAGAAACCCGTCGCGGATAAGCTCCTGGATCGTCGCCGCGATCACCATGTCCTGAAACAGCGGTTCGCCGTGCAGCTCGTCGTGCGTCTTTGCCATCCCCTTACTGAAAGGAGTCGCAGTAAGCCCTATCCAGGGAATGTTGTTGAACCTGAAAATCAGGTTCAGGTATTCCTTGCTCCCAGGTACGGCATGGGCTTCGTCGATGATTACAAGATCGACCATCGGCAGGCCACGCCTCGCTGCGGTCTGGACTGTGCCAACTACCACGGCAGCATCCAGTGAGTGAGTGTTGGTAGATTGCAGGATGCCGTGCCGGATGCCAGCCCGCGCAAGGTGTCGGGAGAACTGGCGAACCAAGCCAGCACGGTTGACCAGGAAAGCAACCCGATTGCCCTTATCAATGGCAGACTGAACGACGACCGTGGCCGCAACGGACTTGCCGCCACCAGTGGGCAAATAGAACACCACCCGTTTGTTACCGCGCCCAAGCGAAATACGCACTTGGTCAATCCCGGATTGCTGATAGGGCCGGGGTTCCATCACGCAGCCCCTTCCTTCACCACGCCCTTTCTATCGCCGACTGCCTTGCGCAGTCTGACATCGGGGGCCGGTGCGGCGCGTGCTGGCAAAACCCTGCGGCTTTCCAGCCAGGCATCGACCTCAATCTCATCCCAGGCTGCACACCGTGGGGTGAGCATGAAGTGCAATGGGAACTGGCCTGACTTCTCCAGGTTGTAGATCGTGGTGTCAGACAGGCCGGTTTTGTTGCGGACTTCGGGGCGGCGGATGTATCTGCGAATTTGTTGCATGTGGTTTCTCCTTGAGAGTTGTTGAACCACATGCAAAGTAATCGCGCGTTAAGGTTGCGAAAACCTGCGAGTTTTTATGAAATTCGCCCCTTTCGTAGCCAATGCTCAACCTTTTCCCGTGTTGCGCCTCGGATACCGCATTCGTTTAGCAGGAAATCGGCAGCCGCGTTGTATGCGTTGTAATCGGCGGTCTTGGTCTTGGAAAAGCCGCGCTCCGCGCAAAGATCGACGGCCATCGGAACAAACTCCTTGAACGCGGTAGGCACCATCTGTCGGCGTACACCTTCAGGCGGTTTTGCCTCAAGCACCTGCCAGGCAAAATATCCCAGCATATTGCTCAGAGCCAGCCTGTTCACATCCCCAAGCGCAACCAGTTTCTTTTCGAGCGCATCCAGGGAATCCTTGATATGCCGCAGGCAGTCCTCTACGTTCATCTCGCCGTCTTTATAGGCGCGCACCCACACCTCATCTATGAATTTGATGGCCGCACGCCGATACCAATCAGCCTCTGTCGGAACCTTTTCTGCCAACCTGGCTTGGGTTTCAGCGAATTGCTCCGGGCTTATGAGAGGGTTCCCGCTCCCCAGGTCGTTTCCTCTCATAACGGTTCGGGCATCGGGTGGTGTGGCCGCCGAAATGGAATCACATTGCCACCTTCATGGGTGAGGCCGTCGGCTTGTAATTCGGCAATCTTCCCGATGTATTTCTGCTCTTGATGACTCAGCAACCGATAGTTCTGCAGCAGCTTCAGTTCTTCGCTGGTGATGTGATGGAGTTGTGTCAGTTCATAGGTCATGTGGTTCCCCTTGGCTATCAGGCTGCGGTGAAAACTATGCGGCTTTGACCGCGTTCAGTGGCCCCACCTTGGCGCCTGCGATCCATCCATCCACCATGTCAGCCCAGGTTTGCAGCATCTCACGCCGCTGCTGGGCATATTCGGCCTTGTTGTAGACGGCGCGCACGCCCTTCTGCTCATGCGCCAGGCACTTTTCGATCCAGTCAGTATTGAACCCGGACTCATGCAGCAAGGTTGAGCCGGTGCGGCGCAGGTCATGCACGCAGAAGTGCGGCAGGTCGTAGCCGTCCTTCTGCGCCTTCTCCACGGTGGCGGTGATGACCCTATTCAGGGTGGCATCAGACATGGGCTTATCTGTCTCGTACCGGCCCGGAAGAATGTAGGGACTACTCCCTGCGCAGGTCTTCAGGCCCACCAAGAGGTCGAGCGCCTGCTGGCTCAGATAGACAACATGCGGACGACGAGCCTTCATGCGATCTGCTGGCACCGTCCAGGTGGCCGCTTCGAAATCCACTTCCGGCCACTTCGCTTGCAGCAGTTCACCCTTCCGGCACATCGTCAGCAGGACGAACTTGACCGCCAGCTTTAGCGTTGGAAGCGTGCCGACGGTATCAAGGACGGTAAAAAACGATTGGATTTCATTGGGGGTCAATGACCTCTCACGCGGCTTGAATGAAGCGATTGCGGATGCTTTCACCCCATCAGCCGGATTCTCAATTTTGAGGCCGCGCGCTTGGGCGTGACGGTAAACTTGCAGAACAATCTCGCGTGCATGTACGGCGGTTGCGGGCGCCCCACGGCCTTTAATCTTCTCGCACAGGGCCAGCACTTGGCTTGAGGTGATTTCCTCCAGCTTGCGCTTGCCAAAGGCAGGCAGCACGTCACGATCCAGGATGCTCTTGCGCATGGCGATAGTGCTGTCAGCCAATCCAGCATCGCGCAGCCATATCTCAGCAAAGGTCTGGAATGTCCCCGATTCCTGAGTCTCACGCTTGCTGTCAGCCTTTTCCCTGGATGGCGACTCCCCGCGCTTGACGGCGTTCTTGGCACGGGCCAGCAGGTCTCGGGCATCGCCCAGCGAGAGAGGGTCACCGTAGCTCACCGCTTCGGGGTTGCGCTTCGGCTGGCTGGCCTGGAATTCGTCGTACTGGCCGAGGGTCAGGGTTTCCCTGCGCCCAGCCAGGCGGTAATCGTAGCGGAAGGTGATCGTGCCTTTTGGGGAAACCACCACATACATCCCGTCCCGGTCGGCGACCTTGTACGCGCTTTTCCAGGCTTTCAGGGCCTTGAGCTTGGTGTCGGTGAGCGGCCCTTTCACCACGGGCTTGGCGTCACTCATAGTCATGTTTGCCATCGTTTTTCCTTTACCGTTCACATTTACCGTCACACCCTCATGACGGTAAATTCCGATTAAACCTGCCACCCTTGAATTTGACCGTCTGCTTTACCGATTTCAGTCGGTGTGTTCGGATAATAGTCTGTGAACGATAAAAATACAAAGGCCCCTGTAAATACAAGGGCCTTGTCTGAAAAAGTGAATGACGTTGAACGGTAAAAAACGCTATCTAATCACTCCCACTCGATCGTTGCCGGCGGTTTGCCGCAGATGTCGTACACCACCCGGTTGATGCCGCGCACTTCGTTGATGATGCGGTTGGAAACCTTGCCCAGCAGTGAATACGGCAACTCGGCCCAGTGCGCGGTCATGAAGTCGCTGGTGACGACGGCGCGCAGCGCGACGACGTAGTCGTAAGTACGGCCGTCGCCCATGACGCCGACGGATTTGACCGGCAGGAAGACGGCGAAGGCCTGGCTGGTTTTCTCGTACCAGCCGGCAGCACGCAGTTCCTCGATGAAGATGGCATCGGCCCTTCTGAGCAGTTCGGCGAATTCGCGCTTCACTTCGCCG
>Ga0315268_10009391_pt1 | contig 10153 bp, 7 predicted proteins | sample C1_top_MG_FD_204535 | JGI IMG/M metagenome (GOLD analysis project Ga0315268, IMG submission 204535) | Sediment microbial communities from Yellowstone Lake, YNP, Wyoming, USA - C1_top | ecosystem: Environmental > Aquatic > Freshwater > Lake > Sediment | place: USA: Wyoming | collected 2017-08-01 | reverse complement strand
CGGCGACGAGCGACCACGTGCCGAGAGATCCCGTGCGCTTGAAGATGTTGACGTTGCCACCCGCGTCGTGCTCGGTGCCGGCGCCCTCGAGCTTGAACGTGCCGGAGACGCGCGCCTGCTGCGCCACATCGGCCGTAGGATCGCTCGTTCGCCACCAGACATCGTAATAAAGGTCGGCCACGTCGATGGCAGGATTCGCCTGCAAGGAAATGGTCGAGCCGCTGTTGGCCGGCTGCATGAGCGCCTTGGTGCCGCGGTGCACCGTCGTCGCGTCAATCCCCCAGGCGCCACCGCCGACGACCGTCCACTTACTGAGCACACCCGACTCGAAGTCGTCAGAGAAGAGAAACACGTTGGCAGCGTTGGCGCGCGCTGCCGCGGGGGCCGGATTGCCATAGTACAGGTAGTACGCCGTGCTCGAGCCCGAGGCAGCGACGGCCGCCTGCAGCTTGAGCCACACGAGCGTCCCGGCGCTGTTCCACGCCGTACCCGAGTCCAAGCTGCGATCGAGCTCGGTATGGGCTACGCCATCCCAGTACACGACGCGCACGTCGTCGCCCGAGACGAGCGACTTACCGGCCGCGACGAGGGCGGCGTGATCGAGCGCCGCGGGGACGGCGTAGCCGGCGGCGACCGGGGTCGCGCCGGTCGCAATCGTAAGCTCGACCCGATAGGCGTAGGCCGTGTCCCACCAGCTCGCCTGTGCCGCCGCCACTCGCGGCACGAGGAGCGCTAGCCCCACGAGATGGGCGATGCGCAAGCGACGAGGTCGCGACGAGGGCCCGCCGGCAGCGTCGTCGCCGATAGGCTGACTCATGCTCGCCACGCGCTCATGCGGCCGGCCTCCCTAGGGCGTCTGCCCCCGATTGGGCTGTAGATACACCGCCCTGCGGCAAAGGCAAAGACGGATGCGCGAGGCGGGTCTGGGCCAGCCAATCTGTTCCGGTCCAGGCAATCTTGTCCGGCCGGCTCCGGCCGTGCGATAGTCATCGCCGCGCCGCTCGTCGCGTCACGATAGGGGGCAATAGGATGACAGCCAAAGGTAAGAGTGCCAGTGCAAGCCGGACCCGAAGGACGGCTCCGAAGTCGAACAAGAAGCCGACGCCAACGACGAAGTCGACGGCCGACAAGCGCGCAGCAAGCAAGCTCGCCGCAATCGAGCAGCGCTGCGCTGCGGCGCCCCGAGAAGTCGCGCCGCGCCTCGAGCTCGCGGCCGCGCTGCTCAAGACCGGCGCGGTCGAGCGCGCCATCGATCTGTTGCGCGAAGGCATCGCGGCCGAGCCGGCGGAGGCGCGTTTTCACAACCTGCTGGCAACGACCTACCTCCTGCAAGGCAAGGGCGACGAGGCGATCCGCGAGCTCGAGCAATCGGCAGTCCACGGCGGCCCGAGCGCTGAGAACACACGGCTGCGCGCCGCGTTCCTGCTCGACCATCGAGTCAACAGACCGGCCGAGGCCCGCGCCGCGCTCGAGTCCCTCTACGTCAAGGGCGACGCCGCCGATGAGGCAGGGCTTTGCCTGCTGTTGCGCGCCGAGCTCGCGACCGGCGACAAAGCGGCCGGCTTCGCGACCGCGCGTCGACTGCTGCTCGCCGGGACGACCGACGTCAACGCGCTCGTCGTCGTGGCCCAGGCGGCGTTGCACGAAGGCAAGGCGGCGGCGTTGATCGAGCTCATCGGCACGCTGCCAAAGCCGACGCAGAATCACCCCGCCATCGCGGCCCTGCTCTGGTCTGCCCACGCGCAGCTCGGCGACCAGAAGTCGGCGACTCTCTACGAAGGACTAGCCAGGCGGGGTGTGCCGAGTGTATTCTCGTCAGCAAGCCATCTGCGGCGGTTCGTCAATGAAATAACTGGAGGAGCTCATCATGGGTGACATCAAGATCCCCGAAGTCCGCAACGACCTTTCACGCGTCGCGAGCGAGCCGGTGAAGGTGCCAAAAGAGACCGTGCGCGGCACCACCACCCTCGGCGTCTCTACGGTGCCGGGCGGCGGCGAGACCATCAAGAGCCGCACCGTCACCGACGCGTGGGACGCGGAGATCAAGCACACGTCGCTCGGTCCGGCGGGTCAGTACGACACGAGCGTCAGCTTCACGGTCGACCGCAGCGACTTTGGCGCCGATACGGGCGTCAAATTGCACGAGCGCACGACCGCTGCCGGCATGACGCGCGCGATCACCGTGGGTGATTCTGCGATCGCCTACGACAGCACGTTCATCCTCGACTTTGGCTACTCGTTTGGGCTCGCCATGCGACCGAGTGGCCTCGCCTTGGCGGGCGAGGCGCACGTCGGCACGCGCGACAGTGAGTTCTTCCACCTCGGCGGCAAAGCGGTCACGGGCGCGCTGCGCTTCGAGGTCGAATCGTTCGAGAAGCTCGCCCTGCGAACGGGCGGCTACCTGAGCATGCCGATCTCGCCGCTCGCCGACGTACGGATCAAGGGCAGCGCCGAGGTCGATACGTCAGGCAGGCTCAATGCGCTCGTCGGCGCCGATCTCGTCATCAGCGACAAGTCGGCGGGCGCCGTGCCGTTCAGCGTGATCGTCGGCACCGACGTCTCATCGACCGGCGGTCCGCGAGTTTCTGTCGGTCTCGAAGTGCGGTTCTAGGCGCTGCGTCGCGTTGCACGAGAACATCGCGACCGGTTCGCGGCGTCGCCGCCTGGCGCGCGAAAGGATGCTTCTCGATCCCGCTGTTGATGGTATCGGGGTGAAATGATTCCGCTGTGCTGGCTGCTCGCGACGCTCTGCGCCGAGCCACCAAGCGCGCCCGACAGTGTGGTGCCGACGACGCGACTGCCGAGTCGGGCACCACCCCTGCTGCTCGTCTTGCCCGGCTGCCTAAAGGAGGAGCGGACCGCGCTCATGGTGCAGATTCGCCTGGTGATTGAGGACTATGCCATTGCGGAGGCAGACGAGACCAAGGACGCCGCATGTGGGCTCGACGACGTCCCGCAGGCCGACACGATCCGCGCCGCGCGCGGTGCCACCGCTGTCCTGTGGCTTACCGCCCGCGGCGATGGCCGAGTGCGGCTGAGCTTGCTCATTGTGCTCGGCGGCCAAGCAATGCTGAGCGAGCACGACGCCGTACCGGACGGCAGCGGACTGATGACGATGGCGCTGCTGGTGCGCGAATGGTTGCCGCCAGCGCACGTCCTCGTGGAGGGCTTCCTGCACCTGCCGCGGCGGTGGCGGCCGAAGAGCCCGGCGTCACTCGCGCCGCCGCCGCTCGCGCCCCGCAGGCCCGAGCCGACCTACTTCGTCTCGGCCTGGGGTGGCGTCGGCGGTGGCCTCGCGCGTCAGGCTGGCCCGACGCGCATGGGTGATGTCGCTCTCGCGATCGAACGCACGATCTTGGGAGAACCGTCGCTCTTGGCCGGTCTGCGCGTGGCGGCGCGCGTTGGGCCCTACGAGCGCCGGTCCGAGCGCGAGATCTTCGGCCTCGGCGGACGCATTGGTGCGACGAGCTGCTATGGCTTGATGCCGCACGCGCAGGTGCGATGGTGGCCCTGCCTCGCCTTCGAGCTCGAGACCAGCCGGCTACGCGTCCGCGACGGCGCCACCGCTGCGCAGACGTTTGTCTACTTCACGCCGCGGCTTGCCTTACCCCAAGAGGTGCGCGTTGGCCTCATCGGGCCGCTCGAGTTCGCGCTGCGTGGGGACGTCGGCGTCCGGCAGAATCAGCAGGAACTGAAGCGACGCTCCGACGCCCAGCGATTGCTCTTAACCCCCCAGTTTGACTGGCAAATATCAGCAGGTGCGATCCTGTCCTTAGAAAATGGTCCGTAGTTTGGGAATGATTCTCGGGCTCGTGACATAGAGTGCGCAGATGACCGTGATCTGCGAAAACCAGGCACGCTCGGACGCGGAGCTCATGCAAAGCACGGCCAAGGGCGACGCAGCGGCCTTGGGCGAGTTGTACGAGAGGCACGGACGAATGACGCATTGTCTGCTTCGGGCGTGGGCGCCAGAACTGCCGGGCGCCGAGATCGAGGATCTCTGCCAGGAGGTCTTCATGACGGTGTGGACCAATGCCAGTCGCTATCGTGAGCAAGACAATCTGAAGGGCTGGATATGCGGGATTGCCCGCCATAAGTTGCGCAACACGCGTCGGCGCCGGCGATTTCGTTTCGTGCGCCAGGCGATCTTTCTGCATGAGCCAACGGCCGTCGGTACGGCCGCCACGCTCGAGAACGAAATCGATCTGCGCCGCGCGACGGACCGCACGGCCGCCGCTGTAGACGAGCTGTCCTCAGCCCACCGCGAGGTGTTGTTGCTCAGCGTTGTCGAGGGCCTCGACAGCGCGAGCATCGCCACGACGCTCGGGATCAGACGCGCGACGGTCGCCACGCGCCTGCACCGCGCTCGACAGATGCTGCGTCGGCGACTGGCCAGCGAGCCCCAAGCGCTCCTCGCCGAGCAGGTGGGACCATGAGTTCGTGCATCGATCTCGACGCCTTCTTGAACCACGACCTCACGGCGCAGCGGCTAACGGCGTTCATGCAACACGCTGATAGTTGCCAGGCCTGCCGGCGTGCGCTCGAGACCAACAGCCGAATCGAGGGCATGATCGCGGATTGGACGCAGGCCCGAGGCGTCGCGGCGCCGAGTCCGACCGCGGTGGCGCGCCTCGTGTGCAAGGCCACGACCCTGCGCGCCCCCGAGAGGCGAGGATGGCCTCGCGGCTCGTTGACGCTAGGGCTTGGACTTGGCGCGGTGGCTGTCATCATCGCCGTGCTGTCGCCGGGCGCGAAGACGTTCATGAAGGCCGCACCGCTCGCGGGTCAGAGCCTGATCGTATTCGAGCCGGCCGGAGCGCGCCGCATCGAGCCCGCGCAGGTCGTAGGCACGGTGCTCGAGACGACCGGCACGCTGCGCGCTCGACTCGGCAGCGACGACCTCGAGCTCGCGGAGTCTGCCCGTCTCGAAATTGTGCGCGCCGACGAGCGCGCGACCGAGCTGCGGCTCGACGCCGGACTGCTACGGCTCGCCGTCATGCCGGCGCTGCCACGCAGCTTCACGATCGACTGCGGGCGTTGTCTCGTACGGGTGACCGGCACGCGCTTCGCGGTTCGTCGCGGCCCCCTCGACTGCGAGCTCGTACGCGTCGATGAAGGTCGAGTGCAGGTCGCTTTGGCCGACCGCGGCGAGATCGAGGTGCATGGGGGCGAGAGCCTCGTCATTGGAGCAGAGGGCCGGCCGCGGTTGATGGGCAACGAGGAGCGCAGTCCCGCTGCGACCGCCGCAGAAAGGGAGGGTCTCGTGCACCGAGACGGGTCAGCCGACGCTGCGCCCGCGCGTGCCCCGACGAAGCGCGCCGGCGCCGCCGCAGTGCAACGCGCGCCGCAGCCTGCGGCCTTCGATCTCGAGCAGCTGCGCACATGGGTGACGACCGGTCGCTATGACGACGCCGAGCGGGCCCTGCGCACACATCTCGCCGCCTTCGCGCACGATGTCGAGGCCTGGTCGCTGCTCGGCGACTGCCAGCGCAAGGCCGGTCGCTTTGCGCCAGCCGTCGACGCCTATCGTGCCGTCATCGCGCAGGGCGAACCTGGGAGCAGCAACCGCGCACGCTTGCTGGCGGCGGCCGTGCTGCAAGACCGACTCGCCGACTACCGCGGCGCCGCGCGGCTTCTCGAGGAGTTGCTGCGTACAACCGCAACGCCAGCCCTTGTGCCGGCGGCGAAGCTGCGGCTCGCTCACTGCTATCGCGCCCTCGGCGAGCCGGCTCGTGCACGCAAGCTGCTGCAGGAAATTCTCGACGAAGCCGCGGACGCACCCGAGGCCGACGAAGCTCGGCGGCAGCTCGAAACATGGGTGACGCCGTGAGGTCGCTGCGACGCGCGAAAGAAGCCCTCGGTGTCGCCGCCGCGCTTTTCGCAACGGGGTGCCTCGGCCGTTCAATGTTGTGGATCGAGGACGGGGGCAGAACCTGCGCCGCGCAGTTTGGCTCGGTCTGCGTCGACGCGACCTTTGGAGCCGACGGGCTCTTTGCCCTCGACCTCGGCGCAGCGGACAATGTGGACTGGAGCTGCCAGGGTATGGACCTGCAGCCCGACGGCCGTATTGTCTTCGGCGGCATGAGCGCGCCAGCGGCCGGCGGTGCCCTCGGGGTTATCAGGCTCGACGTCGATGGCCATCTCGACCCGTCCTTTGCCGCGGCCGGAGTTGCGTTGGTGCACCTCGATGCAGGCAGTGACGTGACCAAAGTCGTGCGCGTGCTCGACGGTGGTCGCATCTTGCTCGCCGGCGCGAGGACGGCGGTCGCTGGCACACCCATCACAACGGGCCTGGCACGTCTGCTGCCGAGCGGAGCGCTCGACCCCGCTTTCGGCACCGCGGGCATCGAGCTCATCGACGCGGGCGCTGGGGCGGACATCGACATCGCCAACGGCGCCCTCGGGCTCGCGAACGGTGGCCTGCGGTTGGCCGGCCAGCAACGTCTGCCCCCGTCTCCCACTCTGAACCTCTTCGTGCGTGGCCTACTGGCACAAGGCGCGCCCGACCCGTCGTTTGGTGCAGCCGGGGCCGTATCGATCGACTGGTTCGGAGGCGATGAATTCGGCGGCTGCGTGGCAGAAGGCCCCGGAGGTACCTTGCTGGTGCCCGGCACGGCGCTCCATGATCCGCACGGCTTTGACTTTGCGGTCGCGCGCCTACTCGCTCATGGCGCGCTCGATCCGAGCTTCATCGACGCCAACGCCCTGCCGGGCCGGGTGGCGACCGATTTCTACGACGGCGACGACTTCTGCGCCGTCGTCATTGTGCAAGCCGGCGGCAAGATCGTCTGCGGTGGTTATGCCACCGGCCCCGCCGGGCGGCACTCGGCGCTCGTACGCTACCTGCCGAGCGGTGCGCTCGACCCCTCGTTTGGCGACGGGGGCAAGCTCGTTGTGGCCATGGGTGCGGACGACGAGGTCCTCACCCTCGTCTCGCTACGAGACGGACGCCTCGTCAGCGGTGGCAGCGCGCGCAACGCGCGAGGCGACCGTGATTTCGCGATCGCGGTGCTGAGCCAGGACGGCGTGCTCGACGCGAGCTTTGGCTCTGGCGGCAAGGCTCTGCTGGATCTGTCCGCGGGGCGCGACGACGGCATCTACGCGCTGGCGCTCGACGCGCTCGGCCGGCTCGTCGCTTTCGGCCAGACCTCGAACGGTGCCAACAACGACTTTGCCGTACTTCGACTGCTGCTTTGACGAAGCGTCAGGCTGCGAGGACAAAACATGGGAACTACACCTGCCATGCGAAAGATCAGCCCACTGCTCTTGCTCGCCTTTGCTATGGGTTGCAGCCCCGGCACCGTCAGCAGCACAAGCTCGGCGCCCGTCGACGGCGACGCCGATGGGTACACTTCCGACGTCGACTGCGACGACCACAACGCGACGATTTATCCTGGGGCTACCGAGGTCTGTGACGATGGCATTGACCAGGATTGCTCAGGCGCAGACCTGCCCTGCGCGGCCTGCGCCGAGGGCGCGGTCGCGGGCCGCTGCGAGTGCGGTGCCGCCGCGCAGACGAGCGGCTACTGCTGCGCAAACGTCTGGCAGGCAGGCGCGTGCACTCACGCCGCGACGGTCACCCTCTGGGCGGATGCAACTTCAATCGCCAGCGGCGCCTCGACCAGCGTGCACTGGTCGTCAACCCACAGCACCGGCTGTGTCTCATCTGGAGGCGGCGGTAGCGCAGCGACGGGCTCGTTTACGACGCCCGCTTTGTTTGCGGCCACCACCTACACGGTCAGCTGCGCCGGTACCGATGCCAGCAGCACGAGCGAAGCGGTGACGATCTACATCGGCTCGGGCTGCATGACGACGCAAACCGGGGCACCTGGCGCGATTGCCCTGGCCAATGTTCCGAGTCGCCTGAGCGGTGTGGCGCCGTTGTCGGTGTTCTTCGACGCAACGGGATCCACGGCCGCGGCCACGACACGCCCATTCCACGACCTCGAATACCGCTGGGACTTCGGCGACAGAACGGGCGCCGTGCCAAATCTCAGCCCGCCGCTCGTTGGCACGAGCACGTGGAACATGGGCAGCAAGCCAGGCGTCAGCAGCCGCAATTCGGCGAGCGGCCCGGTTACGGTGCACGTGTACGAAACGCCCGGTATGTATTTTGTGTCGTTGAGCGTCACCGACGGCACGAATACGGCGTCGAACAGCTGCACCCAGATTGTCGTCCAGGACCCTGACGTCGTCTTCGCCAGCACCAACACCATCTGTGTCGGAGCGACGAGCCTGCCGGTAGCGGGCGTGGACGGCTGTCCTGTCGACGCGGCCACGGCGCTACAGCCGAGCTTTGCGGCGGCGATCAGCAGCTACGTGGGCACGGGCAAGAGAGTGCTCTTCAAGCGCGGCGACACGTTTACCGCTGCTTCAACACCAAGCATCAGCAGCAACGGGCCTGGCATAGTGGGCGCTTACGGAGCAGGAACTCTGCCAATCATCAATGCGACGGCCAACGTAGATATACTTGACATCTCCAGCAGCACAACGCCGACCACAGTAAATGACTGGCGTATCATGGACCTGGAACTGAACGGCAATTCAGGCTCGGGTGTGGCGGGGGTAAATGCCCTGGGGAGTGCGACCCGAATCACAATACTGAGACTCAATATCCATGACGCAGGCTACGGAATAGAGTTCAGTCATTATGTTCTAGACTACTGGAACAACAACGGGCACCCGGGCCACACGATGTGGGAGCAGGTGTACCTCATAGACAACACACTAAGCAGATTTAGCAACATAGGTATCTATGCGGGCGCTGGATATTTTGCGATCGCAGGCAACTCCATAGACACATCACCATATCAGATAGTGCGACTGCCGCAAATCTACTATGGCGTGGTGAGCAACAACACAATTGTCGGTGGTGGAGCTGGCTACTCAACACTCAGAATAGATGGCCCCGCCTGGTGCACCAGTGAGCCGCAGGGGCCAACCGCCTGCAACTACACGAATGACTCCATGCCCACAAACATCACCGGCGCACATGGCGGGTACACTGACCTCGTAGAGGTTGCCGACAACCTAGTCGCGGCCGCATCTGATGTGTATATACCGGTTGACATCGCACCCAGCAATGGCAACTGGGACTCGAGAATTCGTAATCTAATCTTCGAACGCAACTTCGTGAGCGGAGCTGTCGCTGGTGTGCATGTATCGGCTCGAGACATAACGGCGCGCTACAACATCATAAGCCTCGTCGGGGGTGGCTATCACGGCATCGGCATACAAACAAGGAACTCTCCCCTCATTGGCGCTGAGCCCCCGCCTCTTAGAGTGGCCGCGTATAGCAACACGTTCTATGCGACGGGAGATCTCACTGGCGTCAATATCGACACATTTGCGACTGACTCAATAGTAATGAACAATCTTGCCTTCGCCCCGAACGGGGGTTCCACAATCATGATCGCTGATGCGGGCTCAACAAACTTGACGGCGTCGAATAATTCGTCTGATGCACAAATAAAGAGCACATCACCGCTCTTTGAGAATGCGACGGGAACGATGTCCGTTCCTGGTGACTTTAGGCCGACTGGCCCAAGCTACGCCATCGGCACAGGTGCCGTCGTGCCCGCATGGTCGGATTTCTTCTGGGTCCCCCAGACAATCTCCCGCGATATGGGCGCTGTGAGCCACTAGTGGGGCGATCGGCTTGCCTGCACTCGTCCGATCGAAACGATGGGCGCTCCAAGCGGGTGGCCGTCTTGACTGGAAGCTAGGATGAAGAAACGCAACATGTGGAGGACACCCGCCATGCGAGTCATCAGCGCAGCGGTTCTGCTCGTCTTTGCGATGAGTTGCAACCGCGGCACGGCGAGCGCGCCAAACCCGGCGTCTATCGACAGCGATGGCGACGGCTATGCGGCGAACGCCGACTGCGACGACCACAGCGCGACGGTCTATCCCGGGGCTACCGAGGTCTGTGGCGATGCCGTCGACCAGGACTGTGACGGCAAGGATGCTGTCTGCCCCGCGTGTGGCGAGGTTCTCGCAGCGAGCGCGGATGGCGACGGCGACGGTCATCGTTCCGCGCTGTGCGGCGGCGACGACTGCGACGACGCGCTCGCGAGCGTGTTCCCGGGGGCCGCTGAGGTGTGTGGCGATGGCATTGACCAGGATTGCTCAGGCGCAGACCAGCCCTGCGCGG
>Ga0315268_10009390_pt1 | contig 10155 bp, 15 predicted proteins | sample C1_top_MG_FD_204535 | JGI IMG/M metagenome (GOLD analysis project Ga0315268, IMG submission 204535) | Sediment microbial communities from Yellowstone Lake, YNP, Wyoming, USA - C1_top | ecosystem: Environmental > Aquatic > Freshwater > Lake > Sediment | place: USA: Wyoming | collected 2017-08-01 | reverse complement strand
TTCAGAATCATGTTAGCCGAAACCTCATCATGCTTCACGGTTCTGCCTATATATTTCATGAATTTCGATTCTAGCTGCGGGTCGACAGCTAGAATATTGCCGGCATTGAGTCCTCCGAGTTCCTTCAGAGTTGCCAGATCGAACAAAGAATTTTCATTGTGCACTGGTCCTTCAGGTATGCTAGAGTTTTCAGTCATAGTAAAACAGCCTCTAAGGTTTCCTGAGCGAAACGTCGCATGAGGCCCTTGTCAGTTTCTTCAAGGCGTTTCTCTGCAGCATACTTTTCATGATCAGTCAGTTTGTCCAGGGCAGTGGTGAGTAATTCGTTAAGTGTAGCCGGCGGCAATGCGTCAAGCTCCCATGATGAATTGCCGTGCTGTTCAATGTAGTCCCGAGCTCGTGGATCTGTTGTCTTAGCCGGGTTAGGCGGCACAGCGTAATGGTCGATCTGTTCACGTGTCAGAGCGATTTTTTCAACGGTCACGTTAGAACGAAATTCAGATAGGCGATTCTTAACATCGTGAACCATATCCTCGCCAGATGGATCATGATCGCCAAAATACAATAGAAAACATGTTTTCCCTTTGTCCTCTGCATCGTTGAATCGCAAGGCTGCATCGTGCATCGCGGAAATAGAAGAATAGCCTCGATTGACTAAAAGGTGAACATGATAGGCTTTCGTAATGGGTTCCAGAACTCCGCTTAAAGCGTCTTTCTCAATCCAAACCTCAACGTAATTTTCTTGATCGTCCCAGCGCTTTCTTCGATAAATAGCTATTAGCGTGTTCATGGCATCGTTGATGTTTTCCCATTCGTTTGGGAATCGTGGTACTCTTATACGGTCCTCAATAATGTCCCAATCGCATAGGCCAGTCATTCGTGCCTCGCCTAGCAATTCTGACAGTTTCGCGTAGCTTTTGGTTTCGTTGGAAAAGACGTTCTTGACGACAAGCTGATAGTAGAGCTGCCTAAGTGATAGTGTGTAGCCCTGGCTCTGATAGGTTTCAACGGTTCTGAGAATCTTATCAAGTAGAAGTTTCGTTGCTCCATGAAACTTTCGTTGGACTCTATAAGCATGTTTTATCCGTTTTCACCCTTCAGAATCAGCCGGGGTCTATTCGTGTTTCACGGGTTTTCTTCCAATGGAGCCAGTTCCGTCTGTGAAGCTCCAAAGAAAGAAGCCTTCAGCCTGGGCCTTTCCATCATGGCTGTTCAAGTATTCTGTGAGTCTGGCAAAGGCTGCGTTGTTGGCGTTTGGAGCGCGCTCTGCGATCTCAAAGGGCCCTTTCGGTCCTGTCGTGGCTTTCCAACTAATCATAGACAAATCCGGAGGAAGGTCGCCAGACGACGGACGGTTTCCTTTAGGACGTAATGTTTCTAACCTGGTCTCGCAAGCATCCATGACCATGGCGGCAGCGTCTCGAACTTTGACTAGGAAGTCGACTTCGGAGCTCATGTTGTTTCACCCTTCAAGATCTTCTGGCTTCAGCGAGCTCAACGCCTATTTTGTCAAGAACTTCATGGATTCTTTTCAGTTTCATTTCTGCTGTCTCAGTCATACTTTGGCCTCTTTCACAGGCGGCTTAATTTCTACTATACCGTCGCTGATTACCAAGACTTCATCCTTATCGGACAGCTTGAAATAGCGTAACCATGCTCTCGGCATTGTCACCGCATAACTATTCCCAACCTTGATTATTTTTCGTGTCTCTTCATGGGGCATAGTCTGCTCACCATACCGAAACTATTATAACACACGTTAATATTTAAATTAGTTTGGTAAGAATACTACAGTTTGGTGAGGCTATGAGAACCGAAGGACAAAAACAAACATGGAGAGGCAACGAATCGAAAATAATAGACGCACTAAGAAATGAAAGCCTCACGTTTACCGATATAATCAAAAAAACAGGGCTAAGCAGGGCCGTAGTCAACCAACATCTTAAGAAATTAGTTGAGGAAAGCAAGGTCAGTAAAGTTCTTGAAAATGGAAGAATTCTGAATGTACTTCGAACTAACAATCTCCCAAAACCAATGCTTTTCGCAATTGACTCTGAACCTTATAGATTGAACAATATGGAGATCGGGAAAACATCCGTAGATGAAAAGGAAAGACTTTTTCGTTACGAGGTACATTTCCGGGACGATAACCTGAAGAAGAGACTAAAATCGATTGCCAAGAGATCTGGTGTGTTTTTGTTATTCTCTATCCTCAAAGCTCTCGAAGAGAAAGATACTGATTGGATCGGGGAAGCATTGCATTCAATGGGCGTTAATCCAAATGTTTTCGCGGCTTTGGGACTTGAGACTTTCAAAGCGCAAATAAAGTTAGCTGAAGGAGGTCGGGATGATTTGGCGAACATTGTCTACCCATACGGTTTTAGCATAGAGAGGAAGGATGTTGCAGAATTCAGGAAAAACCTTGAGCTTTCTTTTCCAGAAGAAATTAAGGAATTTGAAAGGTTACTAATAACAAAACATGAAGTCAAATAAGAATACTTGAGTATGCTGACAATACTTTCTTAAATAATAGACTTGTCTTAATATTTTCTTAAGTGAGGAATCAGATTGGCCGAGTTCACGGTCAAAGTACATCCAATCGAACACTTGGCCTACATTCCCAAAGAACTCTACAAAGTTCTCGGCTCCAAACTCACAGCAGTCACCGGCCGCGCAGCCGTAGTATTCTACTCAGAAGAAATGCCGATCGAGGACGTTATCAGAAGTCTCAAGATTATCCAAACTGACCTGCAACATGCCCTAGAACTCAAAAATCCCTCTTGAGTCTAGGCCTGAACAAGAAGTCATTAGTTTGCAAAAGTCACGGGTACAAAAGTAACAAAGAAGAACGAGAGAAACTAAAATGACCAAACGAGCAAGCGGAAACTTGATCGGCAGGATCTTGACAGCTGCGATTCTCGTAATATTCCTAGGCTCAATAGTTGACACAATGAATGGACGACCCCTTAACAGCTTTTCTGCCGGCTACATCTCGGCTTTTGAGGGCCCGAAAGCCACGTTTGAAGGCATAACCTACAATGGTCATACCTACACCAATACCGTAGCAAATGGCGCCTCACAACACGAATTTGACAGCGTGCTCCACTTCGACGCTGATGGTGACGGTTCAGGAATGCCGAAAATCCACGGCGAAGAAACAACCGTCTTCATTCCCCAACAATCAATCACAATTCCGTCATGGCTTACGAGCAATCCCATATTCGCTGACTGGTTTAACACCGGCAATTACATAACTAATCCACAAGCAAACTATTCATGGCCCATCGGCAACGACACTTACTACATGGCTCAATATCTTCTGCGCTACTACGTCACATTCAACGCTGAATGGGATGGCAGCGAGGGCGACGTACCTTTCCCAGGTGGAGCATTGGGAATGGATAACAGCTACAGCAACCTAGGAGTCTGGATAAGACTTGACACGGAGCCAACATGGTATATTGACGGAGGCCGCGGCACCGCTTATTTTGCGATTGCCAAACTCCAAGTTGCTCCAGGACAAAAAATCTATTTTTCAACAGACACGACCGGCAAGTCCGGAACAGGAGATCCTAGAACAGAAGTCAGTGTTTCGCCGGAATCAGGCCAAAGTGCAGTGTTCCTTCACTATAACGCTTTCGTTGAAGGCAATGATTTGACCACGACGCCGGAATATTATAAGGGACATGCGCTTAACCCGGCGTACTTCCGCAACCAGACATTCATACGGTTAGATTTTAACCATTTCGGCGTTTATGGCGGTGTCAACTGGATGAATCCTCTTAACCCGACATGGACGAAAGGCGACACTGTAACAATGGGGTTCGACATCACTGTGTTTGTGATTGGACAGTGGACTGTACAGGACATTCAGCAGAATCCAAGTGATTACGGCCGCTTTGAACGCACGAGCGGTGTGGGCGGAGACTGGTTTACAATGCTCACAGACTTCTTCTTTTCACCGCTGGGCGGACTGTTGTTGACGATTGCAGTCTTCATCTTTCTGTTAATCTTCGCTCCTTGGGTCATAATGGCTATAATCGGAATGTTCATGGGCGGAAGAAAAGGCAGAGGAAAAGGATAACGTTGAACGCACCTGCGCTCATAACTCTGGCATCTGGAGCAGGATAGGCTATGGCAAATTCAACAGCGTTAATCGTGATAGTGGCGGTTGTGGTAGTGGTTCTACTGTTCAGCTCACAGATAATCGCGGCAGTGCCAAACATTCAAAGCTTAATTCAAAACCTGTTAGGTTTCGGAACGGGTTCAGCTAATGGGAATGCTGCATTGGGCTTCACGATTTACTTCACAGACGGGACGAAACAGGAGATTAACCAAAGTACGCTTTCATTGCTGCCGCTGAGCATTCTTTTTCAAGGCAAATTTGTGTCAAGCATCGAAACAGACGTAAAAGCAAAGGTTACACCGAACGGAGATGTCTCTGCATGGTCTTCTGCCACAACATTGAACATAGTTTTGACCAAGAAGGCCGGAATCAATGAAGGCTTTGTGGTGCCTTTGTCTTATACGATAGGTGACACCGGGTCATCCTGGGATAACGGCACAGTCAAAACTGTGGCGACGAAAACTTTGACGCAGAATGAAATTGAACTGCGTATCGCATCGCAAGAACTTGTCCCTTGGTCTTTTCAAGCGGCTGCGGCCGTGACCTTGAACATAACAAGCAACGGCATCGTAACAGGGTTGAAAGCCAGTGTGAGTGGCGGCTTCAATATATTGTATGCTAAGGGCACTTTAACGGTTGATGGAGTGGACATTCAGCCGCCAGCGCCTTTCACCAATTACACTCTTGTTGAAGTGTACAGAGACTTTGATATTTATATGCTGCCACAGGTTCACTATCAGGCTTACGGCATTTCCGGCACTGTTCACGCGGGACAATTCACGTATCCACTTGTCGGAACGATAGCACAGTGCAAGGAGCTTGTTGACATGTTTTACAGTGGCGGCGGCGAAGTTGGCTAATGGTGAAACATGCGAGTTCACTCGCAGTTCTCGCAGTTTTGATTCTTGTTTTTGTCGCGGGAGTTTTCTTTGTAATTTCAAGCATCCATGGCATAGACGTTTTTGACGGAAAGGCCACGTATGTTTTAACGCAGAGTTTATTAAATGATTCTGCTTCATTGGAGCAGCAGCTTCAATCCGTTGATTTTTCTCTTGTTGCAAATGTTCAGACTTCCATGAGGATAGTGAACTGGTCAATCACCGGCATACAGAATGTTGGTTTTCTCAAGAAACCAGAAACTAAGCCTGAAATCTTTCAAACCACAACTTTTGCGGTGAACGGTTCATGTTGGAATGACGGAGAAAACATGACTTTGGGAACTACAAGTATTTCTGTGTCCCAAATCAAAGAAGTGACTCGGCAGCGTGGCACCGGAGATTACGCGCTATTAATTTCTGCCTCTTTGAACGTTCATGTGGTGTTTTCAGACGGACATACTCGAGACGTTATAGCAGCGCCGTCAATAGGTGAATTCTTTTTCGCCTACAACGGGTCTAACATGACTTTGACGTCTTAACTTTCTGGTACTAGGATCGATCGATCGTATTCTTTCTTGGTTTTGTGAATCAAAGATTGAAACTCATCGTCATGCTTAAGACGTAAGACATATAACACTAGACTGATCGTGAAGTGTCACGGTGTGACAGATTTTCTTCTTTATGTGGCTGTATCACCAGGTAGCCAGTTTTCAGGCCTTTGAGATTTGAGGACTAGCTAGGCAGCTACGAGCCTGATCTTCAGGCTGCAAAGTTGCTATGGGTCTAAATGGCTCGGAATAATGATTATGCCACGTGGAATATTCTTGACAGCATCAAGAACAGACTTATCCAATTTCTATTTCTTCACAGTTTAGCTAGGCTTTTCTCTTCAAAATACCTCAATCATTTTACAAACAGAAAAAAGAGGTAGATAGAAGTAGATTCTAGAACAATCTTCTAGGAGTCTTTTTCGTCCTTTTGCTCTTCGAGTTGATCGTCTGTCATTGCAACATGAGAATGTTTCCAGTACCATTCTGCGTCATCCAGTAGGTGTACTTTGTTTTCTGCAAATTGCGTCAATTCTCTATGCAAGTCCCCGGCCTTCTGATAAATGATTTTCATACAAAGTATCTCAAGCTGATCTTTGCTGCCGAAGAACCTGAGATAGTCCTTCAAGAACTCAACATAGGGGCTGAACAGTGAGATCCTTAAGTCTATCATTTCGCCCTGCAAAACTTCTTTCTCTTTAGGATGGTTCTTTCTGTGCAAAGCGAGAATGTTTATCAAATACGCTTGGTTCTCCGGTCCTGTGGCAACCTCGACAAACTCCTTGTTCTTGAGCCATGTTTTCAGCCTATCGTGTTGCTCAGGGGTCAACTGTAACTCTATGGCCAGATCGTTTGTCTGTTGAGTTTGTTCTGTCTGAACTTCTGTTCCGGGTTGTGAAGTCATAGCGTGCACTTCTCCTAGGCTTGCTCCTGTGTCTCTTGGTCGTCGTGTATTGAACTCACATATCCATTCGCCTTTAAACTAGGGAGGATGCCCAGCCATTTGTTGAGAGTTTGCACCGGCTCTTCTTTCTTAATTTCCGCTTGCAACTTGCGGAATTCAACAGCCAGTTCATGTGCAAGAGCATAAACCTCTTCGGAAGTAAGCTCTCTCTTATTCTTGGCAGTCTGTTCCACAGTCTTCCTATCAGTGGGTGATAGCGTCTTGCGATATTCAGTAGCTATTTCATGTAGAAGGGTTAGGACCTCTTGCGAATCAATCTGTTTCTCCTTTCCTGTTTCCATTTTCACACACCTTCTCGGAACTATCGTGTATTATAGGAGAAAATATATAAGCCTTGTGAAATATAGTTCCTCGTGTAACATATAAAAGGAGTTGATGTGTAAATGGAAGGTATGAAGCAGAGTATCAGCGTCACGGTTGAGAAAGATCTTGTCGACTGGGTAGATGGCCAAGTGAAAACTCAGAGGTTTCGCAATCGGAGCCACGCGGTAGAGTTGGCCCTGAGAAAGTTCATTGAAGCTGAAAAGAAGGAATAAAGAAAAGGAGATTTGAAAAGGACGTGGTGTCTCAAGAAGCTGTTTTCGCTCTTATCTACAATGCTGCAACATGTTTTATTCCAACAAACGAGTTAACCGAGGAACAGCTTGACAAACTTGACAATATCACATACCATGGATGCACTTGTCGTCTTTGCAGAAAAGACAAGGTTCTTGGGCACGCTAATAGAATGAGACTTCAAATAGGCTGGTCAAAGCCATTCTTCAGCGTGCTCCTGACACAGAAAATGCTCATGGCTACAACATTGTTTGAAGCAGTCGGCACAGTCCTGCATGAAATAATCCACATCCTATTTCCAGACTATGACGAAAAGCAGACAAGACAGAAAACGTGTGAGTGGCTGAAGAGAAATCTATGGTTTGAAAGTTACCGAAAGATAGAATGCTTGTCGAAATCAGAGCTAACCGAAACTGGCTACTCTTTGAAAAACGAAAAGAAGGAATAGAGCCTGTATGACCTACACTTATCGTAAGCTTGAAGGAAAAGATAGGATGATAACGAGCAAAATGAGAATCAACATTGTCAAGTACCGGGCGTATCTGCTCTTGTTTGTCGCCGGTCTCGGAGATTTGGGAACAAGCCTCTATAACAGTTCAATAGGGTGTACAGGAAACGCGACCCTTTGCGTATCCGTTCCTTGCTACCTTAATCTTCTGCGCTTTCGTCTGGTCTTCTCGTCAGCGTTTCTTCAGTTCAGTTCCGACCTCGATGCGTAGGCTGATAACTGCTGGAGTGATATACTTGGCTTTTACACCGCTGCTTTGGAATAGTCTGCTTGTTGTCGGGTTCGGAGCATCTTAAGAAATGAGCAAAATTAGGGAGTAATCTTGAATTTACCGATAATTCTGGCGATCGATCGATCGCGAAGCTATGAGAATGAAAAGAAGGGATATTGATTTTTCCCTTGCGGTTACGGAGGCTTTTTCACGCTCTTGGTTTGGCATGCGTCTTCATGTGTGTCATTCTGATGACTCTCACGTTTATCTGGATAGTACAGTTTGGCCGCTGCACAGTTGGAGAACCCAACATCCTCATCGCGGTCACTGAACTAGGTGCATCTATCTTCGCGGCTATCTACTGGACCTACATCTTCATAGTGTTTGCTAAACAGTTCAGAAAATAGATGTTTGACTTCACAGTTCCATTCACGACCCAATGGTTATCTTACATCTTCATTCTTGTTTCTCAAGACTACTTGCAGCTTCTCATATCTGAAGCCGTTTCTTCAAGTCCATGTTTTCCGCGACGAGCCCATTAATAATAGTCTGCATCTGCCTTGTTTGCTGTTCAACTTCCTGACGGAACCCTTCCTTGACCTCTTCCAAATCAACTTTAGAACTTGAAATGCTCAGAAACTTCTCCTGCTCGATCGATCGGAAATGTTTGAACAATTCATGTAGATCTTCTAGACTCAACCGTCGCAGTGTTCCCGAATGCTGGATTTTTATCTACTTCACAGAAGGGTCTGAACATGACGCTTCCCATATTCCTGCACAGACTGTTCATTCATGGAAACCACCAACATCAACACCTACCAAATATGAGCCCAAACGGTCTAACATCAGCAACACCAGGGAAGCAACACCTCCAAAACCATGGACTTTCACCATACCTCTGACCCGGGTTCAAACCCCGGTTTGTGCAGCCTTTCACTACCATAAAATGACGTCTAAAATCGGTTTGAGATGCCTCTTGGGAACGGCTGATTCAGCGCTCTCCATGCCCAACCATCCTATGAAGACAAAAGCCCCATGCTAACACACGTGAAAACAAGCATCAAACCGTCTACCCTAACAGAACACCAAAGGGTCCCTCGCATGGAAAAGCTAGAAAACACTCCTAATCGACTAACGAACGCCAAAAAAGAGTTCCCTAGACGCATGGAACAAACACGATGAGAACAACCTTTCACTGCAAAAAACGACTTCTAAAAGCGTTGAAAAGAGCCTTACATAAACTGATTCTTGGGTCTTGGTGAAATTTGATCGATCGATCTTGTTTCAGAAACAGAAAAAAGGAAATGTTAAGTTTCCCGATCGATCAGGGCATCATACGCACGAACTCGGCTGCTCTAACTTCTGACCCAGGAATAACGTCGCCAATGGAATTTGGCCAAGCTTCCGCAGAGGGAAATACCAGTTTGCTGTTCGTTTCAACTTGTATTTCGTAGCAGAACCCTCCCGTTGCGGCGTTTGCGTTGTGAAAGCTTTCATTCGGGTCTAGGGTAAATTCAAGAGGATCTTCTGCAGTTTTTTCGGATCCTATCAGGCATTTGAATACGGTTACCCTGACTGTTTGGGGGATATTGTCGTTGTTCAGCAGGTTCCAGTTTAGGGAGTGGGTATTCTGCGGAAGCATAAACGGTCCTGTCGTGTATTTGAACGCATAAGTGCCTGGAGGTTTTTTACTTTGGACGAAACTCATAAAAAAGGCGCTGAAGAAAATTGTTGTAATTGCAACAGCTAGGGCAACCACATATAGTTTCTTCTTTCTAATCATTTTGTTTCACCTCCTCTTCTCTCCGTTACCCCGTGAAGGAGCACAAAAGTTTTAATTTCTCGTTCTTTGCTTAAGAGACTTGTGGAATCATCTTCTATGATATGTGTCCTTAACTAGAAGCGCGCGCGCTTTTGACTTTCAAGAAAGTTAATTTGTTAATATTCATTCATTCAGAAGCCGACTTCGTGCAAACCACTCACAGAGAGAAAGATGGGATTGTGCGCGGTCGGTCGAGAATGTGGCATGCTAATAATCTTCTAGAATTATGTTTCGTACGGCTTTATAGGAGAGTCGTGTCAGATATAATAATAGGGGTAATCAAGATGGAACCCCTAAAGAAGAAAATGACAGTCGCTGCGCTTGTTATAGCTGTCATGCTGTTGTCGACTTTAGCAGTCCCTGTTGCCGCTAAACAACAAAATCGTTTGGTATTTACGCTACACGCAAAGGGTTCAAGCATAATATCTTGGATTGACACGCTTTACAACTCGTCAGGAACTCTCAATTTTGCTGGCACAAGCTTAGCTCAGGAGATTGAAGGATATGATTTTCCAGCATACACAATTGAGATAGGCTCAGTTA
>Ga0315268_10009388_pt1 | contig 10157 bp, 12 predicted proteins | sample C1_top_MG_FD_204535 | JGI IMG/M metagenome (GOLD analysis project Ga0315268, IMG submission 204535) | Sediment microbial communities from Yellowstone Lake, YNP, Wyoming, USA - C1_top | ecosystem: Environmental > Aquatic > Freshwater > Lake > Sediment | place: USA: Wyoming | collected 2017-08-01 | reverse complement strand
TAGTACACTGCGCATTAAATACGCAGCCAGTTAGCATAAGGGAGTGTTAATCCTGGTATCCTGTCTAAGAGCTTTAGCTTCAAGCCGCTTCCCGTATATTTCCCTTATCCATAGAGAATAATTCCCGCCTGTTCCCCATTCTCTATCGCTCATATCTAAAAACAACATGCGAAGTAAAAAACACTCCCCTGCTCATGTTTGACCTTGATAAGTATCACTATCATGATATAATATCACTATCAATAACGAATAGTATTCGAGGAGGTTGGTTATGCCTTTCATAAGACCCGTATCTGATTTAAGGAACCGGACTCATGAGATTTCAGATCTCTGTCACACAGAAGATCAGCCGGTGTTTATAACGAAAAATGGCGAGGGAGATCTCGTCATTATGAGCCTTGCTCACTATGAACGGCTTCAACATCTGCTTACGCTGTATCAAAAGCTTGGGCAGGCCGAATTTCTCGATGCCCAGGGCGAAAAAGGAATACCTCATAAGGAAATGTTTAAGCGATTAAAGAACAGGCTTTCATGAACAAGCCTTATGGCATCCGATATCTAAAAACGGCGGAACAAGATCTTTACAAAACTTTTGAATATATTCAAAAAGATAACCCTTCTGCAGCCTTATCAGCGCTTGAAAAATTTGATAAATCTATTTCGCAGTTATCGCTTAATCCATATCCTGGTCTTATTCCCAAAGATGACAGACTCAAACAGCCTGGATTAAGATGCCCATGAAAAAAAACCTGCCCCAGACAGATCTTTTCCAATCTTTGCCTGAAGAGGCGCGCAATCAGCTTCAGGATTTTTTTACCTTAAAGAAGTTTCAAGCAGGAGAGACAATCATTCGGCAGGGAACCAGGGAGACTCAGTTTTTCTACATCGTTTCTTCCGGCCTGGTAGAGCTTTTCGTTACTGAGGATGATGGCTCCCAAATTCACCTGGCTTACATCCGGCCCGGTGACTACTTTGGAGAAAGGGCCTTGCTGGTAGAGGAGGAGAGTTCCTGCACTATCATTGCCCGCGAAGATACGCAAGTTTACGTCCTGGCCAGGGAGAGTTTCTATCAATTCCTGACCGATCACCCCGAACTGAACCGCCATTTCATCTGGACCTTGACTCAGCGCCTCCACAGGACCAACCTGCTTTTGGAAGAAAAAGAATACAAAAAAGCCATAATTGACCTTATTTCCGAAGAATACAAGGAGTATCTGGATGCCAGTTTTATTGCCAAGAGTGGCAGGATGCGACCGGTGCTCAAAGCCATTGATCAGGCCACCAATAATTCTTCTCCTGTTTTGATCGAGGGCGAATATGGGTCAGGCAAGCAACTGACAGCACGGCAAATTCATGCTAAAGGGGCCAGATGGAAGAAAGCCTTTATTCTGGTAGATTGTGGTGCACTGATGGAGGAGGTGAACTGGGAGGAGTGCCTGTTTGGCCGTGAGCATAAGGAGGCTTTTCATCTTACGGAGCACGCTTTCGGATATATCGAACTGGCGGAGGGAGGAACTCTGTTTCTCAAAAATTGTGATCTGCTTTCCCTGGAAATCCAACAGAAGATATGCAGAGTGGCTGAGACTAAATCCTATAACCGGCTTGGCTCAGAGCAGGTCAGGGAGGCCGATTTTCGACTTATAGCCAGCACCCGCGAAAGTTTGGCAAAAAGGGCCGAAACAGGAGTGTTTGATCCCCAACTCTACGAGTTGCTGAGCAGTAACCTTATCCAACTGCCGCCTCTGCGAGAGCGCAAGCAGGCTATTCCCAGGCTGGTAGACTATTTCATCGCAAGATATGCCAAACTGGCCAACAAGAATATCACTGGTACTACCCCTGAGGCCATGCAGGAGCTTTTGAAGCATGATTATAAATTGGGCAATATCAAGGAACTGGAACAGATCATAGAGCGCGCCGTAGCCCTGCCGAGCGATGATAAGATCTGGCCCCGTCACCTTTTCCTCGGAGCACCGGCTGTCAGGCCTGACAACTGGTACTATAATCTTCTGAAGATTAAACCCTTCGGGCGATGGGTCATGGAAAAGATCTACCCTGAAAAGCTTCAGTATGTAACCGCGACCTTTTTTATGTTGCTTATTCTTCTGTGCTTTCTGGGGCCGAAAAGCGCAGCCCAAAACCCGGCCGCCTTTTTGGTCTGGAGACTCTGGTGGCCGCTGATGTTTCTGTCATTTTTCCTGATTGGTCGCACCTGGTGTTCCATCTGCGCCTATGCAACCTATGGCCGCGCGGTTCAGAAGATAAAACAGTATCAACTCCCCGTGCCATCATTTGTTCAAAAATATGATGCACTCCTGGTGACATTCGCCTTTTTAACCATTCTCTGGGCTGAGGAAATCACTTACATGCGCTCATCACCACGGGCCACGGGGTGGTTAATGCTCACCATGCTTTCCCTGGCCATTATCAGTGCCATCATTTTTCGCCGGGAAAGCTGGTGCCGCTACCTTTGCCCTATGGGGGGATTGATCGGGGTCTGCTCCATGAGTTCCATTATTGAATTGCGCTCAGATACCACGGTCTGCTCCAGCCAATGCAAGAAAGCCGAATGTTACAACGGAACCGCGCAGGAGCCTGGCTGTCCCCTGTTTCAGCACCTCTTGTTTGTCGATAATAATCAAACCTGCAAATTATGCCTTCAGTGCATCCGCAACTGTCCGAATCATTCGGCCTCTTTGAATCTGCGTTTGCCTGGCCGGGAAATATGGTTATCCAATCAGGTCAGGGATAAAATGTCCTTTTTCGTCTGCGCCCTGCTTGGTGTACTCCTGCCACTGATCTATCTGGAGGTGCACGCTATAACCTTCGATACGGCAACGGCAGGGATGAAATTGCTCTACACTCTGGCCCATTTTCTCGCCCCCGTAGCCATAGCAGGGATACTCTGGATTCCTAACCTGTTGTGTTCACCGATCTTCTCCAGGAAAACGCGATCATTCGATTGGCCGCGTTTCTGGCATACCTCTTACGCCTACGTTCCCCTGGCCCTTTCGGCCCACATTGCCCACCAGTTGCAGTTCCTTCCGGGAGGGGAACATCTTCAATATATTATCCAATCAGGGGTTATCCAATCAAAGGTTATCCAATCAAAGACCCTGACGCTAATGCAGGGGCCGATTATCCAACCGCTTCAGGTGCTGACTTTGACTGTGGGACTGCTCTTTTCGTGGTTTTGCCTCTGGCAGATTTATCTGCACCGTCAGGGGAAGAACTTTGAGGCGCAATGGCGCTTCTGGGTGGGGCATGCTCTCCTGATGGGCCTCTATACAGCTATAGTTCTTCGCTGGATGGTCTTTCTTCGGTAGGGACCCCTTCGACAGAAGACTCTTCGGCAGGGAATTCTTCAGGAGGAAACTTTCCGTGAAGGAACTTTTCAGGAGATGGTTCTGGAACAGGGGTGCCCACAACCCATCGGGCCGGGCATCCTGCCAGTTCACGGCAGGAGCGACAGCCCAGAGTTGCATGTTCGGTCAAAAGCCCCGCTATGATCAAGACAAGCCCAAAGCTTAGCCAAAGGCTCAGGCCATCCCTCCAGAAAAGAACCCGCCATAATGCTCCCCCAACGGGAAACAGGCCGATGGGCAGCAAAAAAACATTGTGCCATATCCCATCGGTGAAGGAATGGCAGGAATCCTTCCGGTAGAAAAGACCGGCCAGCAGCCCAAAGCCCGTACTGCATCGCCGGCCATGATAAAAGCACCGTGTACAGCGAAGAGCAGGCATAATTATGGTGGCTGCGGCGAGGCAATAGAGGCCGTACAAAAGGGCCAGACCAGAGTGAATGCCCCCAAGTATCCAAAGCCCGATGGTCAGGAGACTGACATTAAACAGGTTACGTAAAAGAGGGACATGGATTGGATAATTCTCGACTTCTTTCATAGTTGGATTAACTGTCCGGCTAGGGTCATAACGAGTTCCTCCTTGTTTTTATCGAGAGATTTTTCGACGGCAAGGCAGGTAATTGAAGAAAAAATCCCTGGCATTTTCCCTGTTGCTCAGAACTTCTTTAACAAAAATATCGTGCGGAGATTTAATAATCTCATCCATAATACTTATATCATAAATGATCCAGCAGAGAATTGTCAAGCTATCCAGGCAGGTTTTACAGGGCAATCGCATCCAAATCTATAACTATTTGAAAATAAATTAATTATGCTCGACCATACCTGAGAGATGATACTCTGTTAACAGATAGGCACATGGGGGTAAAAGATAGGCACAGAGGCACAAAGTTTTTTCATCTTTCTTTGTGCCTCTGTGCCTGGTTTTTCCATTTCCCTCTGTGCCTCTATGTCTCTGTGCCTTTTTTAGATGCAATTGCCCTGACCTTCAGAACTATATCCAGAAAAATCTGCCGAAATGACTTGACAAAAATATTTAAAGTTACTAAATTTTAATTGTAATATTATTCAATATAATGATTATCAAGATTATTCATATTAAATAACTATCAATTAATTTATTCAGATTTTAAATAGTTGCAAACCAATAGCAATGGAAGGAGAAAAGAGCAATGGGTAAAAGACGTTGTTTGGCTATGACTTTGGCAGGTATGATTTGTTTGATGAGTGCTTCAGCTATGGCTGTACCAGGAGTGATTAACTACCAGGAAAAATTGACCAGTGCCCAGGTTGACTTTTAGATGGCCAATTATTCGCTTGACAGGCCAACGACCTTATTGGTAAAATTATAGAAAAATAAGGAATAATGACTAATATGGGGCAAGATAATGGATAATCAAGAAATTTTAACCATGAAAGAAGCGGCAGGATATTTGAAAATAACAGAAAAAACCCTGCTTAAATTGGTCAAAGAAGGCAAGGTCAGGGCCTTACGGGTAGGGAATATGTATAGGTTTATCAAAGATGAACTTACCGAAGATGTAAGAGAAAAAGAAGCAAGGGCAGCATCAAGATGAGCATAGAGGTAATAGAATTATTTGATATTTTTGCAGGAACCTTCGGTAAGGAAAAAGCTCAAGCGGTGGTGAAGGATATTGAGACCTTAATAAACTAAAATAATTCTTTAAAGATAACCATGAAAGATAAATATATTTCGGAATCAAAATTCGTCGTTTGCATTAAAAATAAAAATTATCCTGCTTCTCTGGAATTGCGGAAAATCTATCAAGTGAGAGACGACGAACAAGCTATCGAACATCATCATCTTCGAGTTATTGATGAATCGGGTGAAGATTATCTATATCCGGCTGATTATTTCGTTCCAATTGAGGTCCCGCGTGCTGCGGAGAAGGTATTTTCATAAATAGTGTAGGGCCTATTAGGTCAATAACGTATTGATAGATTTCTTTACCGGACGTTTTTAAGAGAAGGTCTCAACTTTTAAGCAAGCTTTCGCACCCTGGTTGCCTGATTGTCAAGGTGGGCATTATTATCCCTCAAAGAGGTCATTCCCCCTGTTATTCCGAGGATATTCCGCTTGTTATTTCGAGGAGCGATAGCGACCAGGAATCTTGAATCGCTCCCGTAAAAAGATTTCTCGCTTCGTTCGAATTGAAGCAACCAAAGCACAACAGGTTCAGAGGGGATAACTCGGCCCTTATTACAAACCATGCTTATATAAGTGCTGTTCCTCCTGGAGATACAAATCAACCGCAGACACAGATAGGCGGGACATTCCTGCCCCGCCCCATATTTCTTTTGGCGGGGTTTAAAAACTCCGCCTATCGGGTAAATGATCCAATATATCATATAGATATCATCCGGATATCATGGAGTATATGATCCCGGATATCATAGATGTTCCCTGGTAAAGGTTCCCTGGTAAAGGTGAGAACACATCTTTTCCCTGGCTGCATCCCTGGCTGCTACTTGCCTGCTTTTTTGGCTGGCGCTGGAGCTGCGGGAGCTTGGGCGTTGGCTGACGGAGTTTTCAGGGTAGAGAGGTATTGAACCAGTGCCTCGATATCCGCATCCGTGGGATCTTCTTCAAACATATCGATCCGTGGTTCTTCAAAAAGGTGTTTTTTGAGCCACGCCCGCAGATTTGCCTGGTCCCGGCGAAGAGCCACACCGTCCATCTCCTTGGATTTATTCAACGGGTGACCCTTTCCATCTCCACCCTTTCCATTCAAAACATGGCACAACAGGCAGTTCACATCATCGAAGATTTTTTTACCGGCAGCTACCTGCTGGGCTATCTTTTTGGCATCCTGGGCCTGCGCATTCGTCGGAACGATCCCTGCTCCACATAATAAGACAACGATGAATATTAACGGCATGAAACTGAGCTTAACCACCATGTGAGTCGCTTTGGTAAATCCGAATTGCATAGACCATCTCCTTATTCCTGAGAGACAATGAGGTAACTGGTAGATCTTGCCCGTAACGTAACTACTCAGGCACAGAGGCACAAAGGAAACTGCAAACAACTTCGTGCCTCTGTGCCTTTGTGTCTAAATAGGTACCCCGTAACTTTATCTATGAATAAATTTATCTATGAATAAAATAAATACCATCCTCAATGCGATTTGTCAATGGTAACTACCCAGGCAGGCACAAAGGAAAATGAAAGCAACTTCGTACCTCTGCGCCTGTACTTATAGCGGTTCCCCGTTATGTATGCTACGGATAGGGGAGGCACACACCCGTTGCCCATTATCCGTTAAGGACTGAACGGTCAACGGATAACGGTCTTTGCCCCTTTGTGCCTCTGTACCTCTGCCCCTCTGTGCCTCTGTGCCTCTGTGCCTCTGTGCCTTTGTGCCTTTGTGCCTGAGTAGTTACTGTCAATGTTTCCACATTAACATTTCGTAAAGTTTCTTATAGATTCCCCCTTGTTGTAATAGAGCGTTATGGGTTCCCTCCTCGGCCACTCTCCCTTTGTGCAGGACAAGGATCTGGTGCGCATCGGCAATGGTCGATAATCGATGGGCAATGATAATGGAGGTCCGGTTATGCACCAGTTTCCTGAGTGCATCCTGGATCAGGCCTTCAGTTTCCGAATCCACATTGGCTGTGGCCTCATCCAGTATCAGGATATCCGGGCCGGCAGCCAAAGCCCTGGCAAAAGCCAGCAACTGTTTCTGGCCTGAGGAAAGCGTATTTCCTCTCTCGGACATGACCTGATGGTAGCCTTCCGGAAGCTGCTCAATAAAGGTGCTGGCATTAATATATTCGGCAACTTGCCTCACTGTCTTCAGATTAATTGCCGGATTTGCCAGGGTAATGTTATCGAGGACACTGGTCGAAAAGAGAAATGCATCCTGTTGGACCACGGCTATGGCCGATCGCAGTTCCTTGAGGTCATATTCCCGGATGTCCACACCGTCGATCAGAATCCGCCCCCGCTGAAACTCGTAATAGCGCCCAAGCAGATTGACGATGGATGTCTTTCCTGCTCCCGTAGTGCCGACAATGGCCAGGGTCTTTCCCCTTGCAAGGCGAAAAGAGACATCTTTCAGGACATAGTTTTCTCCATCGTAGGCGAACCAGACCCGATCGAAGACAATCTCTGCCTGGAGGCCGGGAAAGGGCTTCGGGTTTACTGATATCGCTACTTTTTGCCCGCTGTCCAGAAGGCCGAAAATTCTCTCTGCCGAGGCCATAGTGGATTGCAGCAGATTGTATTTCTCGCTCAATTCCCTGACGGGACGGAAAAATCGTCCCATATACTCGATGAAGGCCACCAAAAGGCCGATAGTCAGGGTGCCCTGGAGGGCCTTAAGTCCGCCGTACCAGACGATCAGCGCGGTCGAAACCGAGGCCAGAAGCTCGATAAAAGGGAAAAAGAGGGCGTAGCAAAAAACCGCCCTCAAGTAGGCATCCTGGTGGTCGCGGTTAATGCGGTCGAAGTGACGAAAATTTTGCACTTCCCGGCCAAAGAGCTGCACTTCCTTCATGCCGGTAATATTCTCCTGCATAAAGGAGTTGATCCGGGCGATTTTTTCCCGTATCTCCCGAAAGGCACTCCTCACGCCAGTCCGAAATTTCAGGCTTGCCCAGACTATGAAGGGAAGAATAGAGAAAGTCACCAGCGCCAGGCGCACGTTCATCCAGAGCATAATCAGGACAATCCCCAAAAGGGTCAGGGTGTTACCTATCACCGTCAGGATTCCATCTGACAGCATCTCATTGACGGTTTCCACATCATTACCGATACGGGTCATTATCCGGCCCACCGGGTAGTGATCGAAGAATGACAAAGACCGAGACTGGACATGAGTAAACAGCTCCATTCGCACATCAAGGATAACCCTTTGCCCTATCAACGCCGTATAATAGATCTCCAGAAAACTCAAAGCGGATCGGACCAGCAGAACCAGAAAGAAAATAATGCAGATTCTGTTGAGACCTCCATAGTCAGCCGCCTTGATACAGGTATCAATGGCGATCTTCACCAGATAGGGACCCACAAGCTCAAGGCAAGAGCCAAAAAGTAAAAAGGTGAGGGCAAGAGCCAAAAGGAGCAGATGGGGCGTTAAGTAATGAGACAGCCTCCTGATCAGCTTCCAATCATAGGTTTTGCCCTGAATTTCATCGGTCTGGAATTGATCGTGCATCGTTTACGATTAATTTTCCCCCTCAAGCTCCTGGCTCAAGAGCTGTTTTTGATAGATTTGGGCGTAAAAGCCATTAAGGTTGATCAGTTCTTTATGGGTGCCGGACTCCACGATCCTCCCCTGGTCCAGGACATAGATCCTGTTGCAATCACGGACTGCTGACAGCCTGTGCGCAATGATCAGGCATGTTCGCCCCTTGGTGATCTGGTGGATTTTCTGCAATATCTGGTATTCGGTCTGGAGGTCCACACTGGCGAAGACATCATCGAAGATCAGAATAGGGGACTTGCGAATAAGTGCCCGCGATATGGCCATGCGCTGCTTTTGCCCGCCTGAAAGGGTGACGCCCCGCTCGCCAACCATAGTTTCAAATTTATCCGCAAAACCCTCGATATCATCGAGCAGGTGAGCGAAAAAGGCCGCCTCCCTGATCTGATCCATAGTATCTTCGTTATTATCGTCATTATGTCCATTATCTTTCCTCTGATCCATATTTTCTTCTGCAAGGCTGAACCCGATATTCCGGCCTATCGATTCGGAAAAGATAAAGGTTTCCTGGGGGACATACCCGATGTTCTTGCGCAATTGCTTCAAGGGGATTTGGCTGATCGCCACTCCATCGATCCTGATTTCGCCTGCCGTCGCCTCGTACAGCCGGGGAATAAGATTGGCCAGAGTGCTTTTCCCTGATCCGGTCCGCCCCACCAGCCCTATGGACTCACCCTGTCTGATCCTCAAGGTTATGTCCGAAAGAGCCCTGGCATTGCCGGGAGTATAAGCAAAGTCAACATGCTCCATTTCTATCTCTCCCCTCAGAGGAAGGTCGGAGCTATCTTTTGCCGGAGCATCATGGATGTCAGACCTGGTCCGCAGCACATCATTGATCCTGCCCAGGGAGACTGTCCCTCGCTGAAAAAGGTTGATCACCCACCCCAGTGCCACAGCGGGCCACAGGAGCAGCCCCAGGTAGCCAACAAAGGCAGCCAGCCCGCCAATGCTCAACTGGCCGCGTATCACCTGCCCCCCTCCAATCCAGAGAATCATGAGCAGGAAGAACCCGGTCAGGAAAGACATCATGGGCAGAAATACCCCTGCGATTTTGGCCAGGTCCATGTTTTCCTTTAGATAAGTATCATTGGCCCGCTGAAACTCCCAGGCCATAAATTCCTCTCTGGTATAGGCCTGAACGACCCTGATTCCTGCGAAATTTTCCTGAATCTGCGTGTTGATCGTGGAAAATTGCTCCTGTACCTTTTTGAAGCGCACATGAAGTTTGCGTGAAAGTTTCATGACCAAAAAAGAAATCGGGGGAAAAAAGATGATGAGCGATAAGGTCAGCCTCCAGTTGGTGGCAAGCATAAAACCAAGATCCAGGGGAAACAGGACCAGGGTATTGACAAAGTACATAAGGCCGGGGCCGATTAAGTTACGGACTGCATTGAGATCATTGGTAGCCAGAGACATGAGATCCCCGGTCCTGTGCTGCTGAAAAAAGGAGAGGGGAAGTGTCTGAAGGTGAGCGAAAAAATCGTTCCTCAAAAGATACTCTACTTTCCGTGATGTGCCAATCAGGATATTGCGCATCCAGAACCTGAAGAACCCCTCGATAAGGGCAAAC
>Ga0315268_10009387_pt1 | contig 10158 bp, 7 predicted proteins | sample C1_top_MG_FD_204535 | JGI IMG/M metagenome (GOLD analysis project Ga0315268, IMG submission 204535) | Sediment microbial communities from Yellowstone Lake, YNP, Wyoming, USA - C1_top | ecosystem: Environmental > Aquatic > Freshwater > Lake > Sediment | place: USA: Wyoming | collected 2017-08-01 | reverse complement strand
TCTCAGAACTAACCGTCCGCCGCGAGTAGCCATACGTGAAAGAAAACCATGTTTGCGTTGTCTGCGCAACTTCTTCGGTTGATAAGTTCGTTTTGGCATTCTCTTCCTGCTTTACCCAAAGACTCTTTATTATACTGTATCCTGCTCTCCAATGTCAATTTGCACCGATTGCTGAAAATATGAACCAGAGTGCTGAGTCATCTACTCTACATAGCATGTTTCAAGACAACAATCTCAGTCGCCTGAGGAAGCTGTCCTGCCATTAGCTCTAGGTCGCTGGTGTTGAGCCTCTTTACATTAGCCTTGCCTTTCAGGAAATCTTCCACCTCGCTGATAGGAAAAGAGCACTTATCATTTCTGTAGTGCATGGGGATTATCACTTTAGGTTTGATCTGCTCGCAAATCTTACTCGCCGCAACAGCATCTATAGTGTAGAAGCCGCCCACCGGGACCATAAGGACATCGACTTGTCCTATCTCGGCGGTCTCAGGCCCCGATAGCAAATGTCCCAAGTCTCCCAAATGGCAGAGCCTCACCCCATTCACAGTGAAACAAAAGACCGTGTTCGGGCCCCTCTGGCTTCCCTTCGAGGTATCATGGTAGACTTCAACCCCATTGAATTCGATACCCTTCTCCTTCTTCTTGCCTCCACTGCTCACCAGCTTGGGGTTTCCCTTTACCTTGGCGCCAAAATGGTCACCATGCTTATGGCTGAGGACTATGATATCGGCTGACTCCTCTATCTGTGCATAGTGAAGGTCAGGGTAAACCCCGTATGGGTCGGTTATAATCCTGGTTCCATCGTCAGCAGTTATCAAGAAAGCCGAATGCCCAAGCCATCTTATCTTCATGATAAAACCTCCTTAGCATCTATTCTGAATGCTCCGCGGCAATTGCCAGGGCGAAATTTACCAGAGTCCTCACCGCGACCCCGGTCGCACCCTTCAATGTATAAGCCCGCTCCTTACTCGAGAACGAAGTGCCTGCGATATCCAGATGCGTCCAGGGGGTATCCTGGCTGAACTCGGCCAGGAACTGGGCAGCGGTAATAGCCCCACCCCACCTACCGCCCGAGTTCTTAATGTCAGCCACATCGCTCTTATTCTGCTCCTTGTACTCATCGAACATAGGGAGCTGCCAGATTTTCTCGCCCGATTCCTCGCCAGCCTTGATCACCTTGGCAATCGTCTCCTGGTTATTGCCAAAAGCACCAGTGCAGACATCACCCAGGGCCACATGGCAGGCTCCGGTCAGGGTCGCCACATCTACCAGGGGAGAAAGCCCCAGCTTCCTGGCATAGCAGAGGGCATCGGCCAGAATCAGCCTCCCTTCTGCATCGGTATTCACCACCTCTATGGTCTTTCCATTCATTGCCTTCAACACATCCCCTGGTTTCAGCGCCGCGCCTCCCGGCAGGTTCTCCGTCGCCGGTATGAGGCCAGTAACATTTATTTTAGCCTTGAACTCCGCGATAGCTCTTATCGCAGCTATCACCGCCGCGCCGCCGGCCATATCGCCTTTCATCTCGTCCATACCCTCGGAAGGTTTGATCGAGATACCGCCCGAATCGAAGGTCAGCCCCTTGCCCAACAGACCCAGCGTTTTTTTCGAGGAATCGCCTCCGACGTAGCTAATGATGATAAATTTCGGCGACTGCTTGCTGCCCTGAGCGACACCCAAGAGTGCCCCCATGCCCAGGTTCTTCATCTCCTCCCGGTCCAAAACAGTGAACTCTAGCCCGTATTTCGCAGCCATGTTCCGCGCAATCTCCGCCATATCAGAAGGAGTCATATAGTTGGCAGGCTCATTTATCATATCCCGAGCACAGTTAGTCGCCTCAGCCAGTATACGGCCTCGGTTAACCCCCTGTTCCAGAGCAGCGTGCTTACTCCCATCCCGTTCTACGATAAGCAGCTCCTCTATCTCGCCATGCTCCGGCTCCCTGGTGATATGCTTACGGAAAGTGTAAAGTCCGAGGATACTGCCCTCGGTCAGTGCCTGAGCCGCTTTTCCAGCCTCCATACCACCTATCCCTGCCCCGTGCACTATAGTTGCTGCCTGCTTGACGCCCAATTTCCTCAGAAACTTACAGGCTTCCGCCATCGCCGCACGAATAGAGTCCAGGGTAAACTTCTCCTGCTTCCCCAGCCCCAGCACCACCACCCGCTCCGCCTCCATCTTGCCCAGGGTATGGATAAGGGTTATCTCATTGAGCTTGCCCTTTATTTCTCCTTCTGCAATAAGCTTGATTATGACTCCCCCCAGAGCCTGGTCAACAGCTCCGGTAGCTCCACCCGGGTGCTCCACCCCCTCAAACAGGTTCACTATAGCAGCGCCGACCTTAATCTTGGTTATATCGCCGGAGACAACCTTTACCTCCAACTCAGCCTCCTTTTCAGCGTCCAGTGCTTGTAACGCCCAAGCTCAGTCAGCCCCCGCTTTAGCGATTTGTTGAGGGCACTCTGTTTAAAACCGTTCTTGTGTTTAATCAACATGCGTCTCTTGTGAATGTATAGCCCTTATTGCCCAATAAGCCGTCGCTGCCGTTACATGAAGTCGCCACCGTGTATCCTCTTGCGTTGAGAGTCCTGGATGTGCACCGGAGGTGTGTAGAATATTGAACCAACTCTGGATGAACTGGGACTCCTTCTGCGAAAGAACTCCTGTGGTTTCAAGTTGCTTTCTGGCGTTTCCGCCAGTTAAAGTTTTTTCTATATCTGCAAGTCCGTCTTTCGCAATGCAATTGAATACTTCTTCCAACAATGATCTCAACTGAGAATTACAGGCGGCCCAATTACCTCTTTGAAAGTTATCCAAAGCCTGAGTTAAGTGTTCTTTTGCTACATGCCACTCTCGTTCTTCTAATACCGTCTTAAGCGGACCAACACCGTCCCCCATCGAGCTTAGAGGAGGGGCGGGTATCACCTTGCCATTTACTATCTCGTAGCCATCAGTCCTTAGTGCTGAGATCAATTGCTTATCAATTCGATTGCCACGTCCGTTAAGCATCTTCCAGTTTATACGTTCGCCAACTGTCTCTAATACGTCTCTCATCACCTGCTCATGCTCTTGACTTACTGTTATTTCTGCAAGCACAGAGAGAGTTCTGTTGTATTTGCTTGTTCCTCGCATGTCCCAGTGACCATGCCCATACTTTTGAAAAATCATCTCCAATTGGAAATTTGAATAATTGTCAGCGAGCCAATTAGCTACTTTTTCAACAAGGAGTTGACTGTAACTCATGTTTCACCATAAGCGTCTCGACTGTCTGAACGTAGCCGCCTAGCTATAATTGTTCTACCCTTTGTGGATAATATCCAAAAGATGAGGTAATTGCAACATGGGGAAATATTGAGGGCTAACAGGACAAGATACTAAAACGGCGGCTTGAACCGCACCCGGAACAGACCTTTTACGTCTTCCCAGGCAGTCTTAGCGACTTTGACTGTGGTGCCGGCATCATCCACCCATTCCACAGGCACCTCTTTGATGCGGTAACCTTTTTTCTGGGCAAGGAGAAGAAGCTCGGTATCGAAGAACCAGGCCTGGTCCTTGATAAACGGTACTATCTCCTGCACTGCATCGCGCCTCACAGCCTTGAAGCCGCATTGCGCATCGTGAAAGCTGGGGAAAAACATCATCCTGATCAGAAAATTGTAGGTACGTGAGGTTATCTCGCGCTTCAAGCCCCGTCTAACCTTGGAGTCTCCAATCAGCCGCGAGCCTATGGCAACACCATATCCCTCATCAAGCGCCTTGATCAACAAAGGGAAAGCGTTCAGCTTGGTCGAGAGGTCGACATCCATGTAGGCCACGGCATCAGCCTTGCTCTCCAGCCAGGCTTTTCGAAGGGCGCGGCCCCGCCCCTTCAAGTCAAGGTGCACATAGGTGACATGAGGGTATTGCTGCGACAGTTCCTGGGCCACAGCCAGCGTCTTATCTGTGGAGCCATTATCCGCGATTACAATCTGCCACTCGTATGGCAGGTGCTCATTGAGGAAATCCCACAATGTAGCTATGCAACGAGCCAGGGCTTTCTCCTCGTTATAGCCCGGGATCACCACATCAACGGTCTTCATAAACCCATCTAATGTTTGAAATGGCGCACTCCAGTGAAGACCATCGCCATCTTATATTGATTCGCTACCTTTATCGCCTCCTCATCCCTCACTGAGCCGCCAGGCTCGACTATAGCAGTCACACCGCCCTTAGCCGCCAGCTCCACACCATCGGGGAAGGGGAAGAAGGCATCCGAGCCGAGCACACTTCCTTTGCTGCGCTCCCCGGCCTTCTTTAAGGCTATCTCCACGCTCACCACCCTGCTGGGCTGTCCTGCCCCCATGCCCACTATCATGGAGTCATTGACCAGCACGATAGCATTCGACTTCAAATGTTTAACCGCCTTCCAGGCAAACAGCAGGTCCTCCAGTTCTTTCTTGGTCGGCTCACGCTCGCTCACCGTACGCCAGCCCGATGTAGTCTCGGCCAGAACATCAGGGGTTTGCATCAGGAAGCCGCCGCCGACCCGGCGAAAGTCGAATCTGGACGAAGCCCCGGCCCTCTGAGTCCCCATGTCGAGGATGCGAACATCTTTTCTCTGTTTGAGCAACTCCAGGGCCTTGTCCTCATAGCCTGGCGCAATTATCACCTCATAGAAAATCTTGCTTATCTCTTGAGCCGTGGCAGCGTCCACAGGCCTGTTCAAGGCGACTATGCCCCCGAAGGCAGCCACGGTATCGCCGGAGTAGGCGCGCCGGTAAGCCTCGGCAAGGTCTTTGTGCGATGCCAGCCCGCAGGGATTGGTATGCTTGATCACGGCCACAGTGGGGGCTTCAAAGTCATTGGCTGCATTCCAGGCGGCATCGGCATCCAGGATGTTGTTGAATGAGAGTTCCTTGCCTCCAAGCTGCTTCGCCGAGCTTATGCCCGCTCCCTTGCCGCCCGCGATCTCCTCACTATAGAATGCCGCCTTTTGATGGGGGTTCTCCCCGTAGCGCAGGTCGTACTTTTTCTTCAGAGCGATGGTAAGCTCACTGGCAAAGCCCTCATCATCGCTGCGCAGGTATTGAGCTATCGCCGTATCATAGGCAGCCACATGCTGGAAAGCCTTCTGCGCCAGCCTCTTTCGCTCCTCAATCTTTACACCACCCTTCCCCAGTTGCTCCAGGAGCGGCTTGTAGTCCGCAGGGTCGACCACCACCAGCACATGCGGGAAGTTCTTCGCCGCAGCGCGTATCATCGTCGGCCCGCCTATGTCTATGTTCTCCAGTGCCTCATCCAGACTCACATTCGGCTTAGCCACAGTCTCTTTGAAAGGATACAGGTTGACCGCTACCAGGTCGATGAGCCCTATCTTATTCTTATCGAGCTCAGCGAGATGAGCAGGAAGATTTCGTTTCGCCAGAATGCCGCCGTGCACTGCAGGATGCAACGTCTTTACCCGACCGTCCAGAATCTCGGGGAAGCCGGTCAAATCGCTGACGCTGTGCACCTTCACACCGGCTTCCACCAGCGCTTTCTTGGTGCCGCCTGTGCTGAATAGCTCGAAACCGAGTTTATGCAGGCCTTTAGCGAAATCAACTACACCGCTTTTGTCGGAAACACTTATGATAGCACGCAAAGAACCTCTCCTTCTCTCTTTTTCTTTTGAAATTGCACTCTTAGGAAGCCGCAAGGCTAAGCTATTATAACCCGCTCCTCCCCACTAACCCTCACCATCTCACCGATGACCCACGCTTTAGGAACCGCGGCGATTATCTTGCCAACATCGTCCGGCGAGCAGACCACCAGCATGCCCACGCCCATATTGAAGACGCGGTACATCTCCTTGTCATCAACGTTGCCCTTCTTCTGAATCAGAGTGAAGATAGGTGGCACTTTCCATGACTTCTTATCGATTCGGGCTGCCAGCCCCTTGGGGAAGATACGGGGCAGGTTGCCCGGGATGCCGCCTCCGGTGATATGCGCCATACCCTTAATCAGGGGCAGAGATGATTTGAGCAGGGGGTAGTAACAGCGGTGCGGTTCCAGCAACGCTTCCCCCAGAGTTTTCCGTAGCTCCGGATAGAAGGTTTCCAGCTTCGAAGCGGTAGTACCGAAAATTCTTCGCACCAGCGAATAACCGTTGGTATGCAGGCCGTTTGAAGGCAGCCCTATGAGAGCATCTCCCGCCTTGATTGCCCTGCCGTTGATGACTTTTCGCTTCTCCACCACCCCCACGATGAAACCAGCCAAGTCATAGTCGCCCAAAGCGTACACCCCGGGCATCTCGGCAGTCTCACCGCCGATAAGCGCGCAGTTTGCATCCGAACACGCCTGCGCCAGGCCACTGATTATGCTCTCCACCTGCTCGGGGACGAGCTTTCCCATGGCTATGTAATCCAGGAAAAACAGGGGCTCAGCGCCGCAGGTGAAGATATCGTTTATGCAGTGATTGACCAGGTCAATGCCCACCGTATCGTGTTTGTCCAGAGCGATAGCGAGCTTGAGCTTAGTGCCCACGCCATCAACGCTGGAAACCAGCACCGGCTCTTTATACACGGAGGAGAGCTGGAACAGGCCGGCGAATAGCCCTATATCCGTAAGAACCTCAGGGCGGAAAGTGGAGCGTACCTTCTTCTTGATAAGCTCCTTCGCCCTGTCGGCGGCATTTATGTCCACGCCGGCCGCGGCATAGGTTTGGTGAGCTTTCATTTTGCGTTTCACTAACTCGAACTCCAAACTTGGGTAAGTCGGAGCACCTGCTCCACCCTAGCGAGATGGCCTCACCCATTCATTCTGAATTTGAATTGCCTGCCTTACTTGCCCTCAATTCTCTCGCAAAAATCCTTACTCTGATCCGGGTTGTGGACTGTCTCCAACGCCAGCTTGTCCATCTCAAGCTGCACAGGCACCGGATAGTCTCCTGTAAAGCAGGCAAGGCAGAAATCCTCCCTCGGCAAATCCACAGCTTGGATCAGGCCGTCTATGCTGAGATAGCCCAGAGAATCGGCACCTATGGCTTTAGCAATCTCCGGCACCGTCTTCCTGGAAGCTATAAGCTCTCTCCTGGTAGCCATATCCACGCCGAAGAAGCAAGGATACCTGATAGGCGGGGCGCAGATGCACATATGTACCTCGGTTGCCCCCGCTCTGCGCAGCAGGTTGACGACCTGAGGGGTAGTCGTGCCGCGAACTATGCTATCGTCCACCACAACCAGCCGCCTCCCCGAAATAACATCGGTCATGGGATTGAACTTGAGCTTGACACCCAGGTCACGCAACCTTTGTTCCGGCTCAATGAAGGTACGCCCCACATATCGGTTCTTAAGCAGAGCCTCACTATAGGGTATCCCCGAGGCCAGCGAGTAACCGATGCCGGCAGCCGTCGCCGAGTCGGGCACTCCGATTACTAGGTCAGCAGCTTTAGGGTACTCACGGGCCAGTTGCTCACCCATAGCCCAACGCGCCTGATAGATGCGCCGCCCCTTGATAACGCTATCGGGGCGGGCGAAATAGATATACTCAAAGATGCAGAGCGCCTTCTTGTCGGCTATCCCTCCCTTGAAGCTGTTAACCCCACTCTCATCCACAACGACTATCTCGCCGGGCTCGACCTCACGGAGGAACTCAGCCCCGAGGTGGTCCAGAGCGCAGGTCTCCGAGGCTATGGCCCACCCGTTTCCATTGAGGGAGCCCAAACAGAGAGGGCGCACCCCCATAGGGTCACGCACCCCAAACAGCTTGTCCCTGGTCAAAATCACCAGGCTGTACGCTCCCGAGAGCCTGCTCATGGCATATTTAATCTTCTCCACCGTGCTTTCCCTGGGAGCCGAAGCTATGAGATACGCTATCACCTCGGAGTCGGTAGTGGTTGAGAAGGCATAGCCTTTCCCCTCGAGTTCCTTGCGCAGGTAGTCGGCATTGACGATGTTGCCATTATGGGCCAGCGCTATCTCACCAGAAGGGCTGGGCACCAGTATCGGCTGCGCATTGAACCTGCGGCTCGACCCTGTCGTGGAATAGCGGTTGTGCCCGATGGCAGCAGCGCCTCGCAACTGGTCCAGAATAGCCTCGGTGAACACCTGTGCTACCAGCCCCATAGCTGCATGAAGGCGTATCTTGCTTCCATCGGATGTAGCTATGCCCGAACTCTCCTGCCCGCGATGCTGCAGGGCAAAGAGAGCAAAAAATGCGAGCCTTGCTACCTCCTCTCCCGGAGCGTACACCCCGAAGATGCCGCAAGACTCGTGCAAACTAGCCCCCGTTGGCACAGGAAGCTGTTCCATATCCTCCTCTTACACCCTGATTATAGTCCCAAGAAATTCAAGAATCAATCAGTAGACATAGGGTGCATGGCATGCCGTGTCCCCTAAATTTATTTCATACCCCACCCGCGTTGACACTTGCTGGCTGCAACGTTAAAATTCAGGCAATGGCTAGTTCCAGATAGCGTAAGCATCCAGAGGTGCTTTTTCTATGGAGGTCAACGCGTTCACTATCGACATTGACACCGGGGGTACCTTCACCGATGGCTTCGTGACCGCAGGCGATAGGGTTGAACTCGTTAAGGTGGATACCACTCCGCATGACCTGACGGTCTGCCTCCTCAACTGCATAGAGGAGGGTGCCAAAAGGTTCGGACTCAGCACTGAGGAGTTTCTGGCTCGCACCTCAATCATTAGGTATTCTACGACCGTCGGGACCAATGCCCTTCTGCAAAAGAAAGGTCCCAAGCTGGGCCTCATCGTCACCGATGGCTTCATCGACACACTATATGCAAGTCCGCACAAAGCTTCCGACGTATTGACTGACGTAGTCCAGCTCAATATGAGGGTGGGCATTAGAGAGAAGATAGATAGCTCGGGGAAAGCTGTGCAGCCTATCGACCAGGAGAGCGTAAGGCAGGCTGTGGAATACCTCCTGGACTCGGGGGCCCGCAGCGTGGTAATCAGCCTGAAGAATTCAGCAATCAACGCCGCCCACGAACAGAAGGCCAAAGCAATCATAGATAGCGAGTATCCCCGTCACTATCTCGGCTCAGTGCCTGTACTCAGCGCCAGCGCCATCACGTCTCACCAAGATGACTATGTACGCACCAGCACCGCCTTATTGAACGCGTATATTCATCGAGACATGGTGCGCTACCTGTACCGCGCCGATGAGCTTCTGCGGCAGCGCGGATATCGCAAGCCCCTGCTCGTGGTTCATTCCAACGGTGGCGCTGCCAGGGTGGCCAAGACCACCGCGTTGAACACCTACAACTCAGGGCCGGCAGCGGGATTCATCGGCTGCTCCAAGATTGCTCGCGAATTATACAACATCTCCGAGTTCGTCTCCGTAGACGTCGGTGGTACCAGCGTAGACATCGGCGTGGGCACCGGGGGCAGGGTGACTGTTGAGCGAGAGCCACTTGTCGAGGGAATGAGAATAGGCATGCCGATGGTAACCCTAGGTACAGCAGGGGGTGGAGGCGGCTCTATAGCCAGAGTGGATTTCGAATCGAAGGCCATAAAGGTGGGACCCGAGAGCGCAGGAGCTCTTCCTGGACCCGCTGCCTACAACCTCGGCGGTATAGAGCCAACGGTAACAGATGCCGACCTAGTACTGGGCTACCTCGACCCTGATTATTTTCTGGGTGGCAAAAAGAAGCTAAACAAAGATAAATCGGTTGCTGCTATTAACAACTTCATAGCCAGCGGCCTAGGCATCTCTATAGAAGAGGCTGCCTGGAGCATTGTTCAGTCCAGCGAGGAAGACGTCTCGCAGCAAATTAGGGAGAATATCAAGACCAAAGCCTTGAAGTCTGAGAAACTCATCATGTTCGCCTTCGGTGGAGGAGGCGGTGTGCGCTGCTGCGGATATGCTTCCCGTCTAGGTATTCCAAAAGTCATCGTCTTCCCCTTTAATGCAGCGGGGAGCGCCTTCGGCGCTTCCACCATGGATATAATGCACACCTATGAACGTACTGCTCATATCACGTTGAGGTCTCGTTCCGGCTCCTATCCTGTTTCGGAATGGAAGCCGTTCGGGAAAGCAGTCGCTGACATGATGGACAGCGCCAAGCGAGATATGAGAGGGGAGAGCTTCGCTCCTGAGCAGCTTATGTTCACACTCGAACTCGGCATAAATGGCGCTGGCGGACTGCACTTCGTGGAATCACCTCTTATCTACCTGGAG
>Ga0315268_10009386_pt1 | contig 10159 bp, 12 predicted proteins | sample C1_top_MG_FD_204535 | JGI IMG/M metagenome (GOLD analysis project Ga0315268, IMG submission 204535) | Sediment microbial communities from Yellowstone Lake, YNP, Wyoming, USA - C1_top | ecosystem: Environmental > Aquatic > Freshwater > Lake > Sediment | place: USA: Wyoming | collected 2017-08-01 | reverse complement strand
CCGCCCACCACCCCTTAAAAGGAATGTCGCTCGCCAAGCGCGGCTCATAAAAAAGAGAAAGCGGCTCAGGGGTTCGGCATATTTCATCCGCCTGCGGCGAATGAAATACCGGGCAAGCCAGGCGGTTTCTTAACGCAAAAAAATCGGAGCCTCAATTTCTCCAATTTTTTTGCTAAAACCGCCTTTGCCTATAATCGCGATTATAGGCACTTGCCCTTGCCTTACCCCTTCGCTCGCCACTGCGCCCACATCCAGCCTAAATAAATTTTTTAAGGAACGCTGGATGTGGGCTTGGGTTAGACATAACAATCGTTATGTTAACTTCCCCTGTTTTATTCACCGCGCAAGGCTCGCTCCCTATATTCAGCCCCCAAAATTCCGCCGACCCCCCAGTCTTTGGGGAGTCGGCGGCCAGAACTTCAAGTTGATTTCTCGTCGAGAAAAGGGTAGTGGTTTTATATGGGTAGGATTAAGATCGTTTAACTGTGGGGATTTTAGAGTATCTTTTTTAGTGGTTTATCGTCGGGAAAGTGGGTTTTGCCTAAAGAGAGGCTAAGCACAGCTTTTTTGGATTCCAAAGCGGTTGACATCCGCCTCTAGAATGCCCCAAAAATGCCCCTAGCGGGCGCTCTGCGCGGCGTTCTTTTCAAAACAAAGGTTACCCCCCACTAATAAAAATAAACGATTATAATCTTTAGTATATTTTCCTTGACAGAGCTAACTACCTGATGTAGAATTTCATCAATATCATCAAAGTCTACATTTGCTTGATGACTTTGATGATATTGATGAATAAACTTACAATTCGGAGGAATTACAATGAATCCATTTACCCCTGGCCATACTGTTGATCCTCAATTTTTTGCCGGCCGCAAAAAAGAAATAGAAAAATTTAAGATGTTTCTAAAAAATACCTGCCAAGGCAATCCTATGAATATGGCTATCCTTGGTGAACGAGGCATAGGCAAATCTTCACTCTTGAGGACGTGCGAGAATCTCGCGCGCGCAGAACGGTGTATTGTAGTGCGTGTTGATTTAGACGCGGCCATATCGACAATTAACGATCTGGTAATAACCATACTGCAGGAAATAAAACAAGAAGGCGAGGCTTATTCCAAAATCTTTAAGGCATCTGAAAAAGCAAAAAGGTTTTTTAACACCTATAATATCTCAGCTGGGATTATGGGCGTTTCTCTAAGCTTAGATAGGCATAAACAGACTTTTTCTCACGAGGCGCGGTTAGAACTAAAGAAAATTTGGAACACAGTAAAAGAATACGTTCCGGCGATTGTAATTATGTTAGACGAAGCGGAACAGCTTGAACATATAGAGGGCAGCCTTCCTTTCTTGAGAAATACTTTTTCCCGGATAGCGGAAGAAAAGATGAATTTTATGCTGCTTTTATCAGGTAAATTGAGCCTATTCCGCAAAATAAAAGAGATTCATTCACCATTAGCCAGATTTTTTAATCCTATCAGCTTATCTGAGTTGAATCCCAAAGAAAGCATTGAAGCTATCGAAAGACCTTTATCTTCTTCAAAATTTAAATTTACTGACGAAGTAAAAAATAAAATCGTTGAAGCAAGCCAGGGTCATCCTTACATTATACAGCTTTTCGGTTTCTATCTCTGCGAAAAGGCTACCTCTCAATTAATAGACGGAAATACCTATAAAGCAACCTTACCCATGATTATGGATGGCCTATCAAAACAACTCTTTGAGGATTACTATCACACATCCAGCCCTCTGGAGCAGAAAATATTAAAAGCTATTGCTGAAGAAAAAGAATTCGTCCTTGATTTCTCTCTAATAGTTAAAAAAGTTAAACATCCCCCTAACAAAGTCTCTAATTTGCTTAACCGCCTTTGCGAAAAAGATTGCCTAAAAAAAGTCTCTCGCGGCCATTACAGACTTTTCCATAATTTATTTAGGGATTATTTGCGCGGTGAATTTGCCGCATAACCAAACCAAAAATTAACCATCTCCTCAATTTCTTTTCATTGTTTCTCATCCAAATTTAAACAGGGATACTGTGTAATCTCCCCAGGGATCCTCTTTGAACGTCGCAAAACTCCAGTGCGCCCTTCCCCGCCACCGTCGCTGCCCCTCTATCTCTACCCCGCCCACTGTCGCAAAAGGTCTACTTTTGCGACGTCCGAAAACCATCCAGTTTTCTCCCAAGAAATTATACTTGTTCTTCTATTATATCCTAATTTAAGTATTGCTTTAAGTCCCGATAGAAGTTTTCATGCCCACCCACAGCGGCAAAAATAACTTCTTTTTTATCTTCGTCTGCTTGATAGGCTAATAAAATCTGCTGGTCAAACAACTTAAATTTGTAAACACGGATTCCTTTAAGATCGCCGGCTTTTTCTTCACCTATTAAAGGATCGAAAGCTATTATATTTTCTGCCTCGGTTAATTTTTTCCTAAACAAAGAGGGGAACTTTTTCTTTACGCGGTTATACTTAGGATAGGCTTTTTGTTGATAGGGTTGATTAAGGCTCAATTTATCATCCTTTCCAGGCCGGCTCAGGCCTTCCTGATTTGAGAGCAGCTTTAATATCTTCAACAAAGTGAGGATGAATCTCGTTTTTTATGCGTAACCATTCCTCAACAGCCATATTAAGTTGACTACTAAAACTACGCCTCTCCTCTTCCGCGATAACCTCCAGAGACTTTCGTATCCCAGGTTCCATTCTAAACGTTACAGTTTCTTTTATAGCCTTCATTTATCTCACCCCCTTTTATCTTTCAATAAAAGTATAGCATAAAAAATAAATAAACGCAAGAAAAACCTTTCTCTTTACTTGCTTTGTATTATTTTTCCCCTGCTCATATACTTACCCGTAAGGTAAAATTTGCCGGCTGAATTTTACCTTTAGCCTTGGCAGTCTTGCTCCAAGGCTATGCCTAAAATCAAAAGCGCCTCTTTTAAAGAGGCGCTTTTAACAAAAAACCATCGGCCTAACTTTATTTAGAATTTATACGTCGCCCCCACACTCATCGCGGTTTCATCCACAAACCTGCCTTCAAGATTCAACTTCCAATTCTCGGCAATTTTGTAATCCGTGCCTACGAAGACGCCGATGTTGTCGTCTGCTTTGAATTTAGCAATACCTTCGGGGTCTTCAGGATCCTCATCAGGTATTTTGTAATTTGTTCTTAAGTCCGAATATTTAACGCCAAGATAAGGCACAAAATTTCCTATCTTCTTAGCAATATAAGGGGCGATTTGCCATTCCTGGAAGGTTACTTTTCCCTTGCCTGATCCTGAACCTACCTCATCTACACTGCCGTCTGGATTATAGTCTGTCCAGGAATCTGTAAGTTTTACATCGTGCTTATGCCTCAAATATTGAACATCGCAACCAACAATCCAATCATTTTTTAGATCATATGTTCCTTTTGCACCAAACCCGTAAGCAAAGGCATTATCGCCTTTTGCCTTAAGGCTTCCTATCTCATAATCTCCATCAATGTCCCTTATAGTATAATTAGACTTACTTTCAAAATCAGCCGTGCCTAATTTTACATAAATATCTAAGTTATCCAATACACCGTAGCTTGTTTTTACCATAGTGCGATACATCTGATCAATCTCTGTTTTGTCTTCTATGGTGTCGTCTTCCTCCCAATAATAACCGCTCTTTAATTTCATATCCCTATCAAACACAAACTCCTGATCCAAGCCAACCGCGACTTTCCCTTTTCCCTGCGTCTCTGCCCCGCCTATGCTTGAGGCGTAAGCTGCCAAAGGCAGGCAAAACAAAGCTATTAAACCTAAAACAATCAGCTTTCTCATTTTTTCCTCCTGAAATTTTATCATTGTCAACGGACATCTCTTCCCAACTTCATTTATTTTTAAGCGCGCCTGATAAAAAACCACCCCCTTTCTTCGGCAAATTGCAGTTTTCCCGCCCCTAAAAACAAAAAATCCAACTACCTGTAAAAGATAGCTGGATAAAATAAAAAACCCTTGATATCAACAATACCAAGGGCTAAATTCCGTTTTAAAAATTTATTACTTAGCCAAGTTCTCTGTCTGTCTGTCTGTCTGTCTTAGACTATACATATTTCTTCCTTAATTTTTGCTATTGACACATAATATTATCACAAAAATACACTTTATCAAGCAAAAAACCTTCCGATTTTTCTCATCGCAAAATTTCACCTCTCCGCCAGCATCTCTGCTGCCTCTTCCAAATCCTCCGGAAACACATCCACATAATACCTTAACGTCGTCGCCACATCCGAATGTCCTAAATATCGCTGAACCAATTTAGCGTTTTTGAATTCCTTTAGCAGCCTTGTCCCAACAGTATGCCTTAAAGCGTGTGGCGTAAGATCGGTTTCGATTCCGCTTTCTCGGACCCATTTTTTAAAATCCCTTTGCACCTGGCGCGGACTGATCCTGGCGCTATTTCTAGAAACAAACAGGGGCGCTTCCGGCACAAGCGATTCCCCCTTTTTCGCTTTGACTCTTAGATAATCTTTTAAATGCTTTTGCAGTGCCTTCGGGAAATAAACCGCTTTATATCTATCTTTCTTCTCTCCCTCTTTGGTCCATCCCTTAACCTTTAGCTCAACTTTGGCCCGGCCGGCATGCTCCACATTAAGACTTAGCGCCTCTGATATCCTCAATCCAGTAATAAGCATAAGATGATAGAGCATGTATGCTCTTTCAGCATCCTTGCGGTTTTTGAGGATATCTAAAAACCTTTCTTCTTCCTGGGGCGTAAGGCATTTTATGTTTGCGCTCATTTTTAACTTTCCTGTTTTACTAAATCTTTCTTCTTCTCAAGCAGCTTGTTTCTCTCAAGCCGAAGCAAGGTCGGTAAAATAAAATTAGGATTGATCCCTTGCTCTATTAAATTCTCTCTGGCCTTCTCCTCTAACTTTTCTTGTTTCTCTCTAGGTAGCTGTCCAAATACTTTGTCTAAATCCTCTCCCCTTTTTCTTTCTTCCTCTCTTTTCTTGTCTTCCTCTACCCGCTTTTGTTGCTCTGCTTTTTCTTTTTCTTCTACCAGGCGCTTGCTTTCCTTATCTCCGAGAGCCTGACCAATAACTTTGGGAATAATCCGGATACTATGGATTTCTTTTATATTATCTACTGCCCAGCCTAACGCAAAAGCAACTTCTTCTTTGGTGTATCCTTCATCTATTAAATCCTGGAGCACAATCATTCCTTCGCGCTTTAATACTTCTGATACTTTTTCTTGTCCTAATCCCTGATAAAAAGTTACGGCAAGGTTCTCTAAGTAAAATAGGTTGTCTTCTATTTCCTTGAATCTTTCTGACTTGTGGAAATAATAAACCACAATATTTTTTTGATATTTCCACTTATCAATAACCGTTTTTTCTTTCAGCTCATTATTTGCTTTCCCTAAAAGCTCCTTGAGCTGTGATATTTTACTTGTTTTGAGCCCCATCCACCTTGCTAATTTCTTTATATCTATTTCAAACTGATTTTTCTTATACTTCTTTTTCTCTAAGTATTCATATAGCCTTCGTGGTATTCCTGTTGCTAATGCCTTATATACCGTAAAGTCTATTAACTTATAATATTTTCTTTCAATACTATTAACTAACTCATCATCTAAAACCACCTTGATCATATTTATCGGCCTATTGCCTTTTTGCTTTTCGTAAATTTCTATTCTCGATATTAAATGTACTATCTTGGTGATCTTTTCTTTCTCTGCATAAAAGGAATTTTCAAAATGAAGGTTAGTCTTTGCCATCCGTTCCAAACTTTCCCGCACTCTATTTACTTTCTCGCCGTCGTGAACGGGTAACTCTAACTCTCTCATCAGCTCGTATATTGTAAAATGAATCTCAGTTTTCTTATATACCCCGCCTTTTTTAACATAAACCCGCATAATCCCATTAAACACATCCATGTCAAAGTAATTCGGGACCCCTCTTGTACACTCAACCTTAAATCTCCGCTCACCCGTTATTTCCCCTGCCCCATTTCTTTCTTCCCATACATATTCCTCTATGGTTCTATCTACCCGCCTCTTTTGCATAGAAAATATAGGGTATTCCAGAAGGTTTCCTTCCATTATAACGTGTTCTTTCTTCTTTATTTCAGCCATTTTCTTCCTTCCGGTTTTGGTGTCTTATCGTTTACCTTTTGGTGTCTTATCGTTTACCTGTATGGTGTCTTATCGTTTACCGTATGGTGTCTTATCGTTTACCGTATGGTGTCTTATCGTTTACCAAAACCGTTATAACCCCTTTATTTTCAATACCTTTCAAAAGTGTAACATATAGTTTAACATATAATAACATACTCTCTTAAGAGTGTGTTTTTCATTTTTCTTCCTTTTTCTCAAAATTTATCACTGGCAGATGAGTAAGAACTAAGTCATCCAGAATTGCTGACAAAGTTTTATCTGTTTTAACACGATGCATCCAAAGACGCTTAATAGTATCAAGCCTAAGATTAAATGTCTGTTTTTTCTTAGGTTGCTCCCTAATCTTTATTTCTTTAGGGTTTTTTTCCTGATTGGCCCTTTTTTTCTTTGTGTTATCCCCTTCATCCACCCATGTGGCAGCAATTTGGCTTAGTTTTGCTTTAGGCATCTCTTAATCTCCTTTTCTAGTTCAATAAATTCTTCTGCTGCCATAGAATTTGGCGCATATTCAAGCACTGATTGTCCTGTAATCGCTGATTCGCACAGAGCGATCCTCTGGGATATCTCAGTTTTTAAAATAGGCAGCTTAAGCATTTCGCAGGTATCCCGCGCCTCTTTTGCTAAATTGGTCCCGACTATTTTCTTTGATATTAAAAGATATATTTTAGATTTAGTGGCTCCCCTGCTGGCGCCTTCCTCTATCAGTTCTATAGTGCTGCGAGCTGAATTGATATCTAAAGGGCTTGGTGAAATGGGGATAATTGTTAAATTTGAAACGACAAGAGTTGCCTTAGCGGCTTTATTATTGGCCGGCCCGCAGTCAATAATTATAAACTCATAATCCGGCGGTTGAGCTAGTTTAAGTATTTCTTCCGGCGTCCAGGGATTTTCTGTAAAAGTGATGTTGGGATTTATTTTATTTGATTCGTGGCGGGTTCTGGCTTTGGCCCACATAGAAACAGAGCCTTGAGGATCGGCGTCAACGACAAAAACCGTGTGTTTACTGTTTGCTAACGCCGCTGCAAGATTAAAGGCAATGGTAGATTTTCCCACCCCGCCCTTTTGATTAGCTATGCTGATAATCTGGCTCATATTCTGAATGATACAACAATAAAAATTTCCTGTCAAGCATTATTTACGGTTTCAAATTGTTTTATTAAATACAGCTTTCAGTATATACAGCTTTAAAGAAATACTGCCGCAGGGCTTGTCCTGTAGGGCAGATTGCCTCTAAACATTCCAATCATTCGGCAATTCAAAGCCTCATTCCTAGGCAGCCAATTTTCACACTCTAATAGAATATTTTTCCGTTAGACCAAAATAATCCTTGCAAAAAAGAAAAACACTTGGTATATTAACGCTATGCCTAAAAAAGACTCCTTAAGAGACAGATTACGCAAAGCCGGTATCCGTCATTACGACGAACTCATCCACGATCAGACAAAAGAATGGCTGATTGAGAACTTCAGCCAGGGCGCAACCGATTATCCTGTCAATGTTGCCCGCCTAATGCGTAACATCGTCTGGCAAACCCGAGAGCGAATCATAGCAGGGGAGAAGCCCCCCTTAAAAGAACTCTTGCGAACATTCTGGTATATGTATATCAAACCGACTCTTTCCCGAGCCGGCGCCTTGGCCAACGAAACAGATCAATACGTTCAGCTCATAGATAACATCGTCTTCATGGTCAAAGAAATAGAGGTCATGGAATACAAAGACATTGGCTTTCGCGACGATAATCAGGCGCATCGAAGAGTAGGAGCTAATGCTAATATTATTTTATTCTCAGAAAAACTTGGCCACCAGGAATTCTTATCCGACATCGCCGACAAATACAATGTTTCAATTATTGCTCTGGGCGGCCAGCCGTCAGTCCTGAACGTAGAGTATTTTGTAGACACCTTAAAAGAAGCAAAAATTAACCTGCAACGCTCATTCTATTTATTCAGCATAGTTGACTATGATCCTTCTGGATGGATCATCAGAGACGCCTTTATGAACAATCTTAAATTCTACGGTATCTCTAACACCCGGGTAATTGATTTGATTCATCCGGACATGCTCACGTCGGAAGAAATAAAATTCTCCCGCTACCTTATCAAAGATATTGAAGCCATGCGGGTAAAAAACAAAAACTGGCTCAAAGAAGTCCATAAGAGAGATTACAAAAACCAGCAATACCTTGAAGAAACCAAGAAAGATAAGACGATTCTTTACGGATTAGAAGCCGAGTCCATATCCGGACAGCGCCTAAGCCAAAAGTTAGAAGAAGAAATGGTTCCGTTGATCGGCAAGAGCGAAGACTTACTCAAGATATTTGAACTAAAGAAATTAGACAAAGCCATAAAAGACTTAATAATTCATAAGGTAACATAAGGGGGGAGCATGCCTATTAAAGCAGAGTTTATCAAATTCAATACCATTAAAGCATATATCAATGATATCCTCAAAATGCGTTCAGCAGAGAGCGCGGTTAAACTGTCCATGAAGGAATTTGATTCAGCCATAGAGACTGTACTTAAAGAAGCAGGGGAGTTGGCCAAACAAGACAAACGCAACACAGTTATGGATCAGGATATCATTTCAGCCGTAGAAAAACACTTAGGCAAAAAAAATCTAACCTGGCAGGAAACAGCAGAAGAAATCATTCGTAAAAATCCCACTGATCTTGGCAAGATATCCAAGTCAATCAACGACTACATTGAAAAAGAACAGAGGAATAAATGAATCAGGGAGAATTAACCCTGACCATTTCAAAAAGATTTTTTCTCACTCAGACCGAAGCAGGGGAGATCATAAAATTTATTCTAACAGAAATAGCAGGGGACCTTAAAAAAGGGGAAAGGATATCGTTGCGCGGTTTTGGCTCCTTCACTAAAGAAAAGCGATCCTCAAGAAAAGTCCGCCATCCCAAAACAGGAAAGATTATAACTATACCAGAACGGATTACCGTAGATTTCAACCCTTCCGAATCTCTTATACAAAACTTAACTTAATCTTAATGCACCGCCCGCCTGGGGGCGGGCTGCGTGGTGTTGTCCGCACCGTTCCGCCTCGCTGTCGCTCGGCTTCACTGCCCCGCTCGCTTGGCGCTCGCTCATTTGCCGCCTGGGTCGGCGGCAGGGCAGGCTTGGTCGCCTGCCCTTTAATGCGTAGCCCCGCTGGCTTGCCCCGCAAAGCGGGGCAACTGCCTTCAGGATAGGCTTGCTCGGACTTCAGCCCTTCGGGCTTCCGTTGCCTGCGCCGCCTATTCTTTCGGCAGTTCTGCCCTTCGGGCAGAAGCCAGCTCATCTTGTTAGCGTGGCGTTGTTCTTGGGGCTCTGCCCCAAACCCCGCTGGGACATTTTAGAAATGTCCCAGACCCTAAACGCCCTGCCTGCCAGAAACCCGCAAGGTTGTTGGTTATGCGTCGTTCCCTTCATTCAGTCGTTCCGTTTCAACAGATTATCGCCTCTTAACATAAAGCGTTAAGAGGTTCGTGCTTGCTGACCCCGACAAACTGCGTCGGGGACAGCAATTTTCTTTTTTGCGGGCTACCTCAAAAAAGAAAATCCGCACCGATAAACTGTTTTCACTTCACTCCTTCATTACGGTCACTTAGGTTTTTGGTGTATTCGTGGCGTTCGTCGCTTCGTTCCGCAATGTCTTATTACTCCCCCGATAAAACATCGGGGCAGCAAGGGGCGCTTGATAGATTTGCTCCCCGCCTTCGTCGGCTCGCAAAACTATCACTAACTCTTGACGCCTTCGCCGACAAGAGTTAGCCGCGCCCTAATAAGACATTGCTCCACTGCGCTCCTTTTCTTATGCGTGAGTTTGTGGCGCTAAGTTGCGGGTTTCTCCCCCCGCCCACCACCCCTTAAAAGGAATGTCGCTCGCCAAGCGCGGCGCATAAAAAAGAGAAAGCGGCTCAGGGGTTCGGCATATTTCATCCGCCTGCGGCGAATGAAATACCGGGCAAGCCAGGCGGTTTCTTAACGCAAAAAAATCGGAGCCTCAATTTCTCCAATTTTTTT
>Ga0315268_10009385_pt1 | contig 10159 bp, 11 predicted proteins | sample C1_top_MG_FD_204535 | JGI IMG/M metagenome (GOLD analysis project Ga0315268, IMG submission 204535) | Sediment microbial communities from Yellowstone Lake, YNP, Wyoming, USA - C1_top | ecosystem: Environmental > Aquatic > Freshwater > Lake > Sediment | place: USA: Wyoming | collected 2017-08-01 | reverse complement strand
GGCTTTTTATCTTCGTGAAAAGGGCAGAGGCATAAGACATCCTTCTTCCCATTCACCTTGAAACTTGGGATATAGGACTGGTAGAAAATTGGGTAATCCACACGCTTCAAAATCTCATCAACGTTTGTCATCGTTTTCCTTTGCGGCGGTGCTTGTTATGACCGGGGGAGCGCTTATACTGACCGGGTCGACCAGATTTGTGTCATGGCCGTGGAGGCCACCAGGTCCGTCCCATCGGCTTTACCAGATTTTAAATCCTAGCCACTTTCTCCATTTGTTCCTTCGTCGGCATCGTGTAGACCATTGTACTGTTCATGGATTTATGACGAAGCTGATGGTTTGCGAACAACAGGGCTTTCTTTTGCTCATCCTCGCCAAGATGTCGAACGTCCGCCATGATTCGCTGCGCCTTTGTATGGCGGAAGGCATGAGGCGTGTATTCCGGGATCCCGGATTCCTTGCACCATTTCGTTACCAGCCGGTTTACCGTCGACAACTCGAGGCGGTTTCGCTTTTTGCTCATGAACAACGGATCGTCATCCGCAAGACCCTCGCCCCATTCTTTTTTTTGCTTCATGAACCGTCGTAGAAGTTCCTGTATCTCCACGGGGATATATATCTCCCCGATTCCGCCCTTGACCGCGATTCGATCTGTAAGAGTAATTCGATCCTTTCCCCAAACGTCGGCAACGTTTAGGGCAGTGATCTCTGCCCGTCTGAAAGCCGTGAAACGCATCAGTTTTAGCAAAACAAAATCTCGAGATGCTTGACGATCTTTTCTGTCCCGGAGCAATCGGAAAAGTTTTTTTTCCTCGGCTTCCGTCAAGTAATTTTCTCCGGCGCGAGTCTTGCTGGGTGATCCTGTTGAGTCCATCATTGTATGGCCCTCCTTCTCTTTTTATTCTCTGTAACATCTCAAGTGTCCGCGGTCATACTCGCGCCCGCCGGGCATTCTCCCTAGCCAAACACTTATTGATCAACGACGAATCGCCGTGCTGCGCCATGTAGTCCAGCGCCTCTTCCATCTCCATGGCCTCGATATCGGCGTCGGTCTTCCCCATGAAGACCCGCAGCTCCCGGAGCTGCATCTCGAGCACCCTGACCCTGCGTTCTAGGTCTTTCTCACGCTCCGGAGTCATCTTCGCGCCACCTTCGAGCGTTCGCCCTTGATCCCGCTGGCCGCGCTCTTTCTTTGCAGCTCTTCCTGGTATGCCGCGATCTCCTTGTGGTGCTTATTCAGAAACTGTTTATCCACATTGCTATTGACCATGGCGCTGAGATTTTCAAAACGCTTCTGAAGTAAGTAAAGAACGCTACTGATGTGTTTTTGATAAAAGCTTTCATCATATAATTGATTCTCGCAGGCCGCTTGAAGTACCTTTATCAACGAATCAATTTCCATTAATTGTAACGGGATTGTGTTTAAGATATCATCGTCGACCTGATGCCTCAAGACGCTATGAAGTATATCCACCGCCCCTGCGTGTTTCTCCATTTTATTCTTCTCAATCCGCCTCTCCGACTGCTGTCTCATATTGTTCTCCTCTCTCTCTGGCCTTTTGGCCCACTCTCTTTTTTAAGAGTACCACTATGAGATTACCTGTACCCTTAACTGTGCCTGTTAGGATTAATCACCCTCTGATTTGGGCTGTCTCCACCTGACATATAAAAAATAGATAGTCTTTTGAAAACAGCATTTACCACAGAAGATCAGTGGTTTTGAAATATGTGTAAAAATGTCTTTAAAGTATTCCTAAACCGCGTGCCGGGTGTTCGAATCACCCCAGGGGCACCATTTAATCAGCGCGTTAAAGAACATTTCACCTGGCCGATCTTCCTGCATTCTAAAGAATCGTATTGCAATCAACGCTTTTACCCAGATAAATACTTGTTCACGGTTTTTATCCTTGACAAAACCACTGAAATCTCATAAAATTCGCACTTGCAAAATCGAAAGCAGCAATAGGCTCGTAGCTCAGGGGGAGAGCGCTACCTTGACACGGTAGAGGTCGGCGGTTCGAAACCGCCCGGGCCTACCATTAAAAACAGGGAGTTAGCCGATAGAGGCTGACTCCTTTTCTGTTTCTTGTGCCTCTGTTTTGCTGTCAATAATTGTGGATGGGCAGTTCGGGCGTGGTGACAAGAGAGGGTGCAAGGAGGTTTGCTGCGTGCTCCTTGCTTTAGAATTTCATAACAGACCAGCGATCATGGCCCACTGTGTGAGTGTAAAATACCTTCGATCTATTTGAAACCCTTCCTTTCTTCTGATATACTTCAGCACATGAACAGTCCTGATAACGAACCCTCTGCATCCGTGATCACCTGGCAAGACGAAATGTCTGTGGGTGTTTCTGAATTCGACACGCACCACAAACGGATCATCGCGCTCATCAATAAACTGCAGTCGTCCGTTGCGCGGGACGACGATGGAAGCATAACGCGGGATGTGCTCACCGAAGTGTCAAACTATACGCTGTACCATTTTTTTGCAGAAGAAGATCTCATGGACAAATACGGCTATCCCGGAGCTGAAGCGCATAAGAAAGAGCACCTCGAATTAACCTCGAAAACACTGCAGCTTATGAATGATGCGTTTCGCAACAGGATAAATATCGGGGGCGCAGTGCTTGATTTTCTCATACGCTGGTTGAAACAGCATATCATGATCACGGATAAACAATATTCCGCATTCTTCACCGGGAAAGGGGTCTCCTGAGCAAGGGCTTGCCTATGAATACTATTAGCCTTTGTGTGCATGAGGACATCATGCCTTCCGTGAAGTGGCTGCTGACAGAGTTCGACAGCGCTTTTACCATTACGTCCTTCCGTTCGTTCGACAGTCTTGAGAAAGCGTTCAAGACAAAGGAATGGGATTTGCTGATCCTTGATTCGACCACATCGCAGGAATCCATAAAAGATTCGCTCGCCAGGATCAAAGATCAAAATCCAAATCTCAAGATCATCCTTATCATCCCTCCGATGGCGAACAAAGAAGAAGTCATCGAGATCATCCAGGGGAAAATGGTCCAGGGACTCGTGATAAAACCCTTTACCGGAGAGGTCATGTCCAAATATCTGGAAAAGGTCGGCAAGCAATGATCGCCAGCCGCCAATCAGGCAGCAGGAGAGGCTCTACGCAGGGGCACGAGATTTTGCCCTGTTTAGTCAGAGAGCCAGAGGATGTTATTCAGGATCGCTAAGTGTTAATTATGCTTGACAATTCTGCCTTTTTACTTTAAATTACCTCTTCGTGTGCAGATCGCGTGTAAAAAAGTTCCGAAAAGCATCATATCCATCGGAAATCAGCACGACCGCATACGCGATAACTGCATGAAAACGCACTAAAAGGGAAGGGAGGGGAAAAGACAAGTTCATGTTGTCCCCCTTAACTCGGCAGAAGCCGGCGGTATGAAACCGTCCGGGCCTATGAGAACGAAAGAGCAATATCATCTATCTATGTTACCTATCTTATGAGTGAAATACAGCTCAGGCTGCCTGACGGTCAGTTTAAAAAGTATGCCTCTGGCATCACCGGTCAGGAAGTTGCCGAGAAAATCGGCTCTCGCCTCGCTAAAGACGCGCTTGCCATAAAAGTAGACGGTCAACTTCAGGATCTTGCTCTCCCTGTTGAACGGAGTGCTGCGATCGAAATCGTTACCTTCAGCGCACCGGAGGGCCGCGAAGTATACTGGCACAGTACTTCGCACCTCATGGCGCATGCGGTAAAGCAGCTCTTTCCGCAGGCGAAACTTGCCATCGGTCCGGCGATCGAAGAGGGGTTTTACTACGACTTCGACCTTGAGCGTCCCTTGACGCCCGAGGACCTCGTCAAGATCGAAAAGAAGATGGCGGAGCTGTCCAAGGCCGCGACGCGCGTTGTCCGAAAAGATATTTCCCGGGCCGAGGCCCTGGCGTTCTTTCAAAACAAAGGTGAAATCTACAAGGTGGAGCTGATCAACGAGCTCCCCGACGGTCCGATGTCGATCTACGAGCAGGGCGATTTTGCGGATCTCTGCCGGGGCCCTCACGTTTCCTCGACCGCAAAGATCAAGTCGTTCAAGCTGCTTTCGATCGCGGGCGCTTACTGGCGCGGCAGCGAGAAGAACAAGATGCTGCAGCGCATCTACGGCATCTCGTTTACGAACAAGGAAGCGCTGGATGAGTATATCACGCGGCTCGAAGAGATAAAGCGCAGGGACCACCGGAAGCTCGGCAAGGACCTCGACCTGTTCTCCATCTCGGAGGAATCCGGCGGCGGACTGGTCCTGTGGCACCCGAAGGGCGCGCTGATCCGGAAGACCATGGAGGATTTCTGGCGGGACGAGCACCAGAAGAACGGATACGATTTCGTGTATTCGCCGCATGTGGGACGCGCGAACCTGTGGGAGACCTCGGGCCATCTCGGGTTCTACAAAGAAAACATGTATTCTGCCATGGATGTGGAAGGGCAGGACTATTATGTAAAGCCGATGAACTGCCCGTTCCATATCATGATCTACAAGAACAAGCTCAGGTCCTATCGTGAACTGCCGCTTCGGTACGCCGAGCTTGGCACGGTGTATAGGTTCGAGCGCTCGGGTGTTTTGCACGGCCTTCTTCGTGTGCGCGGATTTACGCAGGACGACGCGCATATCTTTGTGGCTCCGGAAGACATGGAAACAGAGGTCGTCAAGGTCCTTGCGTTCGTGGTCAAGATGCTCCGAACGTTCGGGTTTGATGATTTTAAGGCATATGTTGCAACACGGCCGGAAAAATCGGTGGGAGAAAATGCCCGCTGGGACCAGGCCACGCAGGCCCTCAAGGTTGCGGCTGAAAAGGTCGGCCTCGGTTACGAGATAGATGAGGGCGGCGGCGCTTTTTACGGCCCCAAGATCGATATCAAGATCAAGGACGCGCTGGGACGCCTCTGGCAGTGTTCGACCGTGCAGTTCGATTTCAACATGTCGGAGCGGTTCGACATGACCTTTATCGGCGTGGACAACCAGGCGCACCGGCCCTATATGATCCATCGGGCGCTCTTGGGATCGATCGAACGGTTCTTCGGCATGCTGATCGAGCACTATGCAGGCGCATTCCCGGTCTGGCTCGCGCCGGTGCAGGCAAAGGTGCTGGCTATCTCTGACCGTCAGCTGGACTACGCAAAAGACGTCCGGGACCGGCTGCTCAGCGCAGGGATCCGCGTGGAGCTCGATTCCCGCTCAGAAAAGATCGGCTTCAAGATCCGAGAGGCCGCCATGGAGAAGGTGCCGTACATCCTCGTGGTGGGAGACAAGGAAATAGAGCAGAACGTCGTAGCGGTGCGTGAACGCGGTGGAAAAGACCTCGGCACGATGTCGCTTGAAGAATTTACGAACGCTGTGAACAGGCTGATACAGGAAAAGAACGCTTCAACCGAACTGTTAAGGGGGTGATTGTTTATCAGTAAAATTACGACAAGAATCAACTTCATGATCAAGGTGAAAGAGGTCCGGGTCATCGACGCGGCCGGAGAGCAGCTCGGGATATTGGACACCCGGGACGCGATCAAGCGGGCGGAAGAGGCAGGACTTGACCTCGTGGAAGTGGCGCCGACGGCAAAACCGCCGGTCTGCCGTATCATGGACTTCGGGAAGTACAAATACGAGCTGGCGAAGAAGGCTCACGAGTCCAAGAAGCATCAGAGCGTGATCGTGGTCAAAGAGATCAAGCTGCGGCCGCGCACGGACGACCATGATGTTAACTTCAAGACGAACAACATCAAGCGGTTCCTCGAAGAGGGGAACAAGGTCAAAGTGACCGTCATGTTCCGCGGAAGGGAAATGGCCCACACGACGCACGGACGGGCAGTGCTCGACCGCATCGTGGCCGAACTCCAGAACGAGATCGTGATCGAGAGCCCGCCCCGCATGGAAGGCAGGAACATGACCATGATGCTCGGAGCAAAGACCAAGGAAGCAAAGGAAGCGGCGGCAAAGAGCACGGCGAAGCAGTAAACAACAAGCGATGCCGCGGAGGGACATCCCTCCGTTGACGCAATACATTAAGCGGCAACTAATAAGATCGTGGAAGGGGAAAAAGGAAATGGCAAAGGCCAAGTCAAAGATCAAGACCAAGATCAAATTGAAGACCAGGAAAAGTGCTGCCAAGCGCTTGAAAGTCACCGGCACGGGCAAGGTCATGCGGCGCAAAGGCTGGAAAGGCCATCTGTTGTCCGGCAAGAACGCAACGCGCAAGCGGCGGCTGTCCGGAGCAGTTGAACTGACCAAGGATAGCTTGGAAAACGTGAAGCAGATGCTGCCCTACAAGTTTTAAGCAATTAAACGCGATCATGATGTACAGCGTTCAAGGTTCAAAGGACAGGGCAGTACAAACTGTTGAGTATGGACCAAGAACTATGAACTACGGACTGAGGAGGATTCAAGACAATGCCTAGAGCAAAAGGCGGCCCCAAAACGAGGGCCAGAAGAAAAAGAGTGCTCAACCTGGCCGAAGGGTACTGGGGAGCAAAATCAAAGCTGTTCCGATCTGCTACAGAGCAGGTTGACCGTTCGCTTAAGTATGCATACCGCGACCGCAAGGTGCGGAAACGTGATTTCCGCAGGCTCTGGATCGCGCGCATCAATGCCGCGGTCAGGCTGAACGGCATGACCTACAGCAGGTTCATCGCCGGTCTTACCAAGAACGGCGTTGCGCTCGACCGGAAGATCCTTTCCGATCTCGCGATCACCGATCCCGCGAGCTTTGCAAAGCTTGTCGAGACGGCAAAATCAGCGTCCTAAGAACGACGCAGAAAAGTTCGCATCGATCCCTCAAAGAGGAACACAGGCCCCGTATATCCGGGGCCTTTTTTTGTTGACATCTCAGAGGAATTCGGTTAAATAACATCAGGAAAACTATGCTGAAACGCGGCCGTTCCTGTATCGCGGCCTTCATGGCTTGCGCCATCCTCTTCGTTGTCGTTGATCCTGCTTACCCGTCCTACAATTCCGAGGCCGGTCGCAAGTACGCTATCGCCTGCCAGCGCCTGGCTGATCTCAGAAAATCATCCAAAAAGATCAAATACCGCTCCTACTGGATGGACTGCGTCCGGACGTTTGAGCTCGTGGAAAAGAAGTATCCGAAGAGCCCGAGCGCGGGGGACGCGTGCTTTGACCGTGCGGGTATTTTCCAGGACCTCTATCATTTCAATAAATATTCGAAGGACCTGGACGAGTCAATCCGGCTGAATGGAAAGTGCCAGTCCGCATATCCCCAACATTCCCGGGCTCCTGAAGCGTTTTATCACATCATCGAACTCTCGCTCGATAACAAAAAGGACGCTGCTCTCGCGTCCGAAACCTTTTCGAAACTCTCCGCAAGTTACCCTGACAGCTCCTGGACAGCCAAGGCCAGATCGCGCTTTGCCTCACCCGCGCGCAAGAAACGCAAACAGGAGCAGGAATTCAGGAAAATGCCGGCGCCGGTGATAGCAGCTGCGGGCAAAAGGCAACCAACTGCCGTGGTGCAGAAGATCCGATACTGGTCAGGCGGCGCGTATACCCGCATCGTGATCGAGCAGAACAAAGAAGTGAAATTCACAGCACAAGAGCTCAAACGACCCGATCGCCTGGTTTTCGATCTCCAGAACACCCGCCTGCATCCCTCCGTTGACAAGGATCCGTTGACCGTGAATGACGGCATTTTGAAGCAGGTGCGCGCAAGCCAGTACGCGCCCGACATCGTTCGTGTCGTGCTCGATCTGGCGAGCATCAAGAGCTATGCAGCGTTTCCGCTTCATGAGCCGGACCGCCTGGTCATTGACGTGACCGGCGAGGGCGGCAGGACCACTGAACCTGCGGCATTGAGCTCAGACCCGTCCTCTCCTAAGGCAACGGAGAGCACTGAGACCGGGACCGGAATAAAAACGGAACCGAAGACGACTCTGCCGCCGCTTGCAAAGGCGCCCGAGATCAAGAACAACGAGGGAGAAAAACTCTCGTTGTCCCGGCAGCTTGGACTCAAGATCAAAACGATCGCCATTGACGCGGGCCACGGGGGGCATGATCCGGGAGCGCTCGGCAAGAGCGGCCTCAAGGAAAAGACCATTACGCTCGATATCGCGAAGCGGCTCGCGGCCCTGGTCAAGGAGCGACTCGGGTGCACGGTCGTGATGACCCGGGACAAGGATGTGTTCATCCCGCTGGAGCAGCGGCCGTTCATCGCGAAATCCAAGGGAGCGGACCTGTTCGTGTCCGTGCATGTGAACGCCAACCGGAAGAAGAAAGCGCGCGGGATCGAAACCTACATTCAGAGCCTCACGGCATCGGACCGGGAGGCCATGGCAACGGCAGCACGGGAGAATTCCATGTCGACCAAGAAACTGAGCGAGCTGAAGTCGGAGCTGGACCGGATTTTTGCCGACCTTGCCAAGGACGACAAACTCGAGGAGTCGCTTCAGCTGGCCCACGCGGTCCAGACGTCGCTGGTGGACACGATGAAGCCGGTGCAGAAAACCGTCGTGAACCTCGGGGTCAAGCGGGCGTTCTTCTACGTGCTGATCAACACTGAGATGCCGAGTATTTTAGCGGAGGTCGGGTTCATCAGCAACCCGGAAGAGGAAAAGATGCTGCGCAAGGATTCGTACCGGCAGCAGATCGCGGAAGCGTTGTATCAGGGCGTGAAGAAGTATGTTGAGGCGCGGTCGCCGCAGATGTTGGGGATATGAAGTGTGTGCGGTCAGAGTAAGGTAGAATAAAAAATGAATCTGGTTCGGTCAAAAGCAAAGCATCTCGCGCGGAGCCGCTGAGCCGCAGAGTACAGCAAAACCAAAACAGTAATCTGCAAAAAGCAGTCTGGCCACAAAAAGCACATAAAATATAGCAAGCCGTACGTTGGTGTATATATTTATGGAGCAGGGTTGATTTCCTGCTTTGCATTAAGCAACTGACTCTTTATGTGAATTTTGTGCCTTTTTGTGGCAAACTGCCTTTGTTAGGGATTCTAGATTTATTTTGTTCTCAGCGTCTGCGCCTCCGCGCGAAAATATCCTGCTGTATGCTATCTTTCCCCTGACCCCTGCACCGCAATTCCGCTTATCAAATACCCGTCAATGAACTGGTTCAGATCGCCGTCCATCACCGCGTTCACGTTGCCGGATTCCACGCCGGTCCTGTGGTCCTTCACCATCTGGTAGGGCTGGAACACGTAGGACCGGATCTGGCTCCCAAAGCCGATGTCCTTCTTTTCGCTCATCAGCTTGCCGAGCTTCTCATCATGCTCCTGCTTCCTGAGCTCATACAACTTCGAGCGCAACACTTTCATGGCAACGTTCTTGTTCTTGAGCTGCGAGCGTTCGTTCTGGCACTGCACCACGATGTTCGTGGGCAGATGCGTGATGCGAACTGCGGAGTCGGTCTTGTTCACGTGCTGGCCGCCCGCGCTCGACGCGCGGTAGGTGTCGATGCGGAGTTCCTTCTCGTCGATGGCGATGTCGATGTTCTCCTCGACCTCGGGGTAGACATAGACCGAGGCAAAGGACGTATGCCGCCGCTTGTTCGCGTCGAACGGCGAGATGCGGACCAGGCGATGTACGCCGGCCTCTGCCTTCATCTTCCCGTAGGCATACGCACCGGAAATCGTAAAGGTCACGGATTTCACGCCCGCTTCGTCGCCGTTCTGGTAATCGAGGATCTCGGTCCCGTATCCCTGCGCTTCAGCCCACCGGAGATACATGCGCATCAGCATCTCGGCCCAGTCCTGGGCCTCGGTGCCGCCCGCACCGGGGTGGATCGAGACAATGGCGTTGGTAATGTCCTGCTCGCCGGACAGGAGCGCGGCGATCTCCGAGGCAGCAATGTCCTTCTGGATGGCAGTGACCTCTCGCTCCATTTCGGCGCGCATGCTCTCGCCGCCTTCCTCGGCCGCGAGTTCGGCCATTGCCTCGAGGTCGTGCAGGCGCGAGGCGAGCGAGTTCCAGTCCTTGAGCGACCGCTCGATTGCGGCCTTTTCCTTCATGGTGGAGTTTGCTTTGTCCTTGTTGTCCCAGAAACCCGATGTTTCCATCAGGCGGGTGAGGTCGGCTAGTTTTGCTTCCTTGGCAGGGGTGTCAAAGATGCCTCCGCAGGGTCTCTATCCTGTTCTTGACTGCGTTCAGTTCCAGTTTCAGGTCTTCTAACAGCATCGATATCTCCGATCGTAGTTC
>Ga0315268_10009384_pt1 | contig 10160 bp, 10 predicted proteins | sample C1_top_MG_FD_204535 | JGI IMG/M metagenome (GOLD analysis project Ga0315268, IMG submission 204535) | Sediment microbial communities from Yellowstone Lake, YNP, Wyoming, USA - C1_top | ecosystem: Environmental > Aquatic > Freshwater > Lake > Sediment | place: USA: Wyoming | collected 2017-08-01 | reverse complement strand
CTGGCATTTAACAGAGCAAGCAATGCCGAGATCCTTCGTCGTCCCGACCGCAAGCGTCGGGACTCCTCAGGATGACAGGGGCCGGAGATTTTCAGCGAGTTTCCGACCGCGATGAAGAAGCGACCGCTTTACGGCCTCATGGCCGAATTCGATAACACGGACGGCCTGCTGGCCGCAGCGCGCCGCGCCCACCAGGAAGGCTACCGGCGCCTTGACGCGTTTACGCCCTTCCCCGTGGAAGGCCTCGCGGATGCCATCGGGTTTACAGGAACCCGCGTTCCCCTGCTCGTTCTCCTCGGCGGGCTGCTCGGGTGTTGCGGCGGGTTCTTCTTGCAGGTCTATCCGAACGTCTTCGCGTATCCGCTCAATATCGGGGGGAGACCTTACTACAGTTGGCCGGCGTTCATTCCGATCACGTTTGAGATGACGATCCTGGGTGCGGCGCTCTCCGCGGTCTTCGGGATGCTGGTGCTGAATGGCCTGCCGACACCTTACCACCCGGTCTTCAACACTCCCCGGTTTGAGCTGGCCACCCGCAACAGGTTTTTCCTCCTCGTCAAGGCGAGCGACCCGAAGTTTGATCCGCAGAAGACGAAGGAGTTCTTGCAGAGCTTGAAGGCTCGCGAGGTCGCTGAAGTTGAAGACTAAAATCACGCCCCACGTCCGCTGGACCCTCGCGGCGGGAATTCTCCTGGCCGCGGCGGTATTCCCTCTGGCCGGATGCCGCCTGGATATGCACGTCCAGCCGAAATACAAGCCTCTCGACGCGAGCACTTTCTTCGACGACGGCCGCTCCGCGCGGCCTGCCGTCCCCGGCACCGTGGCGCGCGGGCATCTCCGCACCGACGAGCATTATTACACCGGCAGAGTGCACGGGATGCTGGTCGACACTTTTCCGTTCCCCATTACGCCCCAAGTGCTCCAGCGCGGCCGCGAGCGCTACAGCATTTACTGCACGCCCTGCCATGACTACACCGGCAGTGGGCACGGGATGATCGTGCAGCGCGGCTTTCCCGCGCCGCCCTCCTACCACCTCGACCGGCTGCGGCAGGCGCCCGTCGGGCACTTCTTCGAAGTCATCACGAACGGTTACGGCGCCATGTACAGCTACGCCTCGCGGATTCCTCCCGAGGACCGCTGGGCCATCGTGGCCTATATTCGGGCGCTCCAGTTGAGCCAGCACGCTACCCTCGACGACGTGCCGGCCAGCCAGCGGAGCCCCTTGGAAAAATCGCAATGAATTCCCCGGAGTCGCTCCAGTCCGAGTTCGGCCAATTCCAGCGCTGGGCGCTGGCGATCGGCATTGCCGCCCTGGGGGTCTGCGTGGCGGGCGCCTTCCGCGCTCCCACCCAGTTCTTCCGTTCGTACCTGCTGGCGTTCGTCTTTTGGATCGGGATCCCGCTGGGCTGCTCCGCCATTCTCATGCTTCATCATCTGGTGGGCGGAACCTGGGGCTTCGCCATCCGCCGCTTCCTGGAGTCCGGCGCGCGCACCACCTGGCTGATGGCCGTCCTGATGATCCCGATTCTTTTCGGGCTCAGGGTTTTGTATTCCTGGGCCGATCCGGGCAAGGCCAGCCTCGACCCGGTGCTCGCGCACAAACAGTTTTACCTTAACGTCCCCTTCTTTATCGGCCGGACGGTGGTTTATTTTGTGGCTTGGCTCGCCATCGCGCACTTCCTCGTGAAGTGGTCCCTCGAGCAGGATCAGACGGCGGAGGCGGACCTGACGAAGCGCCTCCAGACCCTCAGCGGCCCGGGACTGCTGATTTACGGGCTCACCGTGACCTACGCCTCGGTGGACTGGGTCATGTCCCTCGAGCCCCACTGGTTCTCGACCATCTACAGCATGATCTTCATGGTGACCCAGGGACTTTCGGCGATGGCCTTCGTCACCATCCTGGCGATGCTGCTGGCGGACCGCAAGCCGCTCTCCCGCATCCTCTCGCCGCTGGTGATGAACGACCTGGGAAATCTGCTGCTGACGTTCACGATGCTCTGGGCCTATCTCTCCTTCTCCCAGTACCTCATCATCTGGGCCGGGAACCTGCAGGATGAGATTCCCTGGTACGTGAGCCGGGCCTCCGGCGGCTGGACCTGGATCGCGCTGATCCTGATTGTGTTTCATTTTGCGGTGCCCTTCTTCCTGCTGCTCATGCGCTTCGTCAAGCGCCGCCGCCGGCTGCTGGCGGCCGTCGCGGTCGAACTGATCGTCATGAGCCTGATCGACATGTTCTGGCTCACGGTGCCCGCCTACGAACGTTCGGGCCCGCAATTCCAGTGGATGGACTGGCTGGCGACGGTCGGCATCGGCGGGATCTGGTTGTGGCTGTTCCTCTCGCAATTGAGGAGCCAACCCCTTGTCCCGCTCCATGACCCCCGACTCGAACTGGGAGGAGTGGCTCACCATGGATGAGCCCAGGACCCACGCGGAGCAAACCGAGCGCCGCCACGAGACGCGCGACGTGGACACTCGTCGCCTCGCCAACTTCGGCGTGGGGCTGGCCATGTTGATTGTCGCCGGCCTGGTGGCGAGTTTCGCCGCGTTCCGGTACTTCGTGGTCCACCAGTCGTTGGGGCCGCCGGCTTCGCCTTTCGAGAACGTCCGGACGCTGCCGCCGGCCCCGCGCCTCCAGGTCGAACCCCGGCAGGACCTGAAGCATTACTTGACGGGTGAGGACGAGACACTGAACAGTTACGGCTGGGTCGATCGCAAGGCCGGAATCGTGCGGATCCCCATCACACGGGCCATGGAGCTCCTTCTGCAACAGGGTCTCCCCGTACGGAGTCAAACGGCGGATCCTCCATCCGTAACGCAATCGGCGGACCGGAGAAATACGGGAGGGCCGGATGAGCGTGCGGCGCGTGCGGCAGGACCGGCCAGGAATCCAGGACCTTCGGAGAAATAATCCATGACCGGATCTTTCATTCCAGAATGTTATTCGGGTTCGCGACGACGACGCCTTGGGCCCGCGGCCGTCTTGGCGGGGCTTCTGGGAATTGCCGGCCTCACCGGGACGGCGCAGGCGGGGCCCGACAATTCCGCCGTTCCGCCCAACATCCTGCGCGACGTCGGCATCGACCAGCGGCTCAATGAGCAGGTGCCGCTCGGTTTGAAGTTCCGCGATGAGACGGGAAAAACCGTGGCACTCGGCGACTACTTCGGGAAGAAGCCGGTGGTTCTTTCCCTCGTTTACTACGACTGCCCGATGCTGTGCACGATGGTCGAAAACGGCCTGCTGCTGGGCCTGAAAAATCTGAAATTCAATGTCGGCGACCAGTTTGAGGTGCTGACCGTCAGCTTCGACCCGCACGATACCCCCGAGATGGCGGCCGCCAAGAAAAGCCTTTACATCGGCCTTTACGGGCGACGGGGCGCGGAGAAAGGCTGGCACTTCCTGACGGGCGATGAACCGTCCATTCGGCAACTGACCCGGGCCGTGGGTTTTCGCTACAGCTACGATCCCGAGACGCACCAGTATGCCCACGCCACGGGCCTTACCGTGCTGACGCCGAAGGGCAGAATCGCGCGATATTTCTACGGGATTGAATATCCGGCCGGCGATCTGCGCCTGAGCCTCGTGGAGGCTTCGGCCAACAAGATCGGCTCCCCGGTGGATGCCGTGTTGCTTTTCTGTTGTCAGTACAATCCCGCCACCGGGAAATACGGATTGATTATCTCGCGCGTGATCCAGATTGCCGGGGCGGTCACCGTCCTGAGCCTGGGCGTTTTTCTGATTGTGTTGTTCCGGTTCGAGCGCCCGACAAGTGCCTGACTGGGCTTTCGTAGTGCCGGCCTTTAGGCCGGCACTGTGAACTTGGCAGTATGCCGAAAAGCGTTTCCGACGGTGTCATTCCGAGCGGAGCGAGCAATCTCGCTCTGCGAAGAAAGGCCTTGCGAGATTCCTCGTCGTCTGTCGGCTGCCGGACTCCTCGGAATGACAGGCCAGGCGAGTATTTCAGCATCTTGGTGAGAAAGGTGATTCCGAAGAATGTTCCAGGGGCTTCCTATCCGTCCTGAGCAGGCCTCGACGATCGCGAAGGGAGTGGACCATCTCTACTACTTCCTCACCGCCGTCGACCTGTTCTTTACCGCGGTTATTTTTCTGACCATCTTTTATTTCGCGATCCGCTACCGGCGGCGCTCTAAGGACGAAAAGGCGACCCAGATTGAGGGATCGCTGCCGCTCGAGATCGCCTGGTCGGTCGTCCCGCTCGTCCTCACGGTCGTGATGTTCCTCTGGGGGTCCAGCCTATACATCCGCAACTCCCGGCCCCCCGAGGCCTCGACGGAGATCTTCGTCATCGGCAAACAGTGGATGTGGCAGTTACAGCACCCCGAGGGCCGACGCGAAATCAACGAGCTCCACGTACCCCTGGGCCGTCCCGTCAAATTGACCATGACGTCCGAAGACGTGATCCACGATTTCTTCATTCCGTCCTTCCGAGTGAAGAAGGACGTTGTCCCCGGCCGCTACTCCACGATCTGGTTCGAAGCTACGAAGACCGGCAGCTTTCACTTCTTCTGCGCCCAATACTGCGGCACCAACCACTCGCTCATGAGAGGTGAAGTCATCGTGATGAAGCCGGATGACTACGAGCGCTGGTTGAGCGGAGGCGTTCAGGCGCAGACGATGGCGGGCGCCGGCGCCGCGCTCTACGAGCGCTTCGCCTGCATCACCTGCCACGGGACCGGGAAGGGCCCGCCGTTTGTGAACCTTTATGCAAGCACGGTGAAACTCAGCACCGGCGAGGCCGTCGTTGTTGACGACGCTTACCTTCGCGAGTCGATTCTTTATCCCTCGGCGAAAATCGTGGCGGGCTACCCGCCCATTATGCCGACGTTCAAAGGCCAAATCACGGAAGAAGAGTTATTGGAGCTCATCTCGTATATCAAGTCGCTGAAGACGGAAGAAAGGCAGACGGCAAAATAATGGCCACCGCAGCCCTGGAACCCGAAATCGATACTCGCGTTCACTACCTGAACGTGAACTACGGCATCCGGTCGTGGCTTCTGACCACGGACCACAAGCGGATTGCCCTGCTCTACCTCGCCTCCATCACGGTCTTCTTCTTCGTGGGCGGGGCCGCTGCCGTCCTGATGCGCCTGAACCTCATCGAGCCCCAGGGTCTCCTCCTGCAGCCGGAGACTTACAACAAACTCTTCAGCATGCACGGAATCATGATGGTGTTCTTCTTCATGATCCCGTCCATTCCCGCCGTGTTGGGTAATTTTCTCGTGCCCATGATGGTCGGCGCGCGTGACCTGGCTTTCCCCAAGCTCAACCTCTTGAGCTGGTACGTATTCATGCTGGGAGGACTCTTCGAGCTTTACGCCATTTTTGCCGGAGGCGTCGACTCCGGGTGGACGTTCTACACTCCGTTGAGCACCACCTATTTGAATACCCACGTGATGGCTGCGGCTCTGGGAGTTTTCATTGCGGGCTTCGCCTCCATCCTGACGGGATTGAACTTCATCGTCACCATCCACAAGATGCGCGCTCCCGGACTGACCTGGTTTCGCATGCCCCTCTTCCTCTGGGCGATCTATGCGACCAGTATCATTATGGTCCTCGGCACCCCGGTGGTCGCCATCACTTTGGTCCTCGTCGCCCTGGAGCGTGCGTTCCACGTTGGCGTCTTTGACCCGGCGCTGGGCGGCGATCCCATCCTTTTCCAGCACCTCTTCTGGTTTTATTCGCACCCGGCCGTCTACATCATGATTCTGCCCTCCATGGGCGTGGTCAGCGAACTGATCACCTGCTTCTCCAGGAAGAGAATCTTTGGCTACAGCTTTATTGCCTTCTCCAGCGTGGCCATCGCCGTCATCTCGTTTCTGGTCTGGGGTCACCACATGTTCGTCAGCGGCCAGTCCGTTTACGCGGGGCTGGTCTTCTCCGCCTTGAGCTTCGCCGTGGCCATCCCCTCGGCCATCAAGGTCTTCAACTGGACGGCCACGATGTACAAAGGTTCGGTCTCCTACGACGCCCCCATGTTGTACGCGATGGGATTCATCGGCCTGTTCACCATGGGAGGCTTGACCGGCCTCTTCCTCGCCAGCCTTGCGACGGACGTTCACCTCCACGACACTTACTTCGTCATCGCCCATTTCCACTACATCATGGTGGGAGGCGCCGTCATGGGTTATCTGGGCGGAATCCATTTCTGGTGGCCCAAGATCTCCGGGCGGCTTTATCCCGACGGCTGGGCGCGCTTCGCGGCCCTGGTGATTTTCATCGGCTTCAATCTCACCTTCTTCCCGCAGTTCATGCTCGGTTACCTGGGGATGCCGCGGCGCTACCCCATCTACCCTCAGGAGTTCCAGGTCATGAACGTGATGTCGAGCGCCGGCGCCTCGATCCTGGGCGTCGGATATCTCATTCCCCTGGTTTACCTGATCTGGTCCATGCGCTACGGACCGGTTGCGGGACCCAATCCCTGGGGGGCCAAGGGCCTGGAGTGGCAGACTCCCTCTCCGCCGCCCACGGAGAATTTCGAGAGGACACCGACGGTGACCGAAGAGGCGTATGCCTACGGAAACGCCGCACAGGAGGCGCACGTTGGCTGACAGCCACGCCGCTTTAGCGGAACAGTTCGACGACGTCGAACAACAACACGACGCGGCCAGCCTGGGAATGTGGCTGTTCCTCGCCACCGAGGTGATGTTTTTCGGCGGCTTGTTTGCCAGCTACACCATCTTCCGCTCGCGCTACGATCTGGCGTTTATCGAGGGCAGCCATCACCTCAACGTCACTCTGGGAAGCATCAATACGGTAATCCTGCTCGCCAGCAGCTTCACCATGGCGCTGGCCGTCCGCAGCGCCCAGCTGGGCCGGCGCAGGACCCTGATCGTCTTTCTGCTGGCGACGATCGTCCTAGGCCTGGCGTTCCTTGGAATCAAACTTTCCGGCGAGTATTACAGGGACTGGATTGAGGGGACGGTGCCCGGCCTTCACTGGAGCTACCAAAGCCCCCGCGCCCCGCAAGTCGAACTCTTCATGTGTTTCTATTTCTTCATGACGGCATTGCACGCGACGCACATGATCGTGGGGTTCGGAATCATGGCGGTGCTGATCATCATGGCCGCGCGAGGCCAGATCTCCGCCGAGCGCTGCAATCCCGTGGAGATGGCGGGCCTTTACTGGCACTTTGTGGATATCATCTGGATTTTCCTCTTCCCCCTGCTCTACCTGGTTGGAGGGCGATACTGATGTCGCAACACTCGGGACATGTTGTTTCGGTGAAATTCTATTCTCTGATTTTCATTCTTCTCGTTGTCCTGGCGATGCTGACCACCGGCATGGCCTTTGTGGATCTGGGCGCGTTCAATACGGTCGTGGCCCTGGTGATCGCGTTCACGAAGGCAACGCTGGTGGCGCTCTTCTTCATGCACCTCCGCTGGAGCCCCGCCCTTCAGCGCATTGTCGGCGTCGCCGCCCTTTTGTGGCTGGCCATCCTCATCGCTTTGACCTTGAGTGATTACCTGACGCGCGGCTGGATCCCTGCCCCCGGCAGTTGGGAAAGCTCCCTGAACTTTACTCGCGACTTCGTGGCCTCGCTCCTCGGCTGGAGCTGAAGAGGCATACCCGGCGAGCCAAAAACCGTACGGCCCACAAAACCATGGGGAATGTCATCTTGAGGAGTCCCGGCGTGCCGGGACGACAAAGGGTCTCTGCCTTTATCTCGCGGTATCCATGCCGGGATTCTTCGGTCGCCAAGGCGACCCCAGAATGACGTCGGTGCCGGGGGCAGGTCTCCTCAAAGGGCGGCCCTGACTTCCTCAGGGCCGAATTGCTTTGAAGCATGTGCGATGGAGGTGCTATTCTCTGCCGTCGCCTTTCGGTTTTGCCGCGGGAATCCTGGAAATGGCTGAAGCTCCTCGCACCCGGATTCGCTGGGTCCTCATCGTCTGGATGTTCGTCTTGAGCGCGGTCGCCTACCTCGATCGGGTCAATATCTCCATTGCCGGCAAGTCGCTCATGCAGGACTTTGGGCTTACCAACGTCCAGCTCGGGTGGGTCTTCAGCTCCTTTGTCGTGGGATACGCTTTGTTCCAGGCCCCCGGCGGACGCCTGGCCGACCGGCTGGGCCCGCGCTGGGTGCTCACGGCAGGAGTCGTCTGGTGGGGAGTCTTCACCAGCCTCACCGCGTCAATCCCCAGAGGCATTGGTTCAGCCCTTGCCCTATTTCTGCTGGTGCGGTTTCTCCTGGGCGCGGGGGAGGCCGTGGTCTATCCCGCCTCGAATCGCGTAGTGGCCAACTGGATCCCCACCAGCGAGCGAGGTATTGCCAATGGACTGATTTTTGCCGGTGTCGGCGTCGGGGCGGGAATCACGCCACCGCTGATCACTTCGATCCTGGTTCACTATGGCTGGCGCTGGTGCTTCTGGATCAGTGCGCTGATCGGGTTCGTCGTGGGGGCCATCTGGTACGTCCTGGCGCGCGACACCCCGGGCCAGCACCCGCGCGTATCCCCTGCGGAACTCGAGCATATCCGCGCCGGACTCAGCAAGAGCGTCGAGCAGGCCACCACCTCGGTCCCGTGGCGGGCGATCTTCACGAGCAAGGAAGTGCTGGCGATTACCTTCAGCTATTTCACCTATGGCTACGCGGCGTATATTTTCTTCACCTGGTTCTTTATCTACCTCACCAGCGTCCGAGGGCTGAACCTGAAGTCGGGTTCTTTCTATACCATGCTTCCCTTCCTCGCGATGGCGGTCTGCTCTCCCTTGGGCGGAATCGTGTGTGATGTCCTCACCCGCCGTGGCGGCAAGCGCCTGGGACGCTGCGGGGTCGCCGGGTTCGGCGTCGCCCTGGCCGCCATCTTCCTCGCCCTCGGTGCTCGGGTGGAGAGCGCCCGGCTTGCCAGCGTGGTTTTGGCCGGCGGCGTCGGAGCGCTCTACCTCGCACAGAGTTCTTATTGGTCGGTCAGTGCGGATATCGCCGGCCCTTCGGCGGGACTGGTCTCGGGCCTCATGAACATGGGCGGGCAAGCCGGCGGGGCGCTTACCGCCACCCTCACACCGATTCTCGCCGATCACTTCGGTTGGGCGGCGCCTTTCCTCGTGGCCGCCGGCCTCTGCGCCGCGGGTGCGGTGGCGTGGGCCATGGTGAATCCCGAGCGCGAGTTGGCTCTCGAGCCCATGACCGTCAAGCCTGCGGCGAAGCCGCCGGGGATTTCTTCCGCGCCTCCATAAAGATCTCGTGCAAGCGGCGCGCAACGACCCGCTCTTCGCCGGGCTCCATCATGAAAGGTGTCACGCTCAGGCCCTGCGGGTAATCGCCCACCAGACAGACGATGCTGGGTTCGCCGACCTCCAGCCGTTGCGCGCATTCGGCCTTGGTCATGCCGAACGCCGCTTCGTCCCACTGCAGGGAAAGATGCGGAACGTGGTTGGCGACGTCGGGAACGAAGCGCGCGGTGGAAACCCCGGGTATCGAGGCAAGGGCTTTCTCGATGACCTCGAGACGCCTCTCCCAGTCTTTCCATTCCGCCTCGTGATCGACCTTGAGATAGCGTTCGACGGCGGCGTACATGCCCACAATCTCTTCTTTGCCCGCCTTCATGGGACGCCCGATCGTGTCTTCGTGCGGGTTATTGTTCAGCAACGCCGCCTCGATCAGATCCCTGCGTCCCAGGAGCAATCCCGCGCACTGCGGACCCCGCAAACCCTTGCCCCCGCTGAAGGCCACCAGGTCAAACCCCATCTTGTTGTAGTCACTCAGGTGCGAAGGCGGGGGCACGTCCGCCGCCGCGTCGTTGAAGGTCACCACGCCGTGGCGCTTCCCGGCGGCAATGAATTGCTCCAGGGAGATCCGTCCCTCGTGCTGCGCGGCGTTCAGGAAATACATCATCGCGGTTTTTTCGCTGAAGGCGTTTTCCATCTCTTCCGGCGTCTCCACCACCACCAGCCGCACCCCCACGTTGCGGATGGCATGGTCGAAAGCATTGCGATGAGATTTCTGAATGATCACCTCACTTTTCATCCCGGTCAGGTCCGGCAGGCGCTGGATCTTCTCCGGGTCTTTTCCTGTTACCGCCGCCGCGGTCGCCAGCATGATGGCCCCCGCGGCTCCGGAGGTGACCATCGCGGCCTCCACGCCCAGCATCCCGGCAATCTTTCCCCCGACCGCTTGCTGAAGCTCCAGGATGTAGACGTA
>Ga0315268_10009383_pt1 | contig 10161 bp, 11 predicted proteins | sample C1_top_MG_FD_204535 | JGI IMG/M metagenome (GOLD analysis project Ga0315268, IMG submission 204535) | Sediment microbial communities from Yellowstone Lake, YNP, Wyoming, USA - C1_top | ecosystem: Environmental > Aquatic > Freshwater > Lake > Sediment | place: USA: Wyoming | collected 2017-08-01 | reverse complement strand
AAGGAGCGTGCACCATCCTTGGATGTGTGGGCGAATATCGTCGGGGTTTGTAATCAGCGGAGTCCATGAGGCTCTAATCTCGATTTCTGCCTCATCACTACGCGGAGAGAGTTTTCCAAATGATGCGCTGGCAACCCTTGTGACGGTTCCGCTAACCGCAACATATTTGCAGCCCGCAAGGGAGAGGGATTCCAGTAGCCAGTTCCAACCAACTTCGGGTAAGAGAGGATCCTCTTGCATCACCATATCGACATCTGCGCGGATATAAGTGACACAGCGGAATTCACCCTCCCATGTTTCTTGACCACCGGGTTCGTGAAGCAAGACAAAGCGACCAGATGCAATTTCGTCTTCGGCATCTCCCAGAAGACCGTTGCTCACATCTGCCGAGAACGCGTATGAGAAAGCCGCCAGTTTTTGGGGGGGCGGAACTTCTTCAAGGAGTATTTCTGCACGAGGAGTAACGGCGCGCAGGCTGTCGACAATTTTTGCGAAACCCTTTGCGTCCACTACCTCAATGTATGGATAACTCTGCAGCAAAGGTGGGAGGCGGGGCGGTAATCTAACGCACGTGGCTATCCTTCTCGCGCTTTTCTCATCTTTGTTATGGGGGAGCTCGGATTTTGAAGGCGGGCGATTAGCCAAGCGATTGCCTGCAATTGCAGTGACGGGGATTTCGCAAGCGATCGGATTGATTTTCGGCCTCATTATTGTGATCGCAACCGGACAGTGGAGGGCGACTGCTTTCGGCCATCACGGGTATTTCTTTCCGGCGGTGATAGCCGGAATCACTGGTTATTTGGGTCTGGTCTTTTTGTATGCAGGGTTGGCAAGTGGCCGCATGGGGGTTGTGTCGCCGATTAGCTCTCTTTGCGCAATTATTCCTGTCACTGTCGCATTGATAACTGGCGAGCACGTGCCTTACCTCAAAGGTATCGGAATAGCCATCGCGCTTGTGGGCGCATTTTGTGCCAGCGGCCCGGAGATCTCTCAGGGTCTGCCACTTCGCCCGGTGCTTCTGGCTGTGGGTGCAGCTGTAGGTTTTGGAACCGCGCTTACTTTCATGGCAAAGGGGTCTGTCTCAAGTGCATTGATGACGATGGTGATGATGCGTGTGACGACTTTGATCATGTCGGGTGCCATTGCGTTGAAATATCGCAACCTGGGTGGAGTCCAAAAATCAGATTTACCGAAATTGATCTATGTTGGCATCGCGGATTTTTCGGCGAACGTGCTTCTCGGGATTGCATCCACCCACGGGTTGGTCTCGGTCGTTATGGTTCTTGGCTCGCTCTTCCCGATCATGACGGCAGTCTTGGCTTTCAAAATTCTGCACGAGCGTTTGCACCGCGTTCAGTACGCCGGGATCTTCCTGGCAGTTGTGGGCGTTGCGCTTATTTCTGGGTCGTGACAGGGAAAGTGCAGGTGTGAAAGATCGTTCCCTCTAACTCTTCGGTTTCGATTTTCTCAAAACGGGCTAAGAGGTCGAGGTAATCGATCTTATTTTCTCCACCGACATGTGCGGTGATGCTCAACTTCAGTTGCGAGATCGCTCCCGCGTCGAGCAGTTCCGAGATCATCGCCATGCCGCCTTCGACGGAGAGATTGTCGCCGAATTCCCAGCGTGCCCGCGCAACTGCCTCCACGGGAGAGAGGGACCACCAGTGCGCTTTTAGGTTTTGATCAAGGAGAGCTGGTCGCGTATGAGAAATAATCACCAGTGGCACTGGAGTTCTCTGATAGCGCTCATGGCGAGCGGTGTTTCCGCCGATAAGGATTGCATCGGATTGCCGACGGCGGACAAGGAAGCGCGCCCGGTCGAGGGGAGTAGTGACTGCATCTGATGTTCCGAGCAAGGTGCTAGATCCGTCGGCGCCGAGCACGAGGGATGCAATCACAGCCATCCTCGAACTCTAACCCGGCCATGTCAGTGGGCCTTGCTAGCCTCTGGTTCATGATCATCGACTGCGATACCTGCATCATGAGAGATATTGCCTGCCAGGACTGCGTTGTTACCTCTCTACTCGCTCCGCGCGAAGATGTGAGTGAAAAGACCGTGGAGGCCATCGGATTGCTCTCCTCACGCGGGATTGTGCCTCCAAATCGCTTCCAGCGGGCGGTTCAGGGCTAATTCCAAGGTTTGCCACCCCCTCCTCGGGTTGAGTCAAAACGGCTGCCCCGTTAGCCTGACCAGATGAAATACGCCAAGGTGGCCAGAGCTGGTCTCGCTCTCGCAACCTTGGTAGTGACAGCAGCCCCAGCTAGTGCGGCACCGTCGCTGCAAGATGTTCAACGCCAAATAGTGCAACTGCAAGAGCAAGCCGCTGCCTCAGCAGAAGGGGCCCAAGCCGCCAAAGTTCAACTTGATCAACTGACCCGCACTCTGAGCGGGATTCGCCAACAGGCCGCGGTGCAAGGGGCCAGCGTCTCCCAACTGCGTAAATCCCTTGGCGCTATTGCCATCTCTCAGTACCAATCGGGGGGGCTGAGCCAGAGCTTGGAACTCCTTTTCTCCTCAGATCCGACCCTCTACCTATCCTCGGCCGGATCCCTGGATGCCATAACCCGGCGCAAGTCGATGCAACTTCATCAATACGCCGCAGCGAGGCAGAGGCTTGATGCCACGACCTTGACCGTGAATGACAAATTGGCTTTGGTGCGGGCAACTCAGGCGCGCCTGGCCGCTCAAACGGCTTTGGCAAACTCAAAGTTGAGGGATGTAGAGAAACTTCTGGCTAAGCTGAAAAAAGCCGACCGGATTCGCCTGGCCAAGTTAACTGAGCAAGCCAACGCCCAGGATCAGAGATCTTCACTCGTGTTTGCCAAGAGTGCTGGTGGCATCTCGGGCCGTGCCGGCATCGCCATCCGTTTTGCCCTCAAACAAATTGGCGATCGGTATGTATTCGGCGCCGCCGGAATGATCTACTGGGATTGCTCGGGCCTGACGATGCGCGCCTACCAAGCAGCTGGCGTATCCCTTCCGCACTCTGCAGCAGCCCAAGCCAACTACGGCAGGAGAGTGTCACTGAATGCCTTGAAACCAGGGGACCTAGTTTTCTTTGGAACTCCAATCTCGCATAATGGCATTTATCTTGGTGGCGGCAAAATGGTGGATGCACCGCATACTGGCGCGCGCGTCCGAGTTGAATCGTTTGGCGCATGGTTTGGAAGCGAACGACTTGTCACCGCTCGCCGCTTCTAAATGAAAAAAATCCTTTTTGTCACAAATGATTTCGGTCCACGGACGGGCGGAATCGAATCCTTCATCATGGGGTTGGTGGAACGCCTTCCTAGGAATTCTGTAACGGTCTTCACTTCCTCACAAGGTGACACAACAAGTTATGACGCCAAATGGCGGGCTGATTATGGCGTCGAGGTCATTCGCGACCGCACCAAGATGCTGTTGCCCACACCGCGGGTGGCACGGGCGCTCAAGACGATAGTCCGACAAAATGATTTTTCGGTTGCCTGCTTCGGAGCCGCCGCGCCGCTTGGACTTCTCGCAGCGACCCTGCGCAAAGCAGGCATCGCTCGCATTGTTTCCCTCACACACGGCCATGAGGTCTGGTGGGCCAAGGTCTTTCCCTTCTCTTTAGCGATTCGTCGCATCGGTGACACCGTCGACGCCCTCACATACTTGGGGGAATTCACGCACCGAAATATTTCATTGGCGCTTTCGCTGAAGGCGCAGAAAGCTATGGTTCGAATCGCTCCAGGGATCGATGTTGCGCACTTCATGCCCGAGAGTCAACCGAGCCACCTGCGCGATGAACTTGGCCTTACACAAAAGTCTGTCATCGTCAGCGTGGGCCGACTAGTTCCTCGCAAAGGACAAGACCGCCTTATCGAAGCGTTACCGTTGATCGCCAAGGCAATTCCCAATGTCCACCTTCTTCTGGTGGGCGAGGGAAGCTATCGCAAGACATTGGAGAAGTTGGTTGATGAGAAAAAAGTTGGCGATCTAGTTACCTTCGTCGGTCGCGTTGCCTATACGCAACTTCCCAACTATTTCCGGTGTGGAGACATATTTGCAATGCCTTCGCGCTCCCGTATGGCTGGTCTTGAAGTTGAAGGGCTTGGCATCGTGTACCTCGAAGCCAGCGCCTGCGGGCTGCCAGTGATTGCCGGCAATTCCGGCGGCGCACCCGATGCCGTGGTGGATGGCGTGACGGGAATCGTCGTTGATGGAAATAATGTCAATGAGATTGCGGCAGCGATCGTACGAGTGCTCTCGGACCCGAAGAAGATGAAGGCAATGGGATCGGCCGGAAGCGAATGGGTGAGATCGGGTTGGGCGTGGGAAATTTGGTCAGAGAAATTTGCGCAATTGTTGGGGGTTTAAGAAACAAGCCCATGTTTAATGCTCTCGGCCACTGCTTCGCTTCGATTTGCAACGCAGAGTTTGCGATAGATAGAAGATAAATGAGTCTTGACGGTGGCTTCGCTTATGAAGAGATCCGCGGCAATTTGCGAAGACATCTTTCCTTTGGGTAGCAGTGCCAAGACTTCGAGCTCGCGGGCTGTTAAGCCAAAGCTGTTTTCTTTCCGAGCCATTGCCGCACTGAGCCCCTTGCCGGTGAAACTCAAGGGGGATGTGAATGAATGCGAAACTGCAGCTAGGACTTCCTTAACCGGATCGCTTTTGAGCACGTAGGCGCTCGCGCCGGCCTGCAGACAAGCAAGCAGATAGGCATCGTCGTCATTGAGGGTCAGAATCACGATTCCAATGGTCGGCGAAATGCGTCTGGCCCACGAAACCACTTCGAGCCCGCTCCCGTCGGGAAGATTTAAGTCAACGATGATGACGTGCGGATCCTTATGTGCAATTTGCGCAAATGCTTCACTTTTCGTGGCGGCCTCGCCGATGACGTTGAAACCTTCACTATTGAGGGCGGCTCGAAGCCCATCGCGAACAACTTGGTGGTCGTCGATGAGTAGGACGGAAATATGAGAATTACTCATGTGCATGTTGTGCTGTTGGTATTCGAAGGGAGACACGTGTACCTCTGTTGTCAGATTCGATCCTGAGAACCGCGTTGATTGACTTGGCACGATCGCGGATGGTCTGGATTCCATAACGCTCGTCAGCTGCAACGGCACCACCGATGCCATTGTCGGCAATGCACAGTTCGATTATCTCGCCTTTTTTCTGCAGCGATAGCGTGACTACCTGTGCTTGCGCGTGGGAGACAATATTTCGAAGGATCTCCTGTGCGATACGGTGAATTTCGTAGGAGAGTTCGGAATCAATGTCCGGGATGGTCTCGTCGATGGCAAGTTGCAACTCAAGGTCGCTGCAGTTTTCCTGCGCGGCATTTTTGATACTCTGTGCCAGTGAGACCATGGAGGGTTGACGTAGAAAATAAATCTCTCTACGCACCTTGTCGATTAAATCCGTAACTGTGAAGCGCAATGCCCTGATTTGAGAACGGGCATCCATCGAGGTCTCTGGATTCGCCAAGAGAATATCGAGAGAATATCCAACACCCACCAGATCTTGGGCGATTCCGTCATGCAACTCTCGCGCTAGGCGCACCCGATCAGCGTTTGTCATCGCCTGGCTCTAGTTGTAGAGCGCCTCAATCTCGTCGGCAAATTCCTTTGCGACGATATGTCGCTTGATAGAGAGCTTGGCAGTTAGTTGACCCCCAGAGATTGTGAAATCTGTCGGTAGAATAGTGAATTTACGGACAGATTCCGCACGACTGACCGCTTTATTTGCTTCGTCAACCCCTGTCTGAATTACCGCAATGAGATCTGGATCCTTTGCCAATTCGGCAACGCTCGTCCAGTCTTTCTTGTGGATGGAGACCCAAGGTTTTAACGCATCTAGATCAAGGGTAATCAAAGCTGCGATAAAAGGTTTGTTGTCGCCAACCACCATGCATTGGCTGACAAGAGGATGGGCGCGGATTCGATCTTCCAGTACTGCGGGGGCGACGTTCTTGCCACCCGATGTGACGATCAATTCTTTTTTTCGGCCAACGATGAAGAGATAACCTTCGTCATCGAGGCGTCCGAGGTCACCGGTTCTAAACCATTGATCCTCGGTGAAAACTTCCTTGTTTGCCACATCGTTCTGCCAGTAGCCGCGCATGACGATCGGACCCTTGATAAGGACTTCGCCGTCATCGTCAATGCGAATCGATGTTCCCGGGATTGGTCGCCCTACTGACCCGATCCGGAGATGCTGCGTGAGATTGAGTGTGGCACCTGCTGTCGTTTCAGTCAGCCCGTAGCCTTCCAAAATCCGAATGCCGGCGCCGCGAAAGAAGTGACCCAAGCGTTCGCCAAGTGGCGCACCTCCTGAGATTGCGGCTTCTACTCTGCCACCCAGATTCGTGCGAATCTTGGAGAAGACTAATTTGTCGAAAAGTCGGTGTTTAACTAGCAGAGGTAGGGAGATATTGCCCTTATCCATCGCTTGACTATAAGCGATGGCGACTGCGGCGGATTTGCGGAATATCGCACCCTTTCCGCCGGCTTCGGCATGCGCCTCTGCACCGTTGTAAATCTTTTCAAAAATTCTAGGCACCGCAAGAACAAATGTCGGTCTGAAAGAAGCCATATCAATGGCAAGACGCGAACTGGGATCACCGCAATGTGCCATGTGGAGTCCTGCACTCACCGATCCGATTTCAACCATACGGCCAAATACGTGGGCGACGGGGAGAAAAAGAAGAGTCGAGCCACCTGGCTTCAAAAATAGATCGGCCGCACCCTGAACTACGTTGCCGCACTCTGAGAGGAAGTTTCCGTGGGTGAGTTGCACGCCCTTTGGTTTGCCCGTCGTGCCGGATGTGTAAATCAAAGTTGCCAAAGTATCGGGTACGAGCGCATTTCGGCGCCGGTCGATTTCTTCGTCGGAAACGCCGGCACCTGTTGTAGTGAGAATATGCATCGCCTCTTCGGTGATGGTCCACATACTCTTGGTATGGGCAGGAAGAACCCTAGAGACTAATTCACGGTGTGTTGGTGTCTCAACGATAATTGCAACGGCGCCAGAGTCACTGAGAATCCATTCGACTTGCTCTGCCGACGATGTCTCAAAAATTGGCACTACGCAGCCACCAGCAAACCAAATTGCAAAATCTAGAATCGTCCACTCGTATCTTGTCCGTGCCATTATGGCGACACGGTCGCCGATTTGAACGCCCGCGGCAATCAGTCCCTTTGCGGCAGCCCTGACCTCGGCTTCAAATTCCCTGGCTGTGACTTCTTGCCAGCCTTGCCCTAATGGCCGCGAAAGCATGATGCGTTCTGGTTCAAACCATGCACGTTCGGCAACGAGATTTGTGAGATTTCCAGCTGTGGCTGCAGGAACAAGGGCGGGTATCGTCATTTCATTCATGCCTCCAACGCTAGCGCGACTGGAAGCGTAAAGGGAGGGGGTAACCTTCGGACATGACTGATATAACTACTGGCACGATTTCTATCGACGCCCCCCTTGCGAAAGTTGAGGGGATTCTCTTCGACCTCGCTCAATACCCCACGTGGTCCAGTGCGATTAAATCAGTCAATGTCCTTGAAAAAGATGTGAAGGGGCGTGCAACTTCGGTCACTCTTTCTATAGACGCCGGCATGATGAAAGACCGCGTCACGCTTGACTATGACTGGAGCCAGGCTCCAGGGCGCCTGAGTTTTTCCATGACTGATGCGGATCTTTTGACTGCCATGGACGGCGCCTACATAATTGCTGCTGAAGATGAGGATACGACGAAAGTTACATACGAACTGCACGTCGACCTTTCAATGCCTATTCCAGCCATGATGCGTCACAAAGCCGAGAAGGCGACGATAGATATGGCCTTGGGACAGCTCAAGACTTTCGCGGAGAAATAGATGGCTTATTCGATCGGTGTCGATGTTGGCGGCACCAAGGTACTAGGCGGCGTTGTTAATGAGCACGGAACGGTGCTCGCTCATGCTCGTAGAAACACACCACGCCAAGGCGGCTCTGCATTAACGCAGGCCATCGCCGACGTTGCCTTGGAACTTATGAGGGATTACGACGTCGAATGTGTGGGGATCTCTGCAGCGGGTTTTGTTTCATCAGACCGTAAGACAATGCTGGCCACTCCAAATATTGCCGGGTGGAATGGAGTCAACCTCGACAAGGAACTCGGCGTGCTCATTGGACTTCCGCTTGTTATAGAAAACGATGCAAACGCAGCCGCTTGGGGTGAGGCACGATTTGGCGCCGGCGTAAATGAGGATCACATGATGATGCTCACCATTGGCACTGGAATCGGTGGCGGGGTTGTCGTTAACGGCCAGCTCTACCGCGGAGCTTTTGGGGTTGCCGCCGAATTTGGACACATGAGAGTTGTTCCTGAGGGCCATCTTTGTGGTTGCGGCGCACGGGGATGTTTTGAGCAATACGCATCGGGAAACGCACTCTTGCGCCATGCTCGTGAGGCGATTAGCGCCTCTCCCGAAGTAGCCCGCAACCTACTTGCACTTGGAGATGGCACGGTTGCCGGCCTGACCGGAAAGCACATTACTGATGCGGCACGACAAGGTGACGCCGTCGCCCTGACCGCATTCAACACGACTGCTCAATGGCTTGGTGCAGGAATCGCTTCACTCTCTGTTGTTTTGGATCCTGCCTGCGTTGTCATCGGAGGAGGAGTGATTGACGCCGGTGAAATTTTGCTAGGACCTACTCGAGAGGCGGTAGAGCGAAACATGCCTTTTGCTGGCAAGCATCCATCCCCGCGAATCATCGCCGCAGAGCTAGGCAATGAGGCGGGGCTTGTGGGCGCAGCAGATTTGGCGCGCGCCTAGATCATTCAATGGGAAATTTAAGTTTTATCAACCGACGGATTTCATCCATTGATTGCATGATTTGGTAGGTCTCATCCAAAGTCAGAAGAGATGACTCTGTTCGTCCGGTGCGGACTACATTGGCGAATTCGATGGCCTGTTCTCGCCATCCACCGCCTTGGTAGTCATTGGGATATTCCGTCACTGAATCGTCGTTGAGCACCACGCGCATGGGAGCCGGCCTGTAGAAAGTTCTATCGATTTCTATCCGACCCAATGTTCCGCTGATGACGGCGCGGCAAGGTGTCACCGTGATCATGTTCGCCGTCAAAATTGCCTGCGCGCCAGATGAGTAGTCAAATATTGCCGTTGTCTGGCTGTCGACACCTTCGGATGTGAAAGCAGCAGAAGCTGTGATTTTCTCGGGTACACCTAGCACCATATGCGCAAAGGAGATTGGATAGACAGCCAGGTCAAGCACCGCTCCGCCGGCGAATTCTGGCAGCATCAATCGTGGAATCTGCAAAGGTGCAAGGCGCTGTCCATGGTCTGCCTCAACGGAGATGACTTCGCCGATCACCCCATCGTTGAGTATCTGACGTGCTTTCTTGATGTGCGGAAGAAAGCGTGTCCACATGGCTTCCATCAAGGCCAGATTCTGCTCTCTGGCGGTATCGATCATGAGTCTGGCTTCGGAGGCATTTACCGCAAATGGCTTCTCGCAAAGGACTGGCTTACCTGCCCGCAAGGCGAGCAACGTATTCGACACGTGAGCCGGGTGAGGCGTTGCAACATAAATCCCGTCGATCTTTGGGTCGGCCACCAATTCTTCATAACTTCCGTATGCTGCGCAGTCTTCAAATTGCGCTGCGAAGGCATGGCCTTTCTCTTTTGATCTAGACCCCACGGCCGCCACCTTGTGGTCAGGCAAAGGTTGTAGATCAAAGGCAAAAGATCTGGCAATTCCGCCCGTGCCGATAATTCCCCAATGAAATGGCTTATTCATATCGACAACTCTAAGGGTGCTTACAGGATTGCGCCATGCAGAATTTATGAACCATCGCTGTTTCGAGTAATAAGGAAGAGGTCAACTAAAATAGTGGACCAACTAAAATCAGGAGCGCCGTGGCCTTCAGCTGTAATTGGGTTGTAGTACTCTCTAAAGCCATGTTTGCGAGCCAATTCCAAACTTTTATCCGCGATTATTCGGGCCAGATCGGCTCGTCCATGACGGATTAATCCGCGGGCTAGATACCAATTGCTGTTGATCCATGTTGGGCCACGCCAGACCAGAATATTGCCCACCGTAGCCGGCATAAAAGTTGGCTCGTTCATGGCAACACTAGGGATTGGGTAGGGTGCCCAATACTCATCTGGGTTCGTAATGTGTTCGAT
>Ga0315268_10009382_pt1 | contig 10162 bp, 8 predicted proteins | sample C1_top_MG_FD_204535 | JGI IMG/M metagenome (GOLD analysis project Ga0315268, IMG submission 204535) | Sediment microbial communities from Yellowstone Lake, YNP, Wyoming, USA - C1_top | ecosystem: Environmental > Aquatic > Freshwater > Lake > Sediment | place: USA: Wyoming | collected 2017-08-01 | reverse complement strand
CAGGCCGAGGCCCAGCGTCGTGAGCAGGAACACCATGGTCAGCAGCACGAGCAGCGGGAACGACCCGCGCATCGGCACCCCGAACCCGAGCGTCATCACGCCGCAGACCAGCAGCGTGTCGATGAAGCCGATGGCGTAGAACGGCAGCAGCTTGCCGGCGATGAACTGCCACGGCCGGATCGGCGTGACGCTGATCTGCTCGATGGTGCCGATCTCCTTCTCCCGCGCCACCGCCATCGCCGAGAGGATCATCGTCATCACCATGAGCACCATGGCGAGCACGGCCGGGATGTAGAACCAGCGGCTCTTCAGGTCGGGGTTGTACCAGACCCGCGGTTCCGCCACGATCCGCCCCGGCGGGCGCGGCGCGGCCAGCCGCGCGCCCCCGCGCGCGACCGCCCCGCGCGCGAGCGCCGTCAGGCGTTCCCGCGCCAGCTCGGCCCCTCTGGCCGCGACGATGGCGGCCGCGTAACCCAGCCCGACCGAGGCCGAGGCGGCGTCGCTGCCGTCGGCGATCGCCTGCACGCGCGGCGCCCGGCCGGCCGCGATGTCGTCACCGAAGCCGGCGCCGATGACCAGCGCCACGTCGGCCCGGCCGGCCGCGAGCCAGTGATCGATGCCGGCCGCGGCCCGCTCCTCCCCCACCAGGACGAAATGCCCGGAGGCGGTGAACCGGTCGACCAGGTCGCGGCTCTCGGCGGTGCGGTCCTGGTCCACCAGCAGCAGCGGCACGTCGCGCACGTCGCGGTTGGCGGCGTAGCCGAGCGCGATCAGCTGCACCAGCGGCGCCACCAGGACCATCGGCACCATCCGGCGGTCGCGCCGCAGCTGCTGCAGCTCCTTGATGACGATCTGCCACAGCACCCGCACGGTCACGCCTCCCGGCGGGACAGCCGCGCCGAGGCGAGCCCCAGCACGACCACCGCGTAGATGCACAGCCCGGCCATCTGGCGCCAGTACGGCCCGAGCCCGGTCCCCTTCAGGATGATGCCCCGCAGCACGACCAGGTAATAGCGCGCCGGCACGACGTGCGACACCAGCTCGAGCGCGGGCGGCATGTTGCGGATCGGAAAGACGAAGCCCGACAGGAACATCGCCGGCAGCATGGAGGTGATGATGCCGATCTGGAAGGCCGCGGCCTGCGAATCCGCCAGGGTGGAAACGAGCAACCCCCACCCGAGCGCGCCGAACAGGTAGACGAGCGTCGCGATCAGCAGGTCGAAATACGAGCCGCGCACCGCCACCCCGAACAGCAGGCGCGCGGCCACCAGGATGATCACGGTCGCCAGCAGCGACACGCCCAGGTAGGGCAGCGTCTTGCCGACGATCAGCTGCACCGGGCGCAACGGCGCCACCCGCAACTGCTCCATGGTGCCGCGCTCCTTCTCCCGCACGACCGACAGCGCGGTCGACAGCACCGCCGTCAACATCATGATGAAGCCGATCAGTCCCGGCACCAGGAAGTGGCTCGAGCGCAGCTCGGGGTTGTACCAGACTCGCGGCGCCAGCGCGATGCCCGCCTCCCCGCCGGCCGCCGGGCCGAGCGCCTCGACGCGCGCCGTGGCATTGAGCCGCTCCAGCGTGGCGTTCAGGTTCGTCAGCAGCGCGGAGGCGGTGTTCGCGTCGGTGCCATCGACCAGGAACTGCAGCCGCCCCTCTCGGCCGGCCGCGAGGTCGCGCCCGAACGACTCCGGCACGACGAGCACCGCCCGCGCCCGGTGCCGCGTGAACACCTGCGCCAGGTCGGCGTCGACCGGCAGGACGGCCGTGACGTCGAACTGGCGCGAGGCGACGAGCGCGTCGACCACGGCGCGGCCCGCCGCCCCCGGCGAGCGGTCCTGCACGGCGAGCGGCACGTGCTCCACGTCGAAGCTGATCGCGTAGCCGTACAGCACGAGCATGAACGCCGGCAGCCCGAGCAGCATGGTGAGCGACAGCGGGTCGCGCAGCACCTGCTTGAACTCCTTGAGGGCGATCGCGCGCAGTTTTCTCACGCCGCGCTCCCCCCCTGCGCCGCCGCGAGGCGGTCGGCCAGCTCCACGTAGTGGATGAAGACGTGCTCGAGCGACGGCGCGATCGGCGCCACCGCGACCGGGACGTTGCCGGCCCCCTCGAGCAGGGCCCGCACCCGCCGGCGCCCCTCCTCCCCCTCGTCCACGAGGACGTGCACCCGGTTGCCGAACACCGCCGTCTCGCGGGCCCACGGCTGGCCGCCCAGCGCCTCCAGCGCCTCCACGGTGCGGGGGCAGGTCACCTCGAGCATCGTCGCGCCGGCGAAGACCGTCTTCAGCTCGGCCACCGTGCCGAGCGCCACCAGCCGACCGGCGTGCATCAGCGCGAGGCGGTCGCACTGCTCCGCCTCGTCGAGGTAATGCGTGGTGACGAAGACCGTCACCCCCTCCGTCGCCATCTCCTTGATGAGCCGCCAGAAGCGGCGGCGCGAGAGCGGATCGACGCCGCTCGTCGGCTCGTCCAGGAACAGCACCTCGGGCCGGTGCAGCACCGCGCAGGCCAGCGCCAGCCGCTGCTTCCAGCCGCCCGGCAGCGACCCGGTAACGAGCTCCTCCTTGCCGCGCAGGTCGGCCATGTCGAGCGCCCACGCCTCGCGCTCGCGCCGCGCGTCGCCGCGCAGTCCGTACACGCCGCCGTAGAAGCGCAGGTTCTGGATGACGGTGAGATCCTCGTAGAGGCTGAAACGCTGGCTCATGTAGCCGATGCGCCGCTTCACCGCCTCGGGGTCGGCCACGACGTCCACGTCGAGCACCCGCGCCTCGCCTGCGGTCGGGCGCAGCAGGCCGCACAGCGCGCGGATGGCCGTCGTCTTGCCGGCGCCGTTGCTGCCGAGGAAGCCGAACACCTCGCCCCGCGCCACGGTCAGCGTGAGGTCGGCGAGGGCGGTGAAGCTCCCGAACCTCTTGGTCAACCCGCGGATTTCGACGGCGGCGGTCACGCGGCTATCGCCCCCCCGTCCGTCCGACCGCGCGGTCGAGCGCCGCCGCGGCGAGCCGCACGGACACCAGCGCCTCCGCGTGGTCGAGCCCGGCCCGCAGGAGGGCCGTCTCGGCGTCGAGCAGCTCCGAGGAGGGGATCAGCCCCTCGCGGTAGCGGTCGGCCGCCACCCGACGGCTCTCGCCCGCCGACGCCAGCGCCCGCGCCGCCACCACCGCGGCCGCCCGGGCGGTGCGCAGGTCGAGCCGGCGCGCGGTGACATCGAGGCGGATCCGTCGGTCGAGGTCCTCCAGACGCGCCTGCGCCGCGGCCGCGCGCGCGCGGGCGGCCGAGGTCTCGGCCGCGCTGCGGCCGCCGTCGAAGACGTTCAGCGCGAGGCTCACGCCGACGTCCCAGGTGTCGTTGAACTCCCCCGTGGGCGGGGTGATGCGGCGGTTCGGATTGCTGTAGTCGTAGCCGGCCGTGAGCGCGACCTGCGGCCGCCGCCCGGCGCGCGCCACGCCGACCAGCGCCCGCGCCGCCGCGGCGCGGGCCGCCAGCGCCGCGCGCTCCGGACGCCCGGCCAGGGCGCCCGCCACGAGCGGCTCGAGCGCTTCCCCGGCCTCGCCGCCCGGCGCCGGGAGCGGATCGGCCGCCAGCAGCGGCTGCTCCGCCGGCAGGTCGAGCAGGCGGGCCAGGTCGGCCTGCGCGATCTCCGCGTCTCCGGTGGCGCGCAGCAGCGCCAGCTCGGCGCGGTCGCGCTCGACCTCCACCGCGAGCAGCTCGTGGCTCGCGGCCATGCCGAACTTCTGCCGGTTCCGCGCGTCGGCGGCGTGCGCCGTGTAGGCCGCGATCGCCCCGCCGAGCACGCTCTCCCGCTGTCGCGACACGGCAAGGTTCCAGTAGGCCGCCACGGTCTCCAGAACCAGGGCCGCCTCGCCGCTGTCGGCATCGCGCGCGGCCGCCTCCTCCTGGCTCGCGGCGGCCCGCGCCGTCCCCGCGAGGCGCCCGCCGGTCCAGAGCGGCAGCGCCAGCGAGGCGCGACCGGTCCAGTTGTCGGGCAGGTTCGGGAACAGCGTGCGGGGCGGCTGGCCCGGCAGCGCGAGGGTCAGCTCCGGCACGTCCGACCAGCGGCTGTAGCCTCCCCGCAGGTCGACCGTCGGCAGGCGCGCCGCGCGCGCGGCGCGGGCGTCGGCGGCGGCGGCCCCGGCCAGCTCCTGCAACTCGCGCAGGCGCGGCGCGGCTGCCCGCGCGCGGGCGACCGCGTCGTCGAGCGTCAGGCGGAGCGTGTCGGGCGCCCCCTCGGCCGGCGGCGGCGCGGCAACGGCCCCCCCCGCCGCCAGCGCGACCCACAGGGCCAGCAGGGCCGGCGCGACGCACGAGGGCCGCGGGCACGTCAGTGGACGCCACATCAGGCAACCTCCCCGGCGGCGTCGCGGGCGGCTTCGGCCGCGAGCACGCGCGCCACGTAGACTTCCTCCAGCGACGCGGCGGCGGCTCCGCCCGGCGCGGCGCGCAGGGCGTCTGGCGCGTCGAGCGCCAGCAACCGCCCCCGGTCCATGAGCGCCACCCGCTGGCATCGCTCCGCCTCGTCGAGGTACGGCGTCGTCATCACGATCGTCAGCCCGTCGCGCTGCAGGCGCGCGAGCAGCTTCCAGAAGTCGCGGCGCGACACCGGATCGACGCCGGTCGTCGGCTCGTCGAGCACCAGCAGCTCCGGCGTGTGGATCAGCGTGCAGACCAGCGCCAGTTTCTGCTTCATGCCGCCCGACAGCCGCTCCGCCAGGCGGGCGCGGAACGGGATCATCCGCACCATGTCGAGCAGCTCCTCGCGGCGCGCGCGCCAGTCGCGCACGCCGTGCACCTCGGCGAAGAAGGCCACGTTCTCGTCCACGGTGAGGTCGCCGTACAGGCTGAAGCGCTGCGACAGGTAGCCGACCCTCCCGGCCAGCTCGCGGCCCTGCCGCGCCGGATCGAGGCCGCAGGTGCGGACGCTGCCGCCGTGGGCCGGGATGATGCCGAGCGCCACGCGCAGCGTGCTGGTCTTGCCGGCGCCGTCCGGGCCGATCAGCCCGAACATCTCGCCCTGTCGCACGTCGAACGACAGGTCATCCACGGCCACCGTGGCGCCGTAGCGCCGGACCAGCCGGTCCACGACGAGCGGACGCTCGCTGCCGGTGGTCACGACTGCCCCCGGGCCGCCGCCGCGCGCACCCGCGCCTCGGCCGGCATGCCGGGCTTGAACAGGCCGTCGCCGTTTTCGAGCGAGATCTTCACCTTGTAGACCAGCTTCACCCGTTCGTCGCGGGTCTGCACGTTCTTGGGGGTGAACTCCGCCTGCGACGCCAGGAAGGTGACCCGCCCGGCGCGCCGCTCGCCGCCATCGGTGACCACCTCCGCCTCCTGCCCCAGCCGCAGCCGCCCCAGGTCGGGCTCCGGCACCCAGGCGGTCAGCCAGGCGTGCTCCAGGTCGGTCACGACCGCCACGACGGCGCCGGGGCCGAGCAGCTCGCCCCGCTCGACCGGACGCGCGGTGACCATGCCCGCGACCGGACTGACGACGACGGCGTCGGCCAGCTGCTGGTCGAGCTGCGCCACGCGGGCCGCCGCCGCCGCCGCCTGGGCGCGCGCCGCGTCGATCTCCTCCACGCGGAAGCCGGCCCGCAGCCGCTTCAGCCGCTGCCGGGCCGACTCGAGCCCGGCGGCGGCCGCCTCGCGGCGGTTGCGGGCGTCGTCCAGCGACCGCTCGGTGCCGCTGCCGGCCTCTTCCAGCCCCTGGAAGCGGGTCAGGTCCTTGTCGGCGGTGGCGAAATCCGATTCGGCCTTCGCCACCGCGGCCACCGCCTCGGCCACGTCCTCGCGCCGCGAGCCGGCCAGGCGCAGCCGCAGATTGGCGTCGGCCAGGTCGCGCTCGGCCCGGGCGGCCCGCCGGGCCAGCGCCAGGTCGACCGTGTCGATGCGGGCGATGCGGGCGCCGGCCGCGACCCGGTCCCCCTCCTCCACCGCCAGCTCGACCACCGTGCCGCTCACCTTCGTGGCGACCTGCACCTCGGTCGCTTCGACGTGCCCCGCGGCCACGACCAGATTCGCGTCCCGGCGCCCGCCGCAGCCGGCCGCCGCGAGCAGGAGCGGCAGGGCGAGCCACGCGGCGGCCGCGCGCGCGCGGCGAATGTCGAACGGCAAACGCTTCATGACTCTCCTTGCGCCGGGCCGTCGTCAGACGGCGGCGCCGCTCGGCCGGTCGTCCGCGGACGGGGCCAGCCCCACGGTGATCAGTTCCTCGATGTGCCGCGCGAACCGCTCGCGCGTGGGGCGCGCCGCCTCCGGCCGCCCCAGTTCGAACAGCCGCTCGCGGGCCGGCTCGGTGGCGAAGAAGAACATCAGGCTGCCGACCAGGCTGAGGTGGGTCAGCAGGGGATCGACGGGCCGGAACCGGCCATCGCGCACGCCGTCGGCGATGATTTCGCGCACCGTGCCGAAGATGGCCACGATGCGCGCGAAGAACCCCGCTTCGAGGTGCTGTCCGCCCGAGATCAGCTCGCGCATCATCATGACCGGGAACTCCGGGGTCGCGGCGGCGGTCTCGGCCCAGATCCGCACGAAGTGCCGCAGGCGCTCGTCCGCCGGGCGGTCGGCGGCGGCCAACGGCGCCATGCGCGTCTCGGCCTCGCTGAGGATGTCGCCCAGGATGGCGGTGAACAGCCCCTGCTTCCCCCCGAAATGGTAGTTGATCAGCGCCTTGTTCACCCCCGCCGCGCCGGCGATCGCCTCCACCGTCGTGCCGGCAAAGCCGCGCGCCGCGAACAGCGGCAGGGCGGCGCGCATGAGCGCCGCGCGGGTGGCAGGGGTGTCGTGTCGGCGGGGCGGGCGGGGCTGGGTCATCATGGACTCCCGGATCGGAACCGTTATTAACTGAACGTTTAGTTAAATACAATTCCCGGGAGATGTCAAGCCGCCCTTGCCCCATCAAGTAGAAGGGAAGTATATTTCCAATCATGTCGAATAATAGAACTGTTGACGCCAGGCAGATTGCCGCCGGCTTCAAGGCGCTGGCGCACCCGCATCGGCTGCGCATGTTCCAGCGCCTGATCGCCTGTTGCGCCCCCGGCACGGTCTTCACGGCGGGGCCGGCGGCCTGCGCCTGCGTCGGCGAACTGGGTGACGGGCTGACCCTCGCCCCGTCGACCGTGTCGCACCACCTGAGGGAACTGCAGCTGGCCGGCCTGGTCCGCACCACGCGGCGCGGCCGGCACATCGACTGCTGGATCGATCCGGACGCCGTGTCGGCCCTCGCCGCCATCCTCCTGCCGGCCGGCGCGGCCGCGGGCGACCCGGCGAAACCCGCAGGAGAACCGACCATGACCGCACGCCCGCCCGACGACATCCGCGCCGAAGTGCGCGACCGCTACGGCGCCATCGCGCGCGCCGGCGCCCCCGGTTGCGGCTGCGCCCCCGCGACCTCCGGCGACTGCTGCGGCGCCCCGGGCGGGATCGTGCCCGTGGCGTCGACCCGCCTCGGCTACACCGGCGAGGAACTGGCCGCCGCGCCGGCCGCCGCCGACCTCGGCCTCGGCTGCGGCAACCCGCAGGCGATCGCCGCGCTGCGGCCGGGCGAGACGGTGCTCGACCTCGGCAGCGGCGCCGGCCTCGACAGCTTCCTGGCCGCCCGCCAGGTCGGCCCGACCGGCCGGGTCATCGGCGTCGACATGACCCCCGACATGGTCACCCGGGCGCGCGCCAACGCCCGCGCCGCCGGCGCCGACAACGTGGAGTTCCGCCTCGGGGAGATCGAGCACCTGCCGCTGGCCGACGCAAGCGTGGACGTGGTGATCTCCAACTGCGTGGTCAACCTCTCCCCCGACAAGCCGGCCGTCTGGCGCGAGGCGCTGCGGGCGCTGCGTCCCGGCGGCCGTATCGCCATCTCCGATATCGTCACCAGCGCCCCGCTGCCTCCCGCCCTGCGCGACGACCCCGCCCTCCACTGCGCCTGCATCGGCGGCGCCGCCACGATCGCCGAGATCGGGCAGCAGCTCGCCGCCGCCGGCTTCGTCAACGTCCGCGTCGAGCCGCGCGAGGAGAGCCGCACCTTCATCCGGGACTGGGCCCCCGGCACCGACGCCGAGGCGTGGATCGTCTCGGCCGCCATCACGGCCGAAAAGCCGCGCGCCTCCGCCACCCCCTGACGCGCCGATCGCGTCCGCCAGCCCGCGGCGGCGACCCGGTCCGGCGCACGGTCGGCTCTCTTGACGCCATCCGGCCCGCATGAGATCCTGAGTGTCCCCGGGCAGGTCACGCGGCGCAGGCGCATTCCGCGGAGTCGCACGAGGACCGGAGCAACGGACATGCGCGTCGGATTTCCGCTTCCCGGTGCCGGGTGGGTCCCCGCCCTGACCGTCATTCTGCTCGGGATCATCGCCCTGATGTCCCTGCTGGCCATGGACGGCGGCGTGGACGATGCCTCCATCGTTTACCGCTACGCGGATCGCTGCGCGCACGGCGCGGGCCTGACGTTCAACGACGGCGAGCGGGTGGAGGGCTACACGAGCCTGACCTGGACGCTGCTCCTGACCGTGACGTGTCTGGCGGGGATCCCGCCGGCGGCCGCCGGTGCCGTGCTCAACTGGCTCGCCATCGTGCTCACGGCGCTGGTGCTGGAACGCCTGCTCCGGCGACTCGGCGTGTCGCCGCCACTGCGGCTGATCACGCTGCTGCTCTACGCCGTCTCCTACCCGTTCTTCGCCGTCTGCTACCTGGGGCTGGAATTCGGCCTCTATGCGCTGTTGCTGTCCCTGCTGGCGTCGCGCGTCGTGGCGGCGCAGGCGGACGACGCGCCGCCCCGCGAGGCCCGCCTGGCGGGACTGTTCGGCGGCCTGCTCTTCGCCACCCGCCCGGAAAGCGCCCTGCTGCTGCCGCTCCTGCTTGCCGTCCGCCTCCCCGGACTCCGGCGGCGGCCGGAGCGTCGGCGGGGAATGATCGAGTGCGCGGCCGTGTGGGCGGGCATCGCGGCCGTCGTGACCGCATGGCGGCTGGGGGTCTACGGCGAGATCCTGCCCAACAGCATGCTCGCCAAGTCTCCAACCGCCGTTCCGGGACGACTGGGGCCGCCGGCGGAGGATATCCGGGCGGGGCTGGCGTACATCGTGCTGGCCCTGCGCGCCAATCCCCTGCTGCCCCTGATCCTCGCCGGCACCGCGGGGCTGATGCTGCTCGCTCCGGGCGGCATCGCGATGCCGATGCTGCTGCTGCCGGTGATCCCCAGCCTCCTCGTCTCGATCGTGGGCGGCGGCGACTGGATGCCGCACTACCGCTTCGTGTGGATCAACCAGCCCCTGCTGCTCGGCTGCTTCGCCGTCGGCGCGGAGCGCCTGCGTCGAATGTCCCGCTGGCTCGGCGCGCTCTACGTGGTCCTGGCCGTGGGACTCGCGGGGGGGACGGCGTGGCGCGAGGCGCGGCTTCAGCTGCCGCCACGCACGGTGCGGGATGAGCCACTGATGGCGGTCTATGCCCGCCTCGGGAGACTGCTGAATGCGCGCTGGGATCCCGCCGACATCGCCATGCCCGAGGCGATCGGGCGGTTCGGCGCAGCCGGGCCGCGGCTGCGCATACACGACCCCTGTGGCCTGACCGACCGCGTCCTCGCCCACGACACGAACGCCGTCCGCACCTACTACGGCCGCCAGGACTGGCGGCTGTCGCTCGGCCTGGACCCCGCGCTGATCATCCTGCACTTCCCGGATCACGCCCGGGACTGGCCGGGGTTGAATCCGCGCTACCCCGACGACTATGTCTTCGGCAGGGTGCCTGTGCCGGGACTTCCGGACCGACCGCTCTACGTGATCCTGCGCCGCGACCGGGAAGCGGCCTACGGACCCGTGCTCCGCGAAGCCGGAATGAGTCCGCTCGACTACTCCGGGTTTGCCGCCAACATCTCCCCGCCGTAGCCGGCGGCCATGCCCACGGGAAAGCCCCGCAGGCCTGTCTGAGCGGATCCAGGCGACAGGATCGCCCGGACCTACGCCACCCCCTCCGCCTCCCGCGCCACCCGCGCGCCTTCCGCCGGGTCGACCTGCGTCAGCAGCGCGCCGCCGGCGACGAAGAACACGACGAGCGAGACGATCGCCAGGCGGCTGCCGCCGGTGGCCTGGGCCACGGCGCCGAAGACGACCGGGCCGGCAATGCCGGCCAGCTTCGAACTGGTGCTGAAGAAGCCGAAGAACTCGGCGGCGCGGTGGCG
>Ga0315268_10009381_pt1 | contig 10162 bp, 14 predicted proteins | sample C1_top_MG_FD_204535 | JGI IMG/M metagenome (GOLD analysis project Ga0315268, IMG submission 204535) | Sediment microbial communities from Yellowstone Lake, YNP, Wyoming, USA - C1_top | ecosystem: Environmental > Aquatic > Freshwater > Lake > Sediment | place: USA: Wyoming | collected 2017-08-01 | reverse complement strand
CCTTAGGCGATGCCCAAACTGTGGACATTTAAATTCCGAGACTGAAAAGAATTGCCGCAGATGTGGTATCTGTTTGATGTGCTCTGAGGACTAGGAGAAAAGTTTGCTGAGTCTTTGGAACCATGTTGATGTTACGAATGGTTCTATTAGCTGTTGGGCTGAGGCTGCGGGTATCCCTTTTCCTGTCTGGGCTATTACTTGGTGTGTGAAGGATCGGATGGCGCTTTCTGCGGCTTTCGACCTACCAGCTTCAAATTGCTTGACTGCCAAGTCCAACCTCTTATCAAGGCGGTTGACTAGCTTTTCGTTTAGGTTTAGTTGTGAGAGTTGTGAGGATACGTCTTTAACTGTGTTGGACGTGATTCCTTCTTGTAATTGGACTTGCTTCAATCCCTCTCCCAGTTTAGCGCCTATGCCTTTAGCTTTCTCTGCGGTGCCAGATGTCAGATCCTCTGAGATTTTGGCTTGTGGAGGTCCAGGTGGACCAATCGCGTTCGCTTTAGCGAGAAATGCGTTGAGATTGATGGGGTATGGACCGAGTGCGGGTGGTCCGCTGATAACGTTATTGCCTGATATTGTGTATCCACCAAATGTAGCATCCACATTTGTTATTGGACCTAGTTGCACGGCGGACGGTGGAAGGTTTTTGGAAAGGATTATCTTGTGGGGAACAACCATTTTCGTTCGTATTGTAGGAGTGTGTCTTCACATATTAGATTTATGGTTGGGGTTGATTGCCTGATGTGGGATCAATTTGATGAAGAAACTAAAGGCTATAAGTAAACGCCTAGTCGGGGTCAGCGTTTACTCAGATTGGTTAGATGCGTGCGTAGTCGTCATCACCCAATTTGGGTTCGCCCGACAAGAGCAGATAAAGAGCATGATTAGATATAAGGTTTTAAATGTATGGAAGTTAGTTAGTGGGTGTGAATAATTTTGGATTTTGATTGGATGAACATGATTCAGCAGTTGGTTGCATGGGTCTTATCGCTTTGGCAGCAGTTTGAGAAGCTTCTTAGAGACTTGTTCGGGGGAAGTGTGCCTACACATGTAACTACCGTCTTTCTCTTTGCAGTGACGTGTACAATTGGTTGGGCTGTGGCCACGGCTGCGTCGCGCGTGTTCAAAGTTTTGGTTGTTGTTGCTTGGGTACTATTCATAATGCTTGTTGGGCTTACATTGTTGAGGATCGTTTAGTTGGTTAAACATTTTACACATGTATTCTCAGGTGTGATCTTAGGACTTATCATTGTGAAGTTGCTTCATTCTGAGGATTGGTTGTTAGCTAGTCTCTGGGGCGGGTTTTGGGGCATTTTCCCCGATTATGATCTGGTTTTGACCAGGCTTGGTTTGATTAGGCATCGCGGTGAAGCTTCACATAGTATTGGATCTTCGATGGTTTTGACGATTGTTGTCGCAGTTTTGTTTCGTTGGTTCGCCGTGCCTTACGTGGGCCGGTTAGCTGTGATCCTAGCGTTTCTTGGAACGATTCTTCATACAGCTATGGATTCATTGACGAAAGAAGGTGCAAAGTTGATGTGGCCATTTTCAAGCGACATTTACCGTGGGCCCTTTAGGTATGATAGTTTAATCCTCAACGGGTTTTTGTTAGCGTTAGTTGCAGGCGCAGGATTCCTATTATTTGCTATGATCTAAAAAGAGTTTTTGGGTTCGTCTTTTTCCAGGGTTATGATTGTGCTTGGATGAAGTTTGAGGTAGGCGTCGATGCAGCGGGTTATGATTCGGTCGAACGTTTCTTTAGGTGACTTAAGATGGTAAAGCGCTCTATGGTTATAATCTGAGATCCTAACGGATTTTCCAGCTTGCATGGTAAGTCACTTAATATATCGAGTTTCGACATATTACCTTTCAGGTTGATACACCACTGTTCTGGTCGGTGAACCACAATGATTGTTGATGAACAGCTTATGGTTGAGGAACGCTATTTCAAACGCAAGTTTAACGAAAACCTATGATGTGTCTTCTTTTGGGTTTTGCAATAAGTAACAACATTAAAGTTGTAATGAAACTAATGGGAACAACCATGATAATCATGTAGAGCAGGTATGGTTCGAAAGTTACTTCGAATGTTTGTGTGGTTGCACCCGAAACGATACCCGTGTCCAGGTCTCTGATCTGCGCGTTGAATATGTAGGTTCCATGTTGCTTAACTTTAGTTGTGATAGTTATTGTCCTAGACCCGCCTGGCTCTATGAGTATTTCGTCTCCAGTTACAGGATCTGATAGCAAAACTTGTCTGGAGATTTCCTGCCCTTTCGAGTCGATTAACCAGTATTCAACTGCTACTTTGATTGGCTTCTCTAAATTGTTCAGGACTGAAACGTCGAAGGATATATCCGCACTGTGAAGAGCTGGATTTATTCGGATCGCGCCGACCACGATTTGAAGTTGTTTCACCTCTCCAGGTGTCGGAACCCAAGTTACTACGCCCCATTCCTCTCCTCCTATCGTTGCCACATAGTAGACTGTACTGTATGTCAAGTAGTTTGTCGAATAAGATGTGGATTGCGTACTTAGAGCTGTAGAATAGCTGGTCATCGTTGTCGCATAGGTGGTATAACTTGTCGTTGTCATCGTCGATGGGTAATACTCAGTAATGGTCGTGGTGTACGTGGTTGTCGATGGATAGTATTGAGTTAAGGTAGTTGATTGAGTGATCGTATCCAAGAAGTATTCTGTCGATGTAGTGGTCGTCGATGTTATTGTTGCAATATAGTATTGCGTGCTCGTAGTCGTCGTTAAGGTGATTGTGGTTAGAGCCTCACTCGTGATTGTGGTTGTTCCAGACGTTTCGGTTCCAGTAGTGGTTCCACTTGTAGTCGCCGTCGTGAAAGTACCGCTTTCGAATACGTCAAAAGTCGTAGTGCCACTTGTCGTTGTGGTTGTAAATGTTCCTTCATCCGTTTGAGTATAAGTCGTTGTACCACTTGTCGTTGTCGTTGTAAATGTTCCACTCTCAGTTTGTGTGAAGGTAGTAGTTCCGCTGATGGTTGTTATCGTCATTGTTTCTGTTGGCGTCGTTGTCGTGAAAGTAGTTGTTTCGCTTGTGGTTGTCGTTAGATAGGTTGTGGTTGGAGATGTGGTGACGAATGTGGTCGTACCACTCGTTTCTAGAAAGGTGCTTGTTCCACTTGTTGTTGTGGTCGTGAATGTACCGCTTTCAGAGATCGTGTAGGTTGTTGTTCCTGATATTGAAGTAATCAATTCACTCGTTGTCGGCGAGGTTGTTGTGAGTATAATCGTTGACGAACCAGTAGTCGTGGTTGTAGTCGCTGTTGTATACGAAGTCGTTGTGTAGGTGCTACTTCCGCTAGTTGATGTTGTAGTCAGCGTACTTAGATCAGTCGCAGTATAAGTGGTAGTTCCTGAAGTTGAGGTGGAGGTGGTTGTCGTAGTCACTGTGGTCGTTATTGTACTCGTGCCAGATGTGCTTGTGGTGGTAGCTGTTATAAAATCCGTGCTGGTGATAGTCGTAGTGCCTGAAGTGCTTATTTGGGTAGTTGTGAAAGTCGAAGACATTTGGGAGTAGGCGTAGCTTGTCCAAAGCAGAGTAACAGTTGTACCTTGCTTTTGGGTTGCCTGTGTTGTCAATGTCCATGTTGTTATGGTTTGCGTGTCCGTTCTGGTAGTGCTGAATGGAACAGTCCAAGTCCATGTGTAAGTTGTGAAAGTATTTTTGGTATATACTATCGTAGTCTTTTTCGTACTTGTCGTATATGAAGTACCCGTTACCAATGTTGTTGTCGCACTCGTAGTGCTTGACGCCCAAGTTGCAATAGAGGTCACTGTTCCAGATGTGCTTGAGGTCGTAGTGGTCGATGTAGGCGTAGTCGTAGTGAAAGTCGTAGTACCTGATGTTTCTGTCGTAGTCGTGGTTGGGGTAGTGGTAATAGCTATGGTCGTAGTTTCACTTGTCAAAGTGGTCAGGTAAGTTGTGGTTGGACTAGTCGTTGTGATAGTAGTTGTCCCAGACGTTGTGGTTGTAAGTTGACTTGTCGCAGGGGTAATAGTAGTAATCGTTGTGGTTCCAGTTGTGGTAGTTGTGGTTGTAGTAAACGTCCCACTCTCAGTAGTCGTGAACGTCGTGGTTCCAGAAGTCTCGACCGTTAGGTATGTCGTTGTAGGCGAAGTAGTTGTGAAAGTGGTTGTACCACTTGTCGTCAGCGATGTTGTGGTTCCACTCGTGGTTATTGTAGTGAATGTGCCCAGTTCGGTAGATGTGAAGGTGGTCGTGCCACTCGTTGTAGTTGTAATTGCTGTGCTGTAGCCGATACTCGTAATTGTGGAAGTCTCACTCGTATCGGTTGTGAGATACGATGTTGTAGGCGAAGTGGTTGTAAAAGTTGTGGTGCCACTTGTGTCTGTTGACAGGTAGGTTGTTGTTGGACTTAACATAGTGAACGTAGTTGTGCCACTCGTGTCGGTCGTTAGATATGTTGTTGTTGGACTAGTAGTCGTGAAAGTGGTGATTCCAGAAGTTGAGGTGGAGGTGGTTGTACCGCTGGTTGATGTTGTCGTGACGCCTTCCGTGGAAGTTGAGGTCGTCGTTTCTTCATAGTATTCTGTGTTGGTTGTGTCTGTCGAAGTCAGGGTGGATAGATAGTAAGCTGTGGATGTGGTGGTGGGTATTGTCTGCTCAGAGGTGATTGTCTCTGTGCTTGTTGTAGTCAAGCTTGTGATTGTGCTATTGAGGGTACTTGTCTCAGTGGTCGTGGTTGCTGTCTGGGTTTCGGTGAATGTAGAAGTGTAACTGGTCAGTGTGGTAGTTTCAGTGATTGCTGTTTCGATATAAAAAGTAGAAGTTGTGGTGCTCACCATGTAGCTTGTACTAGTTGTTGTCACAGTATCTGCTGCGACTATAGCAATTGCGTATGTACACGCCGCTATAACCAAGACTGCTAGGATGGCCCAGAGAAGTGCTTTGCTGGCACATTGACTTTGGAGATCATGTTTTGCTGGGCGATCCCGCCTCTTCTTAGGCACCGTACCAGCTCTTTTTTATACATCACCTTCGTAGCTGGATACTTATCATACTTTCGTTCATGGGATAGTTTTGTATGGGAAGTAGTAGATGAAACCCGCCAGAACGATCAGAGTGAAACTTACGTATAGAATAGTTGAGAAACGCTTTGTGTTCAACATGAGTGCAGATAGCAGGCATATGGAGCCTACCGCCTGGATTATGTAAAATAGGTAGAGAACGCGATTCATCAGAGCCATGCCATACCATACTAGATATGTTGCGCCCCACCAGATCAACCCAAACAAGCTGGCTTTGTCTCGACTCTTGAGGAAAGACCATAACGCTTGTACCACTGCTGGAAGCATGATGACAATGAGTGCGGGGTTGACTACTCCCCAGAACTGTAGAGTTGGTACAGTTTTCACAAGTTTTCCATTGGTGTAATAGTCCACGGCAGCAAGCAGATATGGGATTGCGCGTTGGTTAATTAGCCAGAGCCAAGGTGGACTTGCAATCGAGTTTGGTTCAAGTTCTCCTTTGATGTTGATCACTTCTCCGATCAATGTATAGCCGCCTACACGTAGGTTAACCGTGTAGTTGAAGAGCCAAAACATGTGTTGGAACACGTTCGCAGTATACCAACCTCCAGGCTGTGGTAGTTTTACGATAGCTAGATCTAGCAATTCCCACAGAACGAGCAATGTAACAACATAGCCAATCCCAAATCTTTCAATGAATCTGTAGATTGCTTTCTTTCCAATGATGCTGATGTTACCACTAGGAAGTTTCTTAATTTTCAGTTTGGAAAACAGATGATACAAGCCTATAGCGACAACACCATATATTCCGCCGATTTTGCATAACGTTGATAGAGCCAAGAGCGTACCTGCGATGGTTAGGTTGCCTTTCAGGTAATAATAGAATCCAGTTATCATGAATCCGACCAAGAAAATGTCTAGTGTGAAGATTCGAGTATGAATGAAAGTTAGGACATCGAATGCAAAGAAGAATGACGCGAAGAATGCTATCTTCGCATTCCCTCCTAACTTTTTCACGGTTAAGTAGAAATATAGAAGAGTAATCATACCAAACAAGACTGATGGCAGCCTGTAGCCCCACGAGTTATCGCCGATCAGTGCGACGAATACGGCTACGATTGCTTTGGCTAAAGGTGGATGCTCCAAGTTAGGGTCAGTGTGTGGTTGCGCTCCTACGAAAATTCTTTGGTTGCCGTACTGGTCGGTAGACAGAGGTAACCCTAGAATGTTTCTGACTGCATTTACATAATATACTTCATCAAAGATCATTCCTTGGTTTTGAGTTATTGGGGGAGTAGCTAGAAACAGAAGCCTCAGCGCAAGAGAAATGATTAACAGAATCAGGAATGCTCTATCCCAGAGATTTCGTTTCAGATCAAGTTCAAATATTGGAGTTTTCATTCTTCACCGCCTCAATGAACAATTCACAGCCGAAAAGAAACGTATTGAAAGTTTCGATTTTGAAGCCTTTCTTTATTAGACTCCATTTCAGTCTCATCTCAGAGATTGGTGAATGATTGAATTCTAGACTTTCACGTCGCAGGTGCATCCATATCGCTTCAACCAGATCCCAATTGAATCCAGCTTTGGGAGTCGTGATGATCAGTTTACCGTCTTTTGTCAGTACTCGTTTCCATTCGCTTAAGGTTCCTTCGAGATCATTCATATGTTCGATAACTTCGCTGGCGACCACTATGTCGAATGCTTCGTCAGGAAATGGTAAGTTCGAGGCATCTGCCCAATGAGCTACATCACGACCGAGAAGTTGGTTGGTGAAATTTATGGCAGGAGTGCTGATATCGATGCCATTGAGATTGGTGTAACCATCGTCAGAAAGGCATTTCAGTAGGAGGCCGGACCCACAGCCTACATCCAATATTCGACATGGTTTCGGGTTTCTTTTTATCACTTTCAGTAATCGTCTGTCTTTGAGTTTATACCATAAACGACGTGGCAGAAACCAAGTATGCGCTGCACGCCATCGTATATCGCCTGGAACCTTGTTGTAAAACGCTAAAGCCTGTTGCTTATCACGACGGTCTCCGTGCATAGGTTTCATAGCTCTCAGTTTGATGGTTATCAAGTCCCATAGCATTCTCCATGCGAGAGATATGGCTTTGACCGGTGTGTTCCTATCGAAAAGCCAAGTGATGGGAATCTCTTTGATTTCATAGCCAAGTTTCTTAGCTTGAATTATGAACTCTGTATCGAAAGAGAAGCCATCCGTCGCTACATGGTCAAAAACGTGTTCGGCTGCATTGCGTTTGCAGACTTTGAAACCACATTGTGTGTCAAATGAAAGGTGAAATAGTAACCTGAAGAACCAATGATAGCCTCGACTTAGGAGTAACCTGAGATATGGATCAGTTCGCTTGCTACCTTTTTTGAAGCGTGAGCCATTCACAATGTCATGCCCTTCTACCAATTCGAGGGCTGATTTCAGAAAGGAGATATCGACCGGAAGATCCACATCTATGAATGCAACGTATCTGCCTTCGCTGATTTTGACTCCTTCTCTTATTGCACCGCCTTTTCCGAGAGGGATTGGAGAGTTGAGTAGTGTCAGTTTAAATGGGAGATGATTTGCCATATCACTGATTAAGGGTATTGTCTTATCAGTACAAGAATCGGCTGAGATGATTACTTCGCTTCGGAAATCCTGCCTAGGAAGATAAAGAGATAATTTTCCGAGGCATCCCAGTATTCGTTGCTCCTCGTTTCTAACTGGGATTATTATTGAAACTTCTTCTGTCAGAGTTGGCACTCACTCCTTTTGGGGTTCTGCCACTACTATTGCTTTATCAGGTTTCCAATGTTTCTTGAATAACCAAGGAAAAGCCAGCCAAAAGAACGCTACTAAGATTATGATTTGTCTAATGGCGGCCAAACTGTTTACAAGTCCAAATCCCATTATCTGGTTGAGGAGATATGTTGGTAGTTCTGGATGTGTTGCACGTAGGAAGTAGAAGATGATTATTCCTCCGTTCAGGATGTCGGCTATGCGCCATGCAACTATTGGGAAAGCTCCAATGAGTGCAATTGGCATGATTTGAAGAAACATCTGTGGATCAAAAAGGAAGATCGCACCATACCATGCCAGCCAACTGCATTCGATTTTTGTGATTAGAGGACGTTTAACTCGGAGAACAATGTACAGCAATGCCAGGATTATGCCCAATCCTAGATAGTGTCCTGCCGTCTTATCTCGTATAGGTTCGAGGAACCATGATAACCATGTGTTTTGCAATTGGTATTCGACGGTCCATTTGTATGTGAAGATGAAACGGTCCATATTATGAAGCATTATTGGCAGGTTAAGTGCCAGCCATGTTCCGATCACGATACATGTGTAAGCGATTCGTGCTTTGATTGTTTTGAGAGATTGGATGAGAACTGGCAGCATCACAATGGGAATAACCTTTGTTGCAATTGCTAATCCCAATGCAACCCCTGAAAACTGTTTAAGTAATTTTTTCTGAAGGAAGAGGTATATAGCTAGAACGGTGAAGAACACCACGAACATATCCCAGTTGTAGAAGCCATACATCACGAAGCTGACTGTTGCTAGAAAATAAGTGTAGAACCGCGTCTTGTCGAATTTAAGTATCGTTTGCAGTTTCCATAAAAGGACTAGACTTCCAATGAGTGCAACCAATTGCAAAAGACCGTTTAGAAATATGAATGTGTTGAAGCTATCGATCAAAAACGGGGACGCCGTACTTGCACGTTCAGTAATGAAAATTATGAAGCCAATTACTACGGGGTACTCGATATCATAGTCCCAGTTTGGAAGTAGACCTACATGTTGTCTATCACGATATTCTCTGAGGTAGACGTAGGATACGTCTGAGTAGAAGTTTGGTTGGATGAGTGGAAGCTTGTAGAGAATGGAATATGCGAAAAGTGTCGAACCAACTAATAGAATTATCAGGAATTCACTTTTCCACTTCATTTGGGGTTACCCCTTTATGTTTCAGCATCCATATCCTGATCGTTTCGGCTATCGATTGAGATGGATGGTTCACAAACCCGTCTATCAAGGCATTCAGAACTTCAACTTTCTTACGTTCTCCATAATATCGTATGACTTTGATACTGAATTCCTTCCACAGTTTGTCTGGAACAATTATGGTCGTCTTTGGCATTGCCTTCGAGTTGGATATACGGATTACCGTATATAAGGTTTGCTTCAGACTATTTCTTCTGCATCATCATGTGTACTCATTACGATTTCATTCAAATAATGTATGGGGTTAACCACCTTAATCCTCTCCTTTTTCACTGACTCCAACGAATCCTTGCGATGTAAGCTTCATTGGAATTTCTACTCCATCTGGCATGTGTGGTGAAACGTCTAGTCGAGCTATGCGTATGGGAGGCTTCGCTTTACGTAGGAACACTCTAGTTTGCGATGCATGTTTTATGATGTGACCACCTACTGATTGAGGCCATGTAGAACCATAGGCGTCTGGTGTAGCGAGAACCTGGTTTGTCAGATATACAGGTATGTTGAAAGCTTTTGCATGTCGCATTGTTCGGTTTAGAAAGTAGTTAAGTCGTTGCTGTCGGGGAGCAAGTAGATCTCGCCCGTAATATTCGGATCTAAAATGAGCCATCAGAGAGTCGATAACGATCAGTTTGATGTCGTTATCTTTGATTTGCCCATCGGTTTTTTCCATGAGTAAGATTTGGTGATCACTATTGTAAACTTTTGCGACTAGTATCTTAGACAGTGTATTCTTGGGATCTAGTTTAAGGGGTTTGGTTATATTGATAATCCATTCTGGTCTGAAACCACCTTCGGTGTCAAACCATAGTACTGAACCTTTTTGCTCTGTGCACTGGACTGCTAGTTGATGCCCTAAAACACTCTTCCCCGAACCGTATTCGCCATAGACTTCTAGAATACTTTGAGACTCTAATCCTCCTCCGATCATGTCATCAAATTGAGGTACTCCTGTTTTCAAGTACCAAATGTTTTCTTTGCGTTCTTCCATCAGTTGCGATGCAGATATGAAGTTAACTTCTACGCAGGCGCGTGCTTTCGTGATTATTCTAAGCGCATCTTTCTTGTCGATGTCTGCTTTGTCAAGTTCAAAGACATTGACGTTGGCTAAACCTTCGACCGTGTGTATTCCAA
>Ga0315268_10009380_pt1 | contig 10163 bp, 10 predicted proteins | sample C1_top_MG_FD_204535 | JGI IMG/M metagenome (GOLD analysis project Ga0315268, IMG submission 204535) | Sediment microbial communities from Yellowstone Lake, YNP, Wyoming, USA - C1_top | ecosystem: Environmental > Aquatic > Freshwater > Lake > Sediment | place: USA: Wyoming | collected 2017-08-01 | reverse complement strand
CTCGCCGCCAAGTCGCGCGGCGCGGCGAAGGCGAAGGGCTACCCTGAGGCGCTCGCGGCGCTTCCGCTCGATCCGGTCGCCGACTCGGTGGTGAGCTTCCTCAAGCAATGCCAACATATCGAGCCGGCGCCCACGCCGCGCACACCACTCTTCGTGTGGCACACGAACATCGCCCCGGGCCGCCCGGCGCAGAAGCGGGCGACGGTGCAATTCCACGCGCTCGGCACCGACCGTGCAATAGCCGACGCAGTCGTGCTGCGTGCGGTCGTCGCGCTCACCCGCGACCTCTATCGCGAAGAGCCGATTGTCCGCATCAATTCGATGGGCGACAAGGAGACCCGCGCGCGCTACGCGCGAGAACTCGCGAGCTTCTTCAAGAAGCGAGCGAGCGGGCTCCCGGAGGAGTGTGTCACGCGCGCCAAGTGCGACACCTTCGATGCGGCGGAGTTCGCTATCGCGAACGAGTGCGCGGACGACCTCCCTGCGCCGACCGAGCACCTCTCCGACGCGAGCCGCAAGCGCTTCGAGGACCTGCTTGAGTATCTCGAGATGACCGAGACGCCCTACGAGCTCGCGAAGAACCTCATCAGCCGCGGTGGCATATGGAACGACACCTGCTTCGAGCTTGTCGTTGACGGTAAGCGTGTCGCCTGGGGCAGCCGCTACAGCGACTTGAGCCGCCACTTCTTCCCCACCAATATGAGCGCCACCGGTGCGGTGCTCCACCTCGCGAGCGAGGGCGCCATTGTGAAGAAGATCGCGGTGCCGCGTATCCGCTTCTCCTTCGTCCATATCGGCGACGAAGCGAAGCGCGTTTCCATACGTCTCGCCGAAGATTTCCGTAAAGCGCGCGTGCCTATCACTCAGCACATCGGTGTCGAGTCGCTCACCGAACAGCTCGGGCTCGCCGAGCGGCAGAACAGCCCCTACCTCCTCATCATGGGCCGCAAGGAGGCGCTTGAGGGCTCCGCCATACTCCGCAACCGCGCGACCCAAGTGGAGACCACGCTCCCTATCCTGGGCCTCATTGAGCGTCTGAAGGCCATCGCCTAATTGTACAAAAAGAGCCGCCGAAAGTTCGGCGGCGAGCAATTCAACACTCTGAAGGTCCGGGTTACGCCGTGGTGATAATACCGTCAGCGAGACCCATCTCGACAGCGTCCTCGGCGATAAGGAAGAGCGTCTTATCTATCTGCCGATGGAGCCGCCTCGCATCCACCACCTTCCCCACCGCCTTAATCCGATCAGAGTAAATCTCGCGCAAGCGCTTGTTCAAGCGATAGTATTCGTTAATCGCCGAATGGCTTCCTTGGTCACGCATGCTTTCGATCGTATCTTCACCATAATGCAACATCATCGTCGCATCGGGTGCGAAGAGGCGCGTGTCGCCTGCCTGGAAGATCAGCGAACCGGCGCTCATGATCGGGCCGTAGCCGTGCATCACGATGCGGCACTTCGAGAGCTTGATACGATTGTAGATCCCGAATGCGTGATAGAGCGAACCGCCGAAATTCGCGGTCACAATCTTGATCGGCTTCCGCACACTCTGCTGTTCAAGCAGCGAGAGGGCCTTGGCGCAATAGTCGTACATGCTTGCGTCGGTGCCGCTCTCATTCCCTTCCGCATCAACGAGGATGCTGTTGAGGAAAATCGTCCGGCTGACGGGGAGGCGACTTTTTATACATAGACAACCGATACGCGGATATGGTAGAGTCTCCCTATTATGACAGCCACCGCAGGAATACGAGTCGAGGTGCGCCGCGGCAAGAACGAGAGTTCGACCGCGCTTATTCGCCGCTTCACACGCCGCGCGCAGGGTCTCGGCCTCGTGCGCGCAGTCCGCGACGGCCGCTACTGGGAGCGCCCAATGTCGAAGAACGTCGAGCGCAAGCGCGCCCTTATCTCGAAGACCCGCCGCGAGAACTACAACGAGCAGGTGAAGCTTGGGAAAATCGACCCTGCAGCAAAGAAGACCCGCAAGCGCTAGGCGCATGGCGAACGTTTCCATCAAGAACCTTACGCGGCGCCCCTCGCCGCGTTTCGCCTATACGGCAGTCGCCGAGACCGTCCTGCCCGGCTGGGACATCTCTCTTGTCTTCGTCACTCCTGCAAAGGCGCGTGCCCTCAACGAGCAGCTCCGCGCGAAGACCTACACCCCAAACGTGCTCTCGTATGAGGTCGGCGATAAGAGCGGCGAGATACTTATCTGCCTCGCAGAAGCCGAGGGGCAAGCTCCCGCGCATGCTATGACCGCGCGCGTTTTCGTCCTTTATTTGTTTATCCACGGACTCTTGCATTTGAAGGGATGGGCGCATGGCGTTACTATGGAGCAATGCGAACGCAAGCTCTTGAAACGATTCTCCTAAAATCGAGGGAAGTCAGACTTCCCTTCTCCTCGTCATGTCGCGAAGGATAGCGACCGGGATAGACATCGGCACCTACCAGGTAAAGGTGGTGGTGGTCGAGGAGCTCGCTGACAAGCACGGTACGCGACAGCTGCGCATCATCGGCACCGGCCTCGCCGAGTCAAAGGGACTGCGCCACGGCTACATCGTCAACAAGGAGGAGGTGGCCGCCAGCATCCTGAAGGCGAAGCAGCAGGCGGAGTCTACCGCGCGTGTGCCGCTGCGCTCCGCCTTCCTCGCGGTCGGCGGCATCTCGCTCGACGAGGCGCGTGCCGGCGGCTCGGCTATCATCTCTCGCGCCGACCAGGAGATCACCGCCCTCGACCTCGACAAGGCGGCCAAAACCGCACGCGAGGCGGCTGCGCCCGGCTTCCTCAACCGCCACGTGCTCCACAGCATCCCGCTTGAGTACCGCGTAGACGGCGTGAAGGTGCTCGGCGACCCGCTCGGTATGAAAGGCGTCCGGCTCGAGGTGGACTACCTGTTCATCACCTGCCTCGCCCAACACGAAGAGGTGCTCGCCAAGGCGGTCGAGGACGCCGATATCGAGATTATCGACCAGATGGCTTCCCCGCTTGCCGGCTCATACGTGCTCCTCGACGGCGAGCAAAAGATGAAGGGCTGTGTGCTCGCGAACATCGGCGCCGAGACCGTCTCGATCGTCGTCTACGACGAAGGTATCCCTATCTCGGTGAAAGTGTTCCCGATGGGTTCGAGCCACATCACCGACGACATCGCACTCGGCTTCCGTATCTCGCTCGACGAAGCGGAGCGGGTGAAGCTCGGCCGCCTCTCAGGTCAGATGTATCCGCGCAAGAAGATTGACGACCTCGTCGCTTCACGGCTCAACGCAATGTTCGCGCTCATCGACAAGCACTTGAAGTCGCTCGGGCGCCGCGGCCCCTTGCCCGCCGGCATCATCATCTCGGGCGGCGGTGCGGGCATCGGCACCATCAGCGATGTCGCGCGCGGCTCGCTGAAGCTCCCCTCCCGCCTCGCTGAGTTCCGTCTCTCCTCCGACACCAAGATCCACGACGCCACCTGGGCGGTCGCCTACGGTCTCGCGCTGTGGGGGCTTACGGGCGACACGAATGCGCCAAAGAAGAGCCTCCGCGCCTCCTTCGACCGGTTCCTCCAGCAGTTCCTGCCGTAAAGCACGTTTCGTATCTTCGGTTTGTCAATATTTGCATACTGTCCCGTTCTGCTATGATGACGGAACTTATCCGTACCATTTATTTGCCTATGTCCAAACGCGTTGAACCAGAGATCGAGACGTTCGCACGGATTCGTGTCGTTGGTGTCGGTGGTTCAGGCAAGAATGCGGTCAATCACATGATCGAGTCGAAGGTGCGTGGCGTGGAATTCATCGCCATCAACTCCGACGCACAAGACCTCCACCGCTCCCTCGCCAAGCGGAAAATTCATATCGGCAAGAACCTCACCCGCGGCCTCGGCACGGGCATGAACCCCGAGCTCGGGCGACGCGCGGCAGAGGAGACGCGCCAAGAGATACAGGAGGCACTCTCGGGCAGCGACATGGTCTTCATCACCTGCGGTATGGGCGGCGGCACCGGCAGCGGCGCGTCCGCTGTCGTCGCGAAGATCGCCAAGGAGGTCGGCGCGCTCGTCATCGCCATCGTCACCAAGCCGTTCTCCTTCGAAGGCGCACAGCGCAAAGAGATCGCGGAGCGCAGTCTCGCTGAGCTCAAGAAGGAGGTGGACGCCTTCATCGTCATCCCCAACGACAAGCTCCTCGCGGTCGTCGACATGAACACCTCGGCGAAGAGCGCCTTCGCGATGTGCGACGAGATACTGCGCCAGGCGGTGGAGGGCGTCTCTGACATCATCACCACACCAGGAGACATCAACACCGACTTCAACGACATCAAGGCCATCATGGAGGGCGCCGGTCCGGCACTTATGGGCATCGGCATCAGTGACGGCGACGACCGAGCGGTCATGGCCGCCAAGCAGGCCGTCAACTCCCCGCTCCTCGACGTCTCTATCGGCGGCGCGAAGGGCATCCTCTTCGTGGTGGCAAGCAACGACGACCTCGGCATCATGGAGGTGCAGGAGGCCGCCAAGGTCATCAATGAGTCCGTGGACAAGAGCGCGAAGATCATCTTCGGCATGATGAAGGACGAGAAGCTCAAGAAGGGCCAGGTCCGCATCATCGTCATCGCGACCGGCTTCCCCGAGAGCCCCGCACACGCCTCGCACGCGGGCCCTGAGCGTTCCCTCTTCGCCATGCCGACTGAACGGCGCGAGGAGGAGCGTGGCCGCATCTATCACGAGATACTGAAGCGCGACGATAAGAAGGAAGAGGAGCCGAAGGGCAAGGATAAGAAGGACGATAAGAAGGAAGAGCCCATCATGACTGCAACCCCGAAGGAGGAGCCTATCGTGACAGCTCTCCCGCACAAGCGTGACGAGGTCATCCCTGCCCCTGAAGACGACGAGGCGTGGGGTGCGATCCCGAGTTTCTTGCGAAGACACAAGAAGTAACAAACAAAACACGATGCTAAAAGCATCGTGTTTTGTTATACTGTCCCTATGTACGACACCATCATTATCGGCGGCGGGCCCGCCGGAGTCGCCGCCGGTATTTATGCGGCACGCAAGCAATTGAAAACGGTTCTCATCGCGGAAGAGGTCGGCGGACAATCCACCGTCTCTGAGAGTATCGAGAACTGGGTTGGCTCCGTGAAGATAAGCGGTGCCGACCTCGCCAAGTCATTCCGCGCGCACCTGGAAGCGGTGAAAGGTGACGTTGTGACACTCGTGCTCGGCGAACACGTCATTGCACTCGTAAAGACCGACAACGGCTTCACAGCGACGACCAAGAGCGGCAAAGAGTTCACAGCAAAGGCAGTGCTTATCGCAACGGGAGCCGGTCGCCGTAAGCTCGACGTCCCAGGAGCTGTCACTTTCGAGAACAAAGGCGTTACTTACTGCGCATCCTGCGACGGTCCTCTCTTCAGTGGCATGGATGTGGCGGTCATCGGCGGCGGCAACGCCGGCTTCGAAACGGCGCTCCAGCTCCTGGCATACGCGAAATCCGTGACCCTCATCCACCGCCATAAGGACTTCAAGGCCGACCCAGTCACCGTCGCGAAAGCGAAGGCGCATCCGAACATGCGGGTCATCACCCACGTCGAGCCGGTCGAAGTGAGGGGAGAGCAGTTCGTGACCGGTCTCGTCTACACCGACAAGGACTCTGGTGAGACGAAAGACATCGCGGTATCCGGTATTTTCGTCGAGGCAGGTGTCATTCCAAATACTGATTTTGCAAAAGGGCTTGTTGCATTCGATGCGGTCAATCGTATCATCGCCGATCCGCGTTCTCAGCGTGCGAGCGTCGAAGGGGTGTGGGCCGCGGGCGATTGTACCGACGAGCTCTACCATCAAAATAATATCGCCGCCGGCGACGGCACGAAGGCGATAGAGGACCTGTACCTCTGGATCAAGAAGCAATAGCGCTCACGACCATCATGCCCATACTCTCGATAATCGTCGATACGCTTCGGGAAGAAGATTATCTGGAGCGGACGCTCAAGAATTTCGATGATCTGCACCTACCCCACGAGATCATCATCACTGATGGAGGAAGCACCGATGGCACTCTCGACATTGCCCGACGCTATACCGACAAGATAGTCGTCTGGGGAAAGTCGCGCCGCCAGACCTTCGGCGAAGCCAAGAACGCCGGCGCGGCGCTCGCCGAGGGCGAATTCCTCGTTTTCATAGACGCCGATGTGCTCGTCCCCGAGCCGCAGAAGTTTTTTGAAGAAATGCTCGGAGCATTTGCTAAGAACCCTAAGCTTATCGCCGCTACCGTCCCGCTGAAGCCGTGGCCCGAGAATCATTCGCTCATTGATGCCTTCTTTTGCGAACCGCTCAACTGGACGTACATCATTGCAAACAATATATTCCGCTCGGGTAATTCTTCTGGCGAGTTCCAGATGGTGCGCACTGATGCCTTCCGCGCTGAAGGCGGGTTCAAAGAGCAGCTTGCCGCGGGAGAAGACAATGAGCTTTTCCGCGAGCTCGCAAATCACGGACTGACGCTCTCGTACTGGAAACTCTTCGTACAGCACTCGCTCCGCAGACAGCACAAGCTCGGTTGGCTGCGCGTGTACGCATCGTGGATAAAGAACGGCCTCTCGGTGGTACTTCGCGGCAGAGCCGCGTATAAAGAGTGGTCAGTAGTGCGCTAGAAAAAGAGAAATCGCCGTGAGAAAAGCTTGCGGCGTTTCTCACGGCGATATTATTATTCGGCTTCGGTGTCATCAGGGCATCGCAGGTTTTGAATCGCAAGACTAATTATTCCTCCGAGGGAGAATAATAGCGCATACGCGATCCAAAATGGATTGAAATACCACATAAGCCGGCGTCCCATCCTGGCGGAAATGCGTAATGCCCATCCCCGATGATTTTTGCTCGGAGTGCAGTATCCCTCGACCGCCGCCCATGCTGACAGACCCGCCGCAAGCACAACCAGAATCGGGATGCCCGCCGCGAGGGCCCATAGTTCGAACACGGGACCGCGATTCCAGAATTCGAGCACGGCGATTGGTGTCACGATACAACCATAGAACATAGTCATACCAGCAAACCACGCCCAAAAAGCTTTCCACCACAGCGTATCGAATTTCATTTCCCCTCTCCTCAGAACGTGCCCTCTGAATCGCCCAGTAGGTGATCCCACTAGATCAAAAAGCAGACTAGACTGTCCATCTCTATATATACCAGAATTTCGTGAATGATCAACCCTCCGCAGCTTGGTTCAATTTATCGAATGAAGAAAATATTCTTGATAAACGCATCCGCTGAGTGTTCCCACGAATACTGTAACGCTTTCATGCGACAGTCAGCCGGAGAGAGTTCGAGACACTTGAGCGCCGCTTCGCGCAAATCTTCGCTCAGGTAGCCATCCTTCCCGTTTGTGATGATGTCCTTCGGGCCCATGACCTCGTGCGCCGCGACCGGCAGGCCGCAGGCGAGCGCCTCGAGCGCCACGAGGCCGAAGGTCTCGGTCCTTGAAGGGAAGACGAATACATCAGCGAGCGAAAGGTAGTCGACGAGCTCCTGTCCGTGTTTGTAGCCGACAAACATATTTTCTTTCCCATATTTTTTTTCCAAATTTTTTCGAAGCGGACCGCTGCCTATGACAAGCTTCGTGCCGGGTAAGTCGAGTTTCAGAAATTCTTCCGGGCTTTTCTCCGGTGCGAGGCGGCTAAAATATGCGAAGACCGGCTTCGGCAAAGGCGGAAGAGGTGGCGCGGGATTACGAGTGAACAATTTGGTGTCTACGCCGAGCGGCATAAGGACGAGATTCTTGAAACCCGCTGATTCCAGTTCCTTTTTCAAACTAGCCGTAGCGACCATCGTCTGTGCCGCAGCGGCATGGAAGCGTCGTATGAGGGCGAGGATGGGGCGCAGGAGCCCACGAAGCCGCACATCCACGTAGAGCTGGAAGTGGCTGTGGTACCACGTGGTGAAGGGTATGCCCTGCGCGCGACACGCAGAGCGCGCCGCCCAGCCGAGCGGCCCTTCGGTCACGAGGCATACCGCGTCTGGCGCGAGTTCTCGCAACATCTCCGCAACCCGACGGCGCTGGAAGAGTGCGAGGCGTATCTCGGGATAGAACGGTAGTCGTACCGTCCTGAACAGTCTCGGCTCGATAAGCGTCACCTCGTACCCGCGTGCTTCGAGAATGGGGATGAGTGCGCTGAGCACGCGCACCACGCCGTTGACCTGTGGCAGCCACGCGTCCGTTACCAGCACTATCTTCTTCATATTGGCATCTCTTCAATCGCCGTATCTTCGGTAAGGAATTTCTTGCGCATATACCAGCTGAAGAGGTAGTAGCCCGTGATGACAATACCGGCAAAGGCAATCACGTATTGCACATTGCTGATAATCTTCTCTATCCTCCCGCCGAGCGAGGCTCCGAGGAAGTAGCCCGCGAAGAGGAGCGTGCCGTACTCGAGCACCGCGACCATCGCACCGTATTTGAAGAAAATGCGGAGCGGCATCTTCACCATACCCGCCACCACGATGAAGGCCGAGGCGATGCCATAGGAGAGCTTGCCGATGAACATCGTCGCGAAGGGCCGCCGCTCCCAGAGCTCGTGCACCTTACCCAAGTGGTCGTCGGTGATGCCAATCTTGCCGAGCATGCGCTCTGCAAACGCACTCCGTCCGCCGAAGTGCCCTATGGCGTAATACACGCCGTCGAGCCCGAGGTCGCGCACGAAGAAGAGCGCCACGAGGAAATAAATATCGAAGTATCCGAACGAGGCGAGCGTACCGGCCACGAAGGCGACCACAGGGCCCTCGATAAGCGACAGCGGTATGAGTATCCAGTACCGGTACTGGAGTATGAGCGCGGTGATAAATGCGACCGACATGGGTGGTATAAGTATACTCCGAGACGGTCGACCTGCACGGTAGAAAGAAAACCGCACGGCGGGAGCCGTGCGTTTGTAGTACGTGTCGGTCAGGACTTCTTCCTTGCGATCTTCGCCGCCTCCCGCAGGATGTCCGTCGTTCTTGAAGATGGTGTCGGGCTGGATAATCCGCGCAGCGAGACCGAAGTCCTCTACGCTACCCATGATAAAGGCGAAGGTAACCGGCTTCAACGCCTCGACCATGGCAACTCGCCGTGAATCGTAGACGAGCGGCCGGCCCTCACCCTTCCTCTCCCGCATCAGCTCGTCCGCGTCAACGCCCACAATGAGCACGTCGCAGAAGCGCCGACAGCGGGTGAAGTAGAGAAGGTGATGAAAATGAATCAGGTCGAATGAGCCCGAAGTGAGGCCCACCTTCTTCCCCTTCCCACGAGCGCAGTCGAGGTACGTTTGTATCACCCCAATTGCGGTTGCATCCCTCAGATCAAAGAGCATATGCCCCTCCCTTTCTATATGTTGATCACAGTGGAACTAGGTATGAATATACCACGAAACTTCACACTTGCAAACTCCCCTGTCTGACCCGCCATTGCGGAGAGGGAGAGATTCGAACTCTCGAGGAGCTTACGCCCCGCGTCAACTTGGGGTCACAAATGCAAAAGCCACCTTACGGTGGTTTGCATTGGTGACCCCACGGGGAATCGAACCCCGATTTGATCCGTGAAAGGGACCTGTCCTAACCGTTAGACGATAGGGCCGAAGTGAAAAAAGAGGATGAGTGTCTGCAATCATGCTCTTTCTCCGAACGAGGCTCTATATGCCTACATATAGGGCCTTATTGAAGAGAGTACACCACTCCTGCTCTCGAAACAAACCGGGCATAGCCAGAGCTGTTGATACTCTAGTGTTCGAATATGCTATAGTTATAGCATATGGATGCTAATCGTTTGAAAGCTATCGGGCGGAAGGGCGGCCTCGTTCGCACAGCGCTACATGGTAATCCAGGGACGGCGGAAGGCCGACGGAAAGGCGGTTTCAATTCGCTTCGGACACATGCTAAAAAGAAAACAGGATTCAAAACTCTCAAACCAATCGCCGTTCCTAAACATTCTGCCCGCTTAGCAGAACTTGTGGGTATTCTGATGGGAGACGGACACGTCGGTCTTTATCAAACATCCGTTGTTACAAACTCGGAAACAGATTTCCAGCACGCCCTTTTTGTAAAAACGCTCTTTGAAGACCTTTTCATGGTTCAGGCAGGCTTAAGCTATCAACGCAATAAAAAGGCCTGCGTGATAACTGTCTCTTCAAAGTCGATATGTCAGTTTTTTGCAAATCAAGGAAT
>Ga0315268_10009379_pt1 | contig 10164 bp, 8 predicted proteins | sample C1_top_MG_FD_204535 | JGI IMG/M metagenome (GOLD analysis project Ga0315268, IMG submission 204535) | Sediment microbial communities from Yellowstone Lake, YNP, Wyoming, USA - C1_top | ecosystem: Environmental > Aquatic > Freshwater > Lake > Sediment | place: USA: Wyoming | collected 2017-08-01 | reverse complement strand
CGCGATCATGATGATCGACTTCGCCCTGGAGGCCGAGCGCAAGGAGGGGAAGGGGCCGGTCGAGGCGATCTACCAGGCGTGCCTGATCCGCTTCCGTCCGATCATGATGACCACCATGGCGGCGCTTTTGGGCGCGCTGCCGCTGGCGCTGGGGCGCGGGGTGGGGTCGGAGCTTCGGCGCCCGCTCGGTATCTCCATCGTGGGCGGGCTCATCCTCAGCCAGGTGCTCACGCTGTATACGACCCCGGTCATCTATATCTGGTTCGACCGCCTGTCGAGACGGGTCCGGAGACGTAATTGAATATCTCGGCTCCCTTCATCCGCCGTCCCGTCGGGACGACGCTTCTGACCATCGGGGTGGCGCTGGCCGGGGCGATCGCCTTCAAGCTCCTCCCCGTGGCTCCGCTTCCCCCGGTCGACTTTCCGACGATCTCGGTGTCGGCCAACCTTCCGGGGGCGGATCCGGAGACGATGGCGACGTCCGTCGCCGCGCCGCTGGAGCGCCAGTTCGCCCGCATCGCGGGCGTGACCGAGATCACCTCCACCAGCAACCGCGGGTCGACGAGCGTCACGATGCAGTTCGACCTGTCGCGCGACATCAACGGCGCCGCCCGCGACGTGCAGGGGGCGATCAACGCCGCGCGGGGATATCTTCCCGCGAATCTGCCGAGCAACCCGACCTACCGGAAGGTCAATCCGGCGGACGCCCCCATCATGATCCTGTCGCTGACGTCGAACGCGGTCGGCACGGAGAAGATGTACGATGCGGCGTCCACCATCCTGGCCCAGAAGCTCTCCCAGGTGGAAGGGATCGGGCAGGTGTTCGTGGGCGGTAGCTCCCTTCCCGCGGTGCGCGTGGACCTCAACCCCATGGCGCTGAACAAATACGGGATCGGCCTCGACGACGTGCGCCGCGTATTGCAGGCCACGAACGCGAACCGTCCCAAGGGGCAGCTCTCGGACGCGACCCGAACCTGGGAACTCACGGCCAACGACCAGATCCGCACGGCGAACCAGTATATGCCGCTCGTCATCGGGTACAGGAACGGGTCGGCCGTGCGGCTTACGGACGTGGCCGATGTGCAGGATTCGGTGGAAGACCTGCGCGCGGCGGGGCTGGCCAACGGCAAGCCGGCGGTGCTCGTGGTCATGTTCCGGCAGCCGGGAGCGAACATCATCGAGACGGTCGATCGCGTCCGCGCCCTGCTTCCGCAACTGCAGGCTTCGATGCCGGGGGCCGTCACGCTGGCGGTCGCCATGGACCGGTCCCCCACGATCCGCGGGTCGCTCCGGGAGGTCGAGAAATCGCTCATCATCTCGGCGCTGCTCGTGATCCTGGTGGTCTTCCTGTTTTTACGGACCTTCCGCGCCACGATCATCCCGGCCGTGGCGGTGGCGGTGTCGCTCATCGGCACGTTCGGGCTGATGTACCTGTGCGGCTACAACCTGGACAACCTCTCGCTCATGGCGCTGACGATCGCGACCGGCTTCGTCGTGGACGACGCCATCGTCGTCCTCGAAAACGTCAGCCGGCACATGGAAGAAGGAATGCCCCCGCGGGAAGCGGCGTTCCACGGGGCGAAGGAGGTGTCCTTCACCGTCCTGTCGATGAGCACCTCGCTCGTCGCGGTCTTTACCCCCATCCTGCTGATGGGCGGAATGATCGGGCGACTCTTCCGCGAGTTCGCGGTGACGCTTTCGATGGCGGTCGGCGTCTCGCTTCTGGTCTCGCTCACGACGACGCCGATGATGTGCGCCGCGATCCTGAAATCGAAAACCCGACCCGGTGCTTTCTACAAGGCGGGCGAGCGGATCTTCGACGGGATGCACAAAGGCTATGACCGGAGCCTTTCCTGGGCGCTCCGGCACCCGCGCTTCATGATCCTCCTGACCGCGGTCACGGTCGTGGTCAACATCTACCTGTACACGGTGGTCCCGAAAGGGTTCTTCCCGCAACAGGACACCGGGCGGCTCGCCGGCGGGATCCTTGCGGCGCAGGACGTATCGTTCCAGTCGATGCGGGAGAAGCTGACGCAGGTCGCGGACATCGTGGGAAAGGATCCTGCGGTCGACACGGTGATCGGCTTCACCGGCGGCGGCGGCGGAGGCGGCAGCACGGTCAACACCGGGCGGCTGTTCATCGGCCTGAAGGACCAAAGGAAGGTCTCCGCGGACGAAGTGATCGCCCGGATGCGCGGGAAGCTGGCGCGGGTGCCGGGCGCCCAGACGGGGCTGCAGCCGGTGCAGGACATCCGGGTCGGCGGGAAGATCAGCAACGCCCAGTACCAGTACACGATCCAGGGAGACAACCTGAAGGATCTCACGGCCTGGGCGTCGCGCGTCGAACGGGAGATGCGCGCGATTCCCGGGTTGGCCGACGTGACCAGCGACTGGCAGAACAGGGGATTGGAGGCCCGCCTGATCATCGACCGGGACACCGCGTCGCGGCTCGGCATCACGTCGCAGATGATCGACGACGCGCTCTACGACGCCTTCGGGCAGCGGCAGGTGTCGATCAACTACACCCTGCTCAACCAGTATCACGTCGTGATGGAAGTGGCGCCGCGGTTCTGGCAGCACCCGGACACGCTGAAGGACATCTACGTGCACGCGGCGGGGGGGGCGACGGTGCCGCTTTCCGCGTTCACGCATTACGAGCCGTCCTCCACGTCGTTGGCGGTGAACCACCAGAGCCAGTTCCCGGCGGTCACGGTGTCGTTCAACCTGGCCCCGGGCGTTTCGCTCGGGAGCGCCGTCACGGCGATCGAGGCGACGACGCGACGGATGAGGTTGCCGTCCACCATCCGGGGAAGCTTCCAGGGCACGGCACAGGCGTTCCAGGCGTCGCTGGCCAACCAGCCGCTGCTGATCCTCGCGGCGCTGGTGACGGTCTACATCGTGCTGGGGGTGCTGTACGAAAGCTACATCCACCCGGTCACCATCCTGTCCACGCTGCCATCGGCCGGCGTCGGGGCGATCCTGGCGCTGCTGCTCACGAAAACCGAGTTCACCGTCATCTCGCTGATCGGGATCATCCTGCTGATCGGCATCGTGAAAAAGAACGCGATCATGATGATCGACTTCGCCCTGCAGGCCGAACGCAAGGAGGGGAAGGGGCCGGACGAGGCGATCTACGAGGCGTGCCTGCTCCGCTTCCGACCGATCATGATGACCACCATGGCGGCGCTTTTTGGCGCGCTGCCGCTGGCGCTGGGGCACGGGGTGGGGTCGGAGCTCCGACGCCCGCTTGGCATCTCCATCGTGGGCGGCCTGATCTTCAGCCAGCTGTTGACGCTCTACACGACGCCGGTGGTTTACGTCTATCTCGACCGTCTCCGGCTCTGGTTCGCGGAGTTGAGGAAGAACCGCGGTCGCCGCGCGGAGAGCGTGCCGGCGCCGGGCTACAACAATTGAATGGGAGACGGGGCATGATAATTCGGAAATTCGCATTGGCCGCCGGCGCCGGGATGCTGGCGATCCTGAGCGCCTGCGCGACCGTCGGGCCGAACTACGTGAAGCCGGCGCCTCTTCCGCCGCAGACGAAGGCGGTCCTCCCGCTGTCCTATGTGGAAGCGGACGGCTGGAGAATTGCGCAGCCGAACGACAACGCCCTGCGGGGGAACTGGTGGGAGATCTACGCGAACCCCGAGCTAAACGCGCTCGAGGAGCAGGTTGCGCTTGCGAACCAGAACGTCGCCCAGGCGGAAGCGAATTACCGCCAGGCGCAGGCGGTTGTCCGGGCTTCCCGCTCCGGCTACTATCCCGCGGCGACGGGCGGCGCATCCGCCACGCGCTACCGGCGCTCTTCCGAGGTGAGCAGTCTTGGTATATACAACGACTTTCTGCTGCCGATCGACTTCTCCTGGGAGATCGACCTCTGGGGACGGGTTCGCCGCACCGTCGAGGCCAGTCAGGCGGGCGCCCAAGCGAGCCAGGCGGATCTCGCGTCGGCCCTCTTGAGCGCGCAGTCCCTGCTGGCCCAGGATTACTTCCAGTTGCGCACGATCGACGCGCAGAAAAAGGTCCTGGAAGACACGATCGTGGGGTACCAAAAGACGCTCGACCTGACGAAAAACCGCTATACCGGCGGCGTCGCGTCGAGGGCGGACGTGCTGCAGGCGGAAACCCAGCTTAAGTCCGCGCAGGCGCAATCGATCGACCTGGGGGTACAGCGCGCCCAGCTTTCGCACGCGATGGCACTCCTCGTCGGGAAGCCGGCTTCCGCGTTCCCTATCCCCGTTGCGCCCCTGGACGCGACGTCTCCCGCCGTTCCGATCGGCGTCCCTTCGGATCTGTTGGAGAGGCGCCCGGACATCGCCTCCGCCGAACGCAACGTCGCCGCCGCCAACGCGCGGATCGGCGTCGCCGAGGCCGCCTTCTATCCGAACGTCACATTGGGCGCGTCGGCGGGACTTGAGGCGGCCAGCCTGGCCAAATGGCTGACCTGGCCCGCCCGCTTCTGGTCGGTCGGTCCGGCCGTCTCGGAGGTTCTGTTCGACGGAGGCCTGCGACAGGCGCAGACCGGGCAGGCCCGGGCGGCCTACGACGCGGAGGTTGCGGCGTACCGTCAGACGGTGCTCACGGGGTTCCAGGAGGTGGAGGACAGCCTGGCCGCCCTTCGCGTTCTGGAGGAGGAGGCGCGGGTACAACAGGAGGCGCTTGCGGCCGCGCGGCAAACGGTGGGCGTCGTCACCAACCAGTATAAAGCCGGGACGGTCAGCTACCTGAACGTCATCGTCGCCCAGACGACGGCCCTTTCCAACGAGCAGACGGCGCTCAACATCCTCGGCCGCCGGATGGCCGCCAGCGTGTCGCTCGTCAAGGCGCTGGGAGGCGGCTGGGAGGCGTCGGCCCTGCGGTAACCTTTCCCATCGCTCTGACGCCGTTAAAGGGTAATAGGCCGATCGAAAACGGCCGATCAGGGAGGGAACGATGAAACCATTGCAGAAGGGATTTACCGCGCTGGTCCTCCTTACGGCGGTTGCCGTGGGGGCGACGATCGTCTCCGGAAACGCCTGGGCCGATCGCGGCGGAGACCGCGACGGACGGTGCGCCTGTTCCGGACGGGATGGCGGGTGGAAGGCGCACGGTCATCCGGGCCACCGGCTGGCGAAGGCGCTCGACCTGTCCAAGGAGCAAACGGAGCAGGTCAGGGCGATTTTCCGGAAACATCGTGACGAGATCGCTCCGCTCCGCAAGGAGATGGTGTCCGAGCGGCGGGAATTGCGGAACCTGATCCAGGCGGACAAGATGGACGAGGCGGTCCTCCGGGAGCAGGTGAGGAAGATCGCCGTGACGGGCGGGGATCTCGCCGTCCGCCGGGCCAAGGTGTCCCAGGAAGTGCGGACGGTGCTGACACCCGAGCAGATCCGGAAGTTCCGGGCCTTGCAGGAAAAGCGGGACCGGCGGATCGACGGGATGATAAGCCGCGGGCAGGAAAGGCAGCCGAAGGGAGAATAGTGCTTGTACGCTTTGGAGGTGCCGATGGCGGTGCCGGACGAGGATGCCGACCTCGTCCGCTCCGCGATCGGAGGCGACGACGAGGCGTTTACGGAGCTGGTGCGCCGGCATAAGGGCACGGTCCTTCGCAGCGCCGCCCGCTTCGCGCGCAATCCTGCGGAGCTGGAGGATCTCGGACAGGAGACGTTCCTGAGGGTTTACCGGGACCTCCGCTCCTTTCGCGGCGATGCCCCTTTCGGGCATTGGCTGTCGCGGATCACGGTGCACGTATGTTACGACGCGCTGCGGAAACGGCGCCGGGAGGAGAAGGATATTTCGCTGGAGGTCCTGGCCTCTCCGGCCGCGGACCCTTCCGCGGGAAACGGCCCTTCCGCCCAACTGGCCCGCATGATCCTCGACCAAGCGATGTCGCGCCTCAAACCGGAGGACCGGCTGGTGATCACGCTGTTCGAACTGGAGGATCGGTCGGTCCGGGAGGTGGCGGAGTTGACGGGGTGGAGCGAAACGCGGGTGAAGGTGCGCGCCTTCCGGGCGCGGCAGGCGTTGAAACGGTATATCGGAGGAGACGATGAACGATAAACGACACGACCGGAGGGACGTGGAGCTCGACCGGTTTTTCGCACTGGCGCGGCAAGCACCCCCGGACATTTCCGGGGTCGAACGAAACTTCGAGACGCGCGTGATGACGAGGATCCGGGAGGGACGGGAGCCTTGGTATGTCTGGGCGTGGCGTCTGGCCCCGATCTTCCTGGCGCTGACCATCCTGATCGCAGGGTGGGGCATATTCTATTCTCCGGTGTATCCGGCCGATCCGGTGACGACGCTCGCCTCGGGAACCCAGGAAGTCGCATTGCTCGACTACCTGACGGGAGAGTGACGAACATGAAACGATGGAAATCGATCCTCGGCGTCCTGTTGGTCTTCCTGCTCGGTGCTCTTGCGGGCGCGGCGGTCGCGCACCGCGTCGGACGTCAAAGCGTCGAGGCCGTTCTCTCCGGAAGGGGCGGCGCCACGGTGGACCTCGTCGTCAGGCGGCTTACCCGGTCGCTGGATCTCGATCCCGTCCAGCAGGACCAGGTGCGCGCCATCGTCACCGAGACGCACCGGGACATCGTCGAGATCCGGAAGCCGGTCCAGGGCCAGATCGAGGCGGCGTTCGAACGCTCCCGCGTCCGCGTTCGCGCAATCCTGCGCCCCGAGCAGCAGGAGAAGTTCGACCGCATCCAGGCCGAGCGCCGGAAGCGAAGGGAACGGCCGGAGTAGTCTGTTTAGTTGCGGGAGTCGAACCGGCGGAAATAGTCGGCCCGGCACCGGTTCTCCACGTCCACCATCGAGCGGAACGCCTCTTCGAACCCGTCCCTCCCGATCGCGAAGACGCCGTGGCCGTAGACGATTGTCTTCCCCGGGCCTCCGATGACGGGAGGGACGCGGACCGCGAGCCCCCCGGCCCCGATCTCCCCCGCCACGATCGGCGTGTCCCCCAGCATCCGCACCCGGGTGCAATCCTTCCAGCAATCCTTGATGGGGCAATCCTTCACGTCGCACAGCATGCTCATTGCGACGGCGAACTTCGGGTGCCCGTGCAGGATCGCCCGCGCTCCGGTCGCCGCGTAGATCCGGCGGTGGGCGAGGAGCTCGCTCGACGCGGTGATCCCGGTCGTGGAGCGGTTGTCCGTCGGGACCGGGTCGACGCATCCGGCGAGTTCGTCGAGGGACGCCGCGGTCTGGGAGATGAAGATCGTCTCACCGACCCGGTAGGAGATGTTTCCGAAGAAGGAGTCGACCAGCCCCCGATCGACGGTGTACCGGCCGACGGCGCCGATCTCCGAAAGAACCTCTTCCGGATCGTCGAGGGGGCCGGCGCGGAAGGAGAGCCCCTCCGCCGTCAGGGGCCGTAGGAACGTCTCCCGGAAATCCCGGAACGCCTCCGCTTCCCCCGGCAGGACGAAGCCCGCCTGCAGCACATCCAGCAGGTACTTGACGAAGGCGGCGTGGAAGACGGAGGAGTAGTGGATGTACGCCTGCTCGAGCGTCACCGGTCCCGACGCGACGATCCCCACGCCTTCGGCGATCACCCCTTTCCGGTTCGAAAGGAGCGCGGCGATCGCGACCGCGGGGTCCCCCGTGAGCTCCTCCCGCCGGACGATCGGGATGTCGTGAAGGAACGTCCGCGTCTCCGTGTCGAGGGGGACGATCGCACCCGCGTCGGCGCTCGCCCGGCGAAGCAGGAATTCCGCGAAAGGAAGGGACGGCGACGCGACGACGACCCCCAGGCACGACAGGCGCGACAGGACGTCGGCGGCCAGCCGCGACAGGTCGGGGGCGCCTTCGGAGAGCATCACGTCGTCCTGGGCGGCGATCCCCACCCGCCCCTGGGAGATCGAGCGGTCCCGGTGAAGCTTTCCCACGTATTTCCGGATCAGGGATCTCACGGTTGCCGCTCGAGGAATCCGTCGTCAGGGAAGGAGCCGTCGTCCCGGAGCCCCCGGATCCGGTAATACCTCGTCAGCTCCTCCCCGAACCGGGCACGATCGATCGGGGGGACGTCGATCCCCTCCCCGGAAGAGCCCGCCTCGGTGAAGAAGCGGGCCGGCAGGTCGTCGTCCGCCCGCGTGAAACCGTTCCGCGCGTTGTAGTACCGCTCCGTGAGCCAGATCCGTTCCCCGATCTCCTTCAGGCCCTGCGGGGTGCGCGGTTCCCCCGTCACCCCCGAGAGCAGCTCCGCATACTCCTCGAGGGAGGCGCCGAAAAAAGCGAACTTGCACGCCACGAGGGAGTCCACCGCCGCGTTCGTGTCTTCCGCGATCTTGATCATCCGCGCCTTCCCCGAGAAGGAGAACCGGTCCGACGCCACCGGCTTGCGAAGGATCTCGTGGGAGATGGGATACGCCTGCAGATGGCATCCCCCCCGGTTGCTGGTGACGTAGGCCAGCGCCATCCCGTACGCCCCGCGCGGGTCGTAGGCGGGGAGCTCCAGCGACTTGACCGACATCGAGAGCCCCGGTTTCCCGAGGGACTCCGCCACCCGCCGGGACCCCTCCGCGAGAAGATCCCCCTCCCCACGCCGATGGGCGATGTCGTGGAGGAGCGGGCCGATCTCTTCCGGGGAGGGAAACCGTCCCCGCGCCTCGCCCCACGCGGAAAGGGTGGCCGCGGCGGAGATCGTGTCCATCCCGAGGTCGTTGCAGGCGTCGTTCGAGCGGATGATCGCGTGGAGATCGGAGATGGCGTTCAATGCCCCGAAGTGGGAAACCGTCTCGTACTCCGGCAGGGGACGTCCGTCGGACGCGCGCTTCTTGCAGCGGATGGGGCAGCCGAAACACCCCTCCCTCTTCGCGCCGTACGCGGCGCGGATCGCCGGGCCGGAGTAGGCGGAGGAGTCCTCGAAAACCGTGCGGCGGAAATTCTCCGTCGGCGCCATCCGCCGCTGGCGCATGAGGTCCACCAGCGCGGGGGTCCCGTACTCGGCGATCCCGAACTCCCCGAAGAGCACGGGGGAGGCCCGGAACAGGCGCAGGACGTCCGCGCGGGCGCGGTCGAACCGCTCCCGGTCGGCCACCGGCACGGTGCGGTCGCCGTCCACCGTCACGGCCTTGAGGTTCTTCTTTCCGAGGACGGCGCCGAGACCGCCGCGTCCCACCGCGTTCCCCTCGCCCATCATGATGCTGGAGAAGAGGACCCCGTTTTCCCCCGCGGGGCCGATGGCGGCGATGCTTCCGCGGTCCGACAGGGCATGCACCGTCTCCCCCACGCCCTTCGCCCACAGGTCTTCGGCCGGGAGCAGCTCCTCCCCGGCGGAGGTTACGGCGAGCACGACGGGGCGGGGGCTTTCCCCCTCGACGAGGATCGCGAAGAGTCCCGCCGCCCGGAGGCGCCACGCGAACCGGCCGCCCGCGGAGAAGTCGTACACGGTCCCCGTCAGGGGAGAGCGGGAGACGACTTCGATGCGCGCGGACGTCGGGGCCGGGGTCCCGCACAGAGGGCCGACGGCGAAGACGACCGGCATCGCCGGGTCGAACGGGGAAAGGGTGTGGCGCCCGCGGAGCAGGCGCACGCCGAGGCCGCGCCCCCCGAGGTACGCCCGGAGGAACTCCGGCGGGATCTCCTCCCGCCGCATCTGCCCGGAGGAGAGGTCGACGACCAGCATATGTTCAGGCACGGGCATCCGCCTTATTGTACCGTGCCACCCGCACCGCGACTCACGCGGACGGGGCCTTCCACCGGTCGTACCGGAGCAGGAAGAGCAGGCCCGGGATGGCGGCGAGGGTGCTGATGACGAAGTACGTCTCCCAGCCGTACGTCTTGGCGAGGAATCCGGTGGGCGCGCCGACGACCACCCGCGTGACCGCCATGAGGCTGGTGAGCAGGGCGTACTGGGTCGCGGTGAACCGCTTGTCGCACATGCTCATGAGGAAGGCGGCGTACGCCGCCGTTCCCATCCCGCTGCACAGGTTCTCGATCCCGATCGCCGCCACCATCATCGGGTAATGGTGCCCCAGGCGGGCCAGCGCGAGGAACGAGAGGGTGGACACCGACTGGAGGATCCCGAAGATCCACAGGGACGCCTTCATCCCGGTCCGCGCGACGATGGCGCCGCCCGCGAGGGTCCCCGCGATCGTCGCGACCATCCCCAGTCCCTTCGTCACGGCCCCGATGTCGGTCTTCGTGAACCCGAGCTCGAGGAGGAAGGGGGTCGTCAGCGCG
>Ga0315268_10009378_pt1 | contig 10164 bp, 10 predicted proteins | sample C1_top_MG_FD_204535 | JGI IMG/M metagenome (GOLD analysis project Ga0315268, IMG submission 204535) | Sediment microbial communities from Yellowstone Lake, YNP, Wyoming, USA - C1_top | ecosystem: Environmental > Aquatic > Freshwater > Lake > Sediment | place: USA: Wyoming | collected 2017-08-01 | reverse complement strand
CAATTTCATAATGCTTGTATTCTTTTGCTCGGGGGGCCTTGCACGAGCACATCCCTGACCACGCTATCCGACCTCCTGCTCAGTTCTTTTCTGTTCTTACGCAGCTTCTTGACCGTGTACGAGCTGTCATCGCATCATCGGTACCGCCTTCTGCAGCAGCATGACATTCACATCCGGCGTTGATCGTATCCGCATCACGTTTCGAGAACAGGGAGGGTTCTGACATGGGTCTTTTTGACAAGATTGGCGGCGAGTTCGTTGACATCATCGAATGGCTTGATGCTACCCAGGACACGCTGGTGCATCGTTTCGAGCGGTACGAGAACGAGATCAAATACGAGGCGCAGCTGGTCGTCCGCGAGGGGCAGCAGGCCGTCTTCATCAACGAAGGCAAGCTCGCGGACGTGTTCCAGCCCGGACGGCATACCCTCACGACCCAGAACCTTCCGATCCTGACAACGCTCAAAGGCTGGAAATACGGCTTCCACAGCCCGTTCAAGGCAGAGGTCTATTTCTGCAGCACCCGTCAGTTCACCAACCTCAAGTGGGGCACCCCGGGCCCCGTGACCTGGCGCGACAAGGAGTTCGGACCGGTACGGGTCACCGCCTTCGGCATCTACTCGATCCGGATCAAGGACCCCGCGGTCTTTATCAAAGAGATCGTGGGCACGGACGGCAACTTCACCACGCAGTCGATCGAGGACAATTTGCGCGGCAAGATCGGCCTGCGCATCAAAGAAGTGCTGCCCGAGACCGGCATCCCGATCATCGACCTCGAGAGCAAGGTTGTCATGCTCAGCCAGACCCTGAAGGACAGGATCGCGCCCAGCTTCGGAGGCTTCGGTCTTGAACTGACCGAAGTGCAGGTCCAGGACATCGGTCTGCCGGAGGAAGTGGAACAAGCCATTGACAAGGCAGGCGCGGTCAAGGCTGTTGGCAATCTCCAGGCGTTCACCCAGTACCAGACCGCCCAGTCGATCCAGACCGCGGCTGCCAATCCCGGCGGCACTGCAGCAGCCGGCGTGGGCATGGGCATGGGCTTTGCCATGGCGAACCAGATGGGCCAGTCCATGGGCGGCCAGCAGAGCTCGCCTCCTCCGCTTCCCGGCTACTTTGTCGCGCTGAGCGGCAAACAGGCCGGCCCTTTCACGAACGACGTGCTGCAGCAGAAGATCGCCACTGGCGAGATCACGCGGGAAACGCTTGCCTGGAAGAACGGCATGGACCAGTGGACAGCAGCGGGCCAGGTGCCCGAGCTTGCTGCCTTGTTCGCAAGCGTACCGCCCCCGCTTCCCGGGAAGTAAACGAGAGAAACGAATGGACAAACCACCCGTCGGTCATAAGAAAGCCAACTGCCCGTCCTGCGGCGCCGAAGTAGTTTTCAAGTCGAGCGTCTCGGTGTTCACGGTCTGTGCGTACTGCAAGTCCATGATCGTTCGGCACGACATGGACCTGGAAGCGCTCGGCACCATGGCGGAGGTCCCGGACGACGTGTCGCCGCTCAAGATCGGCACCCGGGGAAGGGACAGCAGCGGCAGGTTCGAGATCATCGGCCGGTTGAAAATGTCCTGGAGCGAAGGCTATTGGAACGAGTGGTTCCTCCTGTTCGAGGACGGCAGACACGGGTGGCTGGCCGAGGCCATGGGCTTCCTGATGCTGAGCTTCGAGGTGACAAAAGCGGTCAAGGTACCTGAAGCTGACGACATCAAGATCGGGAAGGCCTACGACGTGGCGCCCGGCCGAACGTTTTTTGCCGACGACATCAAAGAAACAACCTGCATCGCGAGCGAGGGCGAGCTGCCCTTCCAGGGAATGTCCGGACGAACGACCACCAGCATTGATCTAAGCAACAGCGCCGGCGAGTTCGCCAACATCGAGCATTCGAAGCAGGACGGCGTCAGCGTGTTCATCGGCAAGTATGTGCAGTTCGAGGCCCTGGATCTTTCGAACCTGCGGGACCTGGCCGCGGACATGAAAAAGGTGCGTGCGTCCGGACTCTTCAAATGCCCTTCCTGCGGCGGATCCGTGTCCATGCTCACGCCCGGTCTTACGGCCGCGGTCGTGTGCCCGTACTGCGGGTCTACGATCGACGCGACCAATCAAAACCTCCAGATCCTGAGCAAAGCAAACAAGAAGATGAAGATCAAACCGTTGATCCCGATCGGTACCGCGGGGAAACTGTTCAACGCTGAATGGGAAGTCATAGGCTTCATGCGGCGGCTTGACAAGTCCGGAGACTACTTCTGGGACGAATACCTGTTGTACAATCCGTACAAGGGCTTCCGGTGGCTGACCGTGGACAACGGGCATTGGAACTTTGTCGAGATGCTGCATATCCGTCCTGCCCTCGGCCCCGGCGCAGCCGAATTCCAATACCGGGACAAGTCGTTCAAGCGGTTCCTGGAAGGCAAGGCCACGGTCAACTATGTGCTGGGTGAATTCTACTGGCGCGTCAAGGTCGGGGACACCGTCGGAGTAAGGGACTTCATTGCTCCTCCTGAGGTCCTGTCCTGCGAAAGCGACAAATCCGAGGCAGTCTGGTCCCTCGGCACCTACGTGGAGCCGCAGGATGTTAAGGACGCGTTCAAACTCCAGGATGAGATGCCGGAAACAAGCGGCGTCGCGCCGAACCAGCCTTCACCCTATAACCAAAAGTCGTCCGGTGTGCTCGTTTCGTTTATGGTCCTGATTTTCTGTTTGACTGCCCTGCACGGGATCTTCCTGGTCAATGCGCATAACCGTGAAATATACAGCCAGCAATTCACGTTCGATCCCAATAGCGGGACCGCCTCTGGTCCGAAGAACGGGATCACGCCGTTTTCCGACCTCACTCAGAATCCGGCGGCCGGACAGATCTCAGATACGGCGACCACGCACTCGTCGGCGCCCTTTGACATCCCCGGCTCAATGGGCAATCTGGCCGTCGATCTGCAGGCCCCGGTCCAGAACGATTGGCTGGAAACGTCCATAGAGCTTGTGGAAGAAAGCTCGCAAAAGACCTTTCAGTTTGAGCAGGGAGTCGAGTATTATTATGGGACCGACAGCGATGGGTCCTGGTCCGAAGGCGGGCAAAGCTCCGATGTGCTCTTGTCCTCGGTTCCCGGAGGCCGCTACCGTCTCGTGGTCCAGCCGGCCGCGGCCGCAGCATTGGCAAGAGAAAAGAGCTTTACGGTAAGGCTCCGAAGGAACGTCCCGGTCTGGTCAAATTATTTTCTCGGACTGCTGCTGCTTTCGATCTATCCGCTGTGCCTCTGGATGAAAAGCCGGTCGTTCGAGGCGCGCCGGTGGTCGGAAAGCGACTTTTCACCGTATGCGCAGCCGGGCGATGACGACGAAGGAGAATAAGACCGATGAAAGCGTACCTTATCTACGGCGTTCTTGTTTGTTCCCTGTTCACCTGGGCCGGAGCGCGGGGATTTGCGGTGACCAGCCTGCTGCATCCCGCGCACTGGAGCCCGCAGGGCCACGGCGGCCACAAATAATTTTTAATTGTTTTTTCTCACTACGATTGTTCTTATACTGAGGAGGGTCCATGGAAAACCTGATCAATGTAAAAGATGTAATAAGCTCGATCCTGTATTCTCTGATCGGTCTCGTGCTGTTCAGCCTGGCGTACGTTATTTTCGACAAGCTCACGCCCGGCGATCTGGCATGTGAGATCCTGGAGAAGCAGAACATCGCCGCCTCGATCCTGGTCGGCGCTTTGATGATCGGCATCGCGATCATCGTCGGCATGTCCATCCACGGCTAGCGTGTCATCACGGGAATGCTGACCCGCGGACATCCGCGGTAAGAGCCCGCTGTTCACAATAGTTCATTTTCTGCTTCCCCAGGAGAGGCTGTCCGGCATTATGGCTTACGCTTTGCTGCTCTCGGTGTTCGTGATCTCCACCTGCGGCCTGGTCTACGAACTGACCGCGGGTGCGCTCGCGAGCTACCTCCTCGGCGACTCCATCACGCAGTTCTCCATCATCATCGGCGTTTATCTGTCCGCGATGGGGATCGGCTCCTACCTGTCGCGGTATATCGTCCGCAATATCATTGCCGTGTTCATCGAGGTCGAGCTGCTGATCGGTTTGGTGGGCGGCTGTTCGGCTGCCCTTCTGTTCGCCCTCTTCGAGGTCGCGGCCCATTTCAAGCCCATTCTGTACTCGCTGATCGCGGTGACCGGGGTCCTGGTCGGCCTCGAGATCCCGCTCATCATGCGCGTCCTGCGGACGCGGTTCGAGTTCAAAGACCTGGTCTCGAAGGTCTTCACCTTCGACTATATCGGCGCGCTCTTCGCATCGCTCCTGTTCCCCCTGGTGCTCGTCCCGTATCTCGGCCTGATCAGGTCGTCGTTCCTGTTCGGGATCATTAATGTGATCGTCGCGCTTTGGGCGCTCCGTCTGTTCTGGTCGGACGTGCCGCGGCCGCGTTCGCTTGCCGCAGCCGGAGGTGCGTTGCTGGTCGCCCTGTCCGTCGGCGTCGTCTACTCGGGCGAGATCCTGCACTTCACCGAGACCTTGAGCTACAAAGGCAGCATCATCTATTCCCGGACCACGCCCTATCAGCGCATCACGCTGACCAGGGAGGGAGACAGCCTGCAGCTCCATCTGAACGGCAATCTGCAATTCAACTCGCGCGACGAATACCGGTACCATGAGGCGCTTGTGCACCCCGGGCTGCAGGCCGTACCTGAGCCCAGGAACGTCCTGGTGCTCGGTGGCGGCGACGGCCTCGCTGTCCGGGAGATCCTGAAATATGACACGGTCCGCTCCGTCACCCTGGTGGACCTGGACCCGGCAATGACACAGCTCTTCAAGACCTATGAACCGCTCGTGGCCCTGAACAAGGGGTCCCTGAACTCGCCCAAGGTCAGGATCATCACGGCTGATGCGTTCGTCTGGATCAGAACGAACCAGCAGAAATTCGACTTCATTTCCGTTGATTTCCCCGATCCCTCCAACTTCTCCCTGGGCAAGCTGTACACGAACACCTTTTACCGCCTCCTGAAGCAGGCCTTGAACGAGAACGGCGTCATCGTGATCCAGAGCACCTCTCCCTTTGTGGCGCGCCGCTCGTTCTGGTGCGTGGTCAACACGCTCCAGTCCGTGGGCCTCGCTACCACGCCGTACCATGTCTACCTTCCCTCGTTCGGCGAATGGGGATATGTGATCGCAACCCGGCGAGCGTTCACGATGCCGAAGCGCTTTCGCGACGGCCTCAGATTCATCACCCCGGAATCCGCGCGGACCATGGCCGAGTTCCCTCCTGACATGGGCCCGGTCCCTGCGGACGTGAACCGGCTGAACAACCAGGTCCTGGTGCGCTATTTCGAAGAAGAGTGGTCGCGGTATGTCCATTGACCCGTCAGAGCTCGGCCTGACCCGGCGGTCCTTCCTGATCAAGGGATCGCTCTTCATCGCGTCAGCCGCAGGGCTCTCCTGCACTCCCCAAACCAGCAGAAAACATACAGCAAACGGCAGCGTGCTCGGCGCGAACTGGGCAGCCGGCCACGAGCTGCTCAAAGACCGCCATCCTGTTCCGCGAAGAACTGAGCAAACGGGGATCGTCATTGTCGGCAGCGGGATCGCGGGTCTGTCTGCAGCGCGCGAACTCTCGAAACAGGGCTTTTCGGATTTTATCCTGCTGGAACTGGACGCGAACATCGGAGGCAATGCCGCAAGCGGGAAGAACGCGGTGTCGCCGTATCCCTGGGGCGCCCACTACATTCCGCTGCCTGGTGAGGACGCGGTGTTCGTACGGGAGCTGTTCGAGGAGCTGGGCATCATAACCCGCTACGATCCGCGCGGACTTCCTGTGTACAATGAATATTACCTCTGCGCAGACCCCCAGGAGCGGCTCCTGATCCACGGCCAATGGCAGGAAGGCCTGGTGCCCCAGTTCGGCGTCAATACACGGGACCGGCGCCAGATCAGAGAGTTCCAGCAGGCAATGCAGGGCTTCAAACAAGCGCGCGGAGATGACGGAAAGCGCGCCTTTTGCATCCCCCTTGACCTCAGTTCGAGCGACGCCAGGTTCAGGAAGTACGATGCCATCAGCATGTCGCGCTATCTGTCCGACCAAGGCTGGGATTCGGAATATCTGCGCTGGTACGTGAACTACTGCTGCCGGGACGATTACGGGTGCAGAATGGACGATGTTTCCGCGTGGGCCGGCATCCACTACTTTGCCTCGCGGAACGGAATTGCTGCGAATGCCGATCCGCACGCCGTGCTCACCTGGCCCGAAGGGCTCGGCTGGATCGCGGCTCGAATGGCAAAGAAGGTCGAACGCCATGTCCGGACCAATGCCTGCGTCGTGAACATCGAGCAGAACAGCGGTGGAGTTATTGTGGATTATCTCGATGCGAAACTTGCCACGTCTACGCGGATCCAGGCGAAGAAGGTGATCTACGCAGCCCCGCGGTTCACCGCAGCCAGGACGATCAAAGGCCCCGGTGATGTTGCCGCCTCAGCTGCGCGTTTCACGTACGCGCCCTGGATGATAGCCAACCTCACCATGAAGGGCCGTCCCGAAGGCAGAGGCGCGGAGCTCGCGTGGGACAATGTGAGCTATACCAGCCAAGCCCTCGGGTACGTGGTTGCCAATCATCAGAACCTCTCCCTGCACCGTGACAAGACCGCGCTGACCTATTACTTTCCGCTCACTGCTGAGGCGCCTTCTGTGGAGCGGGCCAGGGCGCTCAACCGGACGTATCAGGAATGGGCCGGAATCGTGCTTCGCGATCTCGACAACATGCACCCCGGGATCGCGGACAAGATCGAGGAGCTGAATGTCTGGGTCTGGGGTCATGCCATGGCACGGCCTGTGCCGGGTTTCATGTGGGGACCGGACCGGCTTGCATCCCTGAAGCCGATCAGCAACATTTACTTCGCACATTCCGACATGAGCGGCATATCCATATTCGAGGAAGCACAGTACCGTGGCATCATGGCGGCGCGTCTAGCACTCCAGCAGAGCTGACCTTGCACCGCAAACAAAGCCCCTGCTGGAACATTCAGCAGGGGCTTCTTCTTTCATCTCATGTACCAGTGACCTCACCACATGATCGCGTTCACCGGTGCATGCTTTTCTGCGTTATCTTCAGGTCCTTGATCAGACCGTTCGATATCGAATAGATCCAGCCGTGTATGGCGAGCTTTCTTCCCTGTTTCCACGCTTTCTGGACCAGCGTGTTGTTGGTCAGGTTCCTGACCTGTTCGATCACGTTCAGCTCGCACATCTGGTCGCGCGTTACTTTTCCCTGCTTCGGCATCAGCACCTTGACGTTCGCCAGCCAATGCTCCAGCAGACCGTTGACCTTGTTGTCCATTACCGCGTCGATGCCGCCGCATCCGTAGTGGCCGCATACGATGATGTGCTTCACCTTCAAAATCTCGATCGCGTACTGCAGAACGCACATCAGGTTGATATCGGTGTTGATAACCTGGTTCGATATGTTCCGGTGCACAAACACCTCGCCCGGCAGCAAACCGGTTATCTGGTTCGCCGGCACCCTGCTGTCGGAGCACCCGATCCAGAGATATTTCGGCCGCTGCTGCTTCTTCAGTTTTTTGAAAAAATCCGGACTCTCCGCCTCGATGCGGTTTGCCCATTCCTTGTTGTTGTTCAGCAGCTTTATGATGTCTTTCATGATGCGATCTCCCTATAAAAAGCTAATGGGCCATGCTTAGCGCATGTATACCGATGACTTCACACGCCGCGAAGTGATCGGCGTGGAATGACTGATTGGACGTTCTCCGGGTCATTTGGCTCTTTCGCGAGTTGTGCACTGTGCCATACGGCCACGATCCAAATAATATTCACTTTTAAGCTGTAAAAGAACCGATACGGAGGAACAATTACTTCTCGAAAGGGCAGGTCGGGGAATTCCGGCAAGATCCTTCCGGATCGCGGATATTTCAGAAGTCGTGATAAGGTTTTTTCCGCTTTTTGACGGAATGCAAGCGCTGCGGATGGTCGATCCCGATAGATGTATGTTATGGCAGCGAGAAACTGTGTGCGCGCCGAAGGCGTGAACAAAACCTTCACTTCTGCAACTCTTTCAACAATTCATCGGCATCAGTGAGTACCGCGTCAAGGTCGTAGCCTTTTCCCTTTTCAATTTCCTTTTCCCCACGCGCAAGAAGACGTAATAGCTCAAGTTCGTGCCGGGAATGCTCATAGTCCTCAACACTGACCATTACGACAGCAGCCCGACCTCGCTGCGTAATAATGAACGGTTCCCGCGAATTGGCTACACGTTTAACGATTGCCGTTGCGTCCTGACGAAGATCTGTGATAGGAATGATATTTGGTATTCTTACCATTTGAGCTACCTCCAATACTATGCTTAATGATAGTATCAACGATAGTAAAAGGCAAGGGAATTATTCGCCAGACATCATTTCAACCGCTGGAAAGCCACGCAGCAAGCGTTGTCATGGCTATGCCGTTCGCTTTGAATACCTTGCTCGAACGGCAGATATTGTCTTCCAGAAGAAGCTCGAGGTGGTCCGCATTAAGCCAGCGCTCCGGGGTAATATCTCCGTACATGCGACGCAACAGCCATCCGAGGAGCAGCGAATGCTGTGCAGCGATAATGATCCGCCCTGAATTCAGCGGAAGGTGCTGGCGGAGCTTCTTCTTCCCTGCCCGCCGCTCCAGCAGCGTCAGAACCTCATCCATGCTTAGCGCATCCGGTCCGCCGAGATGGTATGCCTTGCCGATAGCTTCCGGATCAACGAGCGCATCGCTTACAACTCTGGCAACATCTCGCACATGGATCGGTTGGATCCGGCACTGCCCTGAACCAAGCATGGGCGTCACGGCGGGAATACGGACGAGGATCTCCAGGATCTTGATAAAATCGCACTGTTCGCCGAAGATCACCGAGGGCTGAAAAATCGTCCAGTCAACAGGAGCAGCCCTGATGTGCTCTTCCGCCTGCCACTTCTTTTTATGATATCGGGCGCGCGCATCGGGTTCTGCGCCGAGCGCGCTTAGATGCATATATCTCCGCACGCCGAATCGGGCGGCATTTGCAAGGACCCGCTCCGTGGCGTTCACATGGCTCTTCAGGCCGATCAGCTGGACAACTGCCTGCGGACGAGGCGAGAACGCTTGCTCCAGGCTCGCGTCATGAAAAACATCGCCGATCACCGGCCGCGCACCCACGCCGGCCACAGCCTGCGCATCGCGCGCGTTCCGAACGAGCGCAGTGACCTCCTTACCGCGCGCCCGGAGCTCTTGTACCATGGCGAATCCCACGAAACCACCCGCGCCCGTGACCAAAACCGGTTTCTGGGAAGGTACACAAGCATGAGGCATAGCGTAATCTCCTGAGGGAACTGGCAACGGATTGACTTGATGACGGTCGTGCTGTTCATTTCTGCTCTAATACTGTCGTTTGCTGCACACGCTCGTCATTGAAGGATACCCGGGTTCTATTGTCGAAACCATCGGATCACCACGGGTCCGGCGATCACTGCCCAGCAAAGTACGGATATCAATACTGCGACAAGAACAGAAGCGCTGGCCAGGTCCTTCGCCGTCTTTGCCAGAGGATGGCGCTCCAGCGAGATGAGATCAACAGCAGCTTCTAGTGCTGAGTTCACAAGCTCGATAAGCACGACCAACATCATGGACAACACCAGAACCAGTCGTTCCGTGTTAGGGACAGGGAGGAATATTGAGATCGGAACAAGGATTGCCATCGCAATAAGTTCATCACGGATGGCTGCCTCATGCAGCATGGCGTGCCGAAGGCCCGCGAGCGAATAGCCCATCGCCTTAAAGAGACGGAGAATGCCGCCCGAACCGGTATGATCTTTTGAAGGATTGCTCATAGTCTAACCTGACGAGTCCCAAGACGCTTCAAACTACTGCTCTTTCCCACATGCAGTACAGAACTTCCCGTATACGAGCGTCGGTTTATTGCATGCGACGCGGGTCTTGAACTGCACAAACCCGCAGAACGTGCAAGCGTGCGAGCCGGAGGGACGCCGTTTTCCGCACTGCTGGCAAAGATTCTTCGTTGAAAAGAGCGATCAATTCCTTGTTGTTCTTCATCTGATCGAGGAGATCGAGATAGGGAGCGCAGGCCGAGTGATGGTCGTTCTTCTTTTCTTCGATCGGATAATAACTATCAGTGTGAGAGCAGATTTGATCTTGCTGAAT
>Ga0315268_10009377_pt1 | contig 10164 bp, 7 predicted proteins | sample C1_top_MG_FD_204535 | JGI IMG/M metagenome (GOLD analysis project Ga0315268, IMG submission 204535) | Sediment microbial communities from Yellowstone Lake, YNP, Wyoming, USA - C1_top | ecosystem: Environmental > Aquatic > Freshwater > Lake > Sediment | place: USA: Wyoming | collected 2017-08-01 | reverse complement strand
CATTCGCACCCTCGCCTACGGTATCCTCGACGTCATTCAGGAATCTACCGCCGATGAGCCTTTGCAGCCCTTGAAATTGCTCTGCCACCAGATTCTTGACTTTCAGACGGTGTGAGAGTAGAAAGTGGACTAGTACCCCCGTACTGTCCACCCTCGACGAGGGTGCAAGAAGGTGGAAAAAGGGTATTCAACACTCGGAAAAAGCCCCCTACGAGTTTAATACGGCTGTAACTTAATAGAAACCCGCTTATAGCAGGATTTGTGCTATCCTGGATTCGTACAGCAGAACTATTGGCATGGCTCACAGGGAGAAAAACGATGCCTGTCATCTTTACAGATGGCTGGAATATACAGGGCAAACGGAGCCTATCTGACCCAGGCAGTCCGTGCGATTGCGACTGCGACTGCGCCTGCCCAGACCTGCCCACCTGGAATCCGGCCAGGCCAACTCCCACCACCCAGCTAGTGCGCAATCCGACCTTGCAAACTGCACCCCTGGATGCCACCTATCACACAGCGTGGATTCCATCTGGCGGCCACATTGCCGCGCTCGACCATGACGCAATGCAGGTGCTGGGGGGGTTTGTCCATTGCCGTTCATGCTCCGACTTGCCCGCCGATTGGCACAGTGCCTGGGGCGATGCGCTCGACAATACGGTAGATGACCTCGCCCGGCTGCGCTTCCTGATCTCGCCGGAGGGTACACCGCTCGAACAGTCAACTGAAGGCAGCATGACGCTAGTGGCCTGGCTGCATGTCACGAATGCGTGCAACCTGCGCTGTCGCTACTGTTATCTCCGCAAGACGGACGAGGCAATGAGTCCCAAAACGGGCCGTGCGGCGATTGACGCTATCTTTCGTTCGGCGCTGCTCCACAACTTTTCGGCTATCAAGCTCAAGTACGCGGGCGGGGAGCCTACACTCAACTTTCCCCTCGTCATCACTCTGCATGAATACGCCGCCGAGTTGGCCCAGCGGCACGGCCGCGACTTGGAGGGTGTGGTCCTCTCCAACGGTGTGGGGCTTACGCACGCCATGGTAGACGCCATGCTGGCCCATGACCTGCGGCTGATGATCTCGCTCGACGGCATCGGGCCGGCGCACGATAACCAGCGCGCCTTTGCCAACGGCGCCGGGTCGTGCCAGGCAGTCCGCCGCTCCATCGAACGCGCTTGCGCAAACGGGTTGGTGCCCTCCATTTCTATCACGGTTACCGACCGCAGCGTGGATGGACTTGCCGAGACGGTTGCCTGGGTGCTCGATCGCAACCTGCCCTTTAGTCTCAACTTTTACCGCGAGAACGACGCCAGCGCATCCTTTGAAGATTTGCGATTGGGCGAGGCGCGGCTTGTAGAGGGAATGCGGGGTGCGTTCCAGGCCATCGAGGCCAACTTGCCCAGGCGCAGTTTGAGGGCAGCGCTACTGGATCGCGCTAATCTGGCCGTGCCGCATAACCGCACGTGTAGCGCAGGCTCCAACTATATGGTCGTTGATCCGCATGGCCGCATCGGCCAATGTCAGATGCAAATGGAGCAGTCGCCCACCAGTGTGGAGGCCGAGGATCCGCTGGCATCTCTCCGCGCCAACCCAACTGGAATTCAGAACCTGGCGGTGGACGAAAAAGAAGGCTGCCGAGACTGCGAGTGGCGCTACTGGTGCACGGGTGGTTGCCCACTGCAAACCTTCCGCGCCACCGGCCGATATGACGTGAAATCTCCCAACTGCAACATCTATAAGGCACTTTTCCCGGACGTGATACGTCTGGAAGGTTTGCGGCTCCTCAAGTACGCAGATGCATAAAAGAGGCGGGCCGCACGGCCCGCCTTCGATTTTGCCCCTTGCCACCTCGACGCTGTATCAGCTCAACCCCCGAGGCAGGACCGGTCCAGGTAACGCCTCCGGTAGTACAGCATCCCCATCAGCAGCCCGAATTGGACCACTGCCATGAAAATGGTCGAGAACTGGTCAAAGTAGAACACCAATAGATCTACAGCAGTCAGGGAAAGCAAAAGGCCAAGCAAGCCGAACTGGACGCCCAACCATTCCCGACCCGCGATCATGAGGACAGCGGCGACCAACAGCAGCAGGCCCACCGACCCTTCCAACGCCAGCCGTGCCAGGAACCAGCCCATACCGCCGGCGCTCTCGACCTGGCCGACAGCGACCAAGTCATTTACCATGTGCTCCAGATACGCCGGCGAGAAAGCGGCCACGATCAACGAGACCAGCTTGACAAGCGCCAGCAAGCCCAGCCCTCCTAACGCACCGGCGAGCGCAGCCTTGAGCCGGCGTCGTTTGATCCAGCGGGCTTCGAACGCCTGCGCCTGCCTCAGGCGCCGCTCCCAAAAGGTGGGAACATGCGGGACGATGTGAAGGTCTGGGGAGGTCAAGAAGCCGATCAGCACGTTTGCCAGTTGGGCCAGGTCAGACTGGTCAGCCTGTCGAGCAATGGGCTGGAGCCGTGCAAGAAGGTCAGCGCGCTCCCGCGTGTCAAGGTCATTGTCGAGCACCTCAGCCAAAACGTCGAGGACGCGGTACAACTCGGTGCGGGCGTCTCGCGCGGATGAACGGCGAACCTGGAGGTAAATCAGCACCGTCAGCAGGAAAAAGACATAGATGATGGGTGCGGCGGCCGGGTAGAAATAGTTGTTGGTCTGGGTGATAAACTTGCCGACCTCATCTATGAACAGTCCGACTCCGACCCCACCCAACAGCGCCGCCAGAGTGTACGTCCATCGGTTGGCGAAAACCGTTGGGAGCAGGGCGGCAACGAACAGCAGCAGGCCACCCCACAAGACGTGGGCAATGTGCAACTCACTGTTTCCCAGTTGGGGGTAGCCGGTGAGACTGAGAAACAACCGGGTGCAAGTCACCGACGCTGCAAAGCTCAACAGGGTGAGCAGCAAATAGCGTTCAGCACCCTCGCGCTTGACCGGCTTGCGAATGCGGCTGATGTAAGCGTTCATGCCAGCCTCACAGCAGCATACGTTCATCATGACGGCTTGAGGCGTCTCTTGACGACTCTAGTCGTCATTAAAAGCGGCACTATTCGACCGTCACCGACTTGGCAAGGTTGCGCGGCTGATCCACGTCGCAGCCGCGCCGGATGGCAGTGTGATAGGCCAGCAGTTGCAGGGGGAGCACCGTCAGCACCGGCGTCAGGAGGGATGAGGTTCCCGGCACGTATAGCACATGGTCGGCCTTGCGGCGGATCGCCAAATCGCCTTCCGTCGCCACGGCGATGACAATCCCGCCGCGCGCCTTGACCTGCTCGACCTGGCTCACCATCTTGTCGTATACACCGTCACGCACGGCAATCGTCACCACCGGCATCCGCTCGTCAATCAGCGCAATCGGCCCGTGCTTCATTTCGCCAGCAGGGTAGCCTTCGGCGTGGATATAGCTGATCTCTTTGAGCTTGAGCGCGCCTTCCAGCGCGATGGGATAATTGATTCCACGTCCCAGGTAGAGGAAATGCTCGCGGTCGTGATACAGATTGGCCAGTTCCTCATAGATCGTGGGCCGGATGCCAGAAAACGGATCGCCCAACACCCGTCCCATCGAATCGGGCAGGTGTGCCAGGTCATCCACCAGTGCTTGCGATTGGGAGGCGCCCAACGTCCCCCGCAGTTGTCCCAGGTATACACCCAGCAGATATTGGTCCACCAGCGACGCGGTGAACGCCTTGGTTGAGGCCACGCCAATCTCGGGTCCGGCCTGCATCAGAATGAACCCGTCCGAGAGGCGATGCGTCTGTGAGCCGATGACGTTGACAATACTCCACAGCTTGGCGCCTTTGTTGCGCGCCTCTTCCATCGCCGCCAGCGTGTCTACCGTCTCGCCGGATTGCGTGATCGCCAGCACCGCCGTGTTGGGGCCGATGATCGGATCGCGGTAGCGAAACTCGCTGCCATAGTCCACTTCGACCGGCACACGTGCCAGCGACTCGATGATAAATTTGCCGACCAGTGCGGCGTATCCCGACGTGCCGCACGCGACGATAAAGATTTTCTCAATCTTGCGCGCTTCGTCCGCCGTCAGGTGCAAGTCATCGAGGATGACCTGACCGCGCTGCCATTCCATCCGCCCTCGAATCGTGTCTGTGACCGAGCGCGCCTGCTCATAGATCTCTTTTTGCATAAAATGGCGATATTCGCCCCGTGCCGCGCTGACCGGATCGTAGGCGATGGTGTGGATCGGCGGCTCGACGCGCTCCCCATTGTCGAGCGCAATGATCTTGATCCCATCGCGCACGACGACGGCCATCTGCCGGCTTTCGAGAAAGATCATCTGCCGCGTGTGGTCGAGGATCGCCGGCAGGTCGGAGGCGATGAACATTTCCCCTTGCCCCACGCCGACTGTCACGCCGCCAGCGTTGCCGATGCGCGAAGCGATCACGCGGTCAGGTTGGCGCCGGTCCAGCAGCACGACGGCTTGCGCGCCTTTGAGCCGCAAGAGGGCGCTGCGCGCCGCGTCTTCGAACGACTGGCCGTCACGCATGTTTTGCTCGACGAGGTGGACAATTGTCTCGGTGTCCGTCTCGGAGGCGAACGTGTGCCCTTGTGCAACGAGCTCCTGGCGCAGCGAGACAAAGTTCTCTACGATGCCGTTGTGAATCACGACCAAATCGCCCGTGCAATCGGTGTGAGGGTGCGCGTTGATCTCGCTGGGCTGGCCGTGCGTGGCCCAGCGCGTGTGGCCGATGCCCACGTGACCTTGGAGCAGTTCATCGTTTAGCTTGCGCTCGAGGTTCGAGAGCTTGCCCACATCACGCCGCCGCGTGATGCCACCCTCTTCGCCGATGACCGCGATACCGGCGCTATCATAGCCGCGATATTCCAGACGCTTGAGACCCTCCAGGACGATGGGGACAGCCTGGCGCGGCCCGACGTAACCGACAATGCCACACATGGAATTCCCTCCTGAGGCGCATATCGCTCATCGCGTATCGCGCATTTTCGACCGGCCACTTGCGATCCGCGATATGCGATATGCCATAAGCTATATGCGATTAACCAACATACCACTGCGCGCTGTTTGTCCCGCCCGTCGCCGTGCAGATTTGAAACGCGCTTTCAATGGTCGGAGGGGAAGAAAAGGGTCGTGGTTGACCCTGGAGGCGTCCGCTGATCTTTCGATTCTCCCCGCTGGAGGATTGCCTGCGGGTTAGCTCCGTCTTGCGACAGAGAACCTCCACCTCGTCAACTGGGCCAGTGATCAGTGGTCAGTGACCAGTGATCAAAAGGATGGCGTCTTGATGCCGTCCGGCTCCAGTCCGTGCGCTGTCTCCCCTCGAGTCTCTGTCGCGATCACCCCCTTCCGAAAACGCCCGAAATCTCCAAGAGGTTGTCATTATACTGGCTTTGCCTGATTCGTCAATGCGCCGAGCAGCTCGCTCATCCTAGAGGCCAGCGCCACTGGACGACCGAGCGCACGGATAATGTCTGCTGGGGAAACATCATCAAGCGCCACGCCGGTTGGGTGGTCGAACGTGATGCGCGGCAGCACGACCAGTTCGCCGAGCTCGCGGGCTTTTAACTGCGTGATCACGTCCGCTCCCATGAGCAGCCCAGCTACGGTGACCGTCTGCCCCAGCCGCTCGTTGCGGATCGGCACCACGTCCAACTGCACGCCGGCCATCTGTGCCAGCTCGGCCGCCGCTTCCCGCAAGACTGGCCCAAATAACTCACCCGTTGCCAATGTGACCTTTGAGACTAGAGATTTGAGATGTGGGATTTTCCTTTTGGCTTTTCGCCAATCTTCCAAAAAGCCTCGCACCATGCCCAGGCCGTTCTCCTCCAAGTGGAGGCCATCATAGTGGGCGCGCGGCGGGATGGGCCGCCCGGCGACCAGATACCATTCGTCAGTAGGATAGACAAAGCGCACGCCCAACGCTTGGCGGAATTCTCTTTGCCATCGCTGGGCGCGATCCAGCACTGCGTTCATCTCGGCGGGCGTGTTGGGCCGCTCGCCGTACTTGTGATATTGGGTGATGCCCACCGGCACAATAGAGACTGACCGGACACGCGGCCAGAACTCGGCCAAGTCGTGCACGCTGTGCTCCAGGTGCTCGCCGTCGTTCAGCCCGGGCGTGACGACGATTTGCGCGTGGACCTCGATGCCGCAACGGGCCAGCCAGCGCAGTTGTTCAAGGATATCGGGCGCGTTTGCGTTGCGCAGCAGCTTGCGACGCACGTCAAGCTCCGTCGCGTGGACCGACACATACAGCGGCGAAAGGTGCTGCCGCTCGATCCGCTCATAATCGCGCTGCGCAAGGTTGGTCAGCGTGACAAAGTGGCCGTAGAGGAAGCTGTAGCGGTAGTCGTCATCCTTGATGTAGAGCGTACGCCGCATCTGGGGCGCCATCTGCAGCACAAAGCAGAATGTGCATAGGTTGTTGCAGCGGCGGATGTCAATGTCGAACGTGGGATGTGTGAACTCGAGGCCGAGGGGCCGGTCGTACTCGCGGTCACTGCCAACAGTGAACTCGCGCTCGCCTGCCCCCTCCGGGGGACTGCGCCGCACGGTCAGCTCTACGTGCTCCTCGGCGGCGTAAAACTGGACGTCAATCACGTCCTCGACGGAAAAGCCATTGACCGCCAGCAATTCGTCGCCGGACCTGAGGCCCAACTCGGCGGCCAGGCTGCCCGGCTCGACGGCCGCCACAATCCCACCCTGCATGGCCTGGGGCGCGATGACGTGCTCTTTGTTGCGACCGTGGGTGACGTTGCGAGTGTGGGATGAGCGCGGCGACGATAAAGCCTTGCGCGTCATGCCGAGTCTTCCGCCCGGAGGTTGCTGCCGCGCGTCAAACGCAAGAGGTGTGTGGTCGCCTCGCGCAGGTTGGCGAACCGCCCACGCTGCTGGGGTGGCAGCACAGCGGCAAGCTGGTACATGGCCTCGCGCGTCATTTGCGAAAGCGCCTCGCGCCCAACGCGCGCGCCGGCCGTGTCAAAGTAAAAGGGGCGGCCGAACGTCGCATGCACATCCGTGCGGTGCAATCGCTTCGCGTTTTGGGCAATGCTCGGCGTGCCGACGATGCCGACTGGAATGACCATCGCGCCAGTGCGCGTAGCGACGTACGCGATGCCGTCGTGCGGCTCTTGCAGCTCGCCCGACTTGCTGCGCGTGCCTTCGGGGGCCATCAGCAGCAAATGCCCAGCGTGCAGCGCCTCTATCGCCTGGCGCAGCGCCGCGCGATCCACCTCACCGCGCCGCACGTTGATCGCGCCCCACACCCGGATCAACACGTTCACGCCCGGCAGCCGGAGGTTTTCGATCTTGGACATGGGCACGATGCGGCGTCGGATGCAGGCGATCAACATTACCGGATCGAGAAAGGCGACGTGGTTGATCATCAAGATGGCCGGGCCGGTGGCAGGGATGTTGTCTAGCCCGTCCATTTCCACGTGGACTAGTAGATTGAACACTGGCCGCAGCATGGCGATTGCGATTTTTTGCGCCACACTGTGCCCAGGCGTTTTTCTCTCCTCAGCCATATCTACTCCATCTCAGCAGCCGGCCCTCTTGGGAGGGGCAGCCGTCTTACAGCTATTGCCCGCGCCCACCAATTGCCCGACGACAAACATGACCCCGGCAATGTCGAGACAGGTCGAGTCCACGATGATCGCGTCGCGGGCGGGACGCAGCGGGGCTGTGGCGCGCTGGCTATCTATCTGATCGCGACGACGCATGGCCGTCAGCACTTGATCGTAAACCGCCGGCTCGCCGCGTGCCTGGCGCTCCAACAAGCGGCGGCGCGCTCGCTCCTCGACGGCAGCATCCAGGTAGATCTTGAGGTCGGCCTCTGGCAAGACGACGGTGCCAATATCCCGTCCGACCATCACTACGCGCCCGGCCAGGCCGATGCGCCGCTGCTGCGCGGTCATGGCTGCTCGCACGCCCGGGTAGGCCGAGACCGGCGACACGGCCCGATCCACCTCCGGCGTGCGAATGGCCCAGGTCACGTCATGCCCGTCGCACAACACTGTGTACTGGCGGCCATCGTCCACCGAGGGCGTCTGCACGTCAATCTGCACGCGCTCGGCCAGCCCGGTCACTGCCGCCTCGTCGTCAATGTCAATGTCCCGGTCGAGCGCCGCCCACGTGACCGCTCGATACATGACGCCGGTATCCAGATAAATGTAACCCAATCGTTCGGCAAGCAATCCGCCTATAGTACTTTTGCCCGAAGCCGCCGGGCCGTCAATCGCAATGATGGAAGGGGTCATCCGTTGTCCGTTGTCTGTCTTGGATTCTTGCATTCTACCCAGTGTCGGCGATTTGGACAAGCTGTCCTAACGCCTCAAGCTCCCGCTTGTCCAGGTAGCGCCACTCGCCCGGCTTGAGATTGCCCAGGCGGATCGGGCCGAGGCGGACGCGGATCAGTTGGCGCACCGGGTGCCCCAGCAGCGCCGCGACGTTGCGGATCTGCCGCTTGCGCCCTTCGCGCATCACGACGCGCAGCCAGGCAGCCTCGCCTTCCATCCGCAGCAGCCTGACCTGCGCGGGGAGTGTCTCCTGACCTTCCAACATCACGCCGCGCCGCCAGCGCGCTAGCGTCGCTGCGTCCGGGTGACCCTGGACGAGGACCTGGTACTCTTTTTTGTGCTCAAAGCGGGGATGCGTCAGGCGGTTGACCAGGTCGCCGTCGTTGGTCATCAAGACCAGCCCCTCGCTTTCGGCATCCAGCCTTCCGACCGGGACGAGATGCGCTTCCAACGGGACCAGGTCGCGCACCGTTTTGCGACCGCGCTCGTCGTCGAGCGTGGTGATGATGCCACGCGGCTTGTAGAGCGCTACCGTGACCTGGCGCGTTTCCGGGCGGACGCGGCGACCGTCTACGGTGATCACATCGCGCGCCGGGTCCGCCCGCGCACCCAGCTCGACCGTCGTGCCGTTGACGTGGACGCGCTGCTGGCGGATGAGCTCTTCACACGAACGCCGCGAGCCATACCCGGCTGCGGCGAGGATTTTTTGGATGCGCTCGGATGCCATTGGATCTGGTGGGATTATACCACACCGCCAGTGAGCCGCAGTTCTACGTGGTGTGTGGAGCGCGGAGCGAGGGGGCCTTGCGGCCAGCGCGGCAAGCCCCGCCCACTCCAGGTCTCACCTGCCAGCCCACGCACGACCATCGGCAACGACGCGCACCTGATCCGCCGTAGGGACGGACACACAGAACTGACGGGCAGCCCTTGTCCGCGTAAAGGTGTTGCCCCCTTCCCCTCACGCCAAAGCGCCAAAAGTCACAAGGCCAGTTCAAAGGATAGCTCACGCCGTTTTCTTTGACAAAGTAATTGTTCGGAATTATACTGATAGCTGTCGAACCGCTTTTTCCCCCCGCCGATTTCGGGAGCCGGAGAATGCGCCCGGCACACGACCGTTGGATGACGAGTTGGCTTGTTCAAGGAAAGGCAAGTATTTCCCGCGTTTTGCCACCAGATGAATTTCCATACAAGATGCTCCTTATCGGCGCGAGTCCGGTTGTAGTGACTACAGGCGGACTGCGCCGCGTAGCGTGCCTACATGGTAGGGGCTTGACAAAAACGACTTCATAGAAAGCGCCGCGAGCCGTAAACTGCCAGAAAAAAGTTATGAGCAACCCCACGATCAGAGTTCTGAGACCTGGTGATGAGGCATTGCTAGAGGCTTTCCTGCTGCCACGTATCGAATCCTCCATGTTTTTGGTTGGCAATATGCGGGCCTCGGGCTTGGCCGATAACGGTCGAGCTTATGAAGGTTCCTATGCTGCTGCGTTAACAGATGGGAAAATCGCCGGGGTCGTGGCACACTATTGGAATCAGAATATGGTGTTTCAGGCACCAGTTCATCTGAACTTGTTGTGGCGAGCAGCAGTTGAAGCTTCAAAACGCTCGATCAGTGGGTTGATAGGCCCAAACGACCAGGTGGCTATGGCCAAGGAAGCGCTAGAGATAGATGATTCCAGGATTCAGATGGACGAGACGGAAAAGCTCTACAGTCTGAAGCTGGACGATCTAATGGTGCCAAAAGATCTGAGCTCAGGTAAGGTTGCTGGACGACGGATTGAGCCTCCTGATCTAGAGCTGCTTACCAAGTGGACCGTAGCCTATTCCATAGAGGCAATTGGTGCGCAAGACAGCCCTCAACTGTGGGAAAAGAGTGCAAGCTCAGTCGAACGCT
>Ga0315268_10009376_pt1 | contig 10166 bp, 8 predicted proteins | sample C1_top_MG_FD_204535 | JGI IMG/M metagenome (GOLD analysis project Ga0315268, IMG submission 204535) | Sediment microbial communities from Yellowstone Lake, YNP, Wyoming, USA - C1_top | ecosystem: Environmental > Aquatic > Freshwater > Lake > Sediment | place: USA: Wyoming | collected 2017-08-01 | reverse complement strand
TGTTCTCGATCAGCCCGGAAACCTGGCTGGACCAGCATGCAGCGCCTAGTGGTGCGGCTGGCGCTTCAAATTTCGATGTACCGCTACGGCAGGAGATTGCCAGCGGACAATTGATCATGGTGGCCTCTGCTACTAACCCGGCGGAGGGCGATAGCGAGTTCCTGTTGCCGGCAACCGAATTTGTGTTGTCGGTGCCGGATTTTGATTTGGCCAGACACATTGGTTTGGCCGATCTGCTGTCGGATGCGGATGGCGTGACGCGGCGCTTTATCGTGGCGCCGGCATTGCGCCTGCCGGCTGATGCGGACGCGAGCGGGCTGCCTAAATTGACGTTTGCCGCGCTGCTGGCGGCGCGGGCGAGCGGCGCCTGGCCGGTGGCGGATGCGCACAAGCAGGAAAGCCTGCAGCTCGGTGGTCGCAGCTATCGTTTGCATGGCGAGGCTTATCCGATCGCTTATCCGGGGCCGCCCGGCCATATTCCGCGTATTTCGTTTGCCGCGCTGCTGGCGCCGGATGCCTTGTCCAATCCGGTGATACAGGCGTTAAAGGGGCGGGTGGTGATTATCGGTGGCGAGTATGCCGGGATGAATGACATCCATCCGACCCCTTATGTTTCCGGTTTCCTCAAGGGTGGCGGGCGTTACATGACGGGTCCCGAGGTGCAGGCCAGCATTGTCGAGACCTTGTTGTCCGGGCGTATGGCGGGGCCGCTTCCCGTCTGGATAGAGCTGGTGGTGGTGGCGGCCTGGTTGTTGATGGCACTGGTTTTGTTGCTGAGACTGCGGCTCGGGTTGGCCGTTCTCATACTGCCCATGCTTGCCGGTCTGGCGGCGGTTATGGCGCATGCTTTGTTTCTGCGCGACTGGCAATTCCCGTTGGCCGCCCTGGTGGCCGGCATGACGCTACTATTTCTGGGCGTGCTTGGTTTGCGCTTCTTTTTCGAGGAACGCGAACGCAATCGCATCACCCGTATGTTTGGTCGCTATGTTTCGGCTCAGGTTGTCGAGGAGTTGATCGCCAGTGGGCGGCCGCCGCAGTTGGGTGGCGTGCGCCAAGTCCTGACGGTTTTATTTTCGGATATCCGTAATTTCACGGTGATTTCGGAAAAGTTGAAAGCCGAAGAGGTGGTCGAGATGCTCAATCGCTATTTCGGCAAGGTGTGTTCGGCTGTTATGGATGAAGGCGGCACCATCGACAAGTTCATTGGCGATGCGATCATGGTGCAGTTCGGGGCGCCGGTGGCTTATGCGGATCATGCCGATCGTGCGGTGCGTTCTGCCCTGCGGATTCAGACGGTGGCCCATGAGTTTGCCGGGTGGATGCGCGAGCGCTTTCCTGACCGGGGTTTGCCGGACTTCGCGGTCGGCGTCGGCGTGCATACCGGGCCGGTGGTTATCGGCAATATCGGTTCGGAGCAGCGTACCGAATACACCGCGATTGGCGATACGGTGAACGCCGCTTCGCGCATCGAGAGCGTGACCAAGGAGCTGCATTGCGCGATTTTGGCAAGTGACGAGACGGTCCGTGCGTGCCGCTCGTCAGTGACGATTGGCAAGACACAGTCCGTATTGGTCAAGGGAAAAGCTGAGCCTTTGGTGCTGCATGAAGTACTGGATATGAAGGCAGGTAATTGAGGCGGAGGCTGACCCGTGGCGCGTGCATCCAGTGGCGCGCAAGTACCCACTGGCCTGAAAGCTTACTTTACTGTCCGCCGTTATTTCACCATCTTGCAATCGCCGACATAGGCGTCGGCGTGATCGGTGAAGATGGTGCCCATTAACTTGTTCGTGACGCGCCCCTTGGCGTCCTGATGCACCAGGCGCAGGTAGTAATCCTGCACGGGATAGTGGTTGGTATTGAACTTGAACTTGCCCCGTACCGAGTCGAATTTGGCGGTTTCGAGCGCCTTCCTGACGGCAGCCTTGTCGCTGAGATTGCCCTTGGTCTGGCGCACCGCCGAATCCATCAGCAGCGCGGCGTCGTAGCCTTGCGAGGCGTATAGCGAGGGCAGGCGGCCGTATTCCTTTTCGAAATCCGCAGAAAACTTTTTGTTGGCGGCGTTGTTGAGGTCGTAGGCCCAGTGGCTCGAGTTGAACAGGCCGAGCATGGGGGCGCCGACCGCCTTGATGGTGTCTTCGTCGGCGGAGAAGCCCGAGGTGATCAGGCGGATATCCTTGGAAAGACCGGCGGCGACGAACTGCTTGATGAAGTTGATGCCCATGCCGCCCGGCAGGAAGAAGAACACCGCATCAGGCTGGGCGGCGCGCGCCTGGGCGAGTTCGGCGGCGTAGTCGAGTTGGCCGAGCTTGCTGTATAGCTCGTCGGCGATCTGGCCTTTGTAATAGCGCTTGAAGCCATTCACCGCATCTTTGCCAGCGGGATAGTTGGGGGCGAAGGCCACCACCTTCTTATATCCCTGGTCGGTCGCCCATTTGCCCATGGCTTCGGCGACGTTGTCGTTTTGCCAGGCGACGTTGAAGAAATAGGGGTTGCAGTCGGCGCCGGCGAGTTGCGAGGGGCCGGCATTGGCTGAAATATAGAAGGTCTGGCTGTCGAAGACGGATTTGCCGACGGTGAGCAAAATGTTCGAGAAGACGATGCCGGTCATGAAATCGACCTTGTCTTTTTTGAGGAAGCGTTCGGCGGTCTGTTTGGCGGAGTTGGGATCTTGTTTGTCGTCGGCGATGATGACTTCCGCGGGTAAATTGCCCAATTTACCGCCGAGATGTTTCATGGCCAACTGGAAGCCGTCGCGGATATCGACCCCGAGGCCGGCGGCCGGGCCGGAAAGAGTCGAAACGAAACCGACCTTGACGCTATCGTTAGTCGGAGCAGCCAGGGCGGGCAGGGCGGTTAGCGTGGTGCTGGCGAGTAGGGCAGCAAGCAGGTTATTTTTCATGTTATTGCTCTCGTTGGTGCGGGTTAAAGGGTGTCGCGCCAGATGCGGATGGCGGCGAAGGTTTCGGCATGCGTCGCGGGTGCGTGGCCGAGTCGCGCCGTGGCGGCGGCGATGACGGCGGGAGAATCCCAGCGCAGAAAAGGATTGGTTGCCAGTTCCTCGGTGAGCTTGGCCGGTACGGACGGTTCGCTGGCGGCGCGCAGGCGGTCGACGTAATCGATGCGTGCGGCGATGGCAGGATTGTCCGGTTCCACGAGCCGGGCGAAGCGTAGGCAGGATTGCGTGTATTCATGGGCACAATAGATCTGCGTGGCGGAGGGCAGAGCGGCGATACGGGCGAGCGAGGCGTGCATTTGTTCCAGCGTACCTTCAAAGACGCGGCCGCAGCCGGCACCGAACAGGGTGTCACCACAGAACAGCATGCCCGGGCGATAATAAGCAATATGACCCAGCGTATGTCCCGGCAAATGCATTACCTCGAACTCGATACCCAGTGCGGGCAGCACCAGGCGCGCGCCGTCGGTGAGCGGATGTGTGACGATGTCGGCAGCTTCCAGCGCGGGGCCATACACCGGCACGGGATAGCGCGCGAGCAACTCGGCGATGCCGCCGGTGTGGTCGCCATGCCGGTGGGTGACAAGGATCGCGCAGAGGCGTTCGCGGCTTCTTTCCAGATAACGCAGCACCGGCGTGGCTTCGCCCGGGTCGACAAGCGCGACCTGCCCCGCCGGACCCTTGCCGCGCAAGGCCCAGATGTAGTTGTCCTCAAAAGCCTGGATCGGTTCGATGTGCATGGAGGTCGATTGTAATGGCGATTGAGGGATTTTCTGCATGGCTGGAAACGCCGCAAGGACGCTACGTGCAGGGTTGGGAGCAGGCCAGGCACGATCAGTTGGTGGCGGATATTTTTGGCTTCAATGCTATCCAGGTCGGTTTCCCCCAGCTGGATTTGCTGCGCGCCAACCGCATGCCGTTTCGCCTGCGTTGTTGTGATCAGGGTGCGGCTGCGGTGCGTGGTGATCCGCACCATTTACCGTTCGCGACAAACAGCGTTGATCTCGTCGTGCTGCCGCATGTGCTCGAATTTGCCGCTAATCCGCACCAGATCCTGCGCGAGGTGGAGCGCATCCTTGTGCCCGAAGGTAGCGTGGTGATCGCCGGTTTCAATCCCTTCAGTCTGTGGGGACTGCGCCGTGCCGTGGCCGGTCGCCGTGGCCAGCCGCCCTGGCAAGGGCGCTATCTCAGCGTGCCGCGCTTGCGCGACTGGTTTGCCCTGCTCGGTTTCGAGACGCGCGGTAGTGCTTTTGGCGTGTATGTGCCGCCGGTGCAGCAAGCGCAATGGCTGGAGCGCTGCAACTTCATGGAGGCCGCCGGTGACCGCTGGTGGCCAATTGCCGGTGCAGTGTATGTCTTGCAGGCGATCAAGCGTCAGCACGGCATGCGGCTGATTACGCCGAAATGGTCCGATCGCATGGCACGCGCCAAGGCGCTGGCCCCGGTCGCCCAAAAACCCCTGACACAGAAGACGGATCAACAATGACGGAAATCGTGGATATCTTTACCGATGGCGCCTGTAGTGGCAACCCCGGTCCGGGCGGTTGGGGCGCGCTGTTGCGCATCGATGGCAAGGAAAAGGAATTGTCGGGCTATGCCCCGGCAACTACCAACAACCGCATGGAAATGCAGGCGGTGATCGAGGCGTTGCGCGCACTCAAGCGCCCGGTGGCGGCGCGCGTGCATACCGATTCACAATATGTGCAAAAAGGCATCAGCGAGTGGATTCACGGCTGGAAAAAACGCGGCTGGCAAACCGCCGACCGCAAGCCGGTGAAAAATGCCGATCTCTGGCAGGCGCTGGATGCCGCCACCGTCGGCCATCAGATCGAGTGGCTGTGGGTGCGCGGCCACGCCGGGCACGTTGAAAACGAGCGTGTCGATGCGCTGGCGCGGCAGGCGATTGAAAATAATCGGGGGGTGCGATGAGCGCAGTGCGGCAGGTCATGCTGGATACCGAAACTACCGGCCTCGAGTGGCGGCAGGGTGAGCGCGTTATCGAAATCGGTTGTGTCGAGATGGTTGGCCGCAAGCTTACCGGCAGGCACTTTCACCGCTATTTAAATCCCGGTCGTGCGATCGGCGCGGGTGCGCAGGCCGTGCATGGCCTGACCGACGATTTCCTGGCCGACAAACCGAAGTTTGCCGAGATCGTCGAGGAGTTGCTCGAGTTCGTTTGCGATGCCGAAGTGATCATCCACAACGCCCCTTTCGATCTCGGTTTTCTCGACAATGAATTGGGCTTGCTCGGCCGGGAGGCGCTGAAAGCGGGTTGCGAGAGTGTCACCGATACGCTGAAGATGGCGCGCGAACTGCGTCCCGGCAAGAAAAACAACCTTGATGCGTTGTGCAACGAATTTGGTGTCGACAATTCCAATCGCCAGTTGCACGGTGCATTGCTCGATGCCGAATTGCTTGCCGAGGTTTATCTGGCGATGACGCGCGGTCAGGAAAGCCTGATGATGGATCTGGAAATGGGCGTAGCGGAGATGGCGGCGCTGAACACGGGTGAGCGGCCGCAGATTCGTGTGCTGACCGCTGGCGCAGAAGAGTTGGCCGAGCACGCGCGCGTGCTCGCCGAGATCGACAAGGAAAGCAAAGGCAAGTGCCTATGGCGTTCCCTCGCCGTTTGAGTTGAAATTCGGCGCTGGTGGGACGGCGCTTAGCTTAGTTTCCTGCCGGTTCGAAGAAGAGTATGCCCAGCGGTGGCAGGCGTAGTTGTAAAGAACTGGGCCGGCCATGATGGGCGTGGTCTTCTGCATGCACGCCGCCGCCGTTGCCCTGGCCGCTGCCGGCATACGCCGTTGCGTCGCTGTTCAGCACCTCACGCCAGTAACCGCCGACTGGCACGCCGACGCGATAACTCTCGCGCACCACGGGGGTGGCGTTGATGACGACCAGCATCATTTCGCCGTGCGGGCCACGCCGCAAAAAGCTGATGATGCTTTCCGCGCCGTCGTGGCAGTCGACCCACTCGAAGCCGTCCTGGTTGAAATCACGGCCAAACAGCGCCGGGCGCGTCTTGTAACAGGCGTTGAGATCACGCAACCAAGCTTGGGCGCCGGCATGTACCGGGTGTTCCAAGAGATGCCAGTCGAGGCTGGTGTCGTGGTTCCATTCGCGCCACTGGCCGAATTCGCAGCCCATGAACAGCAGCTTTTTGCCTGGATGTGCCCACATGTAGCCCAGCAGCAGACGCAAGTTGGCGAAGCGCTGCCATTCGTCGCCGGGCATTTTGGCGATCAGCGAACCTTTGCCATGGACGACTTCGTCGTGCGAAATCGGCAGCATGAAATTCTCGTGAAAGGCATACCAGATACTAAAGGTGATCTGGTCGTGGTGATACTTGCGGTGAATCGGTTCATGGGCGAAGTAATCGAGTGTGTCGTGCATCCAGCCCATGTTCCACTTCATGCCGAAGCCCAGCCCGCCGACCCAGGTGGGACGCGACACCATCGGCCATGCGGTGGATTCTTCGGCGATGCATTGGGTGTCGGGGAAGTCGCGGTAGACCGCCTCGTTTAGTTGGCGCATGAAATGAATTGCCGCGATGTTTTCTCTGCCGCCGTATTCGTTGGGAATCCATTCCCCTTGTTTGCGGGCGTAATCCAGGTAAAGCATTGAGGCGACCGCATCGACGCGCAGGCCGTCAATGTGGTATTTGTCGAGCCAGAACAACGCACTGGAAAGTAGGAAGGCACGGACTTCGTGGCGTCCATAATTGAAAATCTGGCTGCTCCATTCCGGATGGTAGCCCTGACGTGGGTCGGCATGCTCGTAGAGCGCCGTGCCGTCGAAATAGGCCAGCCCATGCTCGTCGTTGGGGAAGTGCGAGGGCACCCAGTCGAGGATGACGCCGATACCGTGCTGGTGCAGGTGATCGATGAGAAACATGAAATCCTGCGGTGAACCATAGCGCGAGGTGGCCGCGAAGAAGCCAGTGACCTGATAACCCCAGGAGCCATAGAACGGGTGCTCCATTACGGGCAGTAGTTCAACATGCGTGAAGCCCATGTCGACGCAATAGCTGGCGAGTTGTGGGGCGATGTCGCGGTAGTTGAGCGGTAGCTCGGGAGTTTCCGGCGAGCGACGCCAAGAGCCCAGATGCACTTCGTAGACGGAATGGGGGGCGTCCAGCGCATTCGCCTGCTTACGTTTGGCCATCCAGTCTTTGTCATGCCAGTGGTAATCGAGATTGGCGATCACCGAGGCCGTCGCGGGTGCAACTTCGCTGCTGAAAGCAAAGGGGTCGGCCTTGTCTACTTTGTAGGCGTCCTTGTTCGATTCAAGGTGGAATTTGTAGCGCTGTCCAACGCTGGCTCCCGGTACAAAGCCTTCCCAGATGCCTGTCTCGAGATGGATACGCTTCAACCAATGCGAGTGGCGGTCCCATTCGTTGAACTCACCCATGACGGATACCGCGTGGGCATTCGGTGCCCACAGAGCAAAGTGACAGCCGGCAATGCCATCACGTACCTCGAGGTGTGCGCCCAAGCGTTCGTAAAGTCGGGTGTGGGAACCCTCGCGGAACAAGTGGAGATCAAGTTCGTTCAGGCGGCTGGTATTTGTCTGGATGTTTGGCATCTTTGCTCCGTATGGGCTGTAATTAGTACGGCAGATTTGACCTGCCGATCTTGCCGCATGCCTAAACTAGATAGCGGGTTTGCTGGTTTGTGTCACCATGCGCATTCCGGTGTCCCGCAAACGGCTAACCATAATGTGCAGTAGCATGAAGAGGAGCTTATTGGCCAAGCGTGGGTGCAAGGCCATGATTTCCGTGACGTCCATGCGTGTGAGAACCGCGAAGCGGACTTGCTCTGCAGCGATACAACTCGCAAACCGGTGTTCGCCATCGACCAAAGACATTTCGCCGAGAATATCCCCCGGCCCGACCATGGCAATGCTAGTGACTTTGCCCATTAGGTCGTATTTTCGAACAGCCACCCGACCCGACAATATGATGATCAAGTGATCCCCTTCTTCGCCTTCCTGAAGCAAAACCGTGTCGCTTGGGGCGACAAAGCAATGCATGAACTGACAAAGAATTTCGATCTCATTTGGGTAGAACGGATCAAACGACTCCACCACTCTCGTGATATCAAGCACTTCATCGATAAAGGTGCTTGCGCTGCCGAGATACTGGAGATCTGGATACAGATAGCTGTTAGGTGACGTTTCGCTCATACGGTTAATTGCTGGTGGGTGGTACAGGGATTGAACCTGTGACCCCTGCCGTGTGAAGGCAGTGCTCTACCGCTGAGCTAACCACCCAAGTGGTTGTTTCTATTAAATACATTTCAGTAATTATTCACGAAACTCGCCGAATAGTCTGGTGCAAGGTTGGCATATTTTTAATTATCTTTAATCGACCTACCCACCAAGCGCCTGCAGCACATCTATCCGAGCCCATGAATTATATGCCAGCTTGCCCCGGTGTGGCGCAGGCAGATCGTGCTAGCAGTCTGTCGGAATTAACTCAATGGTTATCGAAAGATGGAAATCTTTTAGTTTTACATTGCGGGTCAATTGGGGGTAGCTGTACGGAGTAATAAAATTGGCTACCCCAGTCAGATAAATTTACGACTTGAGGATTGACGCGATGGCCTTGGCCACGTAGTCGATGTTCTTGGTGTTGAGCGCGGCGACACAGATGCGGCCGGTGCCGACGGCGTAGATGCCGTAATCGGCGCGCATCTTCTCCACCTGAGCAGCAGTCAGGCCGGTGTAGGAAAACATGCCGCGCTGGACGTTGATGAAGGAGAAATCCTGAGCGCCCGCTGCGGCAAGCTTTTCGACCAGACTGGAACGCATCACACGAATACGGTCACGCATGCCGGCGAGTTCGTCTTCCCAGAGTTGGCGCAGTTCGGGGCTGGCCAGCACGGCGGCAACGACGGCGCTGCCATGGGTGGGCGGGTTGGAGTAGTTGGTGCGGATGACGCGTTTGACTTGCGACAGTACGCGGGCCGACTCGTCCTTGTTATCGGTGACGATGGTCAGGGCACCGACGCGCTCGCCGTAGAGCGAAAAGGACTTGGAGAAGGAACTGGCAACGAAGAACTGCAAGCCGGAAGCGGAAAAGAGGTCGAGTGCTGCGGCGTCCTGCTGGATGCTGTCGGCGAAGCCCTGGTAGGCCATGTCGATGAAGGCGACGAGGTTGCGTTCCTTGATCGCGGCGACGACTTCGGCCCACTGGGCGGCGCTGAGGTCAGCACCAGTCGGATTGTGGCAGCAGGCGTGTAGCACGACGATGGACTTGGCGGGCATTGCGGTCAGCGAGGCCTTCATGGCGGCGAAGTCGACCCCGCGTGTGGCGGCATCGTAGTAGGCGTATTCCTTGACCGGGAAGCCGGCAGCCTCGAACAGGGCGCGGTGGTTTTCCCAGCTCGGGTCGCTGATATAGACGGCCGAGTCGGGCAGCAGACGCTTGAGATAGTCGGCGCCGACCTTGAGCGCACCGGTGCCGCCGAGGCACTGGGCGGTAATGGCGCGGCCGGCGGCGAGCAGTGCGGAATCCTTGCCGAATAGCAGGCCTTGCACGGCGCCGTTGTAGGCGGGCGTGCCTTCGATGGGCTGGTAGCCGCGCGGCGGCTGGGTTTCCAGTCTGGCCTTTTCCGCAGCCTTGACGGCAGCGAGGAGCGGAATCTTGCCGTCGTCGCCAAAGTAAACGCCGACGCCGAGGTTAACCTTGGCTGGGTTCTTTTCGGCGTTGAAAGCTTCGTTGAGGCCCAGGATTGGGTCGCGGGGGGCCATTTCGACGGCGGCGAAGAGTGAGGTGCTCATGACGGGCAATGCTCCTGAAAACGTAAAGGGAAATAAACGCGCAATAATAGACGAAACCACCGAGTCAGCCTCTGTGCTGTAAATATCGAAATTTCTGATGAACGAACAAGTCGTTGAATATCCTGGAAGTCCTTTCCGCCTGCATCAGCCATTTCTTCACGCCGGCGACCAGCCGGAGGCGATCCGCCTGCTGACGGAAGGCATTACGGATGGACTGAGTTTCCAGACCTTGCTGGGCGTCACCGGCTCAGGCAAGACCTACACGATGGCCAATGTGATCGCGCGGCTCGGTCGGCCGGCACTGGTGCTGGCACATAACAAGACGCTGGCTGCGCAGTTGTATTCCGAGTTTCGCGAGTTTTTCCCCGAGAACGCCGTCGAGTACTTCGTTTCCTACTACGACTATTACCAACCTGAAGCTTACGTGCCG
>Ga0315268_10009374_pt1 | contig 10168 bp, 19 predicted proteins | sample C1_top_MG_FD_204535 | JGI IMG/M metagenome (GOLD analysis project Ga0315268, IMG submission 204535) | Sediment microbial communities from Yellowstone Lake, YNP, Wyoming, USA - C1_top | ecosystem: Environmental > Aquatic > Freshwater > Lake > Sediment | place: USA: Wyoming | collected 2017-08-01 | reverse complement strand
AGATGATCTCGACCAGGCTGTAGCCCTTGGCCAGCGCGTCCAGCAGGTCGAACAGGGCCCGGTCGAAACCCTTGAGGTTGAGGATCATGCCCCGACAGTCGTCGGCGATCTTGGCGGCCTCGGGGCTGTCATCGAAGGCCTTGAGGTCGTACTCCAGGCCGGTTATGGCGAGCTTGCGCGTCTGGATGATGGAGGCCAGGTGGGTGTCCTTCTCCTCCATCTCCATGAAAAGTTCGGCCTGGCGGGTGACGTCGCCAGCGTCCGCTTCCTTGAAGATCTGGGCGAGGCGTACCGGGGTCAGCCCCTGGCTCGGATAGCTCGACCAGCGGTCCCGGATGGTGGCCACGGCGATGTCCCGGGTCTCCGGGCGGCTGCCGACCTGGATCTCGCGGCCGAACTGATCGTAGAGCTTGGGCATCAGTAGGCCCCCCGCTGCTCGGCGAAGCGGCGCTTGGCGACGCTCTGGTGTTCAATCGGGCCGACAGGGTTGCTCCTCGCCATGACGGCCAGGGCCTTGCCCCAGAAATGATCGGCGTGGCCGGTCTGCTCGCTGCGCTCGGCGTCAAAGCGGAAGTGGCCCGTGGGGGTGCTCAGCCGCTTGACGGCGTGCAGGGCCTGGCGAATTTGCTGGTCGGCCGGGATGCGGTCGCGGCGGTCCTCAAAACTCGTCTTGAGGCCGCCGGCCAGGGCCTCCTTGTTGGCCGGGGTGAAGTCGACGCCCTCGACCCGGGACTCGCCAAAGAGCTCGATGGCCTTCTCGGCCAACTGCTCGCCGATGCCCGTCTTGTCGATGCAGGCGCGGCGGCAGAGCCTCAGCAGGGCGTGAAGGACGCGCTCCTGGACGCCGAAGGGCTGCTTGGCCAAATTCATGACGGCGCGGCTGATGGCGGCCAGGCCGGGGACAATCTCGTCCAGCCAGATGACGCTGAGGTCGCGGAGGCGGGCCACGTCGAAGCCCAGATACAGATCGCCCTCGAAGGTGACGCCGGCCAGCGCCTCGGAGGCATCGAAGGGGGGCGGGCTTTCCAGGTGCTTCGTCTCGGCGTGGTGGGCGATGGCCAGCTCCAGGAGCTTTTGCGCCCAGGGCGGGCAGACTTCGACCCGGCTGTCTTCCACAGTTTCGATGAGGTCGTAGCTGAGGAAGGCGGTGGCCTCGTCCAAAAACTCGACGAGATATTCCTGATGCCAGGCCTCGTCGTCAGCCAGGGCCTGGCGCAGCTCCTCGGGGGTGGTCGGGTTCCCGTCCTCGTCGCGCAGCTCCAGCCCGTCGGCGATGGCTTGGTAGATGTCCACGACGTGCTGCGAGAACTTGTCCCCGGTGGCCAACTCGTAGAACTTATTCTGCTTGCCCATCGGGGTCGAGATGACCCTCAGGCGGTAGCCGCGGGTGATAACTGGGAAGAGGGCCGACCAGATCTTGCGGGAGTCCTTGTGAAAGGCGAACTCGTCCAGGATGACGTTGGCCGAGAAGCCGCGGGCGGTGTCGGGGTTGGCGGGCAGCCCGATGATGCGCGTGCCGTTGGGGTAGCGCACCTCCAGGGCCTTGTAGACGGCCTCCCCGACCCAGTCATACTCGAAGAAGTCGGCCACCGCCCCGATGGCCTGGGCGTGCATGCGGACCTTCTCGATGACTTCCTTGCTCTGGCGCTCTCCCCGGGAGAGGATGACCCAGGGCATGGGCTGCCCGGCGCCATCGAGGGCCGGCTCCAGGGCGCAAACGAAGGACTTGCCCGCCTGGCGCGACCAACGGCCGAGCTTGAATCGGCTCGTGTCCGCTAGCCAACGCTTCTGGTAGCCGTAGAGTTTGACGGCCGGCTCAGGCAATCCCGTATATCTCCTCCCGGATCACGCGCATGGTCTCGGGGTCCAGGCTCTTCGCCTTGCGCTCGATGTTGGCCACCGCCTTCTCGGCTTTCCTGGCGAAGTCGGCCTTGAAGCGCTCCCGCATGACGTCGCTGCGCTGGAGGTTGGCGAAGGCGTTGGCCAGCTTGTGGAGTGGTTCGTCCGTCACCACGCCCATCTCGAGCAGTGCCTCGGCGATCTGGTGGACGGCCAACTGAGAAATGGCGTCCTGCATGTCCAGGCTCTCGGGGCCTGCTTCCTTGACCACGGCCTGCGCCTGCTCGCGCACCAAGCGCACGCGCTCAAGCTTCTGCAGGAACTGCGACCCGTAGCGGTGGAGGCTCGACTTTCCGATGTCGTAGCCCTCGGCCGCGATGCGCTTGACCAGCTCCTCGTAGGTCACGCCCTGGACGAGCGCTCGGTTGATGGCCTCGCGGATCGGCTCCGGGAAGGCCTCGACCTTGTAGTGGCGCCGGTTCTTCTTGCCGCCCACCTGCGCTACCTCAGCGGTCCGGAGGTGTCGATCCCGGGGTCGTCGGGGATGTTGTGCTCGAGCAAGTCCTTGCCCTTGGCGGTGAGCCTGACCAGCGCCCGGCTCTCGCCCAGCTCCTGGTTGCCGGCCTCGCTGCGCGCGACGTAGCCCTTCTCTTCGAGGTAGGCCAGGTGGATGGCCAGCTCCCCGGCGGAGACGCTGTAGCTGAGGTCGGCCAGGGTGAGACCGATGACACGCTCGGAGAGCTCGTGGGGATAGTTCTTGTGGGCGATGTTGAGTATCCACCTGCGCAGATTACGCGGCTGCAGCACCATGTTCCCCTCCGTTGCACGCGGCCAGCCGGGCCACGTTCTCACTCAAGGTGCAGAGCTCCGAGGTTATGTTCTGGAGGTGGTGGTCCACCTTGGCCATTTCCCGTATCCAGTCATCCCGCAGGACGTATTTCTCGGGCAGGCCCGCCTCCAGCCGGGACAGGTCGCGGGATAGCCGCGCCTGCTCGGCCCCCAGGGCTGTGACCCCCTCCCTGAGCGTTCGCCGGACGTCCTTCAGGTAGAAGGCAACCAGTCCGCTACAGAGACCGATCACCGCCCCGATGGCCAAAAGCAGGAGCTGCACCGCCTCGGGCGAGCAGGACACGCTCACTCGGCCTCGCCCGGCATAGGCAGGCCGTGCTCCTTGGCGAACTCGGCGGCGGCCTCCTTAATGTCCTCGGGCAGAGGCTCCAGCGTGGGCAGCGTTTCGCCGGCCTGGAGCTTGCGCTGGTCCTCGCGCCAGCCCCGGATCTCACGGATGAGGGCGATGGCCGCGTAGGCGCCGAGGGCCACGGCCTGAGGGTCGATGGCTGCCATCACGGGGTCCCTCCCTTGGCCACCGGCACGAGGAGGCGCTGGATGGCCGAAAGCATCGAGTCAACCTGGTCCAGGTCTCCCCGTGGCCGGGTGCCCGCCAGGACGCCGTTGAACACCTTGGCCGCCTGCGTGTAGCGGAGCCGCAGCTGGCCGTAGGTCTCGTCGCCGATGATGCCGTCACGGTGGGCGACCTCGATGTCGTAGGCCGCCCGGGAGAGCTGGCCGCGGACGAGGCTGAGCTGCTGCTCGGTGGTGAACTGCTGCGCCTGGCCGGGCACCGGGTTCGTGGCATCAACCGTGGCGCAGCCCGGCAGGACGAAGCTCAGGGCCAGGCTGAGGAGCAGGACACCCAGGAAGCCGAGGAAGAGCGTGGCGTCGCGGTGTCTGATGGCTCTCATGGCCGGCCTACTTGTTGGCGATGGCCCGGCGGAGGCCGAGCGCCACGAGGCCGCCGAGGATGAAGCCGCCCGCCTGCGTCTCGTCGAGTGCGCCGATCGCCCAGCCGATGATCCCGAAGGCGATGGAGCCTAGGCCAGAGAGGTACGTCAGGTAGCCTTTCAGCATTAGGTCCTCCTTAGCCGCCGTAGCCCCACAGGGCCGGGCGGGGTAGGCTATTGGCGATGTCCACGTGGATGAAGTGGTTGCCGACCCCCAGGCGGGTAAAGCCGGCCCGCTTCAGCGCGTCGTAGGCGGCGAACATGTCCGCCCCGGACTGAAACACGAGGTCGGCCGCCTCGCCGGCGAGGTGGGCCGAGTCGGGCTTGCCGCCCACCGCCCTGTTGTGCCTCTCGCAGCGGAAGCCGGAGCTGACGGTCATCGGCTTGCCGAAGATCTCGCGGGCTGCGTTGAGGCGCTCGACCAGCTCAGGCTTGACCTCCGATCTGCCGCAGCAGGGGCAGGCGAACTCCTCAGGTGCGAAGTGTGACTTCTTCTGGTCGCCCAATCTTCCCCTCCCGCAAGGCCCTGGCCTTGCTCATCACGTCACGCAGCTCGAGGTCCGGGCACGGCGTCCCGGGCCGCTTGATGCCGCCCCACAGGTTGCAGAAGTGCCCGTCGCCCACGTTCTGGCCCCGGAACACGCAGCCGAGGCAATCATCATGCGTCACCAGCCTAGGGGCCCTAGGGCGCAGGGGCGGCCAGCGGGCCTTGCACCGGCGTCAGGGCCACCCCCTTCGGAGGGCCCGGGGCCACGTCATTCAGCGTGGTCGCGCTCGCCTCCGCGCTAAAGCCGCTCTCGAAACCGGCCGTGTTGAAGGCCGTCAGGGCGACGAAATACCGCGTGCTCGGGGCCAGGCCGGTCAGCTGATAGGTCGTGGTGGCGGCGCTCACCCTGACCGGCGGGCCATACTGGCCGGAGGCGGTGCCGTAGTAGATGCGGTAGCCGGCCAGGTCGGGCTCGGTGTTGGCCTGCCAGCTGACGGTGAGCGAGGCGGCCGCGGCCGCCACGGGCAGCAGCAGCGGCACGAGGGCCAGGGCGAGGGCGAGCTTACGCATGGGCGCTAACCTCCTCCAGGACCTCGGCGGCTGAGGGCAGCGTTCGCCAGTCGGCCAGGACCTCGCCGGCGTTGCCCAGCAGGAGCACCGTCGGGACGCCGCGCACGCAGTAGTTGGCGGCCAGGACCGCCCCGCCGGGCGTGGCCACATCGACCTTCTCGGTTTCCACGGCCGCCTTGACCCCGGCGATCAGGGCCGGGGCGTTGCGGCAGCCGGGGCAGTGGGGCCCGGTGAAGATCAGGAGCTTCATGGCTTACCTCACAACTCCTCCCTTGATGGGAGGGGCGCGGGCGGGTCGGGGTAGGTTCCCGCCCGCGCTGCCGAAGACCCGGCGGCGCTAGGCCGGGTTGGGGGAAAAAAGAAAAGGCCCAACAGCTCTTGCGAACCGTTGGGCCTCTCGGGCCTCAGCTGTAAAATGGTGCCTGCAGACTAGCCTAAAGCCAGCCGGCCGTCAATAACTTTGACTGGAAACGTCCAGCTCTTCTTGCAATATCGACAAAACGTGCCCACGTCGATTACGTCGCCTCCGCCCCGCGCCTGGCGCACTGCCGCCGAGCCCACCTTGCGCCCGCAAAGCGGGCAGCGAAGCCAAAGAAACTGACCTTCCTTAGTGAATTGCCTGGCTGCCTGTCCCTTCAACCCTTCCCCTTCCGCGGGGTTACTGCTAGACCGCCTTCTCCTCCGGCGGCGTCATGCCTCTCAGGTTGATGCTGCACCAGCGGCAGGTGGGGTTGCCCTTGGCCTCGGCCCAGGTGGAGCGGCAGCCTCCACGCTGATGGCACTTGCGGGCCTTGGCCACGTCCGGCGGGGCCTCCTCGGACTCGGGGTCGAGGTAGTCCTCCCAGCGCCGCTTAGGCCCGAAGAACGTGGCCCCGTGCAGGATGAACTCCCGCGCCGTGCCCTTCCGGTAGCACTCCGCCGCGTAGTTCTTCGCGGCCTGCAGAAGGGTCTCGGCCGGGATGCCCTCACGCGCCGGCGAGCTTGGTACTTCTCCAAGGCGTCGAGCCGGGCCTTCTTGTTGGGGTAGAGCGGCCACAGCTCATTGAACTCGGCCTCGAAGGGCTCGGCCTTGGCCTTGCTCATCGCCGGCCCCGCCTCGCCTCTTCCTCTATCCTCCTCAGGGCCTGGATGACGTTGCTGGCCGTCTTGAGGTTGAGGAAGCGCATGTCACTCACCTTGAACCGGGCGAAGAGGAAGTTGCGCTGGTGGCGCACATACCGGGCGCACAGGTCGTCGATGGCGGCCAGTTGCCGGTCGGTGGCCATGCCGGGGCGGTCACTCGGGCCCAGGGTGACCCTCCAGTATGTCAGGCGCTCCAGGAAGAAGGTCCGGGGCGGAGGGCCGCCCTTGAGGCGCCAGAGGAGCCGGCGCCGGCCGCGGACGTCCATCTCGGCCGAGGAGCTGACGCCGAACTCGTGGCGCAGGATGTCGCGGTAGCCCGCCTCGTCCAGGGTCCCGGCCTTTTTCAACTCGTTGAGTTTGGCGTGGATGGCCCGGTTGAGGCGGCTCAGCTCCTGCGGGCTGTCGGTTCCGGGCCCGCCTGGACGGCGCGGTCTCTGGGGTTGGGCGGCGGGCATGGCTAGTTTGACCTCCTGACCAGGGCAAACCGCTGGGCCGTCTCCTTCAGGCGCTCCAGGCACCACCTCTTGGCCAGGAGGCGGCAGCGCTCATCGTCGCAGTAGGTGATGGCATCTGCTCCCAGCCGGGCACCGTGCATGACCTGGAGACCGTCGCGGAGGTCGCGGCGGCAGAAGACGCAGCGGCTCGCCGGCCTCTTGATGCGCCGCCTGCTGGTGAGGCGGCCGCAGGTCGGGCAGAGCACTTCGGTCATCTCTGCGCCTCCAGGCGGAGCTGCTCGATCACGTTGCGCATGCGCCGGCTGATCTTGCCCAGGCGCGAGTCGCTGACCAGGATGCCCAGGGCATGGCGGCGCAGCTTGCGGCGGGCGAACTGGATCTCCTCGTCGGTGGCTGGCCAGTAGTAGCCTCCCCGCTCGTAGTCACAGCAGACCGGGTAGCCGTACACCTTGATGAGGCGTTCCTTGACCTTGCGCACGGTGCGGTCGGGCAGGCCCGTCGCCTCGGCCAGCTCGGCCCGGCTGATGGCGTTGGCGCGACCCCGGTGGGCCCGGATGGCGGCCAGGACACGGGCTTCCAGGTCGGTCAGACCGGGGCGGGGCGGCTCGGCGTCGATGAGGTATTGGTTCATTGGAGGACCTCCGGCGGGGCGGCCGCCGCAGACGACCTCGCCCTCGTCGTCGAAGGCGGGGCCTATCGGGCCGCTGCGAAAGAGCTTGTCGCCCGCCTCGGCCATGCGCCAGTAGACCTCCCACTCGCCGTAGATGTCGTCAAAGAGGCCCTTCTGGTCGCTCATCAGTGGAGCATCCGGGCGTAATCGAGGCCGCGCTGGACGGCGGTGGCAATCTGCTCCCGCGTGATGCCCCGGGCCGCGATCTCGGCCTTGGAGCCCAGGGGCGAGGCCCCGGCCATGATGCCCTCGACGACGTCGTCGACGAAGAGGCGGCGCCGATCGGGGTCGCTCATGATTTGGGTGGCGCCCATCCGCGCTATTTCGCGGGCCAGCCCGGCCACCGACCGCTCCAGGGCCTCGATGGGGTCAAGTTCGGGGTCAAATTCAGGCATCGAGCGTGACCTCCTCTGGCTTCTTGCCCTGGCGCACCAGGGCCCTGAAGCGCTCCCAGGCCTCGCCCCAGCCGGAGGCGTGGCGGTCGGACAGGCGCTGCTGGGTGGCGAACGGGAGCTTGGTGTAGCAGAAGCCGCAGCAGATCGCCGGCCGGGCCATCGCCCCGCCGCAGCAGGGGCAGCGAAGCTCCGGCGCCTCGGCGGCGGGGCCAGGTTTGCGGCGCTTAGCCACTGCTCTTCCCGAGCGCGTTGGGCTTGCAAACGAAGACCAGGCTGCGCTTCACCGCGGCCCCGGGGATGAGGGCCAGGGCCTCCTCGCAGCGGGCCAGGGCCACCTTGTCGATGCCGATCTTGATCAGCTCCTCGTGGTAGAGGCTGTCCTGCAGGATGGCGATGGCCTCGACCTCGTCCGGGACGGCCGCCCGCTCCTCCACCCGGTAGCCTACCTGGCCGTTGGCCAGCGTCATCGTCTGGCCCTCCAGCTCGCGCTTGTGCTTGGCGGCGAAGCCCTTCACGGCGTCCTTGAGGCCCTTGGCCTCGGCCTCCACCCTGGCCAGGCGGCCCAGGGCGGCGTTGACGTCGCTCCACGATTCGATCTTGGTCATTTGGCTCTCTTGCTCCTCTTCCATGTCCTTGGCGGGGTGACCACCTGATCGCGCAACAGCTTGTAGAGGCGGAGGTTGCGGGCCCCGTCCTTGCGCCAGCCGCTGACCTTGATGAGCCCCTGTCGGCGCCAGTCGATGATCAGCTCCTTGGCCGTCTCCCGGGCGCAGTCGGTGGCCAGGATCAGGTCGTCGCTGGTGAAGGTGCGATGGGTGCGAATAGCCCGCCAGATCGCGTCGCGCATGGGACAGGGCGCCGGGGCCTTCGCCTGGAGCTCGTAGAGGCCGATGCCCTTCTCGCCGATGCTCTTGAGCACCCCCCGATGCACCAGGTCCTTTATGCTGGCGTCCACCGCCTGCCGCTCTTCCCTGGTGACGGCCCCAAAGGCTCCGTAAATCTGCCGCCGGAACAGTTGCCCGTCCTCCTTCATGGCCAGCTCTCGGATAATCTGGGCCCGGCTCTTGCTCATGCCGCCCTCCGCCGGACGGCCCTCATGGCCATCTCGATCATGGCCGGGGTGATCCGCTCGGCCTTGTTGTGGCGCACGATGCCTTCCAGGTCACGCAGCGACTTCTTGACCCAGCGGAACTCCCCCTTGGCCTTCTCGCGTATCTCGTCGGCCTGCTCGTCGGCCAGGTCGAGTCCGCACAGATCGCGGGCGATGAGGCTGACCTCGGCCGTGGTGAGAGGGGCGAAGACGACGTGGCGGGCCACCCGGCCCCAGAAGTGGGGCACCCGGCCCAGGTTGACCGGGAGCTGCTCCTCGCCCACGAGGACGAAGGAAACGCTGGTGGCGTCGTGCAGGTCCCGCACCGTGTTGAGCAGGTGGCGGTCCGCGGTGAGATAGTCGGCCTCATCTATGATGATGTGGCGGGGCTCGTCTTCGATTCGCCGCACGCACTCGGCGAAGCAGGCCGCCCGCTCGCGGTACTCGTGCCCCTTGAGCTCCCTGGCCAGGGCCTTGAGCATGGCGGAGGGCGACCAGACATCGAGGGCCCGGACGTAAATGTATGCGTTCTTGGCCTGATAGCGCCGGATGGCCATCGTCTTGCCCAGGCCGGTGCGGCCGCAGACGACGCCGATCCTCGGCTCCTCGTTGCTCAGGTCGCGCAGGGTGGCCAGGTTGCGCGTGAGCTGCAGCCAGTTCTGCGTCTCCACGAAGGTCGTCTTCATCCGTTGCTCCTCATGCGGCGAAAGTTGTCCTCCCAGCCCAGGTAGTAGCTCCGCAGCTCCTCATAGGCCGGGGTGGCCTCGAACTCGGACATGAATGCCAGGTCGTCGGGCGAAAGCGGCTCGCCCAGGGCCCGGTCCTCGATGAGCCACTGGTAGTGCTCCTCGGGCGAGGGCCAGAACTCGGGGCGCCGGCGGCCGACGGGCTCGGGCTCCTCGGCCCCCACCACCTCGGCGTAGCGCGGCAGTTCGAGGACCTCGGTCTTGCGGGGCAGAGCGACCGGGAGGGACTTCTGCTGGGCGTCCAGGCGCTCAAAAAGGCGGGCCTCCACCGGGCCGGGCTGGAGGAGCTTGACCTCGGCGGCGATCTTCTCCTTTAGGGCCTTGAGTCGCTCCTTCTTGTCGGCGGCGATCTGCCTGGGCGTCAGGCCGGCGGCGACGGGGTCAGCGGCCTTGCAGAGGAACCTGCCGCCCCAGAAGACATAGACATGGCCTGCCTCGGTGGGGTCGATCTTCACCTTCACCCGCTCGCCGTTGGGCAGCTCGGGGTGGGAGTACTTGCAGTGGTTGAGGTGGATGACGCCCTGGCGGACCGGACACTCGACCTCGCGCATGAGCAGGATGTCAAGGCTGCGCTCGTCGATGAAGGTGGGCGCCCAGCCGGGCATCATCGCCCGCTCGCGGGGCCGCTGGCCCGTCCCGGAGTGAACCGCCTCGTGGTAGTCGACCAGCAGCCATTGTTTGATGCGGGTGGCCACCTCGTCGGCCATGAACTTGACCTTGATCTCATGGGGCCGGGTCAGGATGGAGTTGCCGGTGTAGCCGGTGAGCTGCGCGAAGAGGCGCTCCGAGAGGGTGCGGAAAAAGCGCTCGATGTGGGGCTTCTCCCAGGGAGCCTTGACGGGCAGCCTGGGCGTGACGATGCCCAGCTCGCCGCAGACGCGCTGGATGTGCATGCTCTGGCGGTAGACCTTGCCGTTGTCCATGCGCACGATCTCGGGCAGGCCCCAGGCCAGGATGGCCCCTCGCAGCACGGCGGCCACGGCCTCGGCGTCCTCCCGCTCCACCAGGCGGCA
>Ga0315268_10009373_pt1 | contig 10169 bp, 8 predicted proteins | sample C1_top_MG_FD_204535 | JGI IMG/M metagenome (GOLD analysis project Ga0315268, IMG submission 204535) | Sediment microbial communities from Yellowstone Lake, YNP, Wyoming, USA - C1_top | ecosystem: Environmental > Aquatic > Freshwater > Lake > Sediment | place: USA: Wyoming | collected 2017-08-01 | reverse complement strand
GAACTAAAGAGGTGAATATCCAATGGCTGAAGAAGAAAGAGACATCGTCAGAGCCATTGTTAGAGGCTTTAGCAGAGCCGTTATTCTATGGCTTATAAGTCAAAAGCCCATATCCGGTTACACCATTGTCCAGGAAATAGAAAAGTTAACCGGGCAAAAATTCCACGCAGGGATAATATACCCTCTCCTATACGAGTTAGAAAAAGACGGATTCATAACCGGCGAGTGGACACAAAAAGGCAGACGGCGGATCAAATACTACTCAATAACTGAGAAAGGGGCACAAATGCTGAACCAATTACGCCAACGATTTGAAATGCCCGTGAAAGAAGTCCTAAAAGATTTCATCAAAGAAACGTTAAATGAATAATACGGGCAGATGGATTTTAAGAATTTAGCCATTATAGTTTAACAATTTGCATTTGTTCCGATAGTGTCTCCTAACGGAAGTTTGAAGGTTTATTGTTGTACGTTTGCCGCGGTGGAGTTTTCCATACTGCTTATCAAATTCTTTGACTATTTCTTTAAGCTCGTTTATTTTGTTTGCCCATTGGTCGGCTCTTATTGTTGGATATTGTTTTCCTGCTTCTTTGTAATTTTCGTGGCTAATTTTTTCTCTGGGCAGTCCTGCGTTGCAAAGTTGCTCTGCGAATTGCAGTTGCCAGTTGGGGCTTGTTCTTCGTATTTCCAGAATACCTCAGGGGAAGGAAGATTTGGCGGTGGAAATAAACGTGAGATGAGCAGAGATGAGAAAACACGACATTATTTGGCTCGTTGCAATGGCCCTCTTTTGGATATCGTTTTATAGCCACTTTCATCATCGATTACTTGGGCATCATAGAAACGAAAAATCTAGGCTACGTTGAAACCTTATGGATTTCATGGCTTATGTGGACTGTATGCCTAGGATTTACCCTAGCAGCCTCGACGAGAATTATTATAAAGGAATAAACCAACAAAATTTGAGAACACGCGCTTACCTATACGAGTTTCCACAAAAGTAGAATTTGAAAGACACGCTGGTTCGACATGTGACACCCACATCCTGCGGATTTCTAGTGGTCTTTTAATACCGAATTTCCTTTAAGGAAAACTAAACACGTATATATGATGACAAATTGTCATTTAAGCTTGAAGGTTATGCAATGAACATTTGGAGAGATATTCCATCAGGCGACAAACCGCCAGAACTGCTTAACATGGTTGTTGAAGTAATCATGGGATCAAGAGATAAATATGAATACAATGTTAAATGGGAATCATTCGTTTTAGATCGCGTCATACCCTCATCCGTGGTTTTTCCAGTTGATTATGGATTTGTTCCACAAACATGGTTTGATGATAATGAACCGCTTGACATAATGGTGTTAAGTTATGAACCGCTTGAAGTTGGCTGCATAGTTAAGGTTAGGGTTATAGGAGCATTAATAATGGAGGACGAAGAAGGGGAAGATCCGAAAATATTGTCCGTGCTTGTTAGTGACGCGAGGTTTGAAGGCTATAAGGATATTACAGATGTGCATGAGCATAAACTTGTAGAAATTCAGGAATTTTTTGAAACCTATAAAAGGCTTGAGCCTCATAAATGGGCGAGATTCAAAGAATGGAGAAACGCTGAGGAAGCCAAGAAAGTCGTGAACTATGCTACTAAAAAGTTTAAGGCTTTTCAAAAATAGTTTCACCATTAAATTTGGACGAATTTAAAACAGTATCGTAAACCGTTCCCCAATGTACGATATTCTTAAATCGACCTTGTGTTTTCGCCTATTATTGTTGAGGTTAAGTAGGCGCATGGAACTTGCGAAAGTATCTGGTAAGCTTCTTTGGCGGGCTATTCATCCTTTGCATTATGGCTTGGCTAATTGTAACTTTTGTGAATTACCCAGAAATTAAAAATCTGCCGTTGTACACGTTTAGCACAGTTTCAAGAATCATAATAACGCTTCTAATATCGGTTGCTTGGGGGGTTTCCTTCGGCATATTAGCCGCCACAAACAAAGCGGCATCTCTTATTCTCACACCTTTCATAGACCTGTTACAGTCAATTCCTATACTTGGATATTTCCCGATGGTTATTGGTTTTCTATTCGCCTTAGGTCCTTTAGGAATTGAGCTTTCAGTGATTGTCTTACTTTTCACGTCTATGGCTTGGTCTATATTCTTCGGAGTGATAGGCGCCATTCGAGGTATCCCAACAAATGTTGTGGAGCCGGCTAGAAGCTTCGGCTTGACTGGATGGCGATATGTTAGACACGTGATTCTGCCTGCAATTACTCCTGCAGTGATTTCTGGAGCAAACCTTGCATGGTGCGATGGTTGGTTCTTCATGATAGCCGCAGAATACATACAATACAAGGGAAGGGTGGTAACGCCACCTTCAGGCGGATTGGGTTCGCTTCTAGCTATGGCTGCATATGAATGGCAAGACATAAACACTTCCATAATCCTTCTCCTATTTATAACCTTCATTGTTGTATACTTTAATACGTTAACTTGGCACAGGCTTACGGAAAAGGCTAGCACCGGCACTTTTAAGCCAGTCTTCACTGTGGACTTGTCTGGGGTTGGAAAAATTGGGATTGTTAGAGCGAGAAGGTTGCTGCATTTTGGAAGATTTCAGTGGCCAAAGGCTTTTTCTATTGCCTCCCAACGCTTGCGGAAATACACACGTATCGAAAAGATTATTACCATAGTTTTGGCTTTCTCAATAGCCTTCTTCTTCTTGTACTATATGCTTGGGCGATTTCCAACATGGGGAATAATTCGTGGAGGATTCAGCGAACCGCCTGCAGAACAGCTGGCCTATCTTCCAGTTTTAATTGCTTTTACTATGGGAAGACTTGCGATAGCTTACGTAATTTCCCTTGTCGTGGCTATTGGCATGGGAGTTCTGGCCGCAGAGCATAAGAGAATTGCAGCCGTGTTTTATCCCCTCTATGATGTGGGGCAGGGGGTGCCAATATTAGCTCTGTTTCCAGTCTTGTTTCTTGGACTAAACCAGCTGATTGGGGTTCCAAGGGTAGCTCTTGAACTCACATGCATAATAATGCTTGTTCTTGACATGATATGGTATATGTTCCTTAACATTGTAAGCGCCGTAAAAAATATTCCAACAGAAACAAGGGAGGTTGGACAACTCTTCGGGTTTAAAGGATTAAAGAGAATAACGCACATTGTTATTCCATCCATACTACCGTCCATAGTTACAGGAAGCATACTTTCATGGGGAACAGGCTGGAACACAATAATATTTGCAGAGTACATGCCCTCAACAGCCCCCACGATTCCGCCCCTTTCTGTTCCAGGCTTGGGTTCGCTGCTGGATAAGGCTGGATACGAGTATGGAAACACAGTATTACTCATTTTCCTACTCGGCATAGTAGCAATTATCGTTCTCTCCATGGAAGCATTTGTTTGGAGACGTCTGCTTAGAAAATTCGAAAAATATCATGTGGAGGTATAACCTTGTCAGTGATTGAAGTAGAAAATATAACAAAAACGTTCGCAACGGATAAATCAAAAATATCAGTCTTAGAGAACGTTAGCTTCTCCGTTGGAAACGACGAATTCGTCTGTTTAGTGGGGCCTTCAGGCTGCGGAAAATCCACATTACTCAGGATAATTGCAGGTTTAGAGAAACCTGATTCAGGCAGAGTACTGTTCCGTGGACAGCCCGTAACCAAGCCGACTCCAAAAATCGCCATGGTCTTCCAGCTTTTCGGGCTGCTACCATGGAAAACAGCGCTGGAAAACGTTGAATTGCCCTTGGAAGTGATCGGTTTGGGGAAAGAGGAGCGTAGGAAAGTTGCCAAAGAATATTTGAGAATGGTTGGGCTTGAAGGCTTCGAAAACACTTATCCCCATGACCTTTCAGGCGGAATGAAACAGCGCGTTGGAATTGCAAGGGCGCTAGCCCTAAAACCAGAAGTCCTATTAATGGATGAGCCCTTCTCTTCCCTGGATGAGCTTACAGCCAAAACCCTCCGCAAATTGGTCCTTGACATCTGGCGAGATCCAACCCTCCCCACAAACACGTTCATAATGGTCAGCCACAACGTTGAAGAAGCAGTTTTCATGGCGGACAGAGTCATAATAATGTCGCCAAGGCCGGGAAAAGTTGTTGGAGAAGTGAAAATCGACATCCCAAGACCCAGAGAAAAACACCTGAGAGATCCCGCCTACTTTAATCTCGTAGATAAAGTTGTGGAAATCCTCGAAAAAAGCAAAGCAGCAACAGAAGCTGAAAGCCTCATGTTAACAGTAAATAAAACTTAGAAAATCCTTATCTTAAGACTTTATGAATTTTGTCAATATCATTAGAAAAGCTTTATTTCGCTTAAAGCCGAAAAACCTTTTTCCTTTAGTCGCTGCTAAGTGAATGTTTCGAAATATCTATGAAAGGTCAAATGTAACATAAATAACAGTGTTGACGCTGGAAGCCATTTGGCTTAAACTCCAACTTTTATTTTAACCATTTTAAAAGCAACCATTTTTGAGGAGCTTTCAGTCGCAAACTCGTTAAAAGTTGCTGAAAAACTCCTACTTTTGGGGTAAAAGTGGGAGCTGGTCTCGCGTAAGCTCTGAAAAATGCAGATGCGCGGCGCATGGAACACCAACGCTTAGACTTCAGACATTTAATTTTGATTTGATCTCTAACCAAATAGACTTCGTTAGCATTCGTGCATCCATATCGATCAACACAATAACCGCAATGTATAGTAGTCCACCAAACGCGGTTAAGCCAAGAATCTGATGAACTTTTGGGACTTCTGGAAACTGTGGAAATTTGGTTATGCATCGAAGAACACTCGCCATTATTATTGAGGCGAACACGTATTTTGAAATGTTTTTCCACGGAATTATTATCTTTGCCGTTCTGCGAACTATTGCGTAAAGTATGAGGAACATGGCGAAGCGTGCCGCCGAGTTTATTATGGCTACTGCAAGGGCAGAACGTATCGGGTCAAGCGTATAAAATGTAAGCACATAATACGTTAGCGGTATGGTTATTGCCGAGTGAATGTAAGGCAACGAAAAAGCTATGAAAAGCCGGCTTTTCACAAGTTCCCTGAATGGTATTTTTGCTTCTTCGTCGAATCTTTCGAATCCGTAAAGCACGAAGCTGTAAAGTGTGGATATTGTCACGACGAAGGAGTCTACAGCCAACACGATCAACACTTGTTTTGACTGTTGGTATGCTGGATTTAGGATTGTTAGGTATAGGTCTGGTACTGTGAGGGCTCCGGCCGTCATGGGTATGGCGAACATTAACACTGTTTTTATGGATGTTGTGATGTCGCTGCTGCTTTTCTCTGCTAAAAGTTTGGGGTATAGAGCGAAAGCTAGAAAGGATGAATATGTTATTATGTTTGCTATTTGGAACGCAGCACCGTAGTTACTTCTTGCGTTTTCTCCGCCGTATGTGAAGAGCATTATGAAAGTGAAGGCGGCAATTTGATTGCCTAAAGCATTGTAAATGTTTGCTATTGAGCCTTTCGCCCACTCCTTAACATATGCCCAATTAACGTTTTGTTTAAGGTCTTCAACATGAAGTTTCAGATAGTAGATTATTTGGGCCGCAATCGCCAGGGTTAAGCTTATTACGGCTCCTTCCAGGGGGCTTAAGATTTTGCCAAATATAAGCATGCATCCCAAAAACACTTTGAGGATTTCCGCTATTAGGAGTCCATAGCCTAAGGTTTGAGGCTTTTTTGCTCTTAAGTTTGCTTCAAAGGCGTTCAGTAAGTGCAGCTCAATTATTTGTGCTGTGATGAGCAAGTATACGCTGGTGTATTCTTGCATGTGAAGAGCTGAGGTTATAAGAGGGAGTACGGGTAGATAAATGAACGTCGCGGCTATAGATATTACGAGGTTTGCCAGTACACCCGTTTTTGCGGCACCCTTTTCGTTCCTCGCCACGAAGCGCATCGCCCAGAAAGGCATTATTCCCGCAAATATGGTGAAGTAGGCTAGCACATCATTAACGTTGAACCATACGCCATACTCTTGCGGGGTAGTTGAGCGGGCTATCATATACTGAAAGGCTAAGCCGGTAGCCACGCTGACAATTTCAGCCGAGAAAATGATGAAGCCTGAATATTGGATGCGAATCTCATCTTTAGCCAAGCCATCACCAATGATAGGAACTATTATGCTTTGACGCTATTGATAGGTTAGGCTTCCAATTTAATTTAATTATTTTTCTTTATTTGAAATAGTAATGCAGCTAAATATTTTTGAATGTTGGAACGTGTTTGCCGCTCGCGTTTTCCCTCGCCGTTGTTTTTGTGAAACCCTTAAATATCTGGTTGAAAACCAACTTTCAATACTTGATGGAGAAGTTGAGGCTCGAGGTGTGATGGAAGAACTGACGCCGATTGAGCAGTCGGCCTTCTACTTTATAGTTTGCGTTGCCTTATTTGCCTTATTTTATGCTGTTATTCTGTCGAAACGTGTTTTAAGGGAGCCTAAAGGCTATGGGAAAATGGTTGAAGTTTGGGACGGAATAAAGCGTGGGGCTAACGCCTACCTGAAAAGACAGTTTAAATCAATATTGATGCTTGTAGGATTTTTGGCTTTAATTTTGTATGCGTCAGCCGCTTTTGTCGGTGAACCTTTCTCGATTTCTCTAGGTAGAGCCGCAGCCTTTCTTATGGGCGCATTCTTCTCGGCTCTAGTAGGTTATATAGGGATGAACATGGCTGTGCATGGCAACATTAGAACAGCGCATGCAGCAGATAAAAGCTTCAAAGAAGCTTTAAAGATTTCATACAGATCTGGAACCGTTACTGGAATGTTAACGGATGGTTTAGGATTGTTAGGTGGAACGCTGATTTTCATGATTTTTCTTAAAAACGCTCCTGAAGTGTTGCTCGGTTTTGGTTTTGGCGGAACTCTTTTAGCCCTTTTTATGAGGGTTGGAGGGGGAATCTATACTAAAGCGGCCGATGTTGGAGCGGATCTTGTTGGGAAAGTTGAGGAGGGAGTGCCTGAGGACGATCCTAGAAACGCTGCAGTTGTAGCGGATCTTGTAGGCGACAATGTTGGAGACTGTGCTGGCATGGCTGCGGATATCTTTGAATCCTACGAAGTTACCATGGTTTCAGCAATGTTGCTTGCGTTAGCCATAAAACCTTTTGACTACAAGTGGATAGTTTTTCCACTTTTAGTTAGAACCATTGGTGTTTTAAGCACGATTATTGGAACTTATACGGTTTCATTTTGGCCCGATAAATTTACAAAGGGTGATGCTTTTAAAGCTATGGACCTTTCGTATGATTTATCTTCGGCAATAACGATAGTAAGCACATTCTTCCTAGCTTATTATTACGTTCAGGACTTAAGGGTGTTTTTGGCTGTGGCTGTAGGAGTTTTGCTCGCTATGAGCTTTAACAAGCTTGCGGATTACTTCACAAGTTCGCATAAAAGGCCGGTGGAGCAGTTGGCAAAATCTTCCAATAGCGGCGCTGCCATATTGATTTTAAAGGGGATCGCGTTAGGTTTTGAAAGCACAGTCTATGTTTTAATCCTAATAGTTGCAACAATAGTTATTTCAGTGGTTTTGTTTACGGGAATGAATCCTCTGTTTGCGATGTATAGTGTAGCATTGGCTGGAATCGGTATGCTCACGCATACTGGAAATAATGTTTCCATGGACTCCTTTGGCCCCATCGCTGATAACGCTTCTGGCATCGCGGAAATCGCAAAAGTGGAAAATGAAGAGCAGAAGAAAGCTTTAGCAAAACTTGACGAGGCGGGCAATACAACTAAAGCCGTGACAAAAGCTATAGCAATTGCCTCGGCGGTCTTAGCGGCCATTTCACTGTTCGCTTCCTATGCGCAATCTGTCAGTGCGGGAGGAACTGTGATCTTGGACATTTCTGAACCTGAAGTATTTGCTGGCCTACTGATTGGAGGAGCTATCCCATTCCTTTTCAGCTCCTTATCAATAAACGCTGTTGAACGTGCCGCTGCAAAAGTAATTGAAGAGGTTAGAGAACAATTCAAAGTTCCAGGAGTGATAGAGGGTAAGACAAATCCAGACTACTCCAAAGTTGTTTCAATTGTAACCCTGGCAGCGCAAAAGGAGCTTTTCGTTTTGGCATTAGTAGGAGTACTGGCACCGTTAATTGCCGGCCTGCTCTTGGGAGAAATAGCCTTAGGCGCTTTCTTGGCAGGCGTCATACTTGTTGGGCAACTATTAGCTGTGTTTATGGCAAACGCTGGAGCTGCTTGGGATAACGCAAAGAAAAGAATTGAGGAAGGGCTTTATGGCGGGAAAGGCTCAGAGCAACATAAAGCAGCAGTCATTGGAGATACTATTGGAGACCCATTAAAAGACACAGCAGGGCCATCCCTCAACCCGATGATTAAAGTTATAAACCTAGTCAGCCTCATATTCGCACTACTCATTGTAAAACTCAGGCAAAATATTGTTTTAGCCTTAACACTAAGCCTCATTTTAATTGCAATACTGGCCATCACAATAATACTAAGTCGAAGAGAAATCAGCTAGCCTCATTTAAGCTGGCTAGTAATCCACGCTTAATCTCCAAACAACGTTCACGAATAGCAGGCTCCTCTTCATCCCAGTAATTACGCTAATGAACCTGGGCATTCTTTTCGCAGGATACTCGAGAAGAAAGAAGAAATCAGGCGCTTCAGCTCTTTATCGCAGTCACAACACGTATGTTATCCTCGGGCAAAATTCCAGCTGACACAATTTTCTGTCTAAAATGTGGAAAATCACAGAAATAAATTATTGTTGCTGCTTAGCCCTTTTCGCCATGTAATTTTTGAAAATCTGTTCCCAGTCAACTTTAAGCAAAAGTATGAAAATCAGTATAAGCATGACCGTGGTGAACAGCGTTTCCGCCAAGAAATTTTCCTCACCGAACATGGCATACAGCAAAGTTCCAAAAATGTTTCCAAAATATGCTAGTAGAAAGCACATGAGCAGTTTGCCCATCAGCAATGGTATAAAAACTCTTATGAAGCTATATCTTAGAACGCCAAGCGGTATAATAATCAGGTCGTCTGGAAGAGGTGTTAAGGCGAAAAGAAAAACAAGCGCTGAACCATATTTCTTGAACATTTTAACGAAAAACTCCATTTTTCTACGCCTTTCCACGCTGACAAGTTTTGCGCCGAAATAGCCTATATAGTAGCCTGAAAGCTGTCCAACAGCTGAGCCTAAACCACCAGCAACTGTAAGCGTTAAAGGGTCAATAATATGGTTCATTCCCAGAAAAAGTATAACAAGAGTGTATGGGATAGGGAAGGCAATAGACGCTGAGCCAAGCAGGCTTATGATGAAAACTCCTAAAAACTGGTATTGGACAGCCACTTTTTGAAGATAATCCCTCAACCAGTCGTAAACTGTCAACGTGGACACAATATAAAATTAGCTTATGTAAAATTAAGCTTATGGAGATTTTAAGAATTAACAGTCAACTTTAAATCATGGAAAAACATTGCTGAAGCTGCTAAAGGGATATGGCTGACCTAACAGTCATCCTCATATCAGTAACCATAGTAAGTTTGATCTCTTTAATTGGAATTTTATTCATCGGTTTGAGGGAGACCTTGCTCAGACGCATCATAACGGTTCTTGTTGGCTTTTCATGTGGGGCACTGATTGGAGGCGCCTTCATCCACTGCTTCCTGAAGCTTTGGAAAACATGGGACAAGCCTGTGAAAGCATTTTTTATTACGTGATCACCGGAATTGTTGTCTTCTTTGTTATGGAAAAGTTTCTTTACTGGCGACACTGCCATGAAAGAGAATGCTCGATCCACGCGTTTGTATACTTAAATCTTGTTGGAGATGGTGTTCACAACTTCATCGATGGGATGGTTATAGCCGGAAGCTTCCTAGCCTCCTACAGCCTGGGCATAGCTGCAACTCTTGGGGTGGTTTTCCATGAAATCCCACAGGAAATCGGAGACTTCGGCGTCCTAGTTTATGGAGGCCTAACTAAGGGAAAAGCGTTAGCATACAATTTTGCCAGTGCACTAACCGCCATAGCAGGCGCTTTAACCGCATATTTTTCAGCCCCGCTTATCCAAGGAATGGCAACATTCATGGTTCCATTCGCTTCAGGAGGTTTCATATACATAGCGGCAACAGACCTCATGCCGGAACTCCACAAAAGAAGCGGCGCAAAAGAA
>Ga0315268_10009371_pt1 | contig 10170 bp, 9 predicted proteins | sample C1_top_MG_FD_204535 | JGI IMG/M metagenome (GOLD analysis project Ga0315268, IMG submission 204535) | Sediment microbial communities from Yellowstone Lake, YNP, Wyoming, USA - C1_top | ecosystem: Environmental > Aquatic > Freshwater > Lake > Sediment | place: USA: Wyoming | collected 2017-08-01 | reverse complement strand
CAACCGCCACGAGAGGAAGATGGCAATCGCTTTCGAGCTTTCAGCCGACAAGCTGAACTGGAAAGTTCCGTTCATGGATGTCCTGCTTTACTATCAGATATACGGTGATTGGGACAAGGTCGCCGGTCTCGCCAAAGACGCGGAGGGCGCCGGATACCTCAGGCCGTATGCCGAAGAATGGGTGAAAAGGCAGTTCATGCCAGAGGACTACAGGTTCAAATACCAGCCCGACAAGGCGAAAGCGGGCGAAAACGCCAGAGTGTTCGTCGCAGGCCTGAAACCGGGGATGGACGCTCTCGCGATACATAACGCGGTGTTCGATTTTGCGAAGGGCAGGGGAATCGAGCCCAAGGCGTTCTTCACGGAGCTCTACGGCGCGCTGATAGGCAAGCCGAAGGGCCCGAGGATGGGGAAGCTGATAGAGGCGATAGGCGTAGAGAGGGTGAAAAAGGATTTCGCGTGATGAGGATGGTCGAGATAATCAGCATCAGCAGGTATGATTTCCGCCCGGCGCTGGAGAAGGCGGCGAAAGTCGTCCTGTCAGAGGGCGTGCTCATATACCCCACGGACACGCTCTACGGAATCGGAGGCAACGCGTTCTCCGAGAAGGCGGCCGCGAGGATACACGGGATAAAGGGCAGCGAGCCGGGCAAGCCCATGTCCGTGATAATGTCCGACATACACATGATAGAGAGGTACTGCGAGGTGGACCCGTGGCAGCGCAAGGTCCTCAGGGACCACCTCCCGGGCCCGTTCACGTTCCTCCTGAAATCCAAGATAAGGATGCCGGTGAGCTCCAACGACAAGCTTGGCGTGCGCATCCCCGACTCGTCTTTCGCGTACCAGCTCTCGGAGCAGACCGATGTCCCGGTAATCACCACCTCCGCGAACCCGGCAGGAAAGAAGCCGCCGGTCAGGCTCGAGGAGATAAACGGGAAGATACTGAGCGCGGTGGACCTCGCGATAGACGTCGGCGTGACGAAATTGCAGGGGCAGTCGGCGGTCGTGGACCTCGTGGACAAGAAAATCGTGAGGCAGGGCGTCTGGGAGATAGAGCTGTTCGGCTACTGATCCGTGCAGGGAAGCACTTTGACATACGCGGGTTTGTCCGGGTTCTTTTTGCTTATGTCGTCAAAGCGGACCTCATGCATGCCGCCCCCCTCCATTTTGTTGACCGCGACCCTTGTGCTGCCGAAACAAATAACCTGTCCGTTCATTATATCAGATACCCCCCCTCTTGTGTTTTTGAACCTAACACGGCTGAACCTAACGTGGCCGTTTTTCAGAACACAGTCCGCCGACCACTGGAATTCACGTACGCATCCGTTCTTCGACATGGTTTCGGGCTGGGGAACTCTGACCTTTTCCTTGCAGGAAGAAGCCGGCACGATTGCGAGCGAGCCGAGCATAACTGCCGTTAAGATTTTTTGTTTCATGGGCACTTTATCACCGTTATGTTATGTGTTGGGATATATTCTTAAAGGTATTACACTTATGGTTATTCAATCCCACGAAATACAGGATTCACTGTCCGAAACACAAGACACAAAACACTAGACGCAACCTATCCGAACCAGTCCCCTAATTTCTTCTGCGCGCCCTTTTCCCTGAACGACTGCTCTATGTCGGAGAGCGTCTTCTCCACCCGCTCCTTGGCAAAATCGTGCTCGTCAACGAGCATGGAGAGGACCTTGTCCGGCTCTACGTTTCCCCACCTCGGCTTCTCGGCCACCTCCTCGTAAGGCGGGTTCAGGAAAAACCTGACGAGCAGCTCCGGCTCCACATCGAACCCGTAGCCGTATTTCTGCTTCACGTAGCCTTTCATGGCATCCAGGCTGCCCACTTCCTTCACTATCTTGAGCGCGGTCTTCGGGCCCACGCGCGGCACGCCCTCGTTGAAGTCCGTCCCGAGCAGGATGCCTATCCAGATGAGCTTCTCCCTGCTGATGCCGAGCGAATCGAGCGTCTCCCTGAGATTTATCTCCTCGGGCTCGACCATGATATATCTGTCCTGCCTGGGCACCTTCCTCCTGCCCGTTATGGACAGGTTCCTTATCAGGACCGGCGAGCCGAAAAGGAGCGCGTCGAAATCCTGCGAGCCGGTCGCGTACGCGAGCCCCTTCTGCACCATGACCGAAGCCTGCGCCTCCCCCTCCCCGGGCGCCTGGATGAACGGTATGCCCATGCCGGTGAGCAGGCTCTTGCTCTCCTCCACCATCTCCGGAGTGAGCCGCGAGGTCGCGGACGCGTACATCTTCGCCTCCTTCATCCTGCCCTCCTCCAGCGCGGCCCTCCACTTCTCCTCCGCCTTCCTCTTGATCTCCGCCCTCTCCTCCCTCGTCCTTTCCTTGAGCGCGCTGGGCGCCCCGTCGAAGACGTATACCGGCCTCACGCCGTTCTGGACGAGTTTCGAGGTGCGGTAGAAAAGGCCGGAGAGGTGCGCCGTGACCCTGCCCTTGAAATCCATCAGCGGCGTCCCGTCCTCCTGGCGGATGGAGGCGAGGAACTGGTATAACACGTTGAAGGCGTCTATCGCTATGACCTTGCCGGACAGCGACTCCAGGCTGATGGCGCGCTTGGGCGCCAGGTCTCCCAGGTCTACGCCCATCTACTTCCCTTTTTTCTTTTTCCCTGCTACCAGCATGTCCGCGAGCGTCGGCTCGCTGAACCTTCCTGACTGCTTGGGGGCTTCCATGCTGACCTCCTGGGCCGCCTTCTCGGTCAGCTTGATGCCGAGCTCGTGCTCCAGCTTCCGGGCGACCTCCAGGGTCGGAGCCATCCTGCCGTTCTCTATCGCGTCCAGGTAGCTCTCCTTCTCGTTTATCTTCTCGGCGATTACCGCGAGCTTGAGGCCCGCCTTGTCCCTGGCGTTCTTCACGCGCCTGGCGCAGTCCTCCACGATCTCCATGCTCTCCTCCAGCGGCCCCCTGGCCACGGGCTTCATGCGCACCCCGCCCTCCTCCCCGGGCTCGTCCAGCCTGTAGAGTATCTTGGCGTTCCGCATGCAGCCGCCGCACGCGACCATTTTCGCGCCTTCGATGAGTATCACAGCCCTGGCATCGGGCCTGCCGCAGATGTCGCAGCTGAGCTTCATGCTCGCCTTATTATTTCCAAATTCATTTAAACCCTCTTCTCCTATTCATAAGCCATGAAGGGCCCGATATTCTTCTTAGCCATGCTCTCAGTCGTAGGGATAACTCTCGCGCTGTTCATCGTGACGCTGGGCCTCGCAATCCCCGGCCTGTGGAAATTCGGCCTCGTGGTCGCGGAGATGGCCATCGTGAGCCAGGTGCTCATCAGGTATTTCGGCATGAGCGGCGAGATGGGCCTCATACTCCTCCGCTCCAGGCGCGGCCTGGATTTCATAGACGGCCTCTCGAAGAACGAGGGGGCATGGAAATTCTTCTCGGACATGGGCGCGACGATGTCATACGGCCTGCTCAGCGTGCCGCTCATGAGGGGCAACACGTCACTAAGGTCCGTCTGCTGCGGGCTGGTGATGCTGCTCGCCATAACCTTCATCGTGGCGCCTCTCGTGGTGCCGTTCCTCACCGAGGTCCTGAAAATCGGGATGATAGAAAAGGCGAAAACGCAGGTGACGGCGCCTTCCCAGGCCTTCTTCCCAGTCGCGGTGGCGCTGATTGTCGGCGGCGGGCTTTTCATGCTCCTGCTCGCCAGCCTTCTCCTCTACGGCCTGGTCGTGCTGTCAGCCGCCATGAGCACGCTTCTGGCTGGCACGAACGCTATGGCGGGCACCACCCCCGGGGCGACTTTCCTGCTTCCGGGAGTGAACCTGCCCTTAGTGGAGGGCGTAGCCGCGCTCGTAATAATAATGGCGGTCCATGAGGGCGCCCACGCCATCCTGGGCAGGATAGCGCGCATACCCCTGCTCTCGTCCGGCGTTGTGCTTTTCGGAATCATCCCGGTCGGCGCTTTCATAGAGCCCGATGAGGGGAAGCTGGCGAAGGTCGAGCGCGTGGCGCAGACGCGGGTGCTTGTCGCGGGCTCTACGGCGAACCTGACCGCCTCGTTCGCCTTCTTCGTGCTCTTCGTGCTTTTCGCCCTGGCCATGAATGCCGCTGGGCTGCAATCAATCCCGTACGTGGGGGCGCTCGCGCATTCGCTCTACCTCCTCCTGGGGATGGCGTTCGCGCTGAATTTCGTCATCGGCACCGTGAACCTGCTGCCACTGCCGTTTTTCGACGGCTACAGAATAATAGACGTCAACATGAAGAACAAGTACTTCGTGAAGGGGCTGATGCTGCTCACGCTGCTCGCTTTCCTGATGAACTTCCTGCCCTGGTTTTTCGTGAAATAGTGAGCCCGAGCATCTCCCTGAAGAAATGGGGGTGCATGCCCTTCTTTTCCCTGGCGCGATTTTTCCGCAGCACTGGCTGGCCTGGCCGGGCAAGCGGCGGTTCTGTTTTCCTGGCTCTGGCGGTTCTGGCCCCGGGCCTGGCCGCTTCTTTCGCCCTTCCCGGGCCCTTCTTCGCCCTGCCTGCCGTTCCTGGCAGCCGCGCCTTTCCCGCATTTGTCCCGGTGGCTGCCTTCCTTGCCCGGGCTAACCTGCCCCGGGCCGGAGGGGCTTTTGCTTCATGGGTCCTGCCTCTTGCCCGCCCGGGATCTTTCCTGCCCTCCGCTTTCTTCTCTTTCTTCTCCGGCAGTTTCCCGGGCGCAGAAGGCGCGGCTTTTTTCAGGCGGAACTCCAGTGCCTTCATGCTTATGGGCATCCTGCGCTCCCCGCGCCCTTTGATGGCTGCGCGCTTCCTGTTTTTCGGGCTCATCCTGATGCCGAATGGCCCCTTCTCCCCGCCATCGTCTTTCCTGAAGAAGGCCCGCTCGTCTTTTTTTCCGTCTTCTATCCTGAGGGCGGGCACGCGCTCCGTCTTTTCCCCGGTTTTCGTTTCGGCTGCGATTGCCGGCCCATCGAGTTTCCCGACATTCCGCCATCCGAGCCTGGGCACGGCACGCATGGCAATCTGCCCCTTCCTTTCGCCGCCATCATCCTTGCGGTCAGAAACGGGCGCCTCCGCCCTGGCGGCCTTCATCAGCGGGCTTGCATGCTTCGCCTCCCTCGCCTCCTCTTCGTCCGGCAGGCCGTAGAGCTTGCCCCAGATTTTCCTCTCAGTGGGGTTCATCAGCAATCTCATGAGCGGGCTGTCCTCGCTGGCAGGCGCCTTTTGCGCTGATGCCCTGCAGCCCGCAAGCACAAACCCCTGAATGGAATCGGATGCGCCCGCGCAGGGCGCGTCGTGGCGCGGTTCGCCATTGGCATCCGGAGCGGCGTTGGACAGGAAGCGGCTGGAATATCCCATGAAAATCCCGTTCACCCGCTCTTCCGCACCCAGCCTCTCGCGCCTGTATGCCTCCCTCTGCCAGACGTCCGCTGCCTCTATCGTGCCGGCAAGCGGCCGGCATCGTGCCTCATGGATGGCGAACTGCAGGTGCGGGAGCGCGGTGCCCGGGGGCTGCCGGCTCCCAACCGCCATCGCGCCCATGCCGGGCGGGCCGTCCGGCCGGTCCTGGAAAAAATCCTGGACCATAATCGGCCCCGATTCGGAGTACACCTCGCGTATCTCGCCGGTGCCGGGGTTGTAGGAGAACTCCGTTTCCGGGTTCGCGAGCGCCATGGCAAGGGCGGGGGACATCAGTATCTCCTTCTCCTCCTTCGCCCCTCCGCACCCCCCGCCGCCCGCGACCCCGAGCTTGGAGAGCACTTCGCGGTCCGGCATGTCCCGGGTGTACTGCCTGTCATCGCTGATTGTGGCGAACGTGTTCCCGTTGACGAAAGATTCGGAGAGGGAGGACCATTCGACATTGCCGTCCTTTATCCTGAACGGCAGGCCGCCCTTCCTGTAGAACTGCGGGAACTCGACGCTGAAATTGTTCAGGTCGGGGAAGACTATCCTCTCTATGTAATTGCCGTCCTTGTTGGCTATCGTTATGCCGCCGTTCTGCTCCGCGAGCAGCCTCACCGCCCGCAGGAAATCCGAGCCTTCGCGCACCACGCCGTGCATGGTTATTGCGCGGCGGTCCTTGTCTACGAGCCTCACGACGAACTCGACCAGGGGGAGCCTCTGCAGCCGCTCGTACCTGTGCACGGCGTCGAAATTCCTGTGCATGACTGGACAGATGTGCCTTCCAAGCTCCGCCATAGCCACACGTTTGGGGGGTTGATGCTTAAAAGTTTATGCGCTAGATTATCGGCCTTTTCGACATGTACGGGCTCAGTGAGAGCTTGTCGAACGGCTTGCCCCTGCCGGCCCCCTCTATCTCGTCCGCGAGCTCGCCGAACCCATAATCCCTCTTCTCGCCCGTGGCCCTCACGCGCACGCTCAGCACGCCGCTCCCGACCTCCTTCTCCCCTATCACCACGATGAACGGCACCCACTCGTGCTCGGCATCCCTTATCTTCTTGCCCAGCGTCTCGTTCCGGTCGTCAAGGTCGACGCGCACGCGCCTCCCTTCGAGCTGCTTCATCAGCTTCTCGCAGTGCTCCTTCTGCCCGTCGCTAATGGGTATGAGCCGCATCTGGGTGGGGGCGAGCCACAGCGGCAGCACGGGCTTCTTGCCCTGCTCTATCCTCATCGCCTCGCGCTCCAGAAGGGCGTATATCACGCGCTCGAGCGAGCCCGAGAGCGAGGCGTGCAGTATGAGCGGCCTCCTCTTCTCGCCCTTCTCGTCCACGTAGTTTATGTCGTATGTGTCGGCGTTCTCCACGTCTATCTGCACCGTGGAGAGCGCGCTCGCCTTTTGCATGGAGTCCACGAAATTGAACTCGAACTTGGTTATGAAGTACGCGTAGCGCTCCGTGAAAATCTCGACGAGCACGGGCTTCCCCACCTTCCTGATCATGCCCATGTACCAGTCCTTGTTCTTCTCGAAGAACTCCTCCAGTATCCTGAAGCCCACCTCCGTGTCGAGGCCGAGCTCCTGGTTCCACTTCATGCTCATCTCGAGCTGGGCCCGGAACTCCCCCTTGGCGCCCTCCATCTCGGCGACCATGGTGTGCATATCCGGCATCGTGAACGCCCGCAGCCTCTTGAGGCCCGCCAGCTCGCCCCCCTGCTCCCTCCTGAACGAGTACCTCGTGAGCTCGAACATGCGCAGCGGGAGGTGCTTGTGCGATATCACCAGGTCGTGCGCTATCAGGAACTGCCCGAAGCACGCCGCGAACCGCAGGAAGAGCCTCTTCTCGTCGCTGAGCACCGTGTACTGGCGCGCGGGGAACCGGTCAAGGTACTTCTTGAGCGTGGGGTGCGCCATGTCGTACATTATCGGCGTCTCGACCTCCATCGCCCCGTACCCCACGCAGTAGCCGGTTATCGCGTCCTCGAGCAGCTTCTTCACCAGCCTGCCCTTGGGCAGGAACCTGAAATTGCCCGGGTCTGAGCCCGGCTCGTAGTCTATGAGCGAGTGCGCCTTCATTATCTTTATGTGCGGCGGCTCCGCCTCGTAGGCGCGCACCTTCTTGGTCTCGTAATGCGCGAACCTCTTCAGGCTTTCGTTGGCCCCGTAGTCGAATTTCTCCGGGTCGTGGAGCTCCCCCTCCAGGTCCAGTATGTAGAACCTGCTCTTCATCTTCTCCTCGGCCTTCAGGCTCGCGGAGACGTCCTCGGCCTTCTTCCCTCCGCCTTCTATCTCGCCGGTGTCCCCCGCGGCATGCAGCTCCCTGCTCAGCTCGCTGAGGGGATGGCCCTTGCATTTGAGGGTGTAGCCCTTGTACCAGCCGAAAGGAGCGTGGCTGACGCTGTACTCCCTGTTCTTCAGCAGCTCCTCGGCTTTCTCCATGACCTTCTGCGCCGTGGCAGGGTCGGACGGGTTGGACGTGAGGTGGACCAGGGGGTAGAGTAGTATGCTCTTCGCCTCCACCTGCTTCGCGACAGCCTCGGCTTCCTTTGCGAGCTTCTGCGCTATGGCGCCTATGTTATCGTCGTCCTTCTCCACCGCGGTGAAGACCACCAGGACCTCGTCGTAGCGCTTCCTGCCCTTCTCTGCCTTCTCGGCCGCCTTTATGGCCTGCTTGAGCGGCTCGACCTCCATGTAGTCCGCGTGGATAGTGAGTATTCTCATATAAGATGCACCCTCAACGAATCAGGAGATATCACGGAAACCTATTTTAAGAGTTTGCAGGAGGGGAACCGGGCGGCATTTCCTTCTTCCTGCCGTTGTTCTTCACGTACTCGAAAACCCTGTGCCCCGCGTATATCTTCACGTAGTTCTTGATGAACGCGAGGAACGCGCGCGGCTTCTCCACGACGAGCCTGTCCTTCTGCCACCGCGAGCCGAACCCGAGCCGCAGGAGCAGCATCTCGTCCTGCTTGTTGGTCTTCTCCAGGTAGACGATGCCCCGCTCGTCTATGCCCCCGACGGAATCGAACATGCCCCCGAGGTAATTCGCCGCATACTCGTTCAGGTACCTGAAGCGCTCCAGCTGCCCCGCCTCTATGTCCTGGAAGAACTTGCGGTACGCGCTGTGGAAGAACCAGACCCTGTTGTCCTCGCTGAGCAGCTTGTCCGGGGTGGTCAGGCCCTTCCCGATTACCTCGCTGGAGAATGTCTCGAGGTGCTGCTTCTCGCCCCTTATGCCGACTCCCTCGAAAGTCCGACGCTTCCGCCAGAAGCCGATTATGTAGGCAAGCTCAGGTGTGAGCTTGATCTTCATGCAACCCCTTCCTCCCTACGCCTTGAGCTTTCTCCTCTCCTCCTGTTCCGTCTTCTTCGGGACGCCCAGCCTGCCCTCCCCCTTTATGGAGCCGCTTATCTCCTGCGCGAGGAGCTCGTCCAGGTGGCTGGAGAACCACCCCGTGGTCTTCCGGGATATGTACGCCCTCCTGAATATGGCCGTCAGCTCCTCGCTCTCCCTGGGCGTGAACGGGGGATTCTCGTCCAGTATGCGGTGGTTGGCCTTCTCGAGCAGGCCCCCGAACCGGGCTATGTCCGCCCTGGTCGCCCCCCCGGTATCAAGGGCAGTGAGGATGCCTTTGGCGAGTATCGTGTTCCGCTTCCCGGTGCGCGTGAGGAGGTGGCCGAGTTTTTTGTGCTCCGTGCGGGAGAGGCCGCCCCTCCTGGCTGCCGCGAGCACCCTCTGCGCGAACTCGCGGAAAGCGTCACCCAGTCCCATAAGGCTCAATTGAATTGATAATATTATTAAATATGTATCCCGGCTATACCAGTCATATGAAGTACGACATCGATGTCAAGCACGTACGGAAGATACAGGCGGACATCTGGGACAAGATAAGGTCCACATTCACGTTCAGGAAAGGGTATGGCGAGGCGCTGCCCGTCTTCGGCCACTACGGCGGGCTCTTCAAGTGCGGCGGCGAGCATCTGGTGATACACACCGACGGCGTGGGCACTAAGCTCCTCGTCGCGCAGGAGCTGGAAAGGTACGACACGGTGGGCATAGACGCGATAGCGATGTCAGTCAACGACATCCTCTGCGTGGGGGCAGAGCCCCTCGTGGGCGTGGACTACATCGCGCTCGCCAATGAAGACGACGAGCTGGTCAATGAGCTGATGAAGGGGCTGGTCAAGGGCGCCGAGGAATCCGGCTGCGCGATAGTGGGCGGCGAGACCGCAATCATCCCGGACATAATAAAGGGGGGCAAAAGGCCGTTCGACCTCACGTTCACGGTAGTCGGCAGGGTGAAGAAGAGGATACTGGGGGACCAGATAAAGAAGGGCGATATCATCATCGGCCTCGAGAGCTCCGGACTGCACTCCAACGGCTACACGCTGGCGCGCAAGGCGCTCGACATGGGCAGGTGGGGCCCGGACATGCTCGTGCCCACGAGGATATACGCGAACGCGGTGCTGGAGATGATAGACGCCTCGGAGGTGCACGGCATCGCGCACATAACGGGCGGCGCATTCTCCAAGATAAACCGGCTGAATCGGGATATCGGCTACCGCATCACCGCGCTGCCAAAGCCCGCGCCGGTTTTCGAGGCCCTCTACGAGAAGGTGAACGATTTCACCGAGATGCACCGGACCTTCAACATGGGCATCGGCATGGTGGTGATAGCGCCACGGGATGCGGAGGGCACGGTGATGAACATCGCGAAGAAGCACGATGTCGCCGCCCATGTCATCGGCGAGGTGACCGACAGGAAGGGCATCTGGCTGAATGACGGCAAGAAGGAGATAGACCTGAGCGTCATTCAG
>Ga0315268_10009369_pt1 | contig 10170 bp, 6 predicted proteins | sample C1_top_MG_FD_204535 | JGI IMG/M metagenome (GOLD analysis project Ga0315268, IMG submission 204535) | Sediment microbial communities from Yellowstone Lake, YNP, Wyoming, USA - C1_top | ecosystem: Environmental > Aquatic > Freshwater > Lake > Sediment | place: USA: Wyoming | collected 2017-08-01 | reverse complement strand
AACTGCCCGGGGGACAAGGAACGCAGCAGGCGCAGGTTGGCGCGCCGCAGAACGGTAAGCTGTTCGAGCGACTCCGCCACCGGGATCTGGTCGTAGCGGGTGAAGGCGGCCCAGGCGTCCTGGTCGAAGGCCTGGATGGGCACGCCGTCCTGCCCGAGCATCAGGCGGACGCGGAAGCCGAGGACCATATCGGTCTCGGCCAGGTGGGCCAGAATTTCCGCCACCGACCACTTGCCCGGCGCGGGCCGGGTGCGCAGCGATTCCTCAGGCCTGGATTGGACCAGGGCGGCGATGGTTGCGGGTGTTTCCTGAAGAATCGCCAGCGGATCGCGATCGCCCACGTATCCCAGCACTCTCTGCGAATATTGTTGCGGTGTTTCGGCCATGGCTGCCCCGTCGGGGAATTTTACACCGCATTGCGGCAGCCGGGGGCGGCTGCCGCCACGTTTACTTTTCGCGGGTGAAGACTACCGTCTGCTGGATGGGGTCGCGTTCAGGGGCGCTGATGCGGCGCTGGATAGTCAGGACCTTGCGGTCGGGCGACAGGGTCCAGCGGCTAATCCATTGCACAGGCAGGCGCTTGCTGGAGGGCGAGGGCTTGAGGCGGGATTCCAGCACCAGAACCGCGCCCGACCAGTAGGCGCGGGTCAGGGTCTGGCTGTCGGGGGCGGTTTCGGTGACGTGCTCGTTCCCGTCGGGAACGATGTCCACGCGCGAGCTTTGGCCGTCCTGCGTGTATTGCAACATGACCATGTTGCCGGTCTGGCGGATAACGTAGCCGGCCGAGGCGGGGAGGGCGAGCGGCCCGAAGTTGCTCTTCTGCGGGTCCATCTTCCAGACGCCGGTGAAGTTCGGCCTGGTGGCCTGGGCCAGCGCGGCGGCCGCCAGGAGCAGGACAGGGAAGAGGACGCCCAGACGAGCAGCCGCGGTCCGTCTGCGACGCCCCCGAATTGTGTATCGTGCCACGACCTTATTTACCGATGCCGAGCAGTTCGACGTCGAACACCAGGGTGGCGTTGGGCGGGATGACGCCGGCGGCGCCGCGGCTGCCGTATGCGAGTTCGGGCGGAATCTGCAATTGGCGCTTGCCGCCGACCTTCATGCCGGCGACGCCTTCGTCCCATCCCTTGATCACCTGGCCGGCCCCGAGCGTGAACTGGAAGGGCTGGCCGCGGTCAACGGAGCTGTCGAATTTCTTGCCGTTGGTCAGCCAGCCGGTGTAGTGCACCCGGACGGTGTCGCCGGATTTGGCCTGTTTGCCGGCGCCTTCCTTGATGTCCCAGTACTTGACCGAGCTGGCCGAGCCACTGGCGGGCATAGTGCTGTGACTCTTGAGGCCTTTGACGTCGGAGGGCTTGCTGTTGTCTACCGGCGCCTTGGGCGCGGCTTGTTGGGCGGCGGCAGCGGCGGCGAGCAGAAGCGCGATGGACAATACGGCGGTTCCCAGTTTCATGAAAATTCTCTCCTCAGAGGTGGCAGAACCGAACACCCTACCATTTCCCGGGCGACGCCGCCAAGTAGTTCACACGAAGGACACAGTCAAGTAGTTCACACGAAGGACACAAAGGAAAACACGAAGCGCACAAAGGAAACACCAATTGCCGATCGATTCCCGCCGGCCTCCTCCGCCGCTGTCGTACAATCGTGCGCTTATCGCCTGTTCCCAGGAGAAAGCCATGAGTCGCTTGCGTTGCGTGGTGGTGCTGGCGTGTGTGGCGACGTGCGCCGCAGCCCAGCAGTTCAGCCCGTCGCTGTACCAGGAAATGCGCTGGCGGATGATAGGCCCGTTCCGCGCCGGGCGCACGGTGCCGGCGGTGGGCATTCCCGGCCAGCCGAACGTGTTCTTCATGGCTGCCAACAATGGCGGGGTGTGGAAGAGCAGCGATTACGGGCGCACGTGGAACCCGATCTTCGATGGGCAAGCGAGCGGGTCGGTGGGCGCGGTGGCGCTGGCGCCGTCCAATCCCGACATCATCTACGTGGGCAGCGGCGAGGGCTTGCAGCGGCCGGATCTGTCGGTGGGCGACGGCATCTACAAGTCCAGCGACGGCGGCCAGACCTGGGAGCACCTCGGACTGCGCGAGGGGCAGCAGATCCCGGTGGTGCTGGTGGACCCGCGCGATCCCAACCGCGTGTTTGCCGCCGTGCTGGGGCATCCCTACGGGCCGAACGCCGAGCGCGGCGTGTTTCGCTCGCTTGATGGTGGGCACACCTGGCAGAAGGTGCTTTACAAAGACGAGAACACCGGCGCGATTGACCTGGTATTCGATCCGCAGAACGCGCAGACGCTGTACGCGGCACTGTGGGCGGCGCGGCGTCCGCCCTGGACGGCCGGCAACTCCTACAACGGGCCGGGCAGCGGGCTGTTCAAGTCCACGGACGGCGGCAACACCTGGCAGCCGCTGAGGCTGGGCCTGCCGACGTGGGCCGAGGGACTGGGAAGGATCGGGCTGGGCATCGCGCCCGGCAATCCCAGGCGCATGTACGCGCTGGTGGACGCCAATCCCAATGCCGGGGGCCTGTACCGCTCCGATGATGCCGGCCAGAGCTGGCGCAAGGTAAATAATGAAAATCGCATCTGGGGACGGGGCTCAGATTTCGCCGAGGTCAAGGTGGATCCGCGCAACCCGGACGTGGTCTACGTGGCGAATATCTCCACCTATCGCTCGAGCGATGCGGGGGAGAACTTCACGGCCATCAAGGGCGCCCCGGGCGGAGATGACTATCACCGCATATGGATCAACCCGGAGAATCCGCAGATCATCTTTCTTGCCGCCGACCAGGGGGCCACGATCAGCGTGAACGGTGGCCAGACCTGGAGCTCGTGGTACAACCAGCCCACGGCGCAGTTCTACCACGTGATTACCGATAACCAGTTTCCGTACTGGGTGTACGGGGGGCAGCAGGAGAGCGGGTCGGTGGGGACGGCCAGCCGCAGCGATTACGGCGAGATCACTTTCCGCGACTGGACCACCGTGGGTACCGAGGAATACGGCTACGTGGCGCCCGATCCGCTGGACCCCAACATCGTTTACGGCGGCAAGGTGAGCCGCTGGGACCGGCGCACGACGCAGACGCAGGACGTGTCGCCGGTGGCGCTGCGCACGGGGAAGTACCGCTTCAACCGTACCGCGCCGCTGATCTTCTCGCCCAAGGACCCGCACGCGCTGTATCTGGGGTCGAACGTGCTGTTCAAGACCACCGACGGGGGCAAGCAGTGGCGGATCGTCAGTCCGGACCTGACGCGCGACGACCCCGGCGTGCCGGCAAACCTGGGCGGGTTCGGCGGCCAGCAGAAACATCGTGGCGTGATATATAGCGTCGGGCCGTCGTTCCTGGACGCGAACCTGCTGTGGGTGGGCAGCGACGACGGGCTGATCCACGTGACGCGCGACGGCGGCCAGACCTGGCAGAACGTCACTCCGCCCGAGCTGACGCCGTGGAGCAAGGTGGCGCAGATCGAGGCCGGGCACTTCGACCGCAACACCTGCTATGCGGCGGTGAACCGTCTGCGGCTCGATGACCTGCGCCCGTACATCTATCGCACGCACGACGGCGGCGAGAGCTGGCAGAAGATCACCGCCGGGCTGCCCGATCAGCCGGTGAACACGGTGCGCGAGGACCCGGAACGCAAAGGGCTGCTGTTCGCGGGGACGGAGACGGGCATCTGGGTGTCGTTCGACGACGGCGATCACTGGCAGTCGCTGCAACTGGACCTGCCGGCGACTTCGATGCGCGACCTGGTGGTGCATGGCGATGACATCGTGGTGGGCACGCACGGGCGGTCGTTCTGGATTCTGGACGACATCACGCCGCTGCGGCAGATGAGCGCCGCGGTGGCGCAGGCGGCGGCGTACCTGTTCCGGCCGCAGGCCGCGTACCGCATGCGGCGCAGCACCAACACCGACACGCCGCTGCCGCCGGAGACGCCGGCAGGGAAGAATCCGCCGGATGGGGCGATCATTGATTACGCGCTGAAGGCCGCACAGACTGAGCCGGTGGTGCTGGAGATTGTGGACGGCCAGGGCAAGCTGGTGCGCCGCTACTCCAGCGCCGACAAGCCGGCGCCGGTGAATGCCAAAGAGCTGAACATCCCGGCGTACTGGATCAAGCCGCCGCAGGCGCTTTCGGCGGAGGCGGGCATGCACCGCTTCGTGTGGGACCTGCATTATCCGCCGCTGGCCGCGCTGCGGCACGAGTACCCGATCTCGGCCATCCCGCACGACACGCCGCGCGAACCGCGGGGGCCGCGGGCGCTGCCGGGCGAGTACACGGTGAAGCTCACGGCCGTCGGGCAAACCTCCGCCCAGCCGCTGACGGTGAGAATGGATCCGCGAGTGACAACGCCGGCGGCGGGCTTGCAGCAGCAGTACGACATGGAGGTGCGCATCGCGCAGGCGATGGAGCGGGATTACGCCGCGCTCCGGCAGGCGCAGAGCGCGCGGGCGCAGTTGCACGAATTGCCACCGCGCGCGGGCGCGCTGGCCAAAGACGTGGCCGCACTGGATGCCAAGCTGGCCGCGCTGGCAGGTGCAGCGGGCGGCTTTGGGCGGGGCGGCGGCGGGCAGACGCTGGCGCAACTGAATGGCGCGCTGGCGATGCTGTACGGCATGGTAGACAGCGCGGACACGGCGCCCACCAGCCAGGCTGTGGCCGCCTTGGCCGAAGTTCAGAAAGCGCTGGAGCAGCAACTGGCGGCGTGGAACGAGGTCAACTCGCGCGACCTGCCGGCGCTGAATGGGCAGCTTAGGCAGGCGAATTTGCCGGAGATTCGCGTGCAGTAAGTCTCCAAAAATTCAGGCGCTGATCACGCTGGTGCGCACGTTCTCGAAGTCCACGCGTCCCAGGCCGCGGCTGGCGGCGATCTTCAGATAGGGCAGGCGTTGCGCCTCGATTTCCCAATAAGCTTTGGCGGCCCAGGCGTCGATGGCCACCGGGTCGGTGCCGGCGAGCACCGTCTTCTTCAGCGCCACGTCTTCCAGGTTGCCGCCGGTCGGTCCGTTGCGCAGCAGCACGCGGTAGCAGTCCAGGATGGTGAGGGTGGGGCGCATGAAGTCGGCCAGGTCGGCCAGGCTTTCGTGGATGCGCTGGTGCAGGCGGCTGCGCTGTCCGCCGAGGATGCCGTACCAGTTCTTCATGCCCAGGGTGCAGCCGGTGAGGCTGTGGTGCTTGGCGACGGGCAGGTTGATGAGCTTGTCGGCTTCCAGGAAGGGCTGGAGGACGGGCCAGGAGCGGAGCACGTCGCCGCGCAGGTCGATTTCGCGGAACAGGCGCGGCTCGGGCAGCAACACCTGGGCCCCGGCGGAGCGGGCGGCGCCGGCGATGCCGGAGCGCTGAAAGCAGCGGGTGGCCTGGTTGCAGCTCACGTCGGTGACCAGGACGCGCGCGGCCCCGGCGCTGAGGCACTGGCGCACCACTTCGGCCACCAGGGCGGGATTGGTGTTGGCGGCCTGCTCGGGCAGGCGGTCCCAGCCGATGTTGGGCTTGATGACCACTATATCGTTGCGCGATATAAAGCGCCGTGTCCCGCCGAGCGCTTCGAAGGCGCGGGCGACCAGCGCGGCGGGATCGTCGCCCTGCGCCACGACCAGTTCGGGCCGGGCGGGATCGGGCGCCACCAGGTAGCTGTGCTTGGCGGAAGCCGGCAGCGCCGTGTCCGCGGGTTCGGGGCGGCGGCTGCGGCGGTGGAACCAGAAGCCCAGCCCGCTGGCGGCGGCGCCCAGGCCGGCCAGCCGCAGCAGGCGGAGCATGGCCTGGCGGCGGTCCAGGCCGGATTCGGGCGCTTCGGTCACTGCCATCCTTCCCGCATGCGGGTATGATTTGTCACTAAACTTGAAGGTGCAAGTGTACTGCGGAACACGCGGCAGGAAGAACAACTAAGAACTACCCCGCGCTGCGCGGCTAGTTGGGTGGCGCAGGCCTTCAGACCTGCGGTTATGGAGGCTGCAGGTGCGGGCTTCAGCCCCTGAGGTGCTTGCTGGGAATTGTGGAGACGTACCTCAGCGGCTAAAGCCGGGATCTTTCATTGCTGCTTCAACGCAGGGCTGAAGCCCTGCGCCACCCGGGATCACAGCGTCTCGGCGGAGGGACTGCCGACGAAAAACTCATGAGCGCGCCCCATCCAGCTCGTATGCCCCGGCCATCCATCCGCTTGCAGGTAAGCCTTGCCCTGATCGGCTTCAGCGCCGTGAGCGCGCAGATCGTGCTGCTGCGCGAACTGCTGGCGGTGTTCGAGGGAAACGAGATGTCGCTGGGGCTGATGCTCGCGGTTTGGCTGCTGTGGACCGGGTTCGGGAGCAGCGTGCCGGGGCGGCTGCGGCGGGGGAGCGCGTGGGGCGTGATGGCCGGGCTGCAAACGGCGGTGGCGCTCACGTTCCCGGCCAGCGTGCTGCTGGTGCGTGCCAGCCGCGGCGCGTTCCATGCGCTGCCGGGCGAGGTGCTGGGGCCGGCGGCGATGCTGGTGGTCTCCGCCGCCGCGCTGTGCTTGTTCTGCGTAGCTTCGGGATGGCTGTTTGCGGCCGGGGCGCGCGTCTACGCCGAGCAGTTGCAAACCGGCGCCGCATCGGCGACGGCCTCGGTGTATCTGCTGGAGGCGATGGGCGCGGCCGCCGGCGGCGCGCTCGCCAGCACGGTGTTCATCCCGCTGCTGAGCGCGTTCTCGCTGGCGTTGTTCATTGCGTGCGCTAATGCCATTGCTGCCGCGCTGGCGCTGCCATCCGCGCCATGGCGGCGCGGGCTGTTGGCGGCCATCGGGCTGGCGGCGGTGCTGTCGCTGGCGTGGGGGCCGCGAATTGACGAGCGCTCATCGGGCTGGGGATGGGGCGGCCTGCATGTGCTGCGCACCGCGGATTCGCCTTACGGCAAACTGGCGGTGGTCGACGACCGGGGCACGCGGACGCTGTACGAAAACGGCGTGGCGTCGTTCAACGCGCCGGATCCGGCGGCGGCCGAAGAAGCGGCGCATTTCGCCATGCTGCAAGGTGCGGCGCCGCGGCGCGTGCTGCTGATCGGCGGGGGGCTGAATGGCAGCGCGGCGGAAATCCTGAAGTATCCGGGCCTGGAGCGGCTGGACTACGCCGAACTGGATCCCGAGGTGTTCACCCTGGCGCGCGCTTATTTTGGGGAGCAATGGCGCGCGCTGGCCGGCGACGCGCGCGTCCGCATGCGCAATCTCGACGGGCGGCTTTTTGTGAAGACGGCGGCGGGGCCCTACGACGTGATCATCATCAACCTGCCCGACCCGCAGAGCGCGCAGTTGAACCGGTTCTATACCGCGGATTTCTTCCGCGAGGCGGCATCCAAGCTGGGCGCCGGCGGCGTGCTCGCCTTGCAGGTGCGGGGCTCGGAGAACTACATCAGCCCCGAGCTGGCGGATTTCCTGCGCTGCCTGAACCGCAGCCTGCGCGAGGTGTTTGCCGAGAGCGGCGCGATTCCGGGCGACACCATCCACTTCTTCGCCGCCAAGCGGGCCGGGACGCTGGCGCGCGACGCGGATACGCTGGTCGGGCGCCTGCGCGCGCGCGGCGTGCACACCGAGTACGTGCGCGAGTACTACCTGCCGTTCCGCATGGCGCCGGACCGCATGCAGGAACTGGCCGCGGAAATCGAGCCGCGCGCCGCCACGCCGGTAAACCGCGACTTCGCGCCGGTGGCCTATTACTTCGACGTGGCGCTGTGGAGCGGGCAATTCAACGCCGCCTACCGGCGGGCATTCATGGCGCTGGCGGGGGTCAGCTTCCTGTGGCTGATTACGGGCGTGCTCGGGTTGTCTGTGGTAGCGGCGGTGATCGTTTTTGTCCTCCCGAGAGAGAGGCGCGCGCGGGCCAGCACGGGCTGGTGCGTGGCCGCCATGGGCTTCACCACGATGGCGCTGGAAATGGTGCTGCTGCTGGGGTTCCAGGCGGTATACGGATACGTGTACCGCCAACTGGCGATCGTGATCGGCGCATTCATGGCCGGGATGGCGCTGGGAAGCTGGCGGGCGTTGCGGCGGAGCGGCGGGGAACGCTGGGCACTGCCGTGCTTGCAGATCGCCGCCATGGCGGCCCCTGTCGCGCTGTACGCGGCGCTGGCGGCGGCCTCGGGCGTGGGCAGCGCGGCCGGACTGAGGCTGGCGAGCTACGGGCTGTTTCCCGCGCTGGCCGTGGGGTGCGGGTTCCTGGGCGGATATCAGTTTCCGGTGGCTGCGCGGGCCTTCTTCGCCGAGGCGGCGCCCGGCAAATCCCCACCCAGGCCAAAACCGGACTTGGGCGGGGCGCCCGGCCGGGCGGGAACGCTGTACGCGCTGGACCTGGCGGGGGCGTGCGCGGGCGCGCTGCTGCTGAGCGCCTACCTGGTTCCGGTATTCGGCATGGCGAGAACAGCGGCGCTCATCGCGGCGGTGAACCTGGCCCCGGCGGCAGCGGCTGGTCTTTCGGCTTGGCGAGCGGATCGGGTTCGTCAGTGAGGTTGTGGCCGCCGAAAACCAGCGCAGTGAAGAGGAACAGGTCGGCGCCATCGTCCTTCCAGGCATGGCGCGACAAGCCGGCCTTCAGCCCGATCTCCTGCAGGTAAGTGTCGCGGTCCCAGTGCTGCTCGACCGGCACCTGGGGCAGGAAATAGCCTTCGTTATAGCCCTTGCGCAGCACCAGGCCGTGGCGGCCGAGCTGGATTTCCTTGACGTCGCGCACGTGGCGGAAGGGCGAGAGCACCGAGATTTCGTACTCCAGGCTGTTCAATTCGGACGGGGTCACCGGGGGAAAGCGGTTGTCGCGCAGGGCGGCGAAGATGGCGACGTCGCGCACGGTGAGATAGAGCGGCTTATTGGCCGCGCCGTAGCCGATGCAGCCGCGCAACTGGCCGCGCTGGTTGAGCGTGACGAAGGCGCCGCGCTCCTCCAGCAGGGCCGCCGATTGCGGCGCCGGCGGTTCGTAGATCTTGCGGGTGCGCACTGCCGTCTCGACGGCCTGGCGCGCGATGCGGAGCAGCTCCTGTTTTTCTTTTGTGGTCAGCGAGTACGGCTTGGGCTTGACCTCCTGAACGGGCGCGCGCAGCAGGGCCAGGGCGCCGTAGCCGACCACACGATCGCGCGGCGGCGCCACGTCGCCCGAGTTGGCGTACTTCAGCAAGCGCGCTTCGGTGGCGCCCAGACGCTCGGCGGCGATCATGGCCGCGATGATGGGGCCGCCGCCGCACGCCTCCCAGGTGCGGTTGTCCAGATTGCGCGACATGCTCAGGTAGTCCCACGCCTGCACCGCGTTGAGGAACTTGGTGTCGAGCTTGACCGCGTCGTCATAGGGGTGGAAGTGCGACAAATCGGAGCTGGCGACGATCAGCGTGTCGGTGCTGCCCTGCATCGCCTTGGCCAGCGCCACGCCGAGCGCGCGGCAGAGATCGTAGTCCTGCTCGCCCATGACGATGGGCACCAGCTTGAATTGCCCGAGCGCGCGCTGCAGGAAGGGAAGCTGCACCTCGAGGGAATGTTCCCCTTGCTGACCGACCGGAGTATGGCCGCGGGAAGAAAGCTTGATCTGCGGGCTGAGTCTGGCCAGTTTCGCCGCGAATTCCTTGTCGACGGGAATAGCGCCCAGGGGCGTGACGTAGGCATTGCCGTCGTAAATCGAGGCGAAGCTGAATCCATCGTAATGCGAGGGAGCGATGATGATGACGCGCCCGTAGTGGCGGCCCTTAAGCAGGGCATAGCTTTGCGCCTCGACCGCGCCGGCATACGGGTAGCCCGCATGCGGCGAAATGAGCGCGACGATAGGATCGCTGATGGCAGGAGGCGTGGCGCGCGCCAGCAGGCGGTCCACGGTGGCCTGGAGTTCGGCCGGGTTGGCGGGATAGAAGGAGCCGGCGACCGCGGGCGCGCGCTGGTCGGAGGCGGAGGCGCAGGAAGCCAGCGTGAGAACCCAGGCCAGGAGCCAGGTTGTGCGATTAGCATTTTTCATATGGCACCGCAATCGGCTGTATCCGTATTGCAAATCGAAGCGCCTGATCTTCTGTCATCCCGAGCGAGGGCGCAGCCCGAGTCGAGGGACCCCCGCAATTGTAGTATCACGACTCAATTGACATGCACTTTCACTACTGTCCGGTTAAGAACCGGGTGGTTCTGTGCAACTCATTGTTTCACGAGCTTTTGACGTCCCATTGAGGTGGTTTCGACTTGAATGCAAGAGTCTTGGTCGGCGA
>Ga0315268_10009368_pt1 | contig 10170 bp, 10 predicted proteins | sample C1_top_MG_FD_204535 | JGI IMG/M metagenome (GOLD analysis project Ga0315268, IMG submission 204535) | Sediment microbial communities from Yellowstone Lake, YNP, Wyoming, USA - C1_top | ecosystem: Environmental > Aquatic > Freshwater > Lake > Sediment | place: USA: Wyoming | collected 2017-08-01 | reverse complement strand
TCGATATTTCTATAACTCGGCTGTACCAGTAACCCCCATGCTCTATTACGCAGTTCTCAAGTCGGCTGCCGCTTGAGCCTGCCCCACTAAACAATATCCTGTTCCACCGGTTTGCCCCGTCCGCCCACGTGAATGTTACACCCGTGGCGTTGAAGGTACCGTAAACATGGATCTCTGCTCCGCCGTTGAGCTTGACGGTTCTTCCGCTTGCGATGGTCAGGCTTGCTCCTTCCGCTATCGTCAGTCCGCTTGTCTGATATACCAAATCCCCGGACTCAGGCCAGCTTATCGTCCCATTGATCGTGCCGGTTACATACAGATCCGCCGCCGTGTTGTTTGAATATGTGTTGCCGCTGATCACAGGATTGGTCACTGAGTAATACGCATAGATGCCATAACTGCCGTTGCCGCTTATCGTATTGCCCTGATATGTTCCGCTGCTGTTGCTCTCTATGTATATCCCTATATTGTCATTTGTTATCGAGTTGCCAGTCACTGTTGGTGAGGAGTTGTAAACGTATATCCCATAACTCCCCATCCCGCTTATCGTGTTGTTGCTGATCACAGGAGAACCGCTGTCCATCCATATGCCGTAAGCTGCATCGCTGTTGTTTATCGTATTGCCCGTTATCGTCGGTGAAGAATTCGATATTTCTATAACTCGGCTGTACCAGTAACCCCCATGCTCTATTACGCAGTTCTCAAGTCGGCTGCCGCTTGAGCCTGCCCCACTAAACAATATCCTGTTCCACCGGTTTGCCCCGTCCGCCCATGTGAAGGTCACCCCCGTTGCGTTCAACGTGCCGTAAACATCTATTTCAACCCCTCCATTAAACTCAACTCTTGTCCCGGGTTCTATCGACAATGTCCCACCCTGCGCAATTGCGATATTGCCCTGTATCACATAAGTCCCGCCGCTGTCCCATGTCTCGCTGTCATAAATCGTATGTCCTTGAATGTATCGGGTACCAGGGCCGACAAAGAATCCTTTCTGACTTTGAATGGTGGAATTGTCATCGAGGGTCAACGTGAGGGTAACGGTGTAATACCCGCTTGTGGCGTATGTATGACTCGTGGTATTGTCATCGTCGGTTCTCACCACACCATCGCCGAAATCCCAGACATATGACTGTATTAAAGAGTTTGAAGGAGTTTCAAAATGACGGTAGAGGTCTTCAAAACCGTGTGGATAGGTGACATCGATTTCAGGCGGATGGACGTGAATTGTCTTTGATGCCTTCAGGTTGTCGTCATGGTTCAGGCGGACTACAACTGTAATATCACCCCATTGTTTAAAGATATGATTTACCGTCTGCCCACTTGCATCATTAAAATCGCCATCGTTATCAAAATCCCATTCCCAAGAGGTGACTGTGTCCCCATTTGGTTTGCCTACTACAGTAAATGTTTGACTGGTCAGGACATCAAAATAATCAGGCCCATCGATGTCCGCATGAAATTCCCGCCAGAAAAGCTTATAGAGTGCAGCGGTGTATTGAAAGACACGTGGCATGAGATAATCAGCAATAATTTGTAAATTAGAATCCTCTATATAATATCGTCCAAATATAGGATCCCATTTTCTCCAGCTCGAGGTATCAGGCCATGTAGAAAAATCTGTACATGGTCCAAGATTTTCAGTATTACCATCATAATCATCACTCGGAAAATATTGTGTTTGTTGAGCTAAGCAATTAAAAAGATCTGTTAAAGTCCAACCAACTGGTACAGGATTTGATAATGCAAATGTATCTGCAGAATGAAATGTATAAAAATAATATTTTCCCACCATATATGTTTCATAACTATCAGGATGTAAACCTGAAAAAAACATAGTAAATGGGGAATGAGGGTCTCTGTGAACATGTGCTGGTACTGAGACGTCTGAAAGAAGGTGGACTATCCTTCCAAGATACCAATATGCCTCTCCTTTTTTAGTTTCGTTTAAATATAAACTTTTTGCACGATCCAGATATATCTCAGCATAAGCAAGAGCACCGAGCTCACCAGCTAACCCGTTATTCGGAGATGATATGTCAGGATCATAAAAGTGATGATTATATGCCAGAGTAAGTAAAGGAGGATTCCAGCTTATAGTACATAATTCCATGACTGGATCATAAGAATCCTCATCTGAAGTTCCTTCAGTAATTTTTGTACCATTATGTGCTTCTTGACAGGTTTTCTCTCCTCTAAAATTTCCAAGATTATCGTATATCTCGCCCGAGGTCTTCGGCCACAGCAAGAATGCCTGTTCTGCAATATATGGATGAACATATTTGTTATCGTGGGCGTAAAGAATTCCTGGTAAGAAAATTAATAGAAACAGGACTTGAATCCAGAAACTGAAGGCACGAAACCTATAATCTAAAGCTAACTGCTTTATCCCATCTCCGCCCCCTATGGTTGGTAAAACCATACCACAAGTTCTTCTTTTAATCAATCAAAATCTTTAACAAACAGGTCAACGTGTTGTTAAGAGAAATTTCTTTGTGGTATCCTTTTATAGGAGGTAGTAGGAATGCCAAAAACCATTGAGGTACCAGAATCATTGATAAAAAAGATAAGTAAAGCAAGTCGTGCCTTTCAAGAACTTGAGGATGAGTTAGAAGACTTTCTTTTGCTATCTGACCCAGAATTTTTAGCCAAGATGCGCCATGCAAGGGCAAACCATATAGCAGGGAAAGTAAGACCAATCGAAGCCTTGAAAAAAGAACTGTGTATCGATTAGAAACTACTCAAGATTTTGACAGGAAACGATATATATGGTAAATTTAAAATAGAGGTGATGAAAAATGAAAATCAAAAAACCCAACGCTAAACGAGCCATGCAACATTTTGAAAAACTTTGCCAGCTTGTATCTCAGAGAAAGTCGCCATTTGAAGGCATGACTGACGAAGAAGTAATTGAAAAGCTTCGTAAAACCCGCGAAGAACTCTGGGAAAAAAAACTTGCTTCTCGTACTTGATACAAACATATATGTATTTGCTTTTACACCCCCGATAAAACCTTCATGCAGGTCTGTTATAAGTCTATTCGGAATTTCTCATTCAAAATACCAACTGCGGATACCACGAACCATAGTAGAAGAAGTAAGGCGCAATTTGGTACAGAATGAATTTCGGGAATTCTTTGTATTCATTTCAGAACTGACTACCATTGATGAAGATTTTCTTGTCCCGTTTGAATTAGGCGTAAAATATGAAATCAGAGGACTCAAGATGGTCGATGCTTTCATCGCTGCATATACAGAATGGGTAGGCGCTGATGTCCTCGTCACCGAGAATAGACATTTCCTGAAGCACGATCGCGATTTACCCTTCAAAATTCTAACCGCTGAAAAGTGTCTCAAGATCATTTCATAATTCCTGCATGCTCTGTCATTCCTGCCCCGTATCAAAGTACGGGATAAACTCCATCAGGAGTCCAGAGTCGTTGAAAATCCTGGATTCCGCATCAAGTACGGAATGACGGAAAAACATAACTCTATTTTCGGGTCAATGACGATAAGGAACGTTTCCAGTTTTTGACAGGGGATTTCTGCGTATGGTAAAGTTGATTTAGATTCATATGATATTTATAAGGAGACTCCACCATGCTAAAAACCCTTGAATTACCAAAAGTTGCTTTTATAACAACACCGGAAGGCAAACCAAAATCTGTTATCTTAAGCATTGATGACTGGAAAAGAATCAGCGAAACGCTGAAAATCATGTCAAGTAAAGAATTGATGCAGTCGATCAGGCGGGCAAAACAGCAGCTCATCAGCAAATCAAAGTTGCTGACTCTTAATGAGGAGGTGTAACTAAAATGTCTAAAGTAATAGAAGCTGTTTTTGAAGACGGCGTCCTTAAGCCGATAAAAAAGCTCCGCCTTAAGGATAAGCAACAGGTAAAAATACAGATACTCAATGATGAGGACTGGCAAATAAAATTTGATAGGGCGCTCAAAGCCATACGCGCCAAAACTGCGGGCTTTCCTACTGCAGAAATCGAAGCAGATGTAGAAAAGGCTGTAAATGAAGTCCGCAATAGAAGGCGTGTCGGTTAAAGCAGTTGTTGATACAAATATATGGGTTTCCGCTTTGGTTGCTCCTTTTGGATCTGCCGCCAAACTTATTGAATTATGGAAAATAGGCAAGTTCAAACTCATTATTTCAGAACTACAGACCTCAGAGTTATACGAAGTTTTATCCCGCTCACAATTTACGACCAAATACCGTATTGATGAAAAAAAGGTTGAAGACTTGATTGTTTCCATTATCGAAAATGCCGAACACATACTCCTTGAAAAAAGCGCCATAAGTTGTTGCCGTGATCCTGATGACGATATCATCATAGAGACTGCTATCCGTGGGAAAGCAAAATATTTGGTAACCGGGGACAAAGATATCATAAATGATAAAACCGTCTTGTCGTTCTTATCCCGACACGGCGTTTCTGTGATTTCCCTGTCAAGATTCTTAGCTATCATAAATAAAGCCTAATCTCTTCTGCCTTTCCGTAATAGTTTTTCGTTGTCATTCCGACTTGTTCGGAATCCCTCTTTATTCGCCTGTCATTCCGCACTTGCCTGCCCTCGAGGTATTTAATCGGGGGATGCGGAATCCAGTTTTTTTATTTCCTGGATTCCCGCTTTAGCGAGAATGACACAAACATAAGTTATGTGCTCTTACTTATGGCCTCCTTAGTAAATCTGCCCAAAACATATAAAGCTGTCAAATATGGAAGCATTATATATAATATACATTGGTTATGTCCGGGATTGCGATATGGATAACAGGGCTTCCAGGAAGTGGTAAAAGCACCGTTGCTGATGAGCTTAAAAAGACCCATCCCGGATTCATTATTCTCAGGATGGACGAGCTAAGGAAGGTCGTTACGCCGAAGCCAACGTATTCTGATTCTGAAAGGGAGTTGGTTTACAGAGCACTTATCTATCTTGCAAAGGTGCTAACAGAACTTGGACATAACGTCATCATAGATGCCACTGGAAACCTCAGGAGATGGCGTGAACTTGCAAGACAACTGATATCCAGATATGTAGAGGCATATCTCAGATGCCCCATCGAGTTATGCATTGAGCGAGAGAAACAGAGATTAGAGACTCATGAGGCACCAAAGGATATTTACAAGAAAGGCGCTGCAGGCTGGCCCGTGCCTGGCATGGTTGTCCCATATGAGGAACCATTGAATCCAGAAATTGTGATCGATACAGATAAAACTTTTGTAGAAGAAACGATAGCAATAATAGAAAGGGCAATCAACTAAGCCTTAACTGTTATGCTTTTAATCTTCTGGAACCGAGCCCCTTAAGATCAAACATTACTGCTACAACAAAGTCACCAGGCCTTTTAATAAATTCCATATTCAAAACCCAGCACTGGCTCGTATATTTTAGGGTTACAGTAACATCTCTTATCTCTCTCTCCTTCGCATCATACCAGAGCCTTCCTTCCATGTATAAGGGCTTGTATGGATATAGTCCAATACTTGCATTATAGAAGTTTATATCATTTTCCCTGTTATACCTATGCCCAGCTACGATTGTCATCCCAAAGACCTTCATCAATAGTTCAGAATTAATGCTATCAAGTCTCCCCACATTTACATCATAGCTTGCATCAAGGCGAAGGGAGACAGGTCTTTTAATCCCAACCTCAATCTTAAATGGCAGGAATTGCCTGTCATTTATATATGAATCATAGCCCTGTGAAGCCCTGAGAACCATAAGCTCCCCATTTTTATCAATAAACCTATTCAGCAGGGAAAGCTCTATCTTAGAAGTCTTTTTGAAAAGCTCAGTTGAATCGAAAAGGGGTGGACTGTCAGAGTCTGTAATAAGAGTATATCCGACAGAAGGTTCTATGATATGCGTAAAATATTCGTATCTTTTCAAAAGTCTTGTATTGGCTACAATATTATATTCAAAGGCTTCCCTGTTGAGAGAGTTATCTTCATTTCTATTCAAGGAATAGGCTGTTTCCCGCAGACCGAGGGTTTGTGAAATCACGACGTCACTCCCAAATGTGTGGAACAGCCGTGGATAAATATCAACCCTCTGTCCATACACTCCTTCATCCCTCCAGAAATTGGAAAGTGTTGCCATTGCAGAGAACCAGAACTGTCCGACACGAGTAGTGTTCAAAACATATCCTAACTCAGGCAGTCTTTGAGGAGCGGGAATGCTTTTTTCTCTCAGATCAATCCAGTATTGCGACAGGAGGTAAATACGGGAGTTTGTTAAGGGAAATGATACCTCTCCTGTTGACTCCAGGAAGCGATTGGTGCGCAGTTCTGCATGAGGGCTGAACTCTCTATAAAAGTTTTTTTCGTTTACGTAGTTTATTTTCAAAAAATCGCTAATCCCCTCTGTGGATCTCTGCTCATGGAGCGCCTTCAATTCAAGGAAATCCTTATCAAGATCTTTGTCTCTTATATGATAAAGCCACCATTTACCATTTATATTCTTTGACTCTATATATCGATATTCCAGGCCTTCTCCAATACCTCTTTTAGTATATGTATCCATGGTAATAGTTGCATCACGGTTTTCTGATATCGCCCAGAACAATGGTATATTTACGTTCAATCCTCTCAATTTACTGAAACCTATTCCCGGCATGAGAAATCCTGTCTGCCTTTCGTTCTGAAACGGCGTTCTTAGATAAGGAGTATAGAGGACAGGGATATCTTTGATGCGAAAAGATACACCCTTTGATTTCAACCTCTCTCCTACCACAGCATCTATATCCTTACCTTTGAAACACCATGCAGGAACAGGTGCATCACAGGTTGTGAATGTTGCCTCAGGGCTAAAGTAATCTCTATCTCCTTTCTTTTCAATTTTCTTGCCTGTGATATGGTAATTATCTTTCTTAAAGAAGATTTCTGCATCATAAAGCATCCCTGTCTTTGTTTCGAGATTTAACTCTGCCCTGTTTGTTGTAATTAATACGTCAGGGTCATCATATCGTATAGCCCCCTCTGCAAAAATCTCAGAAGTCTGCTCATTATATATCAACGCATTGGATTCGACGGTTATATTAGCTCTCTGAATTTTTACATTACCCTTTGCAGTATATGTGGATGTATCTCTATTATATTCAAGGGCTTCAGAGGTTATAATTGTCTGTTCTTCAGCAAAACAGTGAATAGTGAATAGTGAATAGTGAATAGTGAATAGCAAAATGACAAGGATAAGTCTTTTATATTTTTTGCTATTCACTGACGACTGTTCACTGATCACTGTTTTTTGTTATTCCCTCAGATTTGCAAGCACACCTTTCTGTCCAATGGCCTCTTTTGCCTCCCCAATTGTATAAAATGAACCTGTAATCAAGATAAGTGACGAATTGAGTTTTGAGTTTTTATTATTCTTTAACTTGTAACTTGCAACTTGTAACTTGTAACTACTTTTAATTGCCATTTCAATAGCATCTTTTACAGTCGGTGCAATCCAGATATCGAAAAATCCCAGCGATGCTGCAACATCCAAAAGTTTGTCAGGGGAAGCCGCCCTGCTGTAAGCAGGAGAAGTAAGTATGATCTCAGACGCAAGAGGCAATAATGGTTCCATTATTCCCTTTACATCTTTATCAGCCATGATACCGAGCACAATGATAATTTTTTTATATTTTCTGAGAAAAATCTTTTTTAGTGCCCTCGATAAGGTCATTGCTGAAGCTGGGTTATGTGCACCATCTATAAGTATAGGAGGCTCTTCTTTGATCATCTCAAGTCTTCCCGGCCACTTTGTAGTTGCGAGACCATTTCTTATCACTTCAGCAATATTTTCTTCTGAAAATCCCACCAGCCTCCCTTTGATAATGGGGGGTGAGTGGGGATTATTTTCATTACCTTTTGTGTCGCATAGCGACACGAACATTTCTTCACGAGTTGGTGATTTAGAGATTTGGAGACTGTTTAGTATAATCATTGCTGCCTTTATAGCAACAGAGGCGTTCTGCATCTGGTGCTCTCCAATAAGCGGTATGATCAAATCGCGAATCGTAAATGAGTCGCTATCCAAGTAATCAAAACAAATTCCTGAAAGATCTTCTCTTTTCAGTACTGAAGAAAAATCTCTACCATAGGCATATAACTCAGCCTCTTTTTCTGCTGCCTTCTTCTCAATAACCTCTAATACTTCTGACTCTTGATAAGAGGTTACAACAGGCACCCTTCTTTTTATAATACCCGCCTTTTCATGAGCTATTTCCTTAAGTGTATTGCCAAGAAATTCCTTGTGGTCATAACTTATGTTGGTAATGACGGATACTTCAGGGATAACTATGTTTGTAGCATCGAGTCTTCCCCCCATACCAACTTCTATCACGGCTATATCGATCTTTTTCCTTTTGAAATAGAGAAGCGCCATTGCAGTGACTACCTCGAAGAATGTAGGTGAAAAATCTCCAAGGTGTTCAACAATGCTTTTAATCTCTTCAGCAAGTTTGATGACATCGCCTTCGGTCATCTCCTCACCGTTAACCCTAATCCTCTCTGTAAAGCTAACAACATGCGGTGATGTGAAAAGCCCAACCTTGAGACCAGCAGCCTTTAAAACAGATGCAATAATCGCTGATGTCGAGCCCTTTCCATTCGTCCCTGCAACATGGACAGAAGGAAATGATGTATGCGGGTTATCGAGCGCAGAGATAAGCCTGCTTATATTATCAAGACCAAATTTAATACCATATTTCTGGAGATTATAGAGATAATTAAGCGTTTCTCCGTAACTCATAGAAGAAGTTCGAAAAGCTTGGCAAGTTTTTCCCTGAGGTTTTTTCTCCCTACAACGATATCAATAATTCCATGCTCGAGAAGGAAATCAGCCCTCTGAAAGTCATCGGGAAGTGGTTGTTTTATAGTCTGCTCGATAACTCTTGGGCCAGCAAAACCGATTAGGCTTTTAGGTTCAGCAACAATGATGTCACCTAACATGCCAAAACTTGCAGTAACACCGCCAAACGTAGGATCACAGAGAATTGATATATAAAGAATCCCGTTATCCTTCAGCTTGCCTATAGCAGCAGCAACCTTTGCCATTTGCATAAGAGAGAATATACCCTCTTGCATCCTTGCCCCACCAGATGACGAAACAGTTATGAACGGCTGTTTTTTCTCCAATGCCCTTTCCGCTGCCCTCGACACTTTTTCGCCCACAACAGAGCCCATACTTCCACCCATAAAGGAAAAGTCCATGATAATAAGACTTATAGGGTACCCCTTTATCAGTGCATCCCCTGAAATCACAGCCTCTTTGAGTCCGCTTTTTTGCTGGTTCTCCTTCACCCTTTCTTTATAAGAGATTGTATCTTTAAATTTAAGTGGGTCAATTGACACAAGACCTTCATCAAATTCTATGAAGCTCCCTTCATCAACAAGAAGTTTCAATCTATCACGTGCACTTATCCTGAAATGATAATTACATTTCGGGCATATCTTAAGGTTTTTGTCTATCTCCTTCTTATAAACGACCTCCTTGCAGCCATCGCACTTAACCCACAGGCCTTCAGGTATCTTTCCCTTCTTATCAGTTCTTAGTTCTTTTGTCTTTTTAAACCAGGCCATTATAATCTTTCGCTATTCTATAGATTTTTACTTTCTTTAGGGGTATCGCTGGATTCAGTGGTTACTCCTTTTGCCTGATACAACTTTATAAATGTATCGACGATGTTCTTATCAAATTTTATTCCAGCATTTTTTCTTATTATTTTAAAGGCCGCTTCAAAGTTTATCTTTTTCCCATATGGCCGGGCTGCAGTCAGCGCATCAAAGGTATCAGCTACAGCAATTATCCTTGCCATCATCGGAATATCTCCATTCTTCAAATTGTCAGGATATCCCTTTCCGTCAATCCTTTCATGATGGCTACGGACACCTGGTACTACATCTTTGAGCTGTTTAATATGACTGAGTATCTCAGCGCCATATCTCGAGTGCATAATCATTATTTCAAACTCCTCACCATTTAGTCTATCCTCCTTTAAAAGGATATCATCTCTGACTCCAATTTTCCCGACATCATGGAGTATCGCTGCAAGTTTAAGATTCTCGAGTTCCTTTTTTGAAAGCCCCAAAGCCTTTCCAATCTCATAGCTATAAATCATTACCCTCTTCGTATGTCCTCCAGTATAAGGATCTTTTTTTTCTATAGTCTCAGCG
>Ga0315268_10009365_pt1 | contig 10171 bp, 8 predicted proteins | sample C1_top_MG_FD_204535 | JGI IMG/M metagenome (GOLD analysis project Ga0315268, IMG submission 204535) | Sediment microbial communities from Yellowstone Lake, YNP, Wyoming, USA - C1_top | ecosystem: Environmental > Aquatic > Freshwater > Lake > Sediment | place: USA: Wyoming | collected 2017-08-01 | reverse complement strand
GGACGATTCAATCAAAGGCGTTTTCTGCGTCCCGAAATATTCAAATCCTACCGGTACAACCTATTCCGACGCCGTAGTAGATCGCCTGGCGAAGATGAAAACGAAAGCCCCCGATTTCACCATCATGTGGGACAACGCATATACCGCGCATCATTTAAGCAACATACCGGACAGACTCAAAAACCTGCTCGCAGCCTGTAAGGAATCCGGGAATCCGGAAAGAGTGTTGATCTTTGGTTCCACTTCCAAGGTGACCTTAGCCGGAGCGGGAATCGCTATGATCGGCGGCAGCAAAAAGAACATGGATGTTTTACGCAAACAGTTTACCATACAGACTATCGGCTCGGATAAAATGAACCAGTTGCGGCACTGCCGCTTCTTTAGGTCCCTGGCCGATATTGAAGCGCATATGAAAAAGCATGCCACGATCATCAAGCCCAAGTTTGACGCTGTCCTGAAAGTTCTGGATAAAGAACTGGGCGGAAAAGGCATCGCTTCCTGGACAACACCGAACGGCGGTTACTTCATCAGCCTCGATACTCCGGATAACTGCGCGAAAAACGTGATCAGTCTCTCCGCCAATGCCGGCGTAAAACTAACCCCGGCGGGATCCACCTACCCATACAAAAAGGACCCGAAAGATCGGAATATCCGCATTGCGCCGACATTCCCTTCATCCGACGACATTCATACCGCGACGGAAATTCTCTGCGTGGCTCTCCAGATCACCGCGATTGATCGGCTGCTGGGCAGGCAGTAGAGGCTGCCATAGGACTGTTCCGGGAACGTCAAGCTTGCAGTGAGTGGATGCTTTCCAGGCGTATGACTTTGAGCGGAGTTATCGGATCGCGAGCACTCCTCTCACAGAGCGGCGATGATCACAAGTCCGTTCACGAAATAAAAGATGCGCACGTATTTCCCGTAGCGGTCGAGTTCGAGCCAATTGTCCGCCGCGCGCACGATGCGCCACAGCTTGAACAGAAGAGGCAGGGTCAGGAGCGTGCACCACGCCAGGGATGAAAGGTAATTTCCTACGATCAGGGCGGCGATGCTCGCATAGATGATCACCCAGAAGACCAGGAGCCCCCTCCGGGCGCCTTGCCTCCCCAGACGGACCGCCAGGGTGCGCTTGCCTGCGGCCCGGTCGGTATCCATATCGGGCAGGCTCTGGTAGTACAGGATCAGCGCCACCATCAGCCCGATGGGGATGGCGACGGGAAAGGCCGCCCAATCGACCCGGCCCAGAAGCACCCAGTTGGCCCCCAGGACCATCACCGGGCCCATGTTGATCCCCACGAAGAGTTCTCCCAGGCCACGGTATCCGTATTTGAGCGGCGGCGCCACGTAGAAGAGGCTGCTGAAGAAGGCGAAGAACAGGAGCGGCAGGAGCGCCCAAAGCTCCAGTGACCAGGTAAGATACGAACCGAGGAGCGCCGCTGCGAAGTAGAGTAGAACGATGGCCCGAAGCAGTTCCTGTAGGCCGATCTTCCCTTCCTGGAGGACGCGGGACCCGCCGATGGCATCGCCCGCGTCGGTCCCCTGGAGATGATCGAAATAATCGTTGGCGATGTTCGTTGCGAGGTGGACCAGAAAAGACCCCGCGAGGACCAGGAGAAACGGCGCGAGACGAAACGCGCCTTGTTTGCCCGCCAGGACCGCTCCAGCCGTCAGGGGGATAAGGGTGGCAATGAAGAACGGCGGGCGGCTCGCCTGCACCCAGGCTATGAGTTTTTCACGGTTCATTTGAACATCCTCGTAAGTCGACTATGGGTCATTTTTCCCCGTTTTCATTGGGAGAGATGATTTCTAACATGGCGTCCACGATCTTTTCGGGAAACTGGCTGTGGATGTCATGGGACGCTCCGGGAAATTCCCGGATGACGAGTTCGGGGAACCGGCGACGAATGTCCCTCCCGATTTCGACATACGCCTCGTCTTCTCCCCCGCAAAAAAAGTGGATGGGGAAGCCCAGGCTGGCCAAGCGCCCGGCAAAAGACGGATGGTTCCCCACACTGAGGATACCGAGGGCCTGCCGCAGTTCGGCAATGGAGTTCCTCTGCTTTTCCCGGATGATCTGCGGCAGATGCGGTGTGCCCGGAAGCGTGCAAAACAGGGGAAGCCGGTACCAGTGATCGAGAAATGCCGCGAACTCTTTTTTCGTATGGATACCGGCGAGGAGGTTCCGATCCCGGAGATACCGCTCCCGGCGCTGTTGAGGATCGTCGATGCCGAAGGAGGCCGATTCGAGGATGAGGCGCTCTATCCGTCCGGGCGCCAGGAGCGTCATGTTCTGGGCGATCCGTCCCCCCATGGAATATCCGTAAAGGCTGAAGCGGCCGATTCCGAGGGCATCCAGGTCCGCAAGGACGAGGCTCGCCGCATCTCCCATTGTCCGGAGCCCCTGCAAACGCTCGCTTTGGCCGAACCGGGACCGGCCGTGGCCCGGAAGATCGAAGGCGACGCAGCGGCGGGATCGGGCCAGCGACGCCATGACGGATTGCAAAGACCGGCAGTTACCCATGAAGCCGTGCAGGAATACAAGAACGCCGGCCTCCCCGCGCCCCGCTTCCTCGTAATAGAGGGCCGTCTCCGTCATCCGTCCCCTTCCCTTTCGACCATGGCCGCCGCCAGGGAGGCCAGATCCTTCCGGCTGTATTTGAGCTTCCCGCCCTTGCCCTGCGGGTCGAGCCGAATGATCCTCTTCGGCACCTTGTACGCCGGCAGGCGCGTTTTCAAGTCGGCGATGATCGCCGCCTCATCGAGGGGCCCCGCGATTTCGACGAACGCCCACGGCGCCATTCCGAATTCCCGGTGGGGGGCCGGCGTCACGATGGCGGTCTCGATACCGGCCAGGACCAGCAGGTGATTTTCGATCTCGAACGGATGGATGTTCTCTCCCCCGGAGATGAACATGCCGTCTTGCCGCCCGAGGACCACGAGGTTCCCCTCCGGATCGATGGAGCCGATATCGGCCGTGTCGAAAAAACGATTTTTTCGCTGATATCCGACCCGGGAATCCTCCAGGTACCGGCTGAAGAGAGTTCTCCCGCCCAGCCGGATCGTGCCGCCCGCGGCAATCCGGAGTTCCCTGTACGGGAGGGTCTCCCCGGCGGTGAAATAGGCGCTCCTTTCCGCGCCCCGGCGCACTCCGGTGACCTGGGCGCACGATTCCGTGGCGCCGTATGTCGGCATGATCGGAAGGCCAAAATCCAGGGCCTTTTCAATCAACCAGGCAGGCGACGGCGCACCGCCCAACATGATGGTCTTGGCCTCCTTGAGGGCGCAAACCGTTTCCGGCGATTCCAGAAAGCGGATGAGTTGGGCCGGAACCAGGGAGACGACCGAAGGCCGATAGATCCGAACCGCAGGCTCGACGGCTTTCATCGTCTCCGGCAGGATGCAGGCAGCGCCGGCAAGGAGGGTGCGGACCCAGATCATGACGCCGCCGACATGGAAAAGGGGGAGGCTTACGAGCCAGCGATCCGACGGTTCCAGGCCGATGAATTCATTGGTCCCCAGGGCGCTGTAGACATAATTTCCCACCGTGTGCACAATTCCGCGGGGCGTTCCGGTGGAGCCCGACGTGAAGATCGCGCTTGCCTCGCGCTTCAGAGGAACAGCCGGCCAGGGATGGTCTTCCGTTCTGGAAGGAGAAGGCTCTCGGAGATCCGCGGGGCGGAGAATGGAGGCCTTGAGAGAAGGCGGTACTTCTCCCGCCGTCACCAGGAAATCAACCGCATCGTTCTGCAGGAGGCTTCCGAGGGGCGCTTTGAAATCGAGGGGAAGATAAAGAAAACCTATAACCCACGAGGCGAGAAACAGGGTGAGATGGAGATCGCCGTTCTCCCCGTGGAGGGCGACACGGTCCCCCCGGCGGACGCCCGCCCGCTTCAGATGAAAAACGATGCCCCGGAGGCGTTCCCGGATGTCACCGAAGGTCCATGTTCCGGCCGGCGAAATCAGGGCCGCATTATTCCGATAGGCCGCAAAGAGGCCCTCCAGGTGAAGCGACCGGGACGTGAGGAAAGAAGGTTTCATCCGGGTTCCTTTTGCATGCAGCGGTGATTCAGACGCCACCCGCCGGAAACAAGCTCCCGGGAAATCAGGAGCATCCCCTCGCGGATCACCGGCGGCTCCGACAGCACGTTGTCGGCCTGGTAATGCAGGGTGTCAAACCCGTGGGCTGTTCCCGGGGGAAGCGCCGCGAGGCGGGCGAAGAGGCCGAGGATCGCCAGGGTAAGGCCCGTGTTGAAGGCGGAGCTGAGAACCGTTTGGATACCGGCCTGGTTTGCATCGGCAATGCACCGGGCCATGGCATGCAAACCCATGAGGAGTCCCGGTTTCAGGATGATGGTCCGAACTTCCGGGGAGAGCCGGGAGGGACGCGGTTCCGACCGATCGAGGAGGCCCGTCAGGGATTCGTCCAGAGCCAGGGGCCAGGGCGCCTTTTCTCCAACCGCGGCAAGCTCCCCCTCCCGGAGGGGCTCTTCGACGTATTCCACGACTAGATGGCCCAGCGCCTCCCGGTAACGCCGGTACGTGTCCGCCGAAAGGTTCCGGTTGCCATCCAGACGCAGGACCAATTCGTTTCCCATCCGGGCGCAAAGATCGAGAATCTGCCGGATTTCCTCGTCCACCGGGAGCCGGCCGATCTTCACCTTAACCGTTTTCATTCCCGATTCCCGCAGATACCGAACCTGCCGCGCAAAGCCTTCGTCTCCTGAATCGGGGATGAAGAGGCCGTTCACGGGCACCCGGAGCGTCTCCGGAAAATGGTGGAAGGCACCGGAGGGGCCGGCGCTTCCGTGTTGCAGACAGAGCCCCAAAAGAGCGCTCTCAATGCCGAAGAGGGTATGGGACGTCCCGCTCACCGAAACGGATAGGAGCCCCAAAAGCGGAGCCGTAAGGTCAAACCGGTCATAGCGGAGATCCACGTGGTTTAGAATTTCCGGGAGGGTCGATAGGTCCCGGAAGCAGCGCTCCAGGGTGGTTTTGTCAAATCCGGGCAAGGGCGCGATTTCCCCGTAGCCGGTCCGCCCGTCGCTGTCGGTCAGGGCCAGGATGAACCCTTCCCGAACCGGAAGGATCTCCCGGCCGACGCACAGCGGCCGGATGAAGGGCAAACGGAAGCGATACCTGTCGATGCACGCGATTTTCATTCGGAATCATCAATAGTGCCAGGGAAACTTCGTAAAATCCTTGGGCCGCTTTTCCAGGAAGGCATCCCGGCCCTCTTGCGCTTCCGGCGTTCCGTAGGCCAAGCGGGTGGCCTCCCCGGCAAATAGCTGCTGCCCCACCAGGCCGTCATCGGTCAGGTTGAACCCGAACTTCAGCATTCGCATGGCCGTGGGCGATTTGGCGTTCATGACTCCGGCCCATTCCAGGGCTGTCGCCTCCAGATCCCGGTGGGCAACGACCTTGTTGACCATGCCCATCTCGAAGGCCTCCTGGGCCGTATAGTCGAATCCCAGGAAAAAGATCTCCCGGGCCCGCTTCTGTCCGATCTGCTTGGCCAGATAGGCCGAGCCGTAGCCGCTGTCGAAGCTGGCCACGTCCGGATCGGTCTGTTTGAAGATGGCGTGTTCCCGGGAAGCGAGGGTGAGATCGCAAACCACATGGAGACTGTGACCGCCGCCGACGGCCCATCCGGGCACCACGGCCACGACGATCTTGGGCATGAACCGGATCAGGCGCTGTACTTCCAGGATATGCAGACGGCCGAGGCGGCCCGGATCGATCCCCTCGCCGCCGGCGTACTGGTAGCCGTCCTTGCCCCGGATCCGCTGATCCCCCCCGGAGCAAAAAGCCCACCCGCCGTCCTTGGGCGAGGGACCGTTGCCGGTCAGGAGGACAACGCCGACATCCGTCGTCATGCGGGCATGGTCCAGGGCAAGGTACAGCTCGTCCACCGTCTGCGGCCGGAAGGCGTTGCGGACCTCCGGCCGGTTGAAGGCGATACGCACGGTCCCCTGCTCTTTTGCCCGATGGTACGTGATATCCTTGAAGTAAAAACCCGGCACCGCCATCCAGCGCTCGGGATCGAAAATTTCCGAAATCATAAAGTTCCCCCTTTCCTCTCGATGCTGCTGTTATTCATCCAGGCGGACCTGCTGCATGGCGCGATAAATCCGCAGATCTTCCGCCGGGGAGAGGGTGACTTCCACGAACGCGCTGCGCTTCGCCCCCAGGGCCTCGCCATACGCCACTGCAAGCTCGTCGGCCGTGCCGGCGTGAAAATACGGCAGGCTGAATTGCTCCGCCAAGTGGTGGAAATCCATCGCGTGGGGCGTGATCAGATAGGGGTCGACCATCTCCGGAAAATCGCCGATGGGGAGCCGCTCGAATATCCGGCCACCCCCGTTGTTGATGACGACGAGGATGACCGGCGTTTCGCTCTGGCGAAGGAGAAGGAGTGAATTCAAGTCGTGGAGAAAGGAGATGTCACCGATGACGGCCGTGACCCGCACCCCTGCGGCCTCCGCAAACCCTACGCTCGTGGCGATATTCCCCTCGATGCCGCTCGCCCCGCGGTTGGAGATGACACGCATCTGCCGGGGCCGGGGGCAACGCGTCGCATCGAAAGCCCTGATGACCGTGGAATTGCCCAGGAAGAGCCCCTCCCCTTCGGGAATTCCGCCCAGGAAGATCGAAGCGATCCGGGGATAGCTCAAGGCACCAGGCGTTATCCGCTCCGCCACGGCGTGATGCAAGGCCTCCATCTGGTTGAGGAATTTTAGCCGGGCAGCTCCATCGAACGACAGGGGCCCCGAAAAGTTCAAGCCGCCGATGAAGGCGTGAACGGGCGCCTGGATGCGGATGCTCGCCCGGTGCGCCGGGTCGCGCAGGCCGCCCCGCGGGCTGACCTGGATGAGCGTCGCATCGCTTTTCGGCAGGATGGAAGCATAGTAATGTTTGGATACGAGGCCCGTACCGAACTGGAGGATTGTCTCCGGGGCATATGCCTTTACCAACCGAATGGCCTCGGGATGATCGAGGCTGAAAATCTGGGCGTCCGTCCGGACCCTCCCCTTCAGGGATGAAGCGATGTCGCAGAAAACCGGCCAGTCGAGCCTTTGCAGGAGCTCTTCCAGCGCCGGGACATCCTGCGGCGAATCGAGACGGCCGACGACGGCCAGGCCCCTGCCGGTATTTCTGAGCGTCGCCGCGATATCTTCCAGGCCGGGTGGAAGCACGACAGGCGCCGGGTGAACCGTATAGGGCCCTTTTCGTTCGTACAAGCGCCGTGCGGCAGCCGGCAGATCACCCGGCATGGGACACCGGTCGGGAACGCCGGGGATGAGGGGGTCCCCGAAGGGGCAGTTGATATGGACCGGGCCGATAGGCCGGGCGACGAGCGAATCGATCTTGGCCAGGAGCGCCTCCAGGGGGTAGTCCGTGGAGGGACGGGGGAGAAAAAGAGACTCCCGCCCATAGCGCCCGAAAAGATCCGGCTGGACGATGGTCTGGTTGGCGTCGCTCCCCACCAATTCCGGCGGACGGTCGGCGCTCAGGATCACGAGGGGGATCTCTTCCCGGGCGGCTTCGATCACCGCCGGATAATAATTGGCCGACGCCGTACCGGAGGTGCAGAGCAGGACGCCGGCACGGCCCGTCGCCTTGGCATGGCCGAGGGCCCGGTAGCCGGCGGCCCGTTCATCCACACAGATCTTCTTAACCGCCCGCTCTTCGTAGGCCAGGGCCGCGATCAACGGCGCATTGCGGTTTCCGGGTGAGACAAAGAAGGTGTCCAGACCGTTTTTAACGAGTTCGGCCACGATCAGCGAGGACCACAGGAGATTCAGATTGTCGGTCAGAAGCATGGGAGACATGGGAATTCTCCCACGATAGTGGCGAAGTTGTCCATTTTCTTTTCCGTTTCCTTCCATTCGTCACGAGCGGTCGATTGCCCGACAATACCCGCACCGGCAAAAATATGCAATTTATTCCCTCTTACCAGGGCAGACCGGATGCCGACGGCAAAATCCGCGTTCATCCGGTTCATCCAGCCGATGGGCGCCCCATACCAACCCCGCTGGAAGGGTTCATTCCGCCGGAGATACTCGGGAATCCCCTCGGGAGGATATCCGCCCACCGCCGGGGTGGGATGGAAGATACGGGCAATGGATAGGGGAGAGCGCTCTCCGGTCGACCGACCGGTAAAGCGCGTCACGATATGTTGCACGTTTTTGAGCTTTAAGATTTCTTCCGAAGCGGCGATCCGCACGTCGTCACAGATCCGTTTCATCCCGGTCTCGACAAAGCCGGCCACGAACCGGTGCTCTTTGAGTTCCTTCGGCGAATGGAGGAGTTCCCGTTCGAGGCGCTGATCCTCAGACGGGGTTTCCCCCCGGGGGCGGGTGCCGGCGATAGCCTCGGCCACGATCCGGCCGTCCTGCATGCGGAAGAGCCTCTCCGGAGACCGGCCCAGGAAAGCGATCCCGTCGGCGATCTGGTAATAGAATGTGAACGAATCCTCTTCGATCTGCGCCAAGGAGGCGATAATCTCAGCCGGGTCCCAGCCCTCGGAGCGGGTGATGACCATCTTTCTGGCGAGCACGATCTTTTGCAGGTCTCCTGCCTGGATCGTCGCGAGCGCCTTTTGGATCATCCGGTCCCACTGCGGCTTTTCCGGAACGAGTTGTTTTTCCAGGCGGCACGGCAAATCCGCAGCCGGGGGAACCGGACGCCGGACCGCGTCCAAGGCGCGCAGGGCCGAGGAAATTTCTCCGAGGGCCTCCCGCGGGGACTGTCCGTTTTTGCGCAGGTAATTCACGGCCACACGCGTGCCGCCATCGGACGTCTTGAGCTCGATGAAGGGGAGCGTAAACCGGAAACGGCCAAAGGGTTCCCATTCAGGGGCGCTTTCCTCTTCGGTGTCAAAAGAGAACCCGCCGAAGACGGGGATTGTCGGATCGGCCTCCCACAGGCTCCGAAATCCCTCCAGGACATCGTTCGACTGCGCCGCCGTTACAACCTGGGCGCTCCCCAACCCCCCCAGAACAAACAGGCAATCTTTGGCGCTGAAGAAGAATTTTTCCGGCACACAGCAGGTGGCAATCCCATCAAGGAGCGGACGGTCGAACTCGACTTCCCGCTCCAGACGCAACAGATATTCGGCTTCTTTGTTTTCGGGATTTCTTTTAAAATACCGCTCGATCTCCTCCTGGAACAGAGGATAGAACAGAAAATCAGATATCATGGGCTGATCAGACCAAATTATTCCCCTCTAAAAAAACAAGAACACTTCCACAGGAATGACGTAGTACAAGAAAGGCCGGATGTCAATGAAAGATCGAATCCCAGGCGGGGTCACAGAGGTGGTCATCCCTCCGAAGAGATGGATGACCACCTATTCAGCGAAGACAAGGAGCTATCAAAAACCTCGCTTCCTATCCGAAGTAACGCTTCAGGAGGCCTTGGAATGCTTGCCCGTGGCGGGCCTCGTCCTTGCACATCTCATGGACGGTGTCGTGGATCGCGTCCAGTTCCAGTTTCTTGGCCATGACGGCGATCTCCTTCTTCCCTCTGCAGGCGCCGAACTCCGCATCGACCCTCAGCTGGAGGTTCTTTTTGGTATCGGCGTTCACCACCTCGCCCAGCATCTCCGCAAACCGGGCGGCATGATCCGCCTCCTCGAAGGCGATCCGCTTGTACGCCTCGGCGATCTCGGGATATCCCTCCCGGTCCGCCTGGCGGCTCATCGCCAGGTACATCCCCACCTCGGTGCACTCGCCCATGAAATTGGCCTGGAGCCCTTCCACGACCCTCGCATCCACCCCCTTGGCGACCCCGATTGCGTGCCCGTCGGCCCACGACAACGGCCCCTCGGCCTGGGCGGAGAATTTCTCCTTTGCCGCCCCGCACTGAGGACACTTCTCCGGGGCATCCGCGCCTTCGGAGACATAACCGCACACACCACACACAAACTTTTTCATCTCGTACAAACCTCCTTCAAATTTTATTTCAGTGAACATCAATACGATTCCGCACTGGATAAAACATCCTTCTCTTCGACCCGGGCATGGAACACCCGGTACACCCAGATTTTGTAGGCGATGACGACGGGGACCATGACCAGTGCGACCGCCGTCATGATAGCCAGCGTGTAGGGGCTCGACGAGGAATTGTAAATCGTCAGGCTATACGCCGGATCGATGCTGGAGGGGATCAG
>Ga0315268_10009364_pt1 | contig 10172 bp, 5 predicted proteins | sample C1_top_MG_FD_204535 | JGI IMG/M metagenome (GOLD analysis project Ga0315268, IMG submission 204535) | Sediment microbial communities from Yellowstone Lake, YNP, Wyoming, USA - C1_top | ecosystem: Environmental > Aquatic > Freshwater > Lake > Sediment | place: USA: Wyoming | collected 2017-08-01 | reverse complement strand
TGCACCCGTGGTTTGGCTCCGGGGAGCTTGTGTCGCAGGGCTCCTTGTGCGTGATGAACGTGTCCCCGCACACCGGCGGGCAGTCAGCCGGGCAGGTCTTCGCGTTCTCCCTGCCGTTGCACCTGCCGTCCGGGCATTTCGGCTCGGGAGGCGGTGTCTTCTTGTCCACGCACTTGCAGGCATCGCCTTCCTTCCTGCACTCCTTCTTCACGTCCTTGCACCCGTGGTTTGGCTCCGGGGAGCTTGTGTCGCAGGGCTCCTTGTGCGTGATGAACGTGTCCCCGCACACCGGCGGGCAGTCAGCCGGGCAGGTCTTCGCGTTCTCCTTGCCGTTGCATTCCTTGTCCCCGCATCTCGGCTCGGCCAGGCACGTTATGATGTGCCTTCCGGGAAACTCTTTCCTTTCCGTTTTCCAGCCCTTAGGGCAGCACACCTGGACCTCCTGGGGCGGCGGGGGCGGAGGCGTCGGGCGGCGCGCGCACCACAGGCCATATACCGCCATGGCCACGAACCCTGCGGTCACCAGGCTCGCCTTGAGGAACGTCCTCAGCATTTTCCTTTTCGGCGGCCTCACATCGACCTTGGGAGTTGCGCCCTTGACTATCTGCGTCTTTCTCTGTTCCGGGTTCGTCATTTGTTATCGCCTCTTTTGCCGGCCCTGCTTTTTGAAGCATCGGTTCCCATTATCACGGCTCCTGCGGAGAGAATCATCCCTGCGAACGCCGCGAGATAGTGCGAGACCTGCATCGTGACCTGCCCGAATATCGGGAGGTCCATGCCAACGGCCTTCGGTATGTCCATGAGATTGAGATACGGCCTCAGCGCGGAGGCTATCTGGGGCAGGAAAAAGACCGTCGCCGCGCCGCTGATGGTCACTATGCCCGCCGCAAGCATCGAATCGAGCCCCTCCCCGTGCACATTTGCCGCGGGCATGTCCGTCTGGGGGTTCCACGGGTCCCAGTTGTCCACCCTGAAGACGAATTCGCCCTTCCTCTTCATCACCGTGAGCCAGAGGTTCTCGTCGCTGAAACCCGCGTATTCGGTTTCCCTGATCTTGCTGAAGCGCGCGTCGTCAACGTGCTCCGCCTCTTTCGTGCCCTTCTGGCGCTTGTGCAGGCTGATGATGAAGCCGAACTCGTCCTCGCTTTCGCGCCTGACGAGATATTCGCAGTCCCCCGAGTGGAACACGTAGCCGTCGCTGTCCGGGAATGGGTAGAAGTCCCTCGGGCCTCCGCCCACAGATATGATGCCCGGCGCAGGCCTCTCTTTCGTGTCGGCTGTGTAGCCGGGAACGGTCTTCCCGGTCTCCGGCTCCACGACCACCAGCTTCGGCTTCCTTTCGTCCGGGGTGGGCCTGCCAGAGGGCCGCTTGACCTCGACCTCCTGCTCCGCGGTTATCCTGTGGGGGATATCTATGACATAGTCCATGGTCTCCTCGAACTTCGCGTCCTCGCTTATGTGCCTGGAGTATGCCGCGTCCAGCTGCCCGAGCCGCATGTTCAGGGGATTGAGGAGCATGTCGCTCGCGTCCCAGCCCTCGGGCTCGCTCTCTATCTTCGTGACCGAGAATCTCCTGTTCTCGACCTTCAGGGTGATGTATATCTTCTGGATGCCGACGTTCGCGAGCTCCGGCGTCTTCTTCCTGAGGGCGTCCTTCACTATCTCGGACTCCACTGTCCCGAATATCTTGAGCCTGATGATTTCGTCGCTGATGTCCTCGGTCTCCTTCTTGCCGCCCTTCTTGGCTTTGGCCCCCTCATCCTGCCTGGCCCTCGCCTTTCCGTTGCCCGCGACGGTCGGCCTGCCTTCCGCAGCCTGTCCCGCGCCGGCGGCTTTCACCGCCTCGTCGTGCGCTGACCTCATCTCGAAGAGGTCCTCCATCTCGCTCTCCTCGCGGAGCATCGTCCTCGCGGTGGGGTCGGTGTTCTTCTGTACGACCACGGGAGGCGCATTGCCCGGCTGGTCTGCCGCCCCGTGGAGGTGCGACACTTCCTTCGCCGGCGGCCTGGCTGGGGGTTTCTGCGGACCGCCCATCCTGTCCATCAGGTCCTTCAGCCTGTCAGCCATCGGTTTCACTTTCCAAAGAGCCTTCTGAGAAAGCCCTTCTTCTCCTCATCCTGGCCTTGCGCGCGCAGGCGGTCGAGTTCCGCTTTCAGGGGCTTCACGTACTCCTCCTCGAACCTGATCCAGGCGGCGTGCCAAGCCTTGAACGTCGCCCTGTGCTTGCTTAGCTCCTGCGTGTGTTTCTTGATCTCCCGGATCCACTTGTACATGTCAGCCATGTTGAACTGGGTCTTCCTGTCGGTCGTGTTCTCCATGCGCTTTGTCATCCTCGCTTCGAGCGCCTTCTCGGCGGACTCTTCCGCGAATGCGTACGCGAGGCCGTCCTTCATCATCTCCTGGCGGTCGCGGAAGCCCCTGAGCTCAATGAGCACGTCGTATAGCGTGTTCCAGAGGAAATCCATCTTCTCCTCCGTGCTCGCGCCCCAGGACTTCCACTGCGTGAACCTCGCGTCCTTCTCCGGGTCGACCTCCTCCACTATCTGGTCTTCCGTGAAATCCACGGTGGGCCGCGCGAGCCTCGGGTCCGGGACCGTGACCTTCTCGTGCACGCCCTCCGGGGCCGCGGCAGCCTGCTTATCCTTCGCTTTCGGCTCCCTGTCCGGCTCGGCCATCAGCGAGCCTGCGGCTGCCCTTGACGCCGGATGCGGGCCAGCGACGCCGCCGGGCTTGGCTCCGGTCTTTTTCGCCTCTTCCTCTGCCTGCATCATGGCGAACAGCGATCTGTTGTGCCTGAGTTTTCTGGGGGGTTGGTCGCTCATTGTCATCTCCTCCTTTTGGTGCTCTATACTATATGGTGCCTCTAACTGACCGGCACGGGCACGTCGAATATCTCCGGCTTGGAGACGCTGGTCGAGGCCTTCGCCCCTCCGATCCTTCCGTTCACGGCGTTAAGCACCGCTTTCTTCGTGGCCGCGTCCGGGGTGCCCTTCACTCCGATGAGCCTTCCCTTGCCGTCGGTGCACACCACGATGGTCAGCGTTACGTCCTTCACGCCTTTGTCAGCGAGGATGCTCCTCACGTCGCCCACGCCCTTGCCGGCTGCCTTGACTATCGCGCCGTACCTCCTGTTTATCTCGGTAGGCGAGGTCTGCCTGTCGGGCTGCTTGCACATCGCGCCCGTCGCCCTCTGGGGCCTGTCCTGGTCCGCCCCGGGCTGCCTCGGAGGCCTTGCCGGATGCGGGGTCCTCGGCGGTATCCTGACGGTGACCGGAGCCGCTGGCGCAGCTGCCGGCGCTGCTGGCGCGGGCGCGGCTGCGGGCGGCGCGCTCGGCACAGTGGCCGGAGCGCTCGCGGGCATGGATGCCGGCGTAGGCTGCAGCAGCCTGAGCAGGTCCTTGCACTTGTCAGGGTCGCAGACCTTCTCGGTCCTGGTCACGGTGTTGGTCACGGTGGTCGTCCTGACTTTCGGCGGCCTCAATCCCCAGTCTGCCACTGCCCCGAGGACGAACCCCACTGCGAAAACAGCTGCGTACTTCGCCACCTTCTTCCAGCTCTGCGAGAACCGCGAGAACCAGCCCGCGATTACGCTTCTCTTCTTCTCTTTGGGCTCTTCCACGGGCGGCACTATCTTGAGGGTGTCCTCGCCCCCGGCTTTCGACTCAGATGGAGACACTATCGTGCCTGACGCGGCTGCGCTGTCGGTGCCGCCGCCTACCTTCCCGAGGAACCAACCGCCGTCGAGCTCACCCGCCCCTGCGGTCTCGCTTGCGGCAGGCGCTTCGCCACCGGCTTTCGGTTCCTCTGGCAATAGGTCGAACGGGCTCGGAGTCGGCGAAGGCTGTGTCCTGGTGCGGCCCGGGACCCTGCCCACGCGGCCGACGAACATGCCCGCTGGCGGCGTGCCGGCAGTAGCGCTTTCCGGAGGCGTACCCGCTTCCTCTCCCGGCTTGACGAGCCTGGGCCCTGGCCGCTTCGCCTCCTCTTTCTTCTCTTCTCCCTTAGCGGCAGCGCCTGACGCGCCTCCTGTGGAAGTGCCCATGGCTCCTTCTGTCGAAGGCTCCTTGCCGCCCGTCATCGGGCGTGGCAGTGCCGCCGCGCCCCCTATGCCGAGCTTCGCCTTCATCTCGGCGCGCTTCGCTTCGCGCGCAATCTCTTCCGGTGTCTTTGGTTTCTCTGCCATCGTCAATCACCCATGTCCTATTGTCAATCCGCTCCTTCGAAAACCTCTTTCGCCTTATCGGCGAGAATAGCGTTCTTCTGGTTGCAAAGGGCCCTGCCGGCTGCCTTCAGCCTCTCGAAAGCGTTGGCCTCGTCAACCGATTTGAGGATGTCCCTCACAGACTGAAGCTGCCCGTCGTGCAGCAGCCCTGACGCCACGAGTATCTGGTCTAGCATCGTGGCGGTCCCGAGAACCGCGTTGGCCTTCTTAGCCAGCGGCTCGCCATCGGTCGCGGCTACCCCCTGCAGCGTCGAGTATATCACTCCCGGGGTGAGCTGCTCGGTGACAGGCGTCCACTTGCCAGCCGCGAGCGCCTCCATCACGAGCGTGTACGCCGTGACGGTCTGGACCGCGGGGTTGTCCTTCTCCGCGAGCTCCCTTCCAAGGGCAGCTATCCTCTCGTCCCTCTGCGCGAGCGCGGCGTCTTTCGCGTCCAGCGCGGCGTCCTTCTGCTCGAGCGCCGCCCTCTTCTCCCCGACCTCCCTTTCGAGGTCCGTGATGAGCGCGTTCGAGGTGTCCCTCACCTCGCTGACCTGCGCCTCGAGCCGGGATATCGTCGCGTCCTTCTCCGCAGAATCGCTTCCGGCGACCACGCACCTCTCGGCTGACTCCGCCCTCTCGAGCGCTGCAGCGACCTCGCCTTCAAGGGCAGTTATCCTCTCGCTCTTGTGCGCGAGCTCGCCCTCGTACTCCTCGACGAGCGTCCGCGAAGCTTCCCGCACGTCCGCGACCTGCGCCTCCAGTGTCAGTATCCTCTCGTCCTTCTCCGCGTCGGTTCCAGGGACAACGGCCGGCTTCGCGGCTGCCGCGGCTTCTGCTTCCGCAGCCCTCGTCTCCGCAGCCTCAGCCCTGGTCACTGCCGCGTCGCGCTCTGTGGCGAGCGTCGAGGCACTGCCAAGGGCAGCATCCCTCTCTCCGGCGAGCTTCGTGACAAGCGCCTCCGCGTCTTTCACTTTTCCCTCAGCATCGTCTTTCGCCCTGGTCAGGCCCTCGTTCTTCCTGACAACCAGATCGGTGGTCCTCTGGAGCTCCGCAAGCTTCTCGTCTTTCTTTCCGAGTTGCTCTCTAAGTGAAACGAGCTCAGCCTCTTTCGCACCGGTCGCCGACGCGCCCGCCTCAGCAGTTTCCGCCCTCTTCACCGCCGCGTCGCGCTCCTCAGTGAGCTTCGCGACCTGCGCCTCGAGAGCCGTGATTTTCTCGACCTGTATCTTCTGGAGCGCGGTGGCGCCCCTGAGCGCGTCGCTCAGAACCGCGAGCGTAGCCTGGTCTTCCTGTGGCTTCGGAGCAGCAGCCGGCGCCGCATACTTCGGCTCCCCTACTGGGCCCTCTGGAACGACCTCTTCTGCGAGGCTCCTCTTGTCCTTCTTCTCGGCAGGAGTCTCCGCAGCCTTGGCTGCCGTGTCTTCCGCAAGTTTCGCCTGTATCTTCTTCGGGTCGAATCTGATTGCCATCACTTATCACCTTTTGTGTTTTTAGCGTCCGTGTCTATTCCTACGTCCTTCGGGTCTATGCCCACGCGCGGCAGCACCAGCAGCATGAGCGCCTCGACGCCCGCGAGCCTCTCGCCAAGGTCCTTTATCGCCTCGGCGGCGTCCGCGAGCGTGCCCCTCACCTTCGCCATGAATTTCTCGGGGGTCGACTGTGCCATCCTCATGTCGTACCTGCCGTCCTCGCCCTTGACGATTTCCGGCAGTTCAGCCGAGAGCATGCCCTCTATCCTCTCCACGACTTCCGTCCTCATCGCGGTGACTGTGATCGCGTCAGCGTCTATCCTGCCGACCATCTGCTCAAGTTGCGCCTGCTTCGCCTCCACCTCGCCCGCCTTGTCGTACGCTTCCTCTGCGACGTCCTGGACATACCTCATCGCCGCCGCGCCCTGGACCGTGACGAGCTTCGGGGCTTCCGGCTGGCTTTCTCCTTCGGCCGGCTGCGCCTTCTCCTTGTCTTTCTTCTCCCTCTCCTGCCTCACGCCCCTCAGGTACTCCGGGCTTCCCTCGGCGACATCCAGCTTCGTGGCTTCCTTTATGTCGGCCGCGAATTCCTCTTTCACGGCGGTCAGCAGGTTCCTGCGCTCCTCGGCGGATGCCGCGAGGCCTTCCCTGACCTCTTTCCTTATGGCCTCGTGGATGACCACTCCGGCCCTGCCCATCTGCTTCACGAGCGCCGGCCTTCCGGGCTCCGGCTTTTTCTTCTCGGCATTGTCCGTTCTCTCAGCATTGTCCGTTCTGCTTTTCACTGAATCCTCTCCCAAGACATCACCTGGCTTGTATTTTAAGTGTTTATATTACTATTTTAGTGGGAAATGTATTTAAATGTTTGCTCAGGGGTTAATATGTGTTTTTCGGCAAGGGTATCCGCCCTCAGCATACGACCACCGACACGTTTCCGGCTCCTGACCCCATGACGCATCCGCACGGCTGCCTCGCGCCGGCATGCGATGCAGCGCGCCCGCGGGCGATGCGAGCAATCTCCTCTGCCGCCTGCCTCTCGTCCCTGCCCGACACGGCCTCCCCCATGTCGTGGCTGCATGCCGTGTCGCCGAGCTCCTCGTTGTGGAGGACTATCACGTCCCCTGCCGCCAGCCTCAGCCTCACGATGCCGAGCTCTCCGAAGGGCATGCCGAGCCCGGACGTCACGGTGCCGGGCCACATCGGGAAATGCCACCTGATATAATCTGTCAGCTCCTCAGGCCCGGGGGTGTGGCTGTTGAACTGCCTTGCCGCCTCCGCGGCATTCTCCTTCCCGATGGCCATGGTGAGCAGCGCGTTCGCGGCGTCCCTGTTGCCGTTGCGGAGCGCATCCACTGCGTCGTCGACGTATTTCTGCAGCAGCGAGTGGTCGCGGCTCGCCATGGCATGCCTGCCTCCCCTGAAAATCCTCCATTTGCTGCTGCCGATGTTGAGGAGGTCTGCCACGTCGCCCTCGCGTATCGCCAGCGCGACCGATGCGCCGCGCCCTGGCCCCGTCTCCGTTATCTCCACTGCGCGGGCGTCCTCCCCGCTCCTGTCCGCGATTGCGAGGTCCGCGAGTCCGCACAGCACCGCGGCGTCGTCAATTGCCTCCAGCATCCCGCTGACGACGCCGAGCTCGAACACCTCCTTCGCGATGGCGGCAGCCTCGCCGCCCCCGTCCCGCGCGCCGGCGCCTCCGAACACCGCAGATATCCTCGCCTGCCTTCCGTCCGGGGATGATAGCGTGTACGAGAATCCCCCCTCGCCAATCGCTCCGGGGGTTGCCGCGATCGACGCGCGCGGGAGCGATTCGCCCAGGAAATCCAGCACGTCGTATATCTGCGCGAGCTTGGAGGCGGACCTCCTGAAACCGTCGATCCCGAAGTGGATGTCCACCACCGGCGAGCGCAGGCCATCGAGGCATCCCTCCCTCTTCTCGCGTATCGCGGCAACGAACCCGTCAAGGTCCTCTTCCGTCACGTTTTCGTCGCCTTCCTTCTGGAGGAGCCATCCGAGCGCGCTCCTGTCCGCTGGGTCCATCCCGTGGACGCAGAGCCCCTCCATCCTGTGCTGCGAGAGTATGCGGCCTAGCCGCATGAGCCTGTCCCTTTCGCAGGGCATCCGCCTCAGTTCCGCGCGGCCGTGCGCCACCGCAACTCCCGCCGCATTCGCGATGTCCTCGGCAATGACGTCCGCGGGCGTCTTCCTCACAAGCCAGGCGATGAACTTGCGCTGCTGGTATGTCATCATGTCGGGGTGCGACCCGAGCGCGTCAAGCTTCTCCTGCGCGCTCGGCTGCCTGAGCCCGAGCTTGCCGTATATCCCGGCGACCGCGGCCTCCGCCGCCCCGAGCTTCATCTTCCAGTCCGGATAGCTGAGCTGGTGCGTGACCGCGTTGCGCAGCACGATGTGCCTCACGCCGGGGTGCGCGTTCCTCATCGCCCTGATGCGCTCTGGCCAGGTCACCGAGCCGACGCCTTCGGGCAGGTTCAGCGCGTGGCTGATGAGGGCCCTCTCGGTCTCGGTGAGGGAGTCGGTCACGCGCGACATCTCCTGGTCGTCCCTCGCCCGCGCGGCAACTGCCTTCACGTAGCCGGTGTTGGCACCGCTCGCGATGATGCGGTCCCACTCTGCGGGCGTGGGCTCGAGGAGCCTGAAAGCGAGCAGGTCACTCTTGTCCTGGGAGCCCTCGGCGCAGGTGCTGTTCTCGAGGATTCTGAGCAGCTCCCGCCGGGTCGTCTTCGAGAGCTTCGGGAGCGTCGCGCGCATGTCCGCGGCGATATCCTCCACAATGCCCTCTTTCACCCCGGCGGTGAAGTCTATCATCGTGCGCGCGACAAGCGATGCCGCGGATTCCCTGGGCGCCTCGTCCCTGATGCCAGCCACGGACTCGAGCATGTGGCCGCAGATCCTCCTGACCCCCGCCTCGTCCCCCTTGCACCAGAGCCCGGCGGTCCAGGTTATGCCCTTCAGGTGGCGTTGCGAGTCCGGCCCGAGCGGGTCCCTCCGATAAGCGCGCAGGGATTCCCACACCGCGTCCGACGCGACCTCCCTCTTCGTTTCGGCGCCAAGCTCCAGGAACGCGCTCTCCACCTTCATGGCCGCCTTTTCAAGCGGGCTGTGGCTCCGGCGAGGCGGCGTGGTGCGTTTCTGTTTCAGCAGGCCCGGCAGGTCCAGGCCCTTCAGGTCTTCGTTTGCCATGCCTTTCGTCGGGAACTCCTCCCCTTCCGGCCATCTGAAATCAGCCAGGCTTGTCCTCGCCTCCGAAGCCGCGTCGAGTATCTCTCCGAGGAGATGCTCCTTCCCTCCTGCACCGGCGAGGGACCTGAACCACGCGAGCGCGCTGTCGAACTCCATGAGTTTCCCGTCCGCCTGCGGCGCGGGCTCTTCGGCGAGCATGCTCTCCTCGATGTCCTTCCTCTCGGCGGCCAGCAGCCTGACATACCCGCTCCTGGCGTTCTCCATCAGCCGGCCGAGCTCCCCTGGTTTCGGGTGCGCGAGCTCGAACGCGAGCAGGTCACTCTTGTCGTCCGAATCCTCCACACACTGGCTTTTCTCGAGGATGTCCAGCATGTTCGCCCTAGTTTTCGGGGACAAGGGCAGCCAGGTCGAGGCGAACGCGAAAAGGTTCTCCATGTGCCTCTCCTCCGCACCTGCGGCGATGTGTATGAGCGCAGGCGCGATTTTCTTTGCCGCGGTCTCCTCCTGCCCCTTCGCGCGCGCCTTCACCGCGGCCTCTAGCAGGGCGCCGAAGGCGTAGAACACGATGCCGTCCCCGTGCTCCTTCTCGGCAGCGATATCCTCTATCCTCGCTATGCAGTGCCGGGCGCGGGGGCCCAGCGGGTCTGCGGATAAGGCCGAGGCGTACTCGTCTATCCTGCGCATTCTCATGCAGTCCAGGATCTCCTTCTTATCCTCCTCCGAAAGGTTCGGAAGCACGATGCGGTAGATCTCGGCGGCGCTGCCCCTGTCCACGTCCATCCGGCTTACGAGGCGCTTCACCGCTTCCACATGCCTCATGATGACCGATGCGATGCGCCCCTCCAGCTCGAATTTCAGGCCAGGATCCCCGGCACGGGACGAGATGCCCGCGATGCTCAGCATGATGCTGTCAGCCCCTTCCCCGCTTCCATCCGCCAGCGCGGCCTCAAGATTGGAAAGGGCAGCTCCTATGGCGTGGCTGCGTACGCTGCTGTCCGCGGAACCAAGGATGAGGCGCCCGAGGTCCTCCGGCGTCATATCCAGCAGGTGGAACGCCGCCATCTCGCTTCCGGGAGCGCGCCCCTTTCCATCCGCCGACTCGAGCGCGGTGAGCATCATCTCCCTTGTTGCCGGCGACAGCGCCGACACCTGCAGCCGGATGTCCGCAGCGAAATGCTCGAGCATCCCCTTGTCCGCGGACGCGCAGATGTCCATCAGGCAGCCCGCCACGCCCGCCGCAGCCTCTGCCCTCAGCCGGCTGTCTGCTACGCTTTCGACGACGTCGAGCATCCTGCTGG